>SXGT01693257.1_pt1 | contig 15757 bp, 11 predicted proteins | sample 3176221 | NCBI WGS metagenome assembly SXGT01 (sample SAMN11356862, study PRJNA531348) | freshwater metagenome | isolation source: freshwater sample F1-120 | place: China: Fuxian Lake, Yuxi | collected 2017-12-25
GACCTCGTTGATCACAACCGAGGCAATCGCCGGTCGTACCGTGGCGGCCACCTTGTATCGGAAGGGCGTGCGGCACGCCACGTACTTGAGCCCCGAGCGGGGCGGAACACAGCTTGAACTCTCCTGGTCGACAGAGCACCCCGGGCCGCCAAAGTCTCGATCGCACGGGCCGACGCCCGCCGGGCACAGAATATCAGGGCTCGTATCGCTCGCGCCCTGGGCGTCCAGGACGCTCAGGTAGAACTCAACCACGGCTCCAGCGACTTGTCCCGGAATCTGCCCGTCCCAGAGCGTAAAGAAGTCGAAGGGATTTGGGCACCGCTCTCCTCCCGGCAGCGAGCCATTACAATCATACGTGGTCTGCTGCACCCCGGTTGTGACGTCGTAGATCATTCCGGCGCGCTGCTCCGCGCCACCGTTGACCTTGTAGACAATCTCAACTCGAGCGATGTTGGGCATCTCGGGCCCCTTCTCGTCATCGACCTGCACTCGGAGCTTGACCGATTCGCCCGCCGCCGGGTTGTTGCTCGAGTGTGCCACGAGGCTCACATGCGGCGCCACATTGCCGCCCATCGAGGCGTTGGGCGCGCCCTGGCAGAACCTTTTCTTGGCCAAATTATTTGCGCAAGGCGTGGTCAGCTCGGCGCAGATGCCAAGGGTTGACGTGCCACGCGGATAAAAGTGAAACGTGTCGAGGACCTCGGAGAGAGGCACCGGCGCTGGCCCGGCTCCGTCAGGGAAACGGCCGAAACTGACATCGGCCGAAAGTGGCGGCAACCAGACCTGGTCGATCATCCGCCGCACGGTCTTTCCAGCCTCCTGTGTCTCTGGCCCCCACAGCGTAAGCGGCTCCGTCCCGTCGCTAGCAATGCCAAAGTCCGTGTGGAGCTCGCAGTCGCCCTGCATCGAGGAGTCAATGTCGCAAAAAACGATGATAAAGCCGCCCGGCGGTATCGTGGTGCCCTCAGGAAACGTCCAGGCCGGAGGACTGACGGGAAGCGTGGGCGTGTCCGTGAGCGCAAGACTCTCGCCAGAGGCTGAATTTCCGAGATTCACGCTCTCGGAGCCCGTGTTGTAGATCTCGACCATGTCGGCTCTGGCACCGCCGACGTCCGCCGGGCTCTGCGTTTCGTTGTCCGCGATCACCTCGTTGATTCGGAGAGCCAGGTAGCTCTGCGCCGAAGTGAGTGCGGGCATGCCCAGCAAAATTCCCAGGACCCCCAGTAGCCATTTATATTTCATACAGGAAACCCTAATCTTTCGTTGCCATTGTCAAAAACATTTCCTGGAATTCGCATTACCCACGCCAGGATAGCCAATCCACCTTGATTCTTATGTACACCCGGGCCCCTCGCAAGCCTCCAGCGTGTCCGGCGTTGGATCCAGACCAGGGACTGACTCACCCGGGAGTGGAATGTCCGGACCGCCCTGGAAGAGGTAGTTGAGGAGGTAAATCGCGTCGGTAATTTCGACCCTGCCGTTGTCGTCCGTGTCGGCAGCGTCCTTGCACTTCGGCGTGTCCCCACCCTGAAAGAGAAAGCGAAGCGTAAATATAGCGTCGGTAAGGTTGGCGCCGCAGTCGCCATTGGAATCGCCGCGGCGAAAGGGCACCTCAGGGTTGCTCGCTCCTGGAGAGCCCGGGCCCGCTTGAAACGTACCGCTGCGCTCTCCGTTCGGGATCAACGCAAGGGCAACGTCCGGTAGTTGCAGTTCAAACTCGAACCCATGCACCACGCCGTGGCCATTTTCGACTCGGTCGAAGATGTAGATCTGATCCCTACTCGAATCGAGCGCGAAGTTGGTGTGATAGGAGTCCAACGATGAGTCGGTTGGATCGGGGCACTTCTGCCCGTCATCTAGCCTTGATGGAGGGCGGGGGCATTGCCCTCCGTCGTCATCCGTCCATACGAGGAGGTACGCGCCTGCCTCGATCCTGGAGCCGTCCGGAAATTTCCAACCTTGTGGCTGAAACGGCCTGTCCGAAAGCCAAAGGCCCGCCAGATCGATCGCCACTTCCGATCCGTTGTAAAGCTCAACATAGTCATCGTAGTCCAATCCATCCCTGATGGTCTTGGTCTGCGTGGCCATGATCTCGTTGATCACAAGCCCGCCGAGCACCTCGTTGGGCTCGTATCCCACCACATACCGAAACGACACATCGCAGAGAAGGAACTGTAGGCTCGGATCGGGCGCCTTCAGGCAGTCCGGGCCCGGCAGGCCCAGATGGTCGCAGGGCCCAACGCCCCTGGGGCAAAGGACTCCTGGGTCCTGCCCGATCAAACCTTCCTTGTCCTCGACGACGAACTTGAATTCGACCTTCGTGTCCCTGGGCTGTCCCGGAATCGAACCCTTCCAGAGCGTCCAACGCTTGAGAGGTCTGAGTCCGGTACTGTCTTTCTGCACACCGGACGCCTCGTCATAGGCCATTTCAATATCCGGCTGCGTCGCGCCATTTAGCGAATACTGGATCCGCACGCTCCGGATGGCCTCGGGCGTCGGAGGCTTGTCGTCCTCAACGCTGGCGACAAGATTCACGGCCTCGCCTGCGGCGGGGTGATTGCTCGAGTGACTGGCGCGGTTCACGCTGGGCGCTATGTTCCCTCCCGGGCCATTGGGCGCACCCTTGCAAGGCGATTCCGATGCGATGCACACTGTATCGCAGACACCGAAACTCGTCGCGCCGGGTGGGTAAAACCGAAAGGCTTCATACGTCTCCTCCACCTTCACGGGGGCCGGGCCCGCGCCGTCGGGAAAACGTCCAAAGGAGACGTCCGTCGGAAGCGGTGGAATCCAGACCTGATCAAGGATGGCACGCTTTCCGTTGCTACCCACCGGGGCCCAGAGCGTGATGGGCTCAGCGCCATCCCTGGTCACACCCAAGTTGAGCTCCGTCTGGCAATCGCCCGGGGTGTCCTTCTTGCCCGTGAACATGACGACCACAAAGCCCTTGGGCTCGATGGTCGTTCCCGACGGGAATGCCTTGACGTGAGAATCATTGGGCGGATCGGCGTCCGGAGTCTCGGAGAGCGCCAGGCTGGAGAGGCTCAGCGTCTGGTCGCCCGAATTGTAGATCTCAACCAGATCCTGGAAGGCTCCTGTCTTGTCCGCCGGAGGCTGGGACTCGTTGTCGGCGAGGACCTCGTTGATCCTGAGCACGCTGAAGTCACTCTGGGCCTTGATCGGTTGCGCAGCAACGAGGAACCCAACCACTGTCGGGACCACAGCCACCCCGAAAAATCCCTCCCAAGCGCCGCGCCGCTCAGGCACCTTCTTCATTTCTTGTCTCACAGTTGGATTTCCTCGCAAAAGTGCGTCTTGAGCTACAAATGCACGGAGACTATCGTCAAATTTGAACCTGGGCGCTCGACCCGAAGGAAAGAGTAACCACCCATGATTATAGACGCGTTGGCGCAACTCGCAGGGGCAAAAAACTCGGTCGAACGCGCGGCGCACATCTCTGGGGAGAACCTTCCACGCCGAGATTTGCAACAGTTATTTGGGGAGCTGCCGATATATCTGTCAACTCGGCCCGTAAGGCTGAGCGCTGGGGCCCGGCAAACGCGCCTGCCCCAGAGAAACCCTCTTCACTCTTTTTCGGAGTTTGTTTCATGCCGAAGTCAAAGCCAGTTCGCTCCCGTAAGACCCAGTCGACGGTTCGCAAGACCACCACGAAGCGGACGGCCACCCGCAAGGCTGCTCCAGTAAAGAAGGCCTCCACTCGCCGCGCCAAGGCCACCCGGACCACGGGCAAGCCTCGCGCGAGCGCCCCGAGCTTGAAAGGCTCCTCCCGAAGCGCTTGCAACTGGTAGAGCCAGAACAAGCTCTTGGAGAGTAAACAAGAAAAGGCCGGCAATTGCCGGCCTTTTCTTGTTTCTACCCTACCGGGAAGCTCAAAGCTTCCTTACTTCATTAGTTCGTCAAACTTTCGATTGATGACGCTCTTGAGCTCTGCGAGGAGCTGTCGGTCGTCCACCTTTTCCTGCGGAGCGGGTCGGACTGGAGCTCGCGACGGGGCCTTCTCCTTCGCTCCCTGCGACTTCAGTGGCATGACTGCCACGGGTACTGGCTCCTCACCGCCTGTCATCAAGAAAGTCGGGATCACCTGCGTGCTGGCGAGATCATCCTCCTCGGATTCCGAGCGCGAATCGACACCCTGCTCGGGCTCCCAGGACCTGGCTCCAATAATCTTGCGGGGCTCCTGTGGTGCAGGCTCCAGCTCACTGGCCTGGATTGCGGCTGCCTTTGCGGTCTTGGAGCCCTGCTTGGTCGCGGAACGTGGCGCCTCGGTCAGGGCAGAGGACGCAAGAGCGGGCAAGTCAAAACTCTCTTCCATCTGTTCCAGTGCCGCAGCCGCAACCCCGCTGTCATCGCGTGACTCGAGATCCTTGGCCGAAATAACGGCCGGGAAAGCGGAGCGTCTACGCGCCGTGTTCCGGCGCTTTACCACGGGTTCCTCGACCGCACCAGTCGCCGCAATCGGCAAGCTCTCCTCGGCGACTTCGGGGGTGGAGGAATCCTGAGACTCCTCGGAGAGCTGTCCACGGCTCCCTCGGCGAGCGAAGCAGATGCGGAAGCATAACCGGAGAGAGAGGAGCAGGATCGCAACTACAGCCGTCACGACGCTGATGTCGAAGGCATCCCAGGCGATCTGGCCAGAGCGGGCCTGTTCATAACGGTGCGCCAGAAGCCCCTTGAACTCACTGAAGAGCCCTGCGGGATCCTCCTGATACACGAGGGGCTGCTGCGCGCTCGCGGTCGTGCCGGCAAGTATTGCCAAACGCTCCTCTTTCGAATCGGTTGCCAAGCTCAACGCTTCAAGCCTCTTCTGAAGGGCGAAGTTTTCCCCCTTCAATGCTGTAATCTCTCGCTCGTGGGCCTGCGCCTGGGCGCCAAGGGGAGACTGGGTCGAAGCCGCTTGCAGAGTTGCGAGCTGGAGCTCAAGGTCCTTCACTTGGCGGCCGAGTTTTGAGGATTCCTCGCGGAGCGATGACTCGCTCTGGCTCAGCTGCGCCGTCCTCTCCTCGAGCTCCCTTCGTTTGAGACGAAGCTCGGCGAGCTCACCCACCGAGGCGCTGGCAACCTCCTTCACCTTGTCGACATTGTCGCGAAGGCGATCGCTCAACTGCTGTGTCTCCGACAGTTTGAGCCGGACCTCATCTCGCTGCTTGGTCACCTGGGCAAGCTGCTCGGAGACTGCCTTGAGGCTTGAGTCGAGATCGGTGCTCCGCGCTGCGAGCTGAGCCTTTTCTGCATCCAGCTCCTGAATAACTTGACGCTGGTGAGCGCTTTCCTCGTGGATCTCGATCAAGGACTCGCGGCGGCGCTCATTGTCAAATCTTAGCTCGCTATTTTCCCGCTCCTTCTCTGCCAGGGGATCCACTCCCGCGCATCCAAAGGTCAAGAGTCCAGCGATCAAGGCCCATGGTGTTCTCACGGTTCTCGGTCGAGAGTACATAAAGAGTCTCCGTGGTTAAGAAATCAAAAAAAACCCGGCAAGTATACCTTTTCAGCATCGATGGGCAACCGGAACGGAGAGACCCTCCACGACGTCACACCTTACTGGAAGGAGGCCCGTTCGTTATCGACCCAGCGGCTCATCGACCGCCCGATCCAGGGCCATGTCGAGGTCTGCCTTGATGCTCTGGATCGCGGCCTCAACGCTCTTCGCAAGCCCCCCAAGCACAAGTCGAGGGACGGAGGAAGATCCTAGCAAGAGAGTGCCCTCAAGCTCCCTCGATGACAGCTGGCCGGGATCAGCCACGGTCGCAAGGCGGGCAAGCCGGCGCATCTCCTCCTCGGAGGCAGCGTCGAGGTGGACACGCAGCAGACCTTTGTCTCGGTAGACAATCGCTACTGAATGAGGAGAAAGTCTGCCCCGGACCTCATCGAGCACCGCCGCCGAACGCTCCTGGGGATTGGGTGCCCTGCGACTGATTCGTGTGAGCTCGAGGTGAAACCGAAGACAGAGGGCCTCCTCCAGATCGGTCCATTGCGGTCCTGAGGAATTCATCGGCGCTGCCACAGCGGACTTGGAGGGGGACTCCGAAGCAATTGTTGCCGCCGTTTCGAGCAATCCGTGCACGGCCTGCTCGACATCGCCAGCCGGGATCGGGCGAAACAAGACTCCCCAGGCGCCGGCGCGCGTCAATCTCGCTGCAACCTGCTCCGGATTCCGGCTCTCGGGCGAGATCAAGAGCACCGGGAGCCGCAAGTGGGTGGACCGCAACCGCTCGAGGAGGAGTGAGCCCTCTTCTGCCCACAGTTCGAGCTCGCTCACGATCGCTTGAGGAGGGGAGCTCCTGATTCGATCCAGAGCAGCAAACGGGTTTCGCACGACCGTGATCTCGCAACCGGCGGCGGCCAGAAGGGTCTCCAACAAGTGCGATTCTCGACTTCGTCGAGCCACGAAAAGGACCTCGGCCCTTCGCGGCGATTCTCGGGGCACGTACGTTCCTGGAGGCTGATCCCAAAGCAGCTCACGGATCTCCTCCCCTGTCAGGATCTCACGGCTTTGGGGCAGCTCGGTCGGCGGCAATTCCATCAATCACCACGCTTCGAGAACGTGGAGCGTTTCGCCAGGGCGTCGGCGATGGCTTCACGGGTTGTCCGGCGAAGCTTCTGCGTGTCTCCCGAGAATGTCTCGGGGCCCAGGATGCGTTCGAGCACCGTGGCGAGAACTCCGCGAAGCTCGCTCGAATGTTTCGCTGCGAGACTGACAATGTGGTGAAACACATAGCCCTCGATAAGGTCCTCTGCGGCCGGGCGGGAGAGTAACTCGGTGCTCGCCCACTTGGCAAATATGGCCTCAAAGGCGCGCAGCTTCCGTCGGTCACGCAGCATCGTGGCACGCGAACCTCCACTTTCAAGCTTCTTCCCTGACCGGCGCGCGGCGCGAGCGGCCTTCCTGGAGGGGCGTGAAATCAAGTTCTTGTCGCCGCTCAGGGCTTCCAGCAGCGCCCTCGCTTTCGACGGGTTGCGCAGTTGCGGGATTCCGCTTCGCGAGCCCCTCGGCTCGCCTTCGAGCGGGACATACTCCGCGCGGTCATGGCTGGAACATTCTGGCCAACGCTCCCCCACCATCGGGGCCGGAGGCGCCCGCCGCTCTTCGAGCGCCGGGGAGGGGAGGGAGGCCGCCAGGCGAGCGGTGAGGGGGAGATCTTCCTCCCCCTCAAGGAGCAGGATCACGGTGTTTCCGAGCTCAATGACGTCGTCGAATTTGAGGCTTGAGCACTCTACCCGTTCGCCGTTGAGATAGGTGCCGTTGGAGCTCTTCAAGTCCACCAGGCGCCAGCCGGATCCGGCGGGTTCGATCACGCAGTGCTTTCGCGAGAGGAGCTTGTCGTCGATGGCAACGTCAGCCTGCTTGGATCGTCCCAGCACCACGGACTGAGTCGACAAATCCATTCCTCGGACCGATTCAGCAAAGATCACGATACGGGCCATGAAAGCCCTTATATCACAAGCAGCCCCGCACGGCGGCATGACAACCGCACGGGGCTGTGCAACGGGCCCCTGGGCACGAACGGCAACCTTTCAGGACTTCTTGCCCTGAGTCTCCTTCTCGATCTTCTCGAGAACACCCTGCGGCACGATCTGATAGCCTTCGGGTTCCATCGAATAGTTTCCGCGGCCGCTGGTGATGCTGCGAAGGGTCGTGGAGTAGGCGGCCAGCTCTGCCAGAGGTACCCGCGAAATGATCACCTTGTCCATGCCTTCATTGCCGACGTCGATCACCAAGCCGCGACGGGAGTTGATGTCGCCGAGCACGCCACCGAGGTAGTCGTCGGGTACTGTGACCTCGACACGCATGATCGGTTCGAGAAGGATCGCCTTACACTGTTCCTCCGCCATGCGTGCTGCCAGGCCGCCGCAAGCATAGAATGCGTTCGCGCTCGAGTCGACGTCGTGCATCTTCCCATCCAGGACCGTCACGCGGACGCCCTGGATCTGGGCCCCCCGGCGACCGCCTCCGATGAAATGGTCACGGATGCCCTTTTCGAGGGCATTAATGAACTCCTTCGTGATTCTTCCCTGGGTGATCTTGTCAACGTACTCAATGTCATCGCCACCGATGGGCTCGAACTCCAGGACAGCGACAGCGTACTGGCCCGAGCCACCTGTTTGCTTGATGTGGCGAGCCTCGATCTTTGCGGACTTCGAAAGCGTCTGACGATAGGCGACACGAGGCTTGCCCGTGACGACGTGGATATTGAACTCGTCTCGAATGCGGTGAGCCACGACCTCGAGGTGGAGCTCTCCCATACCCGAGATGATCGTCTCGCTCGTTTCCGGATCCGTGGAAGCGCGGAAAGTTGGGTCCTCGCGGCAGATGATCCCGAGGACTTCGCCGAGCTTGTCTCGATCCCCGCTGGACTTGGGCTCGACCGCCATCGAAATCACCGGCTTGGCGAAAGTTGTCGCGCCGTAAGCGATCGCCGTCTGCTTGTGGCAAAGAGTGTCACCGGTGGCGCTCTGCTTGAGCCCCATCGCGGCAATGATCATGCCTGCGGAGCCCTTCTCAATCGGCTCACGGCTTGCGGCGTGAACCATGAAGATACGACCGATTCGCTCGGCCTTTCCGACCCGGGGGTTATAGAGCTGATCTCCCGCATTGAGAGTACCGGAGTAGATCCGGACGAAGGTCAGATCCCCGGTGGGAAAATGGACTGTCTTGAAGACAATGGCGCCCAGCGGGGCATCGGGCACAGGATCAAAGGCAAGCGGCTCGTTGGTCTGCGGGTTATGACCCTGCACCGCGCCCTTGTCCGTTGGGCTCGGCAAGTAGTCCACCACGGCGGAGAGAAGAGGCGGAATTCCAATGTTGCGCAGTGCCGCCCCGCACATGCCAGGGACAAAGCCGTGCTGGCAGGTTGCTTCGCGAAGGACTTTCTTCACGAGCTCCAGTGGCGGATCCTGTTCCTCGAGCAGAATCTCCATGAGCTTGTCCGAAAACATGGAAAGAGCCTCAAGGAGCGCGTGGCGATCCTGCTTGGCTCGCTCAATCCAGGCGGGCTCGATGGGGGTCACCTTGAAGTCGGCAGGGTCGTCACACCCGGGCGGGAAGTTGATCTGCGTCATCTCGACGAGATCGATGCACCCGTGGAAGTCCTGACCTTCGCCCACCGGCACCTGGATCGCCACGGAGTTCAGGCCAAGTCGCTTGCGAATCGACTGGATGGCCTTGCCAAAATCAGCGCCCACCCGGGCCATCTTGTTGACGAAGGCGATGCGGGGCACACTGTACTTGTTCATCTGGCGATTGACGGTCTCGCTCTGAGCCTGAGCCCCGGCCACCGAGTCAATGGCGAGCACGGCCCCGTCGAGGACGCGGAGCGACCGCTCCACCTCCGCTGTGAAATCGACGTGCCCCGGCGTGTCGATGAGGTGCACGTTGTGCCCTTCCCACTTGAAATGGGTCGCGGCGGAGCCAATCGTGATGCCTCGCTCCTGCTCTTCCTTCATGAAGTCCATTGCGGCTTCGCCATCGTGGACTTCACCGATCTCGCGGATACGCCCGCTCAGCTTGAGCATGCGCTCAGTGATCGTGGTCTTGCCGCTGTCGATGTGGGCGGCAATCCCAATGTTGCGGATCAATTCGATTCCGTTGCTATTCTTGGTTTGCGATTTGTTCTTGGCGGAATCCGCTTTACCGCTTTCGAGACTATGCATGGATGTGGACGACATTTCTTGGCTCCAAGCTCAGCAGTGGGCTCCAATCCGAGCTCAACCGCAAGCTGCAATACGGCGCAGCGAGACCTTCCCGCTACCAGATTTTCCGCTTCTTGCTTTGTTCAAGATTTCTAAGGTTGCTACCCCTTGACGATGACTCAGGTCTCCGACTCAGGTCTCCGACTCAGGTCTCCGGCCCCCCAGTGTTACGCGTCAGAGACACGTCAGCGGGTTAGGAGCTCATCACCCGAAAACGTCCTGGCCAAACAATCCAGTGGGCACTGACGCCTCCGGTGTTTTCGGCAAGTAACTCGAGAAACTTCGAAGGCACGCCACAGAGGCTCCAACCGGTAAGGTTGGGCTCACCACGGACAGCGCTGGATTATCGGCATCCTCTTACCGTCCATCCGCGACTCAAGCCAGGGCTCGATCCGCGCTCGACCGAAGAAGAAAAGCTCGGATTATAAGGGAGCACTCGGCCTCGACAAGGTTAAAAGTATCCCAACAAGGGCAACCTTGCCCCCACCTCGGGAGTGTGCCGCGAAAGGCGGCTATCGGAACTGTCACCCGTGGACCTTCCACTGCGGCCTTCCTTGCCGACTCGCGTCGATCGAGCCTCCCGTCCCGGGCCAGACCGCCTCCCGTCGCGGGCCAGACCAAGGACACCCGTGGTCAAGGGCTGACCTTGCTGAAACACTGGACCAGGAGCTGCCTGGTAGCGAGGAGAGGGCCGCTTGACAGGCTCAAGCGTTACGTGTAGAAGGCGCTCTCGTTGAATGAGCACCCTCACGGCAGGTCGTTTCAGGCCTTGAGAGCTTGCGAAAAGTGAAGAGAGTCACTGGCCTTCGCTGAAGGAGAGCGGGGCCAGGATTTGGTGGTTCGCCCGAAGGTCAGAGGAGGCCGTCGAGCGGTAATGGATTGTCGCACTGTGCCCCTTGCCGTTTCGCGGCGAGCGGCACAAGTACTGCTCAAATGCTCTCTTCTTGCCAAGTTTCGGTCGAATAATTCGCCTCTCCGGAGGAGAGAAAAGGAAGAAGAGACATGAAGAAATGCAGCGGTTGCGGCACTCCATGGGGCGGTTTTGGCTCACAGCCCAGGGAGAGGGAGGCGTGCCCCACCTGCCGGAGATACTATCGGTGCTGCGCGAACTGTCGTCACTTCGACGCCAGGTCGTCCAGCCAGTGCACTCTCAGGAACACGCAGTACGTGGGCCCCCGTGACGTCCTTAACTACTGCCCGGAGTTCCAGATGACGGATTCGCTCGAGGTGGCGCGTCAGACGAAGATCTCGCTGGCGCGGTCGCGGTGGGACCAACTTTTTGCGAAGTAACCCCGGCTCGAAGCACCCGAGGCTTGAGGGTTGTAGCAAACGGAGTCATCAACTACATTGCCTCCATGGCCTTACTGTCCAAGCCTGCTGACACTGGCTGCGCCCAACTATTGCGGACGGCTGACGTCCTCGATCAGACGGGAATTACGCACCAAGTTCTCTATCGCTACATAACCATCGGCCTGATTGAGCCGGCACGGACATTGGAAACAGGCCTTCGTTTTTTCCACCCTCGGGTCGTTCTCACGATCCAGACGATCCAGAGTCTCACACGGGCCGGTGGGTACTCGCTGCGAGACTTGAAGGAGATCTTCTTCAAGGACGACCGAGTGAGGAAAAAGCTAGTCGGCGACAGTACGAGCACTTGAAATGCAACGAAGGAGATTCCCCATTCAGGTTTTCGACTCGCTGTCGTCAACGAACGACAGCATCCTCGAGGCTGGCGAGTCAGACGCCCCGGAGGGAACGACTTACATTGCCCGCAGCCAATCGAGGGGGCGAGGACGTGCTGGCCGCGCCTGGTGGAGCCCACCAGGCGCCGGTCTCTGGATGTCGACGCTTCTGCGACCTTCTCGCTCAAGCGCTCACTGGGGCGGAGTCTCGCTTCTCGCCGGTGCCGCCGTCCGCACGTCGCTGGAGCGCCTCGGCGTCAAGGGGGTTGATCTCTACTGGCCCAATGACCTCCAGGTGGGCAAGCGAAAGATAGGCGGGATACTCGGCGAGGTGCGATCGCGTGGCGAGGAGGCCTGGATTGCTCTCGGGATTGGTATCAACATCGACTTGAGCGCACCCAACGTGCGTGCCTCCATGCCCAGGGAAATCGAGGCGATCGCGACCAGCATGACCGAGGCAGGCCCTCCCCGAACGCGGATTCCAGAAGAGATTGCCATGGTAATCCTGGAGGAGTTCTGGCCGCTTTACAAAATGTTTCAATCGGGCGAGAAGCTGCCACTGCTCGTCGGAAGCACGCTCGCGCACACTGGCCGCACCGTCGAGGTAAGAGTCTCGGGCCAGAAGTCCTGGCGGGGAGTTGTTGAGGGGTTGCACGAGGATGGTGCGCTGCTCGTACGCACACTCGGGCGCGAGTCACGTCTGGCGCAAGTCACAGGGGGAGAAGTGCTCTATGAAGACTCCCCGTGAGGATCCCCCAGGCCGAGGCAGAGCCAGCACGCCGTCGGGACTTCCTCTCAAGCCTTTTTATCCCACAGCACGGCCTCCGGACGCGCCCGGCGAGTTTCCCTTCACTCGTGGCATTCACAGTGATATGTACAGAAACCGTCTCTGGACCTTTCGCCAGTATGCGGGCTTTGGCAGTGTTCGTTCGACCAATGAACGCTTTCGCTATCTTCTATCGCAAGGCCAGAGTGGATTGAGCGTCGCCTTCGATCTGCCGACCCAGATCGGCTACGACTCGGATGACCCGATCGCGCTGGGCGAGGTGGGCAAGGTGGGAGTGCCCATCTCGAGCACTCAGGATGTCACGGACCTCTTTGAAGGAATACCGCTCGATCTCGTGAGCGTGAGCATGACGATAAACTCGACGGCCGCCATGCTGATCGCGTTCCTTGTAACTGCCATGAAGCGAGGGGGCGGGATCCCCGCCAAGCTGAGAGGCACAGTGCAAAACGACATGCTCAAGGAGTTCATCTCACGGCGAACTCATCGCTTCCCGGTGAAGCACTCCATGCGGCTCGTCATGGACATCTTTGAGTACTGCCAGACGGAGCTCCCCCACTGGAATCCCATCAGCGTGAGCGGCTATCACATGCGAGAAGCTGGTTCCACGGCCGTCGACGAGGTGGCTTTCACGATTGCAAATGCGATAGAGTACGTCGAGGCAGCGCGGTCAAGGGGTCTTTCCGTGCAGGAGGTCACGCGCAGCATCAGCTTCTTCTGGAACGCGCACAATCATCTCTTCGAGGAGGTGGCGAAGTTCCGGGCCGCTCGTCGCATCTGGGCTCGCGTCGTCAGGGATCGCTTCAAGGTCCAGGATCCCGAGTGCTCGAAGATGCGGTTTCATGCCCAGACCGGGGGCTCCACGCTCACCTACGATGAACCGGAAAACAACGCTGTGCGCGTCACCGTTCAGGCGCTTGCCGCGGTGCTCGGAGGCGTACAGTCGCTTCACACCAACGGCATTGATGAGGCGATTGGACTGCCGTCCGAGACGGCAGCGCGAGTAGCGCTCCGGACGCAGCAGATCCTTGCACACGAGTCGGGCATTGCCGATGTGGCCGACCCGCTGGGCGGCTCTGCGCTCGTCGAATCCCTTACCGATGAACTCGAGCAGCGCGCTCTGGAAGTCATGGGACGCATCGAGGCCATGGGGGGAGCATTGGCTGCAGTGCTTGAAGGCTATCAGGAATCCGCGATCGAGGAGGAGGCGTATCGACACCAGCGCGCGGTGGAGACGCGGGAGCGCGTCGTGGTTGGGGTTAACTATTTCCGAGCCGAGACCGGCGCTCGACTCGTGGCCCAGAAGGTGCCTCCGGAGCTTGAGCGCGAACGCATCGAGACCGTTCGCAAGCGCAAGAGAGCCCGGTCGTCTGCGCAAGTTGCCGCCTTGCGGTCCGATCTACGCGCCGATGTCACCGCGGGCAAGAACGCAGTGGAATGCCTCGTGCGCTCCGCCGGCGGGGACTTGACGATCGGCGAGATGGCCTCCACCCTGGCCGAAGTATTTGGAGAGCACGTTGAATGAGGCGTACGCGCAAGTTCCCCATAAGAGTGTTACTAGCCAAACCGGGTCTTGACGGACACGACCGAGGGATCAAGGTGATCGTGCGAGCCTTGCGTGACGCTGGCATGGAGGTGATCTACATGGGCCTCAGGGTGTCCCCCGATTCCATCGCAAAGGCAGCGCTCGAGGAGGACGCTGATGCCGTCGGAGTCTCGAACCTCTCAGGTGCCCACACGACTCTCTTCCCCGAGGTCGTGAAGCAGCTTGAGGCTTCAGGGGTCGACTTGCGCCGCGTAGTCCTCTTCGGTGGAGGAACCATCCCGCCGGATGATCAACAGGAGTTGCGGACGTTTGGCTACCGCGCCATTTTCGGCCCAGGCACCACGACGGATGAAATCATCGACTTCCTCGAGAAGGAGGTACCCAGCGAATGAGCGGCTTACGAATTCGCATGGACCACATAGGGATTGCGGTCCAGTCCCTGGAAGAGGCTCGAGAAAAGTTCGCGAGGCTCCTCGGCCTCGAACCCTCGCCCATCGAGGAGGTTCCTGAAGAAGGCGTTCGCGTCTCGTTCTTCAATGTGGATGGCTGCAAGCTGGAGTTGCTCGAGGGCACCTCGCCCGAAAGCCCGGTGCGCAAGTACCTCGAGAAGCGCCGCTCGGGAGTGCACCACATGAGCTTTGCGCTCGACGGCATCGACATCGCCGATCACTTCACGCGACTGAAGGCGCAAGGCGTTGACGTGCTGGGTGAAGGCCCCACCCCTGGCAGCCGAGATACCAGGGTCTTTTTTGTTCACCCGAAGGCGGCGGGAGGGGTGCTCGTTGAGTTCTCACAATCTGAAGGGGAGGTCAAACCCAGTTGAAGAATAAGTCAAGACAGCCGCCTCTGGACCTCGATGCCTTGCGAAAACAGGCCCTGCAGGGTGGGGGCGAGGAACGTATCGCTGCGCAACACGCGAAGGGAAAACTCACTGCCCGCGAACGTATTGACGTGCTCCTCGATGAGGGGAGCTTTGTCGAGCTCGACATGCTCGTGAAGCATCGTACGGCGGACTTCGGCATGGAGAACAGCCGGATTCCCGGCGACGGTGTCGTTACGGGGCACGGCAAGGTGAACGGTCGTCCGGTCCTTGTCTTTAGCCAGGACTTCACCGTCCTCGGCGGAAGCTTGAGCGAGGCCAACGCGCAGAAGATCACGAAGGTGATGGACCTTGCCCTCCGTGTTGGTGCGCCCGTGATTGGACTCTGCGACTCGGGAGGAGCTCGAATTCAAGAAGGCGTCGCGAGCCTGGGCGGTTACGCCGATATCTTCCTGCGCAACACCCTCCTCTCCGGCGTTGTGCCACAAATCTCCACGATCCTGGGCCCGTGCGCCGGCGGCGCCGTTTACTCGCCCGCCATCACCGACTTCATCTTGATGACCGAGCACACCAGTTACATGTACGTTACTGGACCGAACGTCGTCAAGACAGTCACACACGAGGTGGTGGACCACGAGACCCTGGGCGGCGGACGCGTACACTCGACGACGAGCGGCGTGGCTCATTTCCTGGCGCCCAACGACGCCTCGTGCCTGGAATGCGTACGCGAGCTGCTCTCGTACCTTCCCGACAACAACGCCTCCGATCCGCCCCTCGAGGATTGGGGCGATGCCCCCCAGCGTGATTGCCCGGAGCTCGACGATCTCGTCCCCGCGGACTCCAGCAAGCCCTACGACATGCGCGTCGTGATCGCCAGCGTTTTTGACTCCGGCCGTTTCCTGGAAGTCCATGAACACCATGCGCGCAACATTTTGGTTGGCTTCAGTCGACTGAATGGGCGATCCGTCGGAGTCGTTGCAAACCAGCCAGCCGTGCTGGCTGGAACGCTCGATATCGAGGCCAGCGTCAAGGCCGCGCGGTTCATTCGCTTCTGCGACTGCTTCAACATACCGGTGGTGACGTTTGTCGATGTCCCCGGCTTCCTCCCGGGCACCGAACAGGAACACCGCGGGATCATCAAGCATGGGGCGAAACTCCTCTTCGCCTACTGTGAGGCCACCGTGCCGAAGTTGACCGTCATCACGCGGAAGGCTTAC
>SXGT01299483.1_pt1 | contig 15755 bp, 12 predicted proteins | sample 3176221 | NCBI WGS metagenome assembly SXGT01 (sample SAMN11356862, study PRJNA531348) | freshwater metagenome | isolation source: freshwater sample F1-120 | place: China: Fuxian Lake, Yuxi | collected 2017-12-25
AACTCCGTCTTGCTGGTGAGCAGCTTCTTGGGCAGTTCCTTCTTGATGACGTGCTCGATCAGATGGCTCTCGATCGCGGCGTGATCGACGTCGGCCGTGTGCTGCGTCGAGATGACGACGTTGATGATCTCGACGGGCTTGCCGTCTTCGTAACGAACCGAGACTTGCGACTTCGCGTCCGGGCGCAGCCACTTCACCTTGCCCGACTTGCGGATCGCGGTGAGCCGCCGGCCAAGCCGGTGCGCGAACATGACCGGCGTCGGCATCAGCTCAGGCGTCTCGTTGGACGCAAAGCCGAACATCATGCCCTGATCGCCAGCGCCCTGCTCCGCGGTCTTCTTGCCCTTCGCCTTCTTGGCATCGACGCCTTGCGCGATGTCGGGCGACTGCGCAGTCAGGTAGTTGTTGATGAACACCTGATCGGCATGGAAGACGTCATCGTTGTTGACGTAGCCGATGTCGCGGATCGCCGCGCGAACGATTGCCTCGTAGTTGAGTTTGGCCTTCGTCGTGATCTCGCCAGCCAGGATGACCATGTTGGACTTCACCATGGTTTCGCAGGCGACGCGGCTGTTGGGGTCCTCAGCGAGGCACGCATCCAGAACGCTGTCGGAGATCAGGTCGGCGACCTTGTCCGGGTGGCCTTCACCGACGGACTCGGAGGAGAAAACGAACGAATTGGCCATGTTGGATCGGGAGAAACAGTGCTCGATGCAGCGATGCTCCGGAGCATCCAGAGCGGGCGAAGAGGATCCCAGCCTCGACTGCCGGGGTCAAGCAATGCGTCCACCAGTTGCATGCGCCCTTGCGATCAAGGCTGCCGCCACAGCGCATGAAAGCCGGCAAACGGACCTCACGCGCACGCTTCCAACGGATGCCGGGACTCCGAGCCCGAGGCACTGTCGGCGTGCTCTTGCAGCGACCACAAGCGCCGCAATTCCTCGTCCCGCAGCCGACGCGCAACGTCGACGTCGCGGATGCGCAGCGAGTGTCGCACGCGACGCTTGTGGTTGCCTTCGTGGACGACGTAGTGAATCCACCACACGCCATGGTTGCACCACAGGTGATGGTCGAGATTCGACTCGTCGACGCGAACGGAAAGGATCGAAGCGACCGGGACGCTCTTTGTTGTCGGGTGCATGACAGTCTCCTTGGACTGCACCCAGAACGGCCTTCGCCGCAGGAGCCTTTGTTCGCCGGGCAACGCGCCCGCGCACATCGATCCGGCGACTTCGCCGGACCAAACCACCTTGCCGCTCCTCGGCAGGTTGGCCGCCCGTCCTTGCTGCACGGGCTGTCCAGATGCTGGTCCAAAGAGTAGCGAAGCCCTCGAGGCCGTCAAGGCACGCGGGACCGGCATCTGTGTCATGAACCCCTGGCACGAGCTACCGCGGTGCGAGCAACCAGGACTCCATGGGCTCGCACCGCTCGGTCCAGCGCTTCTTGTAGTCCATCAACGGCCCCATGCCGAAATGGAAGACCGACTCCTCGCAAATCCAGCGCAGCGAATCCTGCTGCAACAGATTGCCGATCGAATGCGGGCGCCACGTGTCGACGAAGCTGAACTGCTGTCCTCGATAGTAGCCATTGGCGACGCCACCAAAGATGAAGCCAATGTCCTGGTCTTCATGCCGCGCGAACACGATCCGGCCAGCGCCGATGCGCGCCTGGCGCACCATCATGCGCTCGTAGAAGGAACGCGGCCTCGGTTCTTCCATTCCGCAATTGCCGAGACCCTTCCAACTCTGCAACTCCACCGCCAGCATCCGAGCGAATGTCGCGCGCGCCTCTGCCTCGTTGCGTGGCACGACGCGCTCGAAACGAACCCCCATTCCGTGCGCCGCGTGTTCTGCCGCACGGAGCCGACGTCGGAAGTGTCCGGTGCGGCGCGACAGATAGCTGTCGTAGCCACCCACGAGCGAGGCCGAACACTGCACCACCTTCGGATCCGACTCGACCAAGAGAATCGAATGAGTCTGTCGAAAGTTCGTGGTCAGTTGGAGTTGGCGGTATCCCCGCGGCGTCAGCCCAGAGATCCAGATGCATGGCGGCTCGGCCTGCATTTCGGGCTCGCGCAGCAGGTCGACGAGCATTGGGACAGGGTCCAATCCGAGCAGCGGCGCCCCATAGCTCCAACTGCTGTCGATCGGCATCAGCACACGCTTGCCGTCGTCGAATCTGCGGTCACAGAACGCGAGCACGCTTGAACCGCGCTGGCGAAACAAGAGCGTGAACTTTGGCGTGAACGCCTCGAAGTAGGAGAGCTGCCACTCGTTGCGGCAGCACAAGGGATCGCCGTGCTCGGTCGATGCCGCCGCGCGATTCATCGCTCCTGTCGCTTCATCCATTTCGGCGTAGCTTGGAACGACGAGCTTCGACCTCTCCGGGTTGGCGCCGTTCACTTGCCGTCGGGCACCCCTTCCCAATTGCCGAGCACTCGGCCAATCACGACCGTGTAGGTCAGCGAGCCTTCGCGCGCATCGACGCCGGGCAGGAAGTCCTCATCGAGTTGCTGCAAGAGCCTTGGCACTTCGCCTTCGCCGAGGCCTGAGCCTTCGAGAACGATCACCGTGCCGGCTACCGTGCCATCTGCGAGATGGTGAAGGTCAACGGCTGCCAGATCGCGGCCGTTCGCAGTCGCGAGAAAGCGTTCTGACGACGCGGTGCGCAACGTGCGCTTCCAGACAATGTTCATGCGAGAGCCTCCACCACGCGATGTCCGACGACAGCGGCCGTCGCCAACCCGAGACCGACCCAGAGCGCGCAACCCGATCGGTAGCCGATGCCAGTGCCCGGCAACGAGAAGGTCGTGTAGCGACGACCCGAAGCGCTGCGGCCAACCCGGAAGCCACGACCGCCGACCGAGCAGCCAACGCCGCCAGTGCCGAGATTGATGCGGAAGGGACCAATGCTGACGGAACGGCGGTAGTAGAACCCCATGGCTGCCCCTGTCTGTGCTCCAGGAAATCCGCTGCGCTAGGCCTGCAGAACTTGCCCTGCGACAGGCCGGCGGTCAACCACCCGCAGTCAAGTCCACGTCGGTGCCTGCAGCGCATCGCCGCGAGCAGCAATGAGCAAGGAGCCAGAACGGGGTCGCATCCGCGAATGCGACGCAGGTCGCGCTGCGCCGTGATCGCCTCGGAAGGAAGATGTCCCAGGCAGCAGGCGTTCTAGAACGAGCCGACCTGTCGCGTGGGAGTTCAGCGCTTGCGCTGCGCGAACATCCACTCGATGGCGCCATCGCGCGTGTAGGCCTGACGCCAACAGTCATGGCCGACGCCAGCCAGTTCGGTGTAGAGCGCCGTGGAACCGGCTGCCTTCAGCGCGGTGGCCATTTGGCGCGACCGCGTGACCGGCACCGCCGCGTCCTTGTCGCCGTGCCAGATCCAGATGGGAACATCGCGCAGCAGTGAGGCCTTCGCGGGGTCACCGCCGCCGCAGATCGGCAGCACGGCCGCAAACGCATCGGGCATTCGCATCGCGAGATCCCATGCGCCGTAGCCGCCCATCGACAGCCCGGTCAGATAGACGCGCTGCGGATCGATCGGCTTGTCGCGCTCCACCTGCGCAATGGCTGCCATGACCGCGCGCAGCGCGCGCGATGGCGTCGTCGGCATCGGCGATGGCGTCGATTCGCCCCACGGCACATCCACCCATTGCTCATTGACCGGGCACTGGAGCGCGAGCACATGGCATGGAAACGCAACTCGCACCGGATCGCCGGCCAGCACGAGCGGCAGCCAGGTCAATTGCTTGCTGTTGTCCTGGCCGCGCTCTCCCGCGCCGTGCAAGAAAACGACGAGGGGCGATCGGGCATCCGCCGCGACCGTCGGAAGCATCAACTGGAATGAATAGCGGATGCCGTCGACGACGACGGATCGTGACTCGAACACGGTGATCCCAGCAGGGCTCGAGGCAGGGGATGCACAGGCCGCGAGCACGAGGAGCGGAATCAGGCATCGACGCATGGCCGCATTGTGCATGCCGGTTCGTGCCGCGCCATGCGAGGCGGCTCGACTCAGCGCTTGCCGGCCACGCGCTCGATCCATTCGAGCATTGCTCGGTACTGCCAACTGCGCTTGCCCTCGAGCCATCGGATGCCGCCGCCGTGCGTCGGACGGTTGGGGTCCTTTTCTCGGAACGGGCTGTCGAGTTCGTAAAGCGGTTCGTTGAGCACGAGGCTTGATTCGGGGCTCTTCAGGTCGACGACGCGCATCACGTAGTCCAGCAGGAAGCGCGACTCCTGCGCGTTGAACGTCTCGCCGTTCTCGGGCTCCGGCATGAACAGGGTGTTGTGCGTGTTGTGGCATTCCCAGCACGCGTCGCCCGTGGGCCCGATCTCCGTGAAGATCGGCACGATCTTGGCGCGGAACTCCTCGAAGAACAGCTTCTCGCCGCGATCGAGCTTCTTGCCACTGGCCCAATCGAACACGGAGCGGAAATCCGGATCCGTTGGTTCGGACCAGGAAACGCCGCCGCCGTGACCGGTCCCATGCAACGCGCCGATCGCGCGGTCTGGGTTCAGCGGCTTCAGCAGCAATGGACTCTTGCTCGCCTCGGCGGGGTCCACGAACGCCACTGCCGCGTTGTAGTTGCGCACCAGGTCCACATCGCTCGGCGCGCCGTCTTCGGCAGCGACGAGCGCGAAGGATCCGGCTTCATTCGCGCCGACGCGATGGCACTCGACACAGCCCTTGGCGCCGGTCGTGGCCTGCTTCATCAGCACGGGGTGAACGAAAGCTGCAAAGGTGTCGAAGTCGAGCGGGCTGTCGACTCGCTCCACCGCCAGTTTCGGCGCCGGCACCGCCTTCGGATCGAGACCCAGGGCGACCGCAGCCTTCTCACGCGCCTGTGCGTCCGGCAGGCGCAACGCAGCGCGCAGCGCCACATCCACGTCGAAGCCGGCAGCGCGCGCGCGCAGCGCCAGGTCCAACGCGTCGGCCCGCAGTCGCGGTCGACGACCTTCGAGCAACGCTTCCATGTGCGGCACGATGCGATCCCAGGGCGCAGCCGCATCGTCCCACAATGCAAAGCGGCACGCGCGCTCGTGATGCTCTGCCGACCGAGTCGCGACTGCGGACGTGACATAGTCCCAGCGCAACGCCGATCGCGCGAGCGCACCGCCCGTCGCGTGCGCGCGTTCGATCTGCACCTCGGCTTCGGTGCGCAACGACGCGTCATCGGCGAACAAAGCGGCCCAGATCGCGGCGCGCGCAACCGCGTCGCTGTGCACGACGGCTGCCCACTCGAGGTTTTGCAGCGCGAGCTTCCTCGTCTCGAGGTCGAGGGAGCCGGACAACAGGCGCACGAAGTCAGGCACGAACGAAAGGCGTTGGCTGCTCGGATCGCGGCGCAGCCATCGCAAGGTGGCGCGCGTGCGGTCCTGCGCGGGTTCATCCTGCTGGGCCTCGACTCCGAGGAACTGAATGGGGACGCCGTGCTTCGGCAGGTCCTGGTCCTTGATCTCCACTACATCGAGGCCCCGCAGCGCCGCCGTGCGCACTCGCACGAAGGGGGATCCCGCCGCGTCGATCAACGCGCCGACGAATGCTGCGTCCGCATGCCCGCGAACGGCAGTCGTGGCCCATGCCGCGGCCTCGCGGGTTTCTGGTTCGGGATCGCGCAGCAGCTTCAAGATCTCTTGCGCAAGCGCGACGCCGCCCATGCCGAGGAACACGACGTCGTCGGTGTCGTTTCCATTGGCGAGACCGTTCGCAATGCGCCGTCCAAGCGCGCGCAGCACGAGCGACTGTGCGGTGCGCGCACCTTCCTGCAAAGTCGCTACGAGTTGATCCGCAATCCCACGCTCGACGACTTCGTCACGCGCATGCCGGATTGCGTGCCGATGCGCGTCGGTCGCCATGACACGCGCATCATTGCCGTAGAGTTCGGCGGTGTTCTCGTCACAGATGTCGTAGATCGCCTTCTCGATCGCGCCGCGAACGACGGCCATCTCCCCTTCGTGACGAGCTCTCGCCAGGATGCGCGCAAGGATCGCAGGCTTGTCCGCGGCCTTGGCCTGATACCACCATCGCTGCGCCGACTGCACCGCTGCGATGCGAACCGCAAAGTCCGGGTCGTCCAAGCACGATAGAACGGCTTCGCGACACGCGACGTGATTCGCGAGTTCCGAGAACCTGTGCGCGAAGACTCGCAGTGCGCCACGCCGGGTTCTGGCTTCTGCCGATGCGAGCGCCGCCGCAATTGCTGCACGGGCCTCAGCGTTGCTGCCCAACGCGCGGAGCGCCTGAGCCGCAGCGCGGGCAACCGACTTGTTGATGTCCGAAAGGGCCGCGGCCAATGGGCCGATTGCTGGCGCAAGTGCTTCCTGCTGCTTGCACCGCCATGCCACTCGTTGCAATGCGAGCGCGGCGCCGGTCCGGAGCAGCGGCTCGCCGTCCGCGAGCATTGCGCACATCGATCGCACTTGCTCGGGGCGCTCGTAGACCCATTGAGCGGAGAGCCAGTCCAGGCGCTCGAGGAGCGAATCGCCGGCTGCTGCCGCAACAGGCATCGCTTCGACCACCGGCTCGGGAAACAGGTGAGCCAGGAAGATGACTACCCAGTGCGTTTCCAGATAGGGCGTGCGGAACAACTCGCCCTGCGGGTCGATCCAGCCGCCGAACTCCAGTTGGCGCGAGAGCAAGAGCCGTGCAGCGCGATCCAACAATCGGCTGCGCTCCACATCGTCCGAAGGCATCCCGGTGCGCAGCAACGCGTGGGCGGCCATCGCGGTGAAGAACGTCAGCGACGGCGCCTGCGGTTGGTCGAGCGCGGCCATCGCCTGCAGTTCGTTGACCTGCAGGTTGGTCAGATACTCAGCCGTGACCCAGCCGCCATCGTCGTGGATGCGAGCAAGCAGTTGCTGCATGTTCGCGGTGATCGCCGCGGCATGGCGCTGAGAGTCCATCGCCAGCATGCCGAGCGACTGTTCGACCAGGTCTTCGTTGTCCTTCACCCTCGCGGTGGCGATCAGGTTGGACATGTGGTCGGCGAGCGCACGCCACTCCTCTTTGCCGGTGCGATCAGCCAAGGCGTCGAACAAGCGCCAGGCTTCGGTGGCGACACGCGCGTCGGGGATCGGCCGGTTGCCGTCGAACTCGAAGTTGCCAGCCGCGGTGCGATCGCCGCCTTGCGGCAACTGCGCACGTTCGCGGTAGACGAGTTCTGCGAACCGCGCCGGACCGAGGATCGCGTCCGTGCGGCGGCCGCTCACGGATTCCTCGAACTCGCAGATCATCGTGCCGACGCGCGCGATGCCGACCGTCGGCGCGAGATCGAACCGCGCCCAAGTGGCCTCCTCGTGTCCGTAGAGCGGCACTCCGACCTCGTAGATCCGATCGACGAGGTTGCGGAAGGGCGCGCTCTCGACCACGCGGTAACCGTTCCGATGGGCGGCGAGGTTGGCGATCACCGGATAGTGACCGGCATGACAGGCAAAGCAGCGCGTGGTTTCGTCGGTGTTGGCTTGCGCGCGTGTGCGCACGGCGCCACCGCGCGGAACGTTGGCGAAGAAACTGTCGCCCGCTTGCGCGAGATAATCGGCGGCAACGCGCAGCGCGGCGCGCGGGTCGTCGTAGGGCGGTGGGTCGTAGAGCTTCGTGCGCAGCGTGTAGGACGGATGGTTCGCCTTCACGTGCAGCCAGTAGTCGCCTTTGCCGAGCACTCGAGTCACGAACTTCCAGCCCGCGATGCTCGCGTCCTGGTTGTCGTGGCGCACCTCGGTCGGATCCTTGCCGCGCACGTAGGGCACGAGCCTTCCCACCTCGTCGCGCATGTAGATGCGAATCGTCGCTGGCACATCGCGGTCGGGGCAGTCGAGCGTGAAGAACGCGAGCGTCGGCCTATCGCCATTCCACGAGAAGCGGAACCAATCCCACCCGACACGACCTTCTTCCTCGTTGTCGAGGTATTCGATGTCATCGGCACCGCCCCGCACCTCGGTCCCGAGGTCGATCTCAGAGGCGTAGTTCCACTGGTCGTTGGGTTCACTTTCGAAGCGACGGATGCTCGCCCCCTCCACATCCAGCGCGCGGATCTCGACCCTCCACGCGAGCGGATCGGGGTAGGAGACGAAGGGTCCGCGCAACGTGTGCGGAGGGCTCGCAGGAATCGCGCGGAGTCCTTCGCGATCGCCACTCTGCATCGCCGCGCGCACCGATAGCGGGGTCACTGCGTCGAGGTCCGCCAGGGTCCGGCCTAGATAGCAGTGGTCGAGCAGAAGGACGCCACCACATGGCAGCAGCCCCATGCCCGTGAGCGTGAAGTCGCCTCGGTCTCGCCAAAGGTCACGCGTGACGACGGTCCATTCGCGTGGCGGAGCGTCCCCGACAATGGTCGCTCCCCACGATGCGAGTTGCGTGCCGACGACGTAGCGAAGCCGTCCATCGGCGGGGTCGCCTAGCTCGCCCTGGTCTGCCAGCGCCACCATCGCGGTTTCGCCGCGTTCGAGCTTCCAAGCAAACCGCAGGTAGCGGAACTCGCCGGCCTTGGGGTCTTCGGCGATGCGATAGCCCCATCCTGGCACGTTGCGCGCGATGCGCATGCCAGCTTCGACTCGTAGCGCGCTGGCTCCAGACCATGCGCCCGTATCGATGAGTCGCGCATCGCCGTCGCCATCGTCGTAGAGCGCAGTGGCGAGACGCGCATCGTCTTGCACGAGCGCCGCGACCCTTCGATCGCCGCCGACGAAGCGCGTCGCATCTTCGATCGCCTTGATGACCGGCGTCTTCGACTCCACGCGGCGAACGCGCAAGATCGAGGCACCTGCCGCTCGGGGGCGGTAGACGAAGTGCATGTCTGGATCCCCGGCATGAAGCACCTTGCCGGTCGGCATGCCAGCCGGATCGAAAAGCTCGACCATCAGGGCGACGCCGGGATCGGGGATTCGCGGCAAGACCGCGGTCACGGACCAGAGGCGGGCCGGGTCCAATTCGGGCAGCGCGAAGTCGATCGGCTCACCAGACGAAGTGGCGCCCTCGCGGACGATCGCCTGCTTTGGCGATTGTCCGGCGACCGGTGCCAAGAGCAGCGCCAAGGACGCGGCACGGACAAGCCAAGGGGTGAGCATTCGACGCGCAAGAATCTACCGCACGACCGCAACCGCGGCGCGAGGCGGTGGATTCGATTTGCACTCACGAAGCGGGCCCCTTGCACCGAATGCCGAACGCACTAGGCCGTCGATACGACCGTCTCGGAATGAGAGACGCATCCCATCGTGTCAGCGCTGACACGCGAGGCAAAAGTTCTCTTGCACGACGAGCCCTCGTCGCAGGTGGGACCGCAGCCGCCGTTCGACAGCAGGCTCAGCCGCCGACTTCGACATCGAAAGTCACTACGTCGCCGTCGCGCCACGCGACGACCGACCAACCATCGAGGCGCAGACGAAAGGCACCGCTGCTCGACGCCAATGCGTTTTCGAAGAGGCGCTGCGTCGCGAGCTTGTCGTCGTCGCCGATCGCAATCGCCTGCGGCTCCGAGGCTGGTCGCACCGAAGGCTTGGACAAGGACGCGCTCCAGGCCACAGGATCGACGCGATCGCCATTGCCAACGACGAGCGCGCGGCAGTTGCGGCGTGCAGCGCCGTCGCGAACCAGCGATCTGCAGTCGACGAGAAGAGATGGATTGTCGCTGATGCCGACACACGCGCCGGTCGCGAGGTCGAGCTCAACGCACGCGTTCTCACCGACTCCGATCCCGAGCGCGATCTTCGACTGCTCGAGCGCCGCGACGAGACGGCCAACACGATCGCGCTCCCAGAAGTGCGAATCGGTGAGAACCCACGACACAAAGCGCATGCCGCTGCCGATCTGCGGGCCGACGCGATTTGCCAGCTCATCCTCCGGATCGAGGTCTTGACGCGGGATGCCAAGCGCTTGTGCGCTGCGGCCGGTGAAGAACATCACGTCCCCCATCATCGCATCACCGGCGCTGTTGCCGGCGATCACTCCACCGCGCGCGAGCAAGCGCTTCATCGCGTCCCATTCGGGCGTGTTCGCGTCGGCGGGGCGGTAGCGATCCGTGATGCGCTTCTGATCGCCGCCGGTGAAGAACATCGCGTTCGCACCGTCGATTGCCGCGACTGTTGCATCCGTCGGCGTGTCGCGGCTGATGACGGCGACTTGCGCGGAAGCAGCGCGGTTCTGCACGTTCTTCTGCAATGACTCGGCGGCGCCCTTCTCGTCGCCACTCGCCGCGGTTGCGATCACGAGCCGGACACCGGCGGGCGTGGTCGCGAGTTCGAGCAATCGACGGTAGACGTCGTCGTTCTGCTTCGACAACGCGCCGCCGATGACGAGCAAGCGCCCCTGACTCCCGGCGAGGGCCGTCTTTGCGGGCGGCGCAGAGCAGGCAGCAAGGATCGACAGGGTCGCGGCGAGCAGGAACGGCAGGCGGATGGGGAAACGTCGCATGGTGGTTGGAGGGTGGCGAACTCCACCAGATGGACGTCCTTGTGCGAAGCCTTGGACCGAAACGGAAGTGCATCGTTGCAGGCAAGTGAGGCTGCGGCGGCAGCCTCCAAACCTGACCCGCAGCGCGAAGCACCTCTCGGGGAACGCGCTTAACATTCTACTAAAAGATGGTTTAGGAGATTCGATGACGGCCTCCGGGAAGCCTCGACGCCCGTGGTGCTAGAGATAAGGTGTAGGAGGACGGAACAATCTATCTTGACATGTCGCATTGTTGCTTTAGAAAGGCGACATGTCCACTTCACGCGATCCTTCCAACCCGGACGACGGCCACTCCCTGCAAGAGTTGTCCGAACTCACCGGCATCGAGATGCGGACGATCCGCAGCTATGTCGGGCGCGGACTGATCCCGGCGCCGGACTCGCTCGGCCGTGGCGCTCGCTACCAGCGCGCGACGCTCGACCGGCTCCGCGTCATGCAGCTGCTGCGCGATTCGAATCGCAACGTCAGCCTCGACCAACTGCGCGTGCTGTTGCAGAGCTTGACGCCTTCGCAGATCGCCGCGATCGCAGACGGCAACATCAAGATCGGCGCGCTCATCGACACCGATGCAACGCTCTCTTGCCAACCCCCCGCAGCCGCGAGCACTCCGCCAGATGCGCTGAGCTACCTCCGATCCGTGCGTGCCTTCACACCGATGGCGACCGGCGGAGCAGACCCGTCGGAAGTGTGCGAATCGCGGACTTGCTACCCAGGGACTGACCCGGACCTGAGTTCCCTCGCTCAGGCCGCGCAAGCGCTGACGGCGCTCGCCGGTGTCGCGGCCTCTGCCCGCAGCACCCGTGGCGAAGCCTGGTATCGCATCGGCGTCACCCCAGACCTCGAGCTCAACGTGCGTGGCCATTTCGGCGACGAGGAGCTCGCTCACTTTCACCGAATCGCGGATGCCCTCCGCAACCTCCTCACCAAAGGACCCGTCCGATGAACGCGAACGATCCGGCTTCTTCACGCCCCACCCAACCCATCGCGACCGCGAAGCTCGACCGAGCGCTCGTGAACGCGCAAGGCGACTCCGTCCGCTATCTCATGATCGACATCGTTGCGCCGCAGGCGACGCCGGCCGCAGGCGCGCCAAAGCTGCCGCTCGACATCGCCCTCGTGCTGGATGCGTCTGGCTCGATGGCAGGCCAACGCCTCGACGCCGCGCGCGAAGCGGTGCGCAAGTTGCTCCTTGCGCTGGCGCACGAGGACCGAGTCTCCCTCGTCTCGTTCGCCGACGACGTGATCGTGCACGCTTCTGCGGTCGCAGCCGACGCGGTCGGCAGGGCCAAGGTCGAGTCCGAAGTCGATGTCCTCACGACACGCGGCTGCACGGACCTGGCGTCAGGCTGGCTGCAGGGCTGCGAATGCGTGGCGATGCGCAAGTCCGTCGCTGAGCGGCATGAGCGCGACCACGTGTTCTTGCTGTCGGATGGCCACGCCAATCGCGGCATCGTGCACCCGCAGCAGCTTGCGGCGCATGCCGACGCGCTGCGTCAACGGGGCGTGCCTTCGTCCACGATCGGAATCGGCGCCGGCTACTCGCCGATCCAACTGCAGGCGATCGCCGAGGCCGGCGGCGGCCGCATGCACGATGCGGAGAACCCCGAGGAAATCGCCGAGATCGTGCTCGCAGAACTTGGCGACACGCGCAACACCGTGCTGCAGGACGTCGAGGTTCGCCTCGAACTGCCTGCAGGCGTGCAGGCCTTCGCATTCGGGTCCGCTCGCACGACGACGCGGCCGGGCAGCATCGACACGCTGCTCGGTTCGATGCTCTCGGGAGCCAGGCGCACGCTGGTGGTCCAGCTTCGCACGCCGGCAGGACAACATGGCAGCAGCATCGAGGTCCGCGCCAGCCTGCGCTGGCGGCATGTCGAGACGGGCGAAGTCGCCGCCGTCGCGCTGCCGCCCAACGAAATGACCTTCGCGTTCGCGCACGAGTGTGAGACCCAACCGCGCGACGTCGCAGCGTCTGTCATCGCCGCGCAACAGTGGCAGGCTTGGGTCGTTCATCGCGCGATGCAGATGAACCAGGAAGGCGCCATCCAGGAGGCAACCGACTTCGTCGCGCAACAGTTGAGGCACATGAGTCGGTACTGCCGCGATCTTCCGGGCTGTGGCGCCTACGTCGAGGCGCTGCAGCGACTGCTGCCCACGCTCCATCGGCGCTACGACATGCCAGTCGCCAAGGAGATGATGCTCTCGAGTTACAAGCGTTCGCGCATGGAAGAGGATCGTCGCAGCGTGAAGCGCTACGTCGCGGAGGAGTTCCTGCCAGGCAGCTGACGCAATGCCACGGCGCGTCGAATCGACGCGCCGATTTCCATGCAGGCCAATCACCGATCTCGTTTCGGTGATGGCCGACCCCTCGAAGGACACGAGACAAGAAGTGGATTCGCACCAGGTCAGCAAGCGAGGCGGGGCACCGAAGGATGACGGCAAGGATCGAGTTCACCGCAAGATCCATGGATCCTGCGGAGAAGTCGCCATGCAGCCATCGGGCAACGGGGCCGACCGCAGCCGACGCGATGCCGTGACACCACTTCAAGGCACCTGACCCATGAAGAAGAAACGCAACCATTCATCGACCCCGATCGAAAGCGACGCGCCCCACTCCGAAAGCGGGAAGAGAACCCCGCAACCGACTACGGAGACTTCGACGAGGATTCCGTCACCCATGCGTGGGCGAGCATCCCTCCTGGCTCAGGCGATCAGGTTGCACAGGGGGCTACCAGCCACCAGACTCGACTACCTGCTCCAGACCTTCGGTCCACGATGGGAGGAACTCTTGATAACCAGACCCGAGGAGAGGGCGGAAGCGGAGATGCTCTACCCGGAGGAGGAACCGCTTCCCTGAGGCAGGACCCGGTCAAGGCATCAACACCCCCGAGGGTCACGGTTTTGCAACTGCTGATTCCAATGCGCATGCGACAACGACCTGGCTCGGCAATTCGGCAAGTTCCACGCATGACTGCGCATTGACAGCATGGTGAAGTTGGGCCTCTCACACGAACCAAAGGGCTCCACCATGCAGCGCCGTCTCTTCACTGCGAGTTGCCTCTCCCTCGTAACCTGCGGAGCGCTCGTCGCGATCCGCAGCGCCGCCGCCGATGAACTCGGCGTCACTCTCGCCGCCGACAAAGCGCTCGTGGGCGCATTGTTGGGCATGGGCTTCTACGGCATGGGCTATGTCATCGCCGTCGCGTCGCCCTTGTGCGACCTCCTCGGAATGAAGACCCTGATGCTGCTTGCATGCCTGCTGCATGTGCTCGGCATCACTGGGTTCTTGTTCGCTCCGGGAACAGCCGAAGATCCGAGCCTGGACTGGGCGCGCGCGACGATGCTGCTCGTGGGCCTGGCGCATGGCCTCGTCGAAGGCGTGATCAATCCTCTGATCGCAACGCTGTTTCCCGAGGAGAAGACGCACAAGCTCAACGTGCTCCACGCGTGGTGGCCGGGCGGCATCATCCTCGGTGGGTTGCTGGCCTACGCGATGCGCTCCATGGGCATTGGCTGGCAAGTGACATGGGGATTGGCGCTGGTGCCAACGATCATCTACGGCTTCCAGGTGCTCGGCGTGACCTTCCCCAAGACGGAACGATCCGCTTCCGGCATCAGTGCTGGGGAGATGGTCAAGGCGTCGCTGCACCCGCTATTCCTGCTGTTCGTCGCGATGATGGCGATCACGGCCGCTACCGAGCTCGGCACGGGCTCATGGATGGACTCGGTTCTCTCCAAGACCGCCGGCTTCGGTGGCGTGCTGCTGCTCGTCTATGGCAACGCGCTGATGTTCGGCCTGCGGTTCTTCGCCGGCCCGATCGCGCACAAGCTGTCCCCCATCGGATTGCTGACTGCATCGGCCGCGCTCGCCGCACTCGGACTCTGGCTGCTGTCGAGCGCTTCGACCACGGTTTCGAGCATCGTGGCGACGACGGCCTTCTTCGTCGGAGTCTGCTACTTCTGGCCGACGATGCTCGCGGTTGTTTCTGAACGCTTCCCCAAAACCGGCGCGCTCGGCATGGGGCTGCTCGCGGCGAGCGGATTCCTCGGCTCAGGGTTCTTCACCACGAAGATGGGCGAGGTCTACCAGGCCGAAGGAGCAGCGGCTGCCTTCGCGTTCACGACGTGGCTGCCGGTCGGACTCACCGTGGTGTTCGCCGCGTTGTGGATCGGATTTGCGATGCGCGGCGGCTACCGCGCCGAGCGCCTCGGCAAGAGCTAGCAGCCGCGCGACGAGCGCGGGCCAGTGCCGCGCTCACGCGCGACCATCGACCGCGCCTCGCCACTGCGGCGAGGCGGCAATCCAGGCCGGAAAGCGCCGGTCGATGAAGAACGGCACGATCGGAACCAGCGACGCGACGAAGATCGTCGCGAGTCGTGCGACCGGCCACTGCCGTTCGGTGAGCGCGCGCGACAGGCACCACGCCAACCAGAAGAACAGCGCGCCGTGGATCGATCCCGTGATGCGCACGAGCAGCACGCCAACCGGCATCTGCGTGCCGTACTTCACACCCATCGCGCCGAGCAGCAACACGAACGAAAGGGCCTCGACGAAGGTCGCGCGGCGAAGCAACACGAGCGGGTCGGTCATCGGCTGCGCACCGTGCCCGAGCCGCCCATTCGGCGCAAGCGTTCGCGATGGCTCACTGCCCGGCAGCGCGAGCACGGCAGCTCGCGCGAAGCACTGGCAGAACCGGCCAAGGCAAACGACCTCGACACGGCCCCGCGCGGCGCCGCATCAAGCACCGCGACAACGCGCGCGCTGCCCTTCTCGCACGAGCCGCGCGCTCAGGTGCGCGCGGGCTCGTTGCTGCGAGCGGCGATCGCGATAGCGCCGTTCTCGAGTGACACCTCGAGCACGGTGCCGTCCTTGACCCCGCCGCTGATCAGCTGGCGCCCGATGCGCGTTTCCAGCTCGCGCTGCAAGAAGCGTTTCAACGGCCGCGCGCCATAGACAGGGTCGTAGCCCCGTTGGCAGAAGAAGTCCTTGGCGGCGTCGGTGACCTCGATCGTGATGCGGCGGTCCGCGAGCCGCGACCGCAGTCCCATGAGCAAGAGGTCGACGATGCGCCGGATCTCGCTCGTCTGCAAGGGCTTGAACAACACGACGTCGTCGATGCGGTTCAGCAGCTCAGGTCGGAAGTAGCGGCGCAACTCTGCCATCACCTGGTCGCGCGCGGACTCGCGGAGTTGCCCGTCCTTCGTGATGCCTTCGAGCAGGATCGGAGCCCCGATGTTCGAGGTCATGATGATGACGGTGTTCTTGAAGTCGACCGTCCTGCCCTGGCTGTCGGTAGCGCGCCC
>SXGT01527471.1_pt1 | contig 15753 bp, 16 predicted proteins | sample 3176221 | NCBI WGS metagenome assembly SXGT01 (sample SAMN11356862, study PRJNA531348) | freshwater metagenome | isolation source: freshwater sample F1-120 | place: China: Fuxian Lake, Yuxi | collected 2017-12-25
CAGCACGTCGGCGCCGGCCTCGACATAGGCCTCGGCACGGTCGAAGGCGCGGTCGATGCCCTCCACGGCGATGGCATCGGTGCGGGCGACGATCAGCGTGTCCTCGTCGCGGCGGGCGTCGAGGGCGGCGTGCACCTTGCCGACCATCTCGGCGGTCGACACCAGGCTCTTGCCGGCGAGGTGGCCGCAGCGCTTCGGCAGCGGCTGGTCCTCGAGCTGGATGGCGTTGGCGCCGGCCTTCTCGAAGGCGCGGACGGTCCGCTGGACGTTGAGGGCGTTGCCGAAGCCGTTGTCGGCGTCGGCGATGATCGGCAGGTCGACGCGGTCGCGGATCAGCGACAGCACGTCCGCCGCCTCGCTCATGTCGACGAGGCCGATGTCGGGGCGGGCGGCGCGGGTGTAGGCGATCGAGGCGCCGGAGAGATAGAGCGCCTCGGCGCCGCTCGCTGCGGCAACGACGGCCGACAGCGCGTCGTAGACGCCGGGGGCGAGCAGGATCTCCGGCCGCGCCAGGCGCGCCCGCAGGGTGGCAGTCGGGGTCTTCAAGCGGATCTCTCCGTCGTCGGCGCGCGGAAGCGCTTCTCGAGATGGGGGACGAGACCGCCGTCGGCGATCAGCGTCATCAGCACCGGCGCGAGCGGCCGGAAGGTCAGCGTCTCGCCGGCGGTGGCGTTGACGAGGGTGCCGGCTGCGAGGTCGAGGCTCAGCCGGTCCCCCGCCCGGATGCGGCAGGCGTCGGCGCAGGCCACCACCGGCAGGCCGAGATTGATGGCGTTGCGGTGGAAGATGCCGGCGAAGGAACGCGCCACCACGGCGGCGACGCCGAGGGTCTTCAGCGCCTCCGCCGCCTGCTCGCGCGACGAGCCGAGCCCGAAATTGCGCCCGCCGACCACGATGTCGCCCGGCTGCACGTCCGAGGCGAAGCGCGGATCGAGCGCCTCGAGGCAGTGCTTGGCGAGCTCGGCGATCGGCAGCCGCATGTAGCGGCCGGGGGCCAGCACGTCGGTGTCGACGTCGTCGCCGAAGACCCACGCCCGCCCGCTCATCGCGTCACCCCCGCCAGATGTGGGCGGGGATCGGCGATGCGGCCCTCGATCGCCGAGGCGGCGACGGTGTAGGGCGAGGCGAGGTAGACGTTCGAAGAGTCCGCGCCCATGCGGCCGCGGAAGTTGCGGGCCGTCGTCGAGATCGCCGTGACGTTCTCGCCGAAGCGGGCGGAGCCGTAGCCGGCGCAGATTCCGCAGGCGTTCGGCAGGAGCTCGGCGCCCGCGGCGCGCAGGATGTCGAGCGTCCCGTCGGCCTCGGCCCGCGCCTGGTCCTGGCGCGACGCTGGCGCCACCAGCAGCCTCACGCCGGGCGCGGTGCGGTGGCCGCGCAGCACGTCTGCGGCCATGTGCAGGTCAGCGAGCTTGGCACCGGTGCACGCGCCTATGTAGGCGATGTCAACATGACGGCCGATTTCCGCCGTCACCGACCGGGCGTTCGCCGGGCTGTGCGGGGCCGCCACCTGCGGTGAAAGCTCCGACGCATCAAACACATGATGCTCCAGTACCGGTGCGTCGGCATCGCTCGTCCACCGGGCCCAGTCGCCGGCGTCACCGCCGGCCGCCGTCACCGCCGCCGCCGTGACCGCATCCGGCGGCACGAGGCCGGTCTGGCCGCCGAGCTCGGCGGTCATGTTGGCGAGCGTCATCCGCTCCTGCATCGGCAGCGCGCGGATCGCCTCGCCGACATATTCGACGGCCTGGTAGCGCCCGCCGTCCATGCCGAGGCGGCCGCACAGGAAGAGCATGATGTCCTTGGCGGAAACGCCCGGCGCCAGCCGGCCGGTCCACTCGATGCGGACCGTGCCCGGCACTTCCAGCCAGATCTCGCCGGTGGCGAGCACGCCGGCCATCTCGGTGGCGCCGACGCCGAACATGTAGGCGCCGAAGGCACCGCCGGTCGGCGAGTGGCTGTCGCCGCCGACGACGAACATGCCCGGCCTGAGCAGCCCGCGCTCCGGCACGACGACGTGGCAGATGCCCTCGCCGTCGAAGAAGTGGCCGAGCTTCTCGGCCGCGGCGTAGCGGCGGGCACCCTCGACGATCGCCGCCGATTCCGGGTCGTCGGCCGGCAGATAGTGGTCGATGACGAGGGCGACGCGCGACGGGTCCCAGATCGGCGCGCCGAGCCGCTTCAGGATCGGCCCGACGCGGCGCGGCCCACCGGAATCGTGGATCATCGCGAGGTCGACGCGGGCCGTGACGATCTCGCCCGGCGTCACCGACGCGCGGCCGCAAGCGCGGGCGACGATCTTCTCGGCGAGCGTCATCGCGCTCATCGCCGGCCCCCGGGGGCGGCGGAGGGGCTGTTCAGAGGGCCACCGAAGTCGATCGCCGTCTGCTCGGAGGTCAGCACCATCTCGAGCTGGTAGCGGTCGGGGCGGTAGAGGGCGGTGAGGTACTCGACCGGCCGGTCGGCGTCGTCGTGGACGATGCGCTGCAGCTTGATCAGCGGCGCGCCGACCTCGGTCTGAAGGTGTGCGGCCACCGCCTGGTTGGCGAGCGTCGCCGTGATCACCTGCCGGGCCTGGCGGGCAGCGACGCCGGCGCGGGCGAGCAGGTCGAGCAGCGGCGTCGAGGCGAGTTCCTCGGCGACGTAGCTGCGCCCGATCGCTGCCGGCACCACCGTCGTCAGATGCGAGAACGGGCCCGCCTCGTGGCTGCGCACGCGCAGCGAGCGCTGCACCTCGGCACCGGCGGCGAGTTGCAGGGCGTTCGCCTCCTCGTCGTTCGCCGGGCCGTAGCCGAACTCCAGCACGTCGACGCGCGTCGCCCGCCCCATCGCCGACACCGCCTGCAGCCAGTTGGCGACGGAAGCGCGCAGCGGCGGGATGTCGGGCTTGTAGCTCACCGTGGTGCCGCGGCCGCGGAAGCGGCTGACGAGGCCGGCGCTGGCGAGCTCGGCGAGCGCCCGCTTGGCGGTGATGCGCGAGACGCCGTAGAGCCGCGTCAGCTCGTGCTCGGACGGCAGGAGGTCGCCGACCTTGTAGGTACCGGCGAGGATGCCGTCGCGCAGCACGAGGTAGATCTGGTGATAGAGCGGCGAGCGGCTGGAGGCGCTGACACCGCCGGTATCGACCGCCTCGCGCGGTGCCGCCTCGCCGGATCCCGGGCCTGCCCTCTGCATGGTCACACCCCCCTCTGGACGCGCGCGAGTGTGCCGGAGCGGCACGGCCGCCACCAGCAGAGCGCGTCGAGGGTCGGGGCGTGCACAGTGATCACGACGGGGCGCTCTCCGGGTCCGGTTCGGCGATCAGGCTGGCGATGAGATCGAGGCTGCCGCCGGGCGCCGGCGGGGTGTTCAGCGTGAGGGCGGCGGCGTCGTCGCCGTAGCGCAGCGCCATCCAGTCGAGGCCGAGCGGGTTGTCTCCGCCGACCGGACGGCACCAGTCGCCGCGTTCGCCACCCGTCCCGGCGCCGGCCGCGAAGTGCTTCGACAGCACGCCGTCGACGCGCAGCGACGGCACGCCCGCCGGCGGTGCACCGGTGCCGGCAACGAGCCGGAGCAGTCCGGTGGCGGGCTCCGGGAGCGGCGCGGTCGGGCGCATCAGGTAGGCGTGGGCGTGCACCGGCAGCGGCGTCGGCCGTCCGTAGCCCCAGAGCCGGATCCACTCGCGGCGGAAACCGTCGAGGTCGGCGTTGAACCAGACGCGCTCGAGGTCGCCTTCCGCAGCGAGGCCCTGGAAGTCGAAATAGTCCCAGGCGAGCGGGCCGCCCGCCGTCACCGTGTCGACGCGCCAGTTGGCGTAGCAGCGGACCCCGGGGATGGCGTTGAAGAACGGGTTGTCGATGCGGCGCAGCCAGTCGGAATAGCCGCGCGGCTCGGCGTCGGCGCCGACGGTGTAGGCGATGAAGATCACTGCCGGGCAGTTCGCCAGCGTCCGGCGGGTATGGGTTTGCGATGCCGTCATCATGCCGCCTCGTCCAGGAAGGGGCCGATGACGGCCGCCACGTGCGCGTCGAAATCGGGCGTTCCCCAGGCCGGCAGGTCGGCCGCCCGTGCGCCCGGCACGAGGGCCGCGACATCGTCGAAGTAGCCGCGCAGCATGTCGGACGGCGAGCAGACCACCAGCGTCGGCACGGTGATCAGCGGCAGCCGCTCGCGCTTCGGATGGCGGAAGGCGGCGCGGTAGGAGCGGTGGTAGGTGCGCATCGCCTTCAGGACCTCGACGACGAAGTCGTGGAAGTCGTCGGCATCCGGCAGGCCGTTCGGCAGCCGGCCGTCGGCGGTGCGGTTGTAGTAGGGCCAGAACAAATGCTGGTCGCGGCAGAAGTGCCAGACCTTCATGAGGTGCGTCGCCTCGAGGTCGGGCACGATCTCGCGGGCGTAGCGCTCGATGATCTCGGCCTGCTCGTCGGCGGCATAGAGGCCCATGCCGTCGATGACGAGGCGGCGCACGCGCGCCGGCTCGGCGATGGCGATCTCCATGGCGATGGAGGCGCCGGTGTGGCTGCCGTAGAGATCGAATGGCCCCGGCAGCAGCCGGTCGAGCGCCTCGAAGGTGGCGCCGGCGAGATCGCCGATCGACGGCGCCGGCTGCGGCAGCGCATCGGAATCGCCGTTGCCGGCCGTGTCCGGCGCGACGACGCGACGCCCCTGCTCCGCCAGTGCGGCGACCAGCCCCTCGAGCTGCTTCGACGAGCCCGGCGACTGGTGGATCATGGCGAGCGGCGTGCCATCGCCGGCACCGGCATCGGCGGTGCGATAGTGGATCTGGCCGTGGGCGATGTCGACGAAGCCGCGCCGGATCATTGGGCGGCCTCCGCGGACGCTCGGGTCGACGAGGCGAGCTCGGCGCCGAGGCGGCCACCGAGCCAGCGCCCGAAGGCGAGCGCCGGGGTGACGCTCATGCCGCCGACGAAGGCGTTGCCGGAGAGCGCCGAGCCGCCGGCCGCCTCGCCGAGCGCGTAGAGGCCGGCGATCGGCCGGCCGGCGCCGTCCCGCACGCGGAGTTCCGTGTCGACCGACAGGCCCGCCGCCGTCTTCAGCACGATGCCGTGCATCAGGATGGCGCGCAGGCGCGGACCGGCGATCGGACGCGGTCGGTGGACGCGGCCGAGCGGGTCCGGCGCGCCGGCCGCGAGCGCCTCGTTGTAGGCGGCGAGCGTCGCGGCGAGCGTGTCCGCCGGCAGACCGGTGGCGGCGGCGAGACCGGCGACGTCGTCGGCGACGACGAAGGAGGCGTGCGAGGCCCAGGCACGCCCGAGCTCGTCCGCGCTCCAGCCGGGCAGCAGCGGCGGCGCCTCGGCGAGGATGGCATCGTCGAACACCGCCCAGAAGCTGAGGCCCGGCAAGGCGTGCAAGGCGCGCTCGCGCACGTCGACACTGTCGGCGTCCTCCTGCACGAAGCGGCGGCCGTCGGGGGCGACGTAGATCTCCCACGGCTGGCGGTCCTGCGGCGTCAGGCTCGGCACGTGGTCCCAGACGATGCGGCTGCCGCCGCTCTCCTCGGCGATGCCGGCGAACGTCGGCAGGAACATCTCCGCGCCGGTGACGGCGGCGCCGACGGCCTCCGCCATGGCGATGCCGGTGCCGGTCGAGGTCGGCATGGCCGCCGTGTAGAGCGGCCGGCCACCGGTCCAGCGGGCGAAGCGCTCCGCGCTGGCGCCATAGCCGCCGCTCGCCAGGACGACGGCGGCGGCGGTGACGGCCTCCTCGGCGCCGGTCGCCAGATCGCGCAGGACGATCCCGGTGACCGTGCCGTCGGCGTCGGTCGTCAGCGAGACGGCCTCGGTGGCGTAGCGGACCTCGGCGTCCGGCCCCGCCATCGCCGTGTCGAACAGCGGCCGCAGCACGGCGAGCACGGAGCGGCCGCGGTCGACGCCCCAGTAGGTGCGCGGCGTGCGGTAGGCCTCGTGCAGATAGAGGATGCGCGGACAGGCCGGGTCCATCTCGAAGCCGTGGTCGACCAGCCAGTCGATCGTCTCGCCCTGCAGGCGCGTCGCCACCGCGACGAGATCGCTGCGGCAGGTGCCGCGGCTGATGCGCTCGATGTCGGCCTGATGGGCCTCGGGCGAATCGGTGATGCCGCGCTCGCGCTGCCGGCGCGTGCCGGCGCCGCTCATCTGGGCGAGCGAGACGTGCAGCGTGCCGCCCGGCTCGGCCGCCTGCTCGACGACGAGCACGCGCGCGCCGGCGGCGACCGCCTCGATGGCACACGGCATGCCTGCCGTCCCGGCACCGACGATCACGATGTCCCAGTCCGTCGCCACGAGCGCCCTTTCCGAGGAGGGGCGAGCCGGGGTGCCGGCCTGCCCTCTTCATCAGCATGCCCAGGCGAAAGGCACCTAGACAATATGGCTGATTGAGATAACTTTATGCCAATCCAGAGTGGTCGGCGCAAGAGCCCATCCGCCAGAGGGTCTCAGTTCTGTCGCGGAAAAAGGGCGTGCCGATCCTGTCGTCGAGTATGCGGCTCCGCACGCCCGTGCGGCAGTGCAGGCACAGGAGTGGGGACAGGTGGCAGCTTCGTCATCGAAGATCGCAAGGACGACCTATCGTCTTGCTGGGATCGTCTGCGGCATCGTGCTGATCGCGTTCACTGGCCTGGTTCTGTACTCGATCATGGCCCGGTACTTCTTCAACGCTCCGCCGATGTGGGGCGAGGACATTCCGAAGCTGCTGTTCGTCTGGATGAGCTTCATCGGCGCCGGCTTCGCCTACCTGTTCGGCTTCAACATCCGCATGACCGGGATCATCGACCGCGTGCCGCGCCAGCCGCGCCGGGTCATCGAGTTCCTGATGCACCTGGCGATCGTCGTCATGCTCTGCATCATCCTCTGGTACTCGCTGCCCGTGCTGCGGCTGTCGGCGCGCCACACGGTGCTCTCGACCGGCCTGCCCGACATCCTCACCTACCTGCCGCTGCCGCTCGGCTGCCTGCTCCTCATGGCCAACGAGATCGTCCGCCTGGTGCGGATCGCGCGCGGCGGCATCGACGACACCTCGGGTTCCGATCCCCATGAAGCGCTGTGAGCGCCGCCCGGCGATCGCCTCCGGGTCGGCCGCCGCACTGACCTCCGGCTGACGGACCCCGCGCGATGCTCCTCGCCAGCATGATCATCCTGCTCTTCCTGTTCGTGTTCCTCGGCATGGACATCGCCTTCGCGATCGGCGTCGCCTCGCTCGCCTACATCGGGCTGACGCAGTTCGACGACCGCCCCATCAACCCGGTGCTGTTCGTCCAGGAACTGACCGCCGGCGTCGACAGCTTCACCCTGCTCGCGATCCCGATGTTCATCTTCGTCGGCGAGCTGATGACGAAGTCCGGCGTCACCCGGCGGCTCATCTCCTTCGCCACCAGCCTCGTCGGCCACCGGCCCGGGGGCCTTGCGAACGTCGGCATCACCGGCAACCTGTTCATGGCCGGCATCTCCGGGTCGGCGGTCGCCGACGCGGCGGCGATTGGTTCGGTGCTGATCCCCGAGATGAAGCAGCGCGGCTACTCGGCCCGCTACTCGGCCGGCGTGATCTCGGCAGCCGCCTGCATGGCGCCGATCATCCCGCCCTCGATCATGTTCATCCTGCTGGGGTCGATCGCCAACCTGTCGGTCGGCGAGCTGTTCATCGCCGGCATCCTGCCCGGTTTCGTGATGTTCGTGGCGCTGATCGCGACCAGCGGCTTCCTCGCGCGGCGCTACGGCCTGCCCGTCGAGCCGCGCGTGACCGGGCCGGACCGGCGGGCGGCGATCCTCGCCGGGCTGCTGCCGCTCGGCGCGCCGCTGCTGATCGTCGCCACCAAGGTGCTCGGCATCGCGACGCCGACGGAATCGGCGGCGATGGTGGTGCTCTACACCCTCATCCTCGGCGTCGTGGTCTACCGCGACCTGACCTTCTCCGCCTTCCTCGACGCGGCGGTGTCGGCGGCGATGACGACGGCGGTGGTGATGATGACGGTCGCCACCAGCCAGATCTTCGGCTCGCTCGCCGTGCTCGCGGGTCTCGGCGAGGCGCTGACGGCGGCGATGGTGGCGATCAGCACCAACCCCTACGTCATCCTGCTGATGGTCAACATCGGCCTGCTCATTCTCGGCACCGTGATGGAGCCGCTGCCGCTGATGCTGATCCTCGCCCCGATCCTGTTCCCGCTGCTCGGCGGCATGGGGGTCGATCCCATCCACCTCGGCCTCGTGATGGTGCTGAACCTCGTGCTCGGCGGCGTCACGCCGCCGGTCGGGCTCAACCTGTTCGTCATGGCGCGCGTCGCCAAGGTCAGCGTGATGGACGTGTTCATCGGCGGCTGGCCGTACTTCGCCGTGCTGTTCCTGGTGCTGTTGCTGTTGACCTACGTGCCTTGGATCACGCTTGCCCTGCCCACCCTGCTGATGCGCTGACACTCGCCGCGCAGAGCCAACATCCAGACGGAGAGCCGCCATGACGTTCACCACCTCTCGCCGTGGCTTCCTCGGAGGCGTCGCCGGCCTCGCCGGCGGGCTCGCCCTCCCGCACTTCGCCCGCGCGCAGGGCAAGACCGTTCTGCGCTACGCTAATGCCGGCGCGCCGACGACGCTGTCGAACGTCTTCAACAAGAAGCTGTCCGACATGATCTCCCAGAAGACCAGCGGCGCGCTGTCGTTCGAGATCTTCGCCGGCTCGCTCGGTGGCGAACAGAAGCTGCTCGATTCGCTCGCCCTCGGCTCGGTCGACGTCTACAACGGCGCCTATACCGGCACGCGCGAATTCGACATCCTCTACAGCCCGTACTTCTTCAAGGACGGGGCGCAGGCGAAGCGCGTGCTGGACGGCGAGATCGGCAAGAAGGCCTCGGCGGTGCTGACGGATCGCTACGGCGGCCGGCTGATCGGCGTCGGCCGCCTCGGCACCTACAACCTGATGCTGAAGGAGCCGGTCTCCTCGCTCGCCGAGCTCAAGGGCCGCAAGATTCGCAGCGCCCAGATCGAGGGCTGCCTCGAGGGCCTGAAGTTCTTCGGCGCCATCCCGACGCCGATCCCCTTCAACGAGATCTACCTCGCCTTGCAGCAGGGCATCGTCGACGGCGTGCTGACGGCGCTGAACCCCGGCGTCAACGGCAAGTTCTACGAGGTCTGCAAGTACGTGGTGGCCGACGACTTCGGCCTCGCCCTCGACAAGGAAGTGATCTCCGAGGCGAGCTGGGGCCGGCTGTCGGCGGAGGAACAGGAAATCCTGCAGACCTCGTTCAACGAGCTCGAGGTGCCGGACTACTACGAGCAGGGCCTCGCCCTGAAGGGCAAGGACCTCGAGACCTGGGCGACGGCGAACGGTGCCGACAGCGTCATCAAGCTGAACGCCGCCGGTCTCGCCGCCGAGCTCGAGCCGCTGAACTCGCGCCTCGCCGACGAGGTGTACGGGCCCGGCTCCTGGGCGGCGATCCAGGCCGCCTGATCCGCTGCGCCGGCGGCCGGGCACAGCCCGGCCGCCGAGCCATCGACACCCCGGACGCCTCGTCCGGGGTGATGCCACGATCGTGCGGGACGCCGACCTTCCGGCGCCCGTGAGCCTCCGGAGACCCGATGTCCCTCGTCTCGCACCCGACCGGCGCGCCCCTGAAGCCGGAACAGACCTTCTTCGCCGATCCGGCGATCGACCGGCTGCTCGCCATGGTGATGACGCTCGCCGCCGAGCTCCACGTCACCCGCGACCGCCTGCGCTCGCTGGAGGCGACGCTCGAGAAGGCCGGAGTGGTCGCGCCCGGTACCCTCGACGCCTACCGACCGGATGCGGCGGAAGCAGCGGCCCTGAAGGCCGACCGCGAGGCGTTCGTGGCGGAGCTGATGCGCCAGACCCTCGGGATGGAAGTCTCGCTCGGGGCGACGGACGACGTGGTCGAGCGCTTCGACCGGCGCTGAGGCCGTTGCCGCCCTACCCGGCGAAGGGCGGCGGCAGGCCGAGGTCTCGCGCGGCGCGGTGCCAGATCTCCACCGCGTCGATCAGCATGTTGCCGCCGAGCGGCAGGAACAGGAAGGCGAGCGCCTCCGACAGCGCCGCCGGCGTGCCGCCGAGATCGAAGTAGGCCGTCATGTGCAGCTGCATCGCCGGTTCGGTCTTGCGGGCGGCGTGGCAGAGGATGAGCGCGAGCTCGGCGACGCGCGGCTCGACCGGGCCGCGGGCCGCCTCGACGAGGGCGCGGTAGCCGGCCGTGGTGACGGCGTCCGGCGTCCAGTCAGACCAGTGCTCGGCGGCGAAGGCGAAGGCGGCGAAGGATTCCGAGGCCGCCGACAGCGCCACGGCGCCGCCGATCTCCTCGAGCGTCAGGCCGGCGGCGACGCCGCGCTTCAGGTGGAGCGAGCCGACGCCCTCGCGGGCGGCCGCGAGCAGGGCGATCCAGACGATCTCCTTCTCGCGCGGCGGCAGCACCTTCTCGGTCAGCGTCAGCTGCTCGTAGAAGGCGTCATAGGCTGTGAGCAGGGCCGGGTCGTGGGTGGCCAGCATGCGGTGATAGGGCAGCAGGTAGCCGCGCTTGCGGCCGACCTCGGCGATCACGTCTTCCGTCGCGCTCATGCGCGTGTCCCCTCTCCGGTCGCCGAGCCCTGCGGCGGATGCTTGCCCGCGGCCTCGTCGTAGCCGCCCTGGCCGCCGATCTCGGCCCAGGCGCGGAAGGCCGGCGAGGCGGCGACGGTGCCGGCGCGGATGAGGTCCAGCCACACCGCCGACGCCTTGACGAAGCTCGGCACGCCGGCCGGGAACATCGTCAGCATCAGCGCCTCGGCGAGCGCCGCCTCGGGCACACCGGCGCCGTAGACATCCTCGATCGCCCATGCGAGCTCGCGCCACTGGCCGAGGCAGACGCGGGTGGCGGCGTCGGCGAGGACGACGAGGTGCGGATCGACGGCGAAGGCCCGTGCCACGTCGGCGCGCGCCTCGGCCTGCGAGCGGCGGCCGTCCCACGCCGGCAGATGCGGCTGCCAGGCGGCGTCGACGAAGCGGTAGGCCGCGCTGCCGCGGGCGATCGCGGTGAGCCGCACCGCCGCCTCGATGCCGTCTGCCGTGCCGCCGGCGGCAGCGAACTTCGCGAGGTGGTGCGTCGCCTCGGCCTCGTCGGTGGCGACGAGGATCGCGAGCCAGACGAACTCCTTGCTGTGGTCGTCGAGCGAGCGGCGGCGCAGCGTCATCGCCCGGTAGGTCTCGGCATAGGCCGCGAGAAGATCGGGCGCCGCGACGGCGAGCAGCCCGTGGTGCGGCAGCAGATAGCCGCGCTCGGCCCTGACCGTCGCCAGCCTCTCGGTGATCGCGGCGATGTCGCCGTCCGCCCCGCCCGTCGCCGTCATCGACCTCTCCCGCACCGGATCAGAAGTAGCCTATTGATATATTTTTAGTCCAACTTCACAATGCCTTCCATGCTGCCCCGCCCGCGGGCCGGAGGGCCGGCCGGTGGCTTCGAGCCGCCCTGTCCGGCCGCGCTGGAGGACCCCCATGATCGACGAGATTCCGGTTCATCGGCCCTTCGAGGCGTTTCAGGAGTTCGTGCTCGGCTGCAAGCTCAACTGGACGCGGACGATGTTCCCGGTGCTGCGCCAGCGCTACGACGAGGCCGTTGCCCGCGAGGTCGCCGCCGGCCGGCCGGCGCCGAAGACGCCCGAGGACGTCGAGGCGCTGATCGGTGACGACACCACGACGCGCTTCTTCGGCTGGTACGAGCGCCACCTGCAGCGGATGAAGTACTCCGGCCGCCACGGCCTCGCCGTCCACTACGGCCAGCACCGCGAGGCTCTGGTGCGCGAGCTCGGCGCCTCGGTGCCGGAGCGGCTGTTGCAGCTCGACCCCGACTTCAAGCAGCCCGAATACTACGTCTCGATCGACATCCACCAGCACCCGGGCGGCGTCTGGAGCGACGAGATCGCCGGCTACGTGTACGAGCGCGGGGCGAAGTCGACGGCGCCGCTGCTCGACCGGGCGGCGAGCCTGCACCACCGCTTCACCGCCGAAGTGCTCGCCCGGGCGGAAACGCCGGTGAAGCGCGTCGCTGATCTCGGCTGCGGCTTCGGCGGCAGCACGCAGCCCTTCTATGTCGACCACCCGGAGATGGACGTCGTCGGCGTCGAGCTCTCGGAGCCGTGCCTCAGGCTCGCCGCCCGGCGCGCCGCCGAGGAACAGGCCCGCAACGTCGTCTTCCGCCAGGCCGACGCCGCCGACACCGGCCTCGAGCCCGGCGCCTACGACGTCGTCACCAGCACGATGATGCTGCACGAGATGCCGCCGAGCCACATCGAGAAGGTGCTGGAGGAGTCCTACCGGCTGCTCGCGCCCGGCGGGATGTCGATCCACCTCGACTTCCTCACCGGCGACGAGCCGTTCAAGCGCTTCATCCATCATGGCCACAGCAAGCGCAACAACGAGCCGTTCATGCCGCCCCTGAACGGCATGGACATCGATGCCGCCCACCGCCGCGCCGGCTTCGACGGCGTCGAGGTGATCCCGTTCGAGGAGATGCCGGGGGCGCTGTCGCCGGACAACAAGGCATGGCGTTTCCCGTGGGTGATGATCGTCGCGCACAAGGCAGCATGAGCCAGGCCACGAAATCCGGCCGCAGGAAGCCCGCCGATGGCCGATGACGATTCCCGAACCAGCGACCTGCCCTGTTCCGCCACGCGGCCGCTGGTCGACCTCGCCGGCCTGCGGCTGCTCGTCGTCGGCGGCGGCTCCGGCATCGGCCGGGCCGCGGTCGAGCTCGCGGTCGCGGCCGGGGCACGGGTCGCCGCGACGGTGTTCGCGGCCGCCGGCGAGCGGGCCGAGGACATCGTCGCCGCCACCGTGCTCCCCTGCGACGCGACGTCGGAAGCCGAGGTCACCTACGCGATCGACGCCTCGCACGCCGCCCTCGGCGGGCTCGATGCCGTGATCGTCTCAGCCGGCATCTTCGAGCACCGCGGCCTCGGCGAGACCGACGCGGCCGACTGGGAGCGCGTGCTCGCCATCAATCTCGGCGGCCCCTATCGGGTGGCGCGCGCCGTGATGCCCCTGTTCCAGGCGGCCGGCGGCGGCAGCCTGGTGTTCTTCTCGAGCCAGATCGGCCTTGTCGGCCATCCGCGCGCCACGGCGTACGCGGCGTCAAAGGGCGGCGTCAACGCGCTCGCCCGCACGCTCGCGGTCGAGTTCGCGCCTTTCGGCGGCCGTGTGAACGCCGTCGCGCCGGGGCCGATCGAGACGCCGATGACGGCGGTCGCGCGCGCCGACGCCAAGCGCGCCGCCGCCCTCGTCGCCGCCGTGCCGCTCCGACGCTTCGGAACGGCGGACGAGGTGGCGCGGGCGGCGCTGTTCCTCGCCTCGCCGGCCTCGTCCTTCGTCACCGGCCATGTGCTCGTCGTCGACGGCGGCGTCACCGCCGTCTGAAGGGTCGTCGCGCCCGCGCGGCGGATCGCAGGGACACCCGCGCCGGCCCGAGCCGACGCCGCATTCGGGAGGATGCCGATGATCGATCCCTACTATGTCCAGGAGGACGACCACCTCGAGGACATGCAGGCGCAGCTGAAGCGGGCGCTCGGCCTCTCCGACGAGGCGTTCGCCAAGCTGTCGCCGGAGGCGCGCAACCTGTTCTCGGCGCGCCGCAAGCTCGGCCACACCTGGCTCGACGACTACGAGATCGTCGTCGACGTGACGTCGGCCCCCGGCGGCTGCGGCTGCGGCGTCGAGGAGGGCCAGAAGATCGTCTTCGACATGCGCCACAAGGTGAAGCCGGCGCTCTCCGACGCGCCGCTATGCGTCCACCTGATGTCGCCGATCCTGTCGATCTTCTACATGACGTTCGACCGCGCAGCGGAGGGACTGAACCCGCTCACCTGCGTCTGGCGCTACCACGAGTGTCCGCTGTCCGGCACCGACGAGGGCGCCTCGAAGACGCGCTGTGCCGTCCACATGCGGCGCGTCGATACCCACGAGCCGGTGACGGCGCGCATCCTGCCGCGCCCCGAGGTGCCGGCATGAGTGCGCGCCCTGCCGCCGACCCGCGCTGGGTGGAGCGCTTCGAGGTGGTCGCCGAGGTGACGACGGCCTTCCACTGCGCGAACCACATCCGCACCGGCGAGAATTTCGTCTTCGACCTGCGCGGCCGGCTCGACGCCGTCAAATCGAGCGCGAACCTCTGCCTCGGCATCATCGCCAAGCTGCAGCCCGCCCTGATGCTGATCCAGGACCGTGCCGCCGAGGGCCTGCACCCGATCAGCCCGGGCTTCAAGAACTTCGACTGCTTCGACACCGGCATCGACCACGGCGGCACCGGCAAGGTCTATGTCGACCTCTATCTGCGCGACCGCACCGACGGCAGCCGCGTCGACGACGCCGCCGCAGCGATGGCGAAGGGCGGGCCCGTCACCGCATGACGCTACCGATCCTCGCCGAAGCCGACGTCGTCGTGGTCGGCGCCGGCTCCGCCGGCTCGCTGATCGCGGCCGAGCTCGCCGCCACCGGCACGTCGGTCGCCGTCATCGAGGCCGGCGGCGCCGGCCGCGACCCGCTGCTGTCGGTGCCGCTTCTGACCGGATGGTTCCTGCGCTCCGGCCGCTACACCTGGCCGTTCCAGACGGCGCCGCAGCGCCATCTCGACGACCGTCGGCTCAACTGGCCGCGCGGCAAGGTCGTCGGCGGTTCCGGCGCCATCAACGGCATGGTGTGGGCGCGCGGCCTGCCCCTCGACTACGACCTGTGGGCCCAGCACGGCCTGCTCGACTGGTCATGGGACAAGGTCCGGCCGGTGTTCGAGGCGATCGAGTCGCTGCCGGCGGCCGGCGGCGGCAAGGCCCTCGGCATCGAGCAGCCCGGCTGGTGGACCGAGCTCTACGACGCCTTCCTCGCGGCCGCCGAGGAGGCCGGCCACGGCCGCACCGAGGACTGCAACGGCGACGCGCCGGCCGGCGCTGGCCGCTACCGCTTTAACATTCGCGGCGGCCGGCGGGCGAGCACCGGCGGCATGCTGCAGCGCGCCGTCGCCGAGGGCGGCATCCAGCTCCTGACCGGCGCCCAGACGCTCGGGATCGACGTGGCGGAGGGGCGTGCCACCGCGGTGCGGGTGCGGCGCGGCGGCGAGGACGGGCGCGTCGTCGCCCGTCGCGAGATCGTACTGTCGGCCGGCACCGTCGGCTCGCCGCAGATCCTGCTGGCATCGGGCGTCGGACCGGCAGCGGACCTCGCCGCGCTCGGTATCCCTGTTATGGCCGACAGCCCCGAGGTCGGCCGCAACCTGCAGGACCACCTCCTGGTCCGCGTCGAGCACGCGGCGCTCAGGCCGGGCGGCCTCAACCGGCTCCTGCGCGCCGACCGGGCGGTGCAGGCGATCGCCGAGGCGCTTCTGTTCGGCCGCGGGCCGGCATCGTGCTTCCCGCTGCTCGTCGGTGGCTTCTTCAAGTCGGAGCCGGGGCTCGAGGCGCCGGACCTGCAGAGCCATTTCATGCCGGCGCTGACCAGCGCGACGATCCGTGTCAATCCGTTCCGCGCCCCGCCCGGCGCCCGCGACGGCGACGGCTTCTTCGCCAACATCTTCCAGATGCGCCCGGAGAGCCGCGGCTCGATCCGGCTTTCGAGCCCGGACCCGCTGGCCGCGCCGCTGATCGACCCGAACTATCTCGCCAGCGAGACCGACCGCCGTGCCCTGCGCGCGGGCGTCCGGCTGCTGCGCCGGATCTTCGAGCAGCCGGCTTTCGACGGCTGGCGCGGGGCAGAGCTCGCGCCCGGCCCGGACGTGCGGACGGATGACGAGATCGACGCCTTCGTGCGCGGCGCGGCGGAGAGCGTCTATCA
>SXGT01300143.1_pt1 | contig 15749 bp, 13 predicted proteins | sample 3176221 | NCBI WGS metagenome assembly SXGT01 (sample SAMN11356862, study PRJNA531348) | freshwater metagenome | isolation source: freshwater sample F1-120 | place: China: Fuxian Lake, Yuxi | collected 2017-12-25
AAGCGCGCTTCGTTGGTGGCGAGGTAGTCGAGGACTGGTTGCATGGGCGGAGAGGAAAGCGGAGTCGGGGGCGGAAGGCAATGACGGGCGCGCGTGGGGCGGACACTCCTGTCCGCTGTGAGCGCGCGGACTGGCCCGGCCCGCCATCAACAACCGTCTGCGGGACAGGAGTGTCCCGCTTACGGGGAATTAAACCTTGGCGCGGCCAATCGTTACGTGTAGGTAACAACTCGTTTTCCGGCACAACGCACAGCGCAACCACACACATGAGTTCACCCAACACGATCAGCGACGGCCCTTGGTGGAAACAGCTCAACAGCTATCACTGGTTCGTCTTCGCCGTGGCGGCGTTGGGCTGGCTCTTCGACTGCCTCGACCAGCAGCTTTTCACGCTCTCGCGCGGCCCGGCCATGAAGGCGCTGCTGCCCGCCGGCAAGGACCCGCTGCTCTGGGGCGGCTACGCGACCTCGATCTTCCTCTGCGGCTGGGCAACGGGCGGGCTGGTCTTCGGCGTGCTGGGCGACCGCATCGGGCGCGCGAAGACGATGATGATCACGATCCTGATCTACTCGCTCTGCACCGGCCTGAGCGCGCTGTCGCAGTCGTTCTGGGACTTCGCGTTCTACCGCTTCATCACGGGGCTGGGCGTGGGCGGCGAGTTCGCGGTGGGCGTGGCGCTGCTGGCGGAGGTGATGCCGGCGAAGGCCCGCTCGGGTGCACTCGGCTCGTTGCAGGCGCTCTCGGCGATGGGGAACATCTCCGCCGCGCTCATCGGCATGGGCATGGCGAACCTGGAGCAGACGGGCGTCATCTCGCTGGGCAACTCCTGGCGCTGGATGTTCGTGATCGGCGCGATCCCGGCCTTCCTCGCGCTCGTCATCCGCATGCGCATGAAGGAGCCGGAGCGCTGGCAGCAGATGAAGGATTCCGGCGAGCTGGACAAGCACAGCGCGTTCACCTACGGCGAACTCTTCAGCAACCCCCGCTGGCGCAGGAACGCCATCCTCGGGATGCTGCTCGTGTGCTCGGGCGTGATCGGCCTGTGGGGCATCGGCTTCTACACGCCGGAGCTGGTGCGCACGGTGTTGCGCAAGTCCTACACTACCGCCTACGTGGACTACGCGAAAGTTTCCACCGCCGCAGCCGCCGCGACCTCCACCGACACCGTGCCGCAAGTCATCAAAGACGCGCACACGGAACTCACCAAGCAAGGCCTGCCCGCCGCCGAGATCCAGAAATCCATCGAGACTAAGACCATCGGCCCGCTGGTGGACAAGTGGGCGAGTTGGGGTTTGCTCACGCTGCAAATCGGCGCGTTCTTCGGGATGCTCACGGCGAGTTGGGTCGCAGCGAAGCTCGGGCGCAAGCCAGCCTTCGCCATCGCCTTCTCGACGGCACTGGTGGCGACGGCGTGCGCGTTCTGGTTCTACCGCGACGCGAGCCAGACGTTCTGGCTGATCCCGATCATGGGCTTCTTCCAGCTCTCAGTGTTCGCGGTGTATGCAATCTATCTGCCGGAGCTTTTCCCCACGCACCTGCGCAGCACGGGGACTTCCTTCTGCTACAACGTGGGGCGCTTCCTCGCAGCGGCGGGCGTGCCCGTGATCGGGCTGCTGAAGACTGAAGTCTTCGCGAACTCGCCCGAGCCAATGCGTCCGGCGGCGCTGACGATGTGCTGCGTTTTCCTGCTCGGCCTGGCCGTGCTGCCCTTCGCGCCGGAGACGAATGACAAGCCGCTGCCGGAAGACGAAAAGGGCTTCGCGCACTGAAGGAGCGGGGCATTCATGCCTCAGAAACGTGAGCAGGCAGGAGATTTCCGGACTTCAGCGTCGTCCTGCTCGGAAAGCCAAGTGGTGCGGGCAACCCGGGTGCCGTGTGACGGAACAGCGCTGGTGACGGTCGGTCGTCCCTGCGGCATGAATGCCGCGCTCCTGCCGCGTTGATGGGGCGGCGGACAGAAGTGTCCGCCTCACGGCGTCACACGGAGAAGAAGTCCTTCATCTTGTTCATGAAGTCGTTGGCGTATTCCTCCTGGCTCTTGGGCACCACATTGCGGGTGCGCTGCGATTGCGACTCGGCCAGGACGACCTCGGTCTCGAGCCGGCGCAGGGCGAGGATTTCGCTGAGTTTCTCCACCAGCTCGGGCGAGTCACGCAACACCTCGGCCACGCGCTCTCGGGGGATGAGGACCACCTCGGCGTCCTTGGTGGCCACAATGGTGGCACCAAGTTTCTCGCCAGTCAGCAGGGAGATTTCACCGAGGCACTCGCTGCTGCGCACCACGTTGACACGAGTATTATGCCCCTCCGCTTCGACGAACACGTCTGCTTCGCCGTCCACGATGACGTAGAGCGCGTTGTTCTCCTCGCCCTGACGGAAGATGCGCTCGCCCTTGCCGAAAAGCTGCTTGTGCGCGCCCACCACCAGCTTCTGGCGCTGCTCGTCGCTAAGAACCCCGAAGATCATGTTGCGTCCGAGGATGTCCGCGATCTGCTGGGCCTGCGCGTCCGTGTCGTCCTTGGGCCGCAGGTATTGCACCACGCGTTGTGGGAACGGCATGGTCAGGCCCGCGCGCCGCAGCTCATACCACGCGTCGGTGCGGATGCCGTCGGCGATGCGGTCCTGCTCGGCGTCCTTCTCGATCCACACGCGGATCTCGTAGTTGATCGTGCTGTCCGCGAATTCCTTGAGATAGACCTCGGGGGCAGGCTCCTTCAAGACGCCTTCCACATCCGCCGTGGCGCGCAGGAGAATGCGACGGACCCTGTTGGGCGGAGCCTCATATTCCACCGGCACGATGACGCGCATGGCGTGGTGGGGCGTGGGGTAGCTGTAGTTCTGGAGGTGGATGTTGACTAGGTCCACGTTCGGAATTTCGAAGTAGGTGTGGTCCACCGTGCGCAACCGCGTGGTCCGCCAGTTTAGCTCCATCACCTCGGCGAGGCGGTTGTCAATGAGCAGCCAGTCGCCCAGCTTGAGCGGCTTGCTCATCTGGATGGTCAGTCCGGCCGTGAGGTTCGCGATGACCGGCCGCAGCGCAAGGCCGACGCCGAGACCGATGCCGCCGATGCCCGCGAGCAGGCCGGGGACGCGCACATCGAATACAAACTGAAGGATCAGCAGGACCGCCGCCGTGATGCCGATGAGTCGAGTTGCATGGGTGAAGAAGCGCGGCACGACCATGTTGCGCTTCTTGGCGAAGTAGCCTTCCCAATAGAACCGGTTGAAGAGCGTCAGGAGCAGCAGCGTGTCCATCATGTAGGCCGCCGCCATGATGATTCGGTGCGTGTCCACCTTCAGATTCATGAAGTAGGAGGCCGCCAGCGCCGCGTTGGCTATGCAGATCAGATGGTAGGACGCCCCCATCGTCACCGCCCACCGCTTCCGCAACTGGCGGCCCAACACCACCATCACCAGATACACCGGCAGCCCGACGAGAGGGATGTAGAAAAGATTGTTCATGCCGGTGTCCGCATCTTGGGAAAGCGCGTTTGCGACTGCAACTTGGAAATCTCCGGGAGCCGCTGGCGCGTCACTTGGCCAGGCCCAGACAAACGAGCTTGTCCTCGCTGCGGAGGAAGAGCCGTTTGTGGGAGAGAATCGGCGCGGCCCAGGTCGGGTAGCCGAGCATCGGAGCCTGCCAGCGGGCCAGCTCCTCCGGTTGCTTCGCGTTGGGCTTGAAGATGCCGAGCAAGCCGGCCTCGCCGAGGACGAAGAGTTTTCCGTCCGCGAGAATCGCCGAGCCACGGGCATAGACCGGAAACTGCGAACCGTGCGGCGGGTTCTTCTTCCAGCGCTCATCGCGGCTCCACGTCACCTTGCCGGTCTTGAACTCCACGCAGCGAAACGTCGCGTCCGGCTCGTCGCGCCCGCTGAACGCGTAGAGATGGCCGTCGAGCAGGATGGGCGTGTTCCAGTGCAGCTCCAGCGCGGGCACCTTCCACCGGCCCGTCGCGGGGTCGCGGTCGGCGGGGTCGAAGGGATGCCCCGCCGGGTCGCGCCAGACTTCGGCGAAGGATTTGCCATCGGGCTTCACGCGCAGCAGCACCGCGCCGCTGCGGTAGTAGGCGGCGGAGATGAGCACGGTGTCATCCTGCACCACGGGGTTCATCGCGTTCACCGAGTCATTGGCCTGCGACTGGAACCAGCGGCTGAAGTTCACCTGACCGTTCGTCGGGTTCACAGAGCAAAGCCCCTGGCGCATGAGGCAGAAGATGTGGCGCTGGCCGTGAATGGTCGCGGCCACCGGTGACGCGTAGCTCGCGAGCTTCTCGAAGCCAGTCCACTCGTAAGGCGCTTCCGTGCGCCAGCCCAGCGTGGTGACGCCGGTCCAGTTCGCCTTGCCGACACTTTGCCAGAGCGTCTTCCCGGTCTTCGCATCGAAGGCCACCACGCCGGCGTTCGGCTGGCCGCCGACCATGACGATGAGTTTGTCGCCCTCCAAGATCGGCGTGGAGCCGACGCCGAAGAAGGCTTCCGCCACGTTGAACTCCTTAGCCGTGTCGCGCTGCCAGACGAGCTTGCCGGTGGCGAGTTCGAGGCAAAGCAACTTGCCCTCCGCGCCAAACGTGTAGCAGCGATCCGCCGTGAGCAGCGGCGAGCAACGCGGACCGTTGTTGTAGCCGAACGGGTCCTGGTAACGGCTCGGATAGGCGTAGCGCCAACCGGGTTTGCCTGTCGCCGGGTGCATCGCCTCGACGATCTCCTCGTCCTTCACGCGATGGTGCAGCACGAGCAACTCGCCGCGCACCGACGGCGCGCTGTAGCCCGTGCCGATGTCGCGCTGCCACACGACGGGCGGGCCGGACTTGGGAAACGCGTCGAGCAGACCGGTCTCGCGCGAGGTGTTGTTGCCGCGCGGGCCGAGGAACTGCGGCCAGTCTTCCAGGACCTCAGCGGCGCGAAGCGAACCGGTGGCCAGCAATACGGCGAGCAACAGGGAACGGGCATTCATGCGGATGGCGTGCAGGTTCCAATCGCGAAGCGGGTGGTGCAAGCGAAAGATTGGGCTGCCCACGAACCTGGTAGGGCCGACCTGTGGTCGGCCTCGTCATTCCCACGAGGCCGTGCGCAGCGCTGCCCTACCGGGGTTCATTGGGTGAAATCGGGGGCTTCTGCGGCTCGTGAATGCTCTCACGCCAGCGCCACCACGCCGCCAGCAGGCTGCCGATGACAGAGTGAAACACGCTCGACACCGCGCACGGCACAGGCGCAAGCGTGCCGGGGAAATGCGTCCGCGCCAGCACCACGCCCAGCCCGGAGTTCTGCATCCCGACCTCGATGGAGATGGTCCGGCACACGATGCGGTCGTAGCCGAAGAGCTTCGCGAACAGGTAGCCCAAACCGAAGCCGCAAGCGTGCAGGAGGAACACGCCCAGCAGCAGCACGCCGCCGGATTCGCGGATGGGTTGCGCGTTCTGCCCGATCACGCTCGCCACGATGAGCGTGATGAACGCGACCGACACCAGCGGGGCGACGGGCAGCACCTTCGTCACGAACCTCGGCGCGAAGTGATGCAGAGCCAGGCCGAGCACCAGCGGGAGGAGGACGACTTGCGCGGTGCTCAGGAAAAGGCCCACCGCGTCCACCGGCACAATCGCGCCGGCGAGCCACTTGGTCAGCAGCGGCGTGAGCAACACGGCCGCGAAGGTGCTGCACATCGTCATCAGCACCGAGAGCGGCACGTCAGCCTTCGCGAGGAACGTGACGACATTCGACGCCGTGCCGCCGGGGCAGCACGCGACGAGGATGAGGCCCACCGCCATATGTTTCTCCAGCGGCAGCGCAGTGGCGATGGCCCAGCCGAGGAAGGGCATGATGGAGTATTGCGCCATGAATCCGGCGGCGATGGCCTTGGGCATCTTCAGCACGCGCTTGAAGTCATCCACGCTCAACGTGATTCCCATGCCGAGCATGATGATGGCAAGGCCCCACACGATGAGGTTGCCGCTGAACCACACGAACCAGTGCGGCTGGAAGAGCGCCAGCGTGCCGCCCAACAACGCCCAGACGGGAAAGAGATTCGTGAGCCAGTCGAGCGCGCGCAGCATGGAGCGCGGTTGTAGTCGCGGGGCGCGGGTGAACCAAGCGCGAATTCATGCGGGGCCGCGTTTGACGCACCGGCTGGCATCGCGTTTACTCGCGCCGTGACTTCCGCCCGCCACATTGTCCTCTACGACGGCGAGTGCTCGCTCTGCACGTTCCAAATGAAGCTGCTCACGTGGCTGGACTGGCGCCACGTCGTGCGCCTGCTGCCCATCGCGGACCCGGAGTCCGCGCGCGTCGCGCCGACGCTCACGCGCGAGGCGCTGCTGGAGGCCATCCACTGCATCGCGACCGACGGCACGATTCATCGCGGCGCGCGCTGCCTGAGATTCGTCGGGCTGCGGATGCCCTTGCTGGTGCCGCTGGCGCTGGTGCTGTGGATCCCCGGAGTGATCTGGATTGCGGAGCGCATTTACATGTGGGTCAGCCGCAACCGCCACCTCCTGAGCAAACTTTTCGGCTGCAAGGACGCGTGTGCGATCCTGCCAACCCGGCGGAGGGCGGAGGAAGGCGCGTTACAAACCGCTCCTACTCCACCGCATACCGACTGAAGACTGAATCGAACCGGGCGTGCGGGGAAGCTTTTGCAAGCCCCGCTCCTTCTGCTAGCGTCGTCGCGTGGCCATGAATGCCGACGGCGGACCAGATGTGGTGACGCCCCTTCCTCCTAATACCCGGCGGCGGATTCGTGACAATTTGGCCTGGCTGCTGGGCGACCGTCTGGGTCGGGCCGCGCTCAACGTCGTCGTGGTGAGCGTCGTGGCCCGGTATCTCGGCCCGGACCAGTTCGGACTTCTAAACTACACCATCAGTCTCGCCGCCATTTTTGCCACAGTGGCGACGTTGGGTTTCGAAGGGATCGTCATCCGCGAACTGCTCGCACAGCCAGAGGAGAAGGACGCTGTCCTCGGCACGGCGTGCGCGCTGCGATTCGCCGGAGGCCTGCTGGCCATCGCGTTGGTAGCGCTGACCGGGCTGTTAACCCGCAACGGTTCCGCCGTGCTACCGCTGGCCTTGGTGGTATCCCTCGGTTTCCTGCCCCAAGCGCTGGAGGTGATTGACCTGTGGTTTCAGCAGAGCATCCAGTCCCGGCTGACTGTGCTGGCGAAGAGCGGCGCGGCGCTGCTGGGCGCGGGAGTGAAACTGGGGCTGGTGTGGGCGCAGGCACCGCTGGCGTGGTTTGCGGCGGCGGTGGCGGTGGACGCGGTGCTGGCTGCTGCCGCGCTGGCATGGATGTTCCACGGGCGCGGGGAGCGGCTCCGGCAATGGCGGGTGACGAGGACGATGACCCGCACGCTCCTGCGGGACAGTTGGCCGCTCATCGTATCCGGCTTGCTGATTGCCCTCTATCTGCGGGTCGAACAACTGCTGGTGATGAATTGGCTGGGCGAGCGCACGGCGGGCGTTTATTTCGCGGCAGTGAAGTTCGCGGAGGCTTGGGCGTTCGCGCCGGGACTGATCGTCTCCTCGGTTTATCCACTCCTTGTGCAGGAGCGTCAGCGGGGCGGGGCGGAGTATGAACGCCAACTGCAATTGCTGTTCGACGGGCTGACGGGCCTCGGCCTGCTCGTCGCGGTCGGGGTGACGTTCGCCGGCCCGTGGGTGCTGCCGCTAATCTTCGGGGACAAGTATGCGGCAGCGGTGCCGGTGCTGGTCATCCTCGGCTGGACCGCGCCGATCACCTTCAGCGGCGCGGCCCGCGCGCAACTGTTCCTGCTGGAGAAGCTCACGATTTACCACACCTGGTCCGCGCTCATCGGGATTGCGGCCAACGTGGGCCTGGCCCTCTGGCTGATGCCCCACTGGGGTGCGCCGGGCGCGGCGCTGGGGGCGCTGGGCGGATACTGGTTGAGCGCCTGCGGCACTTCGCTGCTCTTTCCGCGGCTCCGTCCGTGGGCTGGTTTACAGGCCCGCGCGTTTCTCCTACCGTTGCGGCCCGGCGGGCTGCTCGCCCTTTGGAAGCGCCAACGTGATGAACATTGACTACACCCGGTATTATTCGCGGTTCCACCTGGACACGCCCGAGCATCTGGCCGCCATGCGCCAGCATTACGAGCAACTGCTCGCTCCATGCCTGCCGGCGGACCGGGCCGCGCCCGTGCTGGATGTCGGCTGCGGCATGGGCTTCGCCTTGGACACGCTGCGGGCGCTGGGCTACACGGCGCTCACGGGCGTGGATACCGACCCAGGACAGGTGGCCGCCGCGCGTCGCCTCCACCTGCCGGCCGAACTGGTTGATGATTCCCGCCGCTGGCTGGAAGCCCACCCCGCCACCTTCGAGCTGATCCTGGCGACGGACGTGATCGAGCACGTCCCCGTGCCGGAGCAACTGGCCTTTGTCCGCGCGCTGGCGGCGGCCCTGCGGCCCTGCGGCACGCTGCTTTGCAGGGTGCCCAATGCAAGCTCCGCCCTCGCTGCGCACTGGCGCTACAGTGACTGGACACACCACAACAGTTTCACCACGCACAGCCTTGACTTCCTGCTCCACAACGGCGGGTTCAGGGACATCCGGGTGATGGCCGGCGACGTTGTGCGTCCGCCACGCTGGTGGTGGTGCCGGCCCAATCGGGCGTGGTGCTACTGGTTCGCTTTTCTCCTTTTCCGGCGCTTCCGCCGGTGGGAGATGATGGCGGAACTGGGCCCCGAGGAAGGCCGCCGCGTGCCGCTCTCCCTGAATCTCCAAGGCGTGGCCCGGAAGGCTTGACGGATGCGCATCGCCTCATTTGATGTCTTCGACACCCTGCTCACGCGCGTTCACGCCCGGCCCGAAGACTTGTTCGTGGAACTGGGCGACGAGTTGCGCTGGCTGGGCCTGGTGGCCTGCGCAGGCGCTGAATTTGCCGCGCTCCGCATCGCGGCCCAGGCCGATGCCCGCAAGCTCGCTCCCGCCGGCGAGGCGAACTGGGATGAAATTTACCAGCAGCTCGCCATCCGCTGCTCGTGGGACACGGACGCTGTCCGTCTGGCGCAGGCTGCGGAACTCGCCTTGGAAGACCGCTCGCTGCGGCCCGTGGACGGCATGGCTGGCGAAGTGGCTCGGGCGCGGCAGACGGCGGACCAGGTGCTATTTCTCTCAGACATGTATCTGCCGGGCCAGTTCATCCAGGAACTGCTGCGCCGCCGGGGTATCTGGCGTCCCGGTGACCGGCTGCTCGTCTCGGGCGAAGAACGGTGTTCCAAGGCGAGCGGAGCCATGTTCCAGCGAATGCGCGCGAACTGGAGCGGGCCAGTGGAATGGAGTCACTGGGGGGATAATCGGTTCGCAGACGCAACCGTGCCGCAGCAGTTTGGCATCCAGCCCGTCGCGGTGGTGAAGACCCACCTCAACCGGTATGAAAACCTGGTTCGCGGCCCGGCGGACTCAGTGCCGGTGTGGCAGTCCAAGCTCGCCGGCGGGATGCGGCTGGCACGCCTGTGCAACCCCGAGTCAAACGGCGCGCGCGCGGTGATTTGGAACACGGCCTGTGGCGTGGTCGGGCCGCTCTGGTTCGGCTTCGTGCGCTGGTGTCTGGAGGAAGCCCAGGCCCGCAACCTCCGCCGGCTCTACTTCGTCGCGCGCGATGGCGAACTGCTCGTGGAGCTGGCGCGCGAACTGGTCAAGGCCTGGGGCCTGGACCTCGAATGCCGATACCTGCACGGGTCGCGCCAGGCCTGGCATCCCGCCGCCTTTCAAAACTTCACCGCCGGGGAGTTTGGCTGGTTGTTCGCCCCGACGAGGTTTCTGTCCGTTCGGCAGGTCTTCGCGCGCTTGGGGTTGGAGCCGCAGACCGTCGGCCCGTGGCTGGCCGGCGGCGAACTTGACAAAGTGGATTGGGACGAGCCGCTGACCTCTGACGTCCAAAGCCGCCTCCAAAACGTGCTGCTGCACGAGCCGGTCCGTCAGGCCATCGAGGCGGAAAGCAGCCGGCGGCGCGGCCGCCTGACGGACTATCTCCAGCAGGAAAGGTTCTTCGATGCGGTGCCCTTTGCAGTGGTGGACGTGGGCTGGCGCGGGAACCTGCTGCGCAGTCTGAGCCGCGTGGTGGCGCTCTCCGGACGGTCGGCTCCACGCCCTTTGACCGGCCTTTACTTCGGCCTGGCCAGCGACGTTTCATCCACCGCCACCGACGTGACGCTCCTCGGCTACTGGAACAAGCACGCCCCCGGGGACCAGCCCATCGAACAGGAGAACGTGGTGCTGCTCGAGCTGTTCGCCTCGGCGACGCATGGATCGGTCATCGGTTATGCTGAAAACGGTAGCCGCATGGTTCCGGTTCTGGATCGGCCCCACCATGACGCCGCATTGCAGTGGGGGCTGACCGCTCTACAGCAAGGCGCGCTCGAATTCGCCCGGCGGTTTGCTGCGGAAGTCCGCCTGGAAGCGGTGGCAACCGGAGATTTTCATCGCGTGGTCTGGAAAGCTTACCGCGAATTCTACGACCGGCCCACCGCTGAGGAAGCACGCGTCTGGTGCAGGCTGCCGTTTTCGGACCAGCAGATCGAAACCAAGTGGGAGATCTTGGCACCGGAATGGAACCGCCGCGAACTGCTGGCTGCCTTGCTGGACCACCGCCTTCGCCCGGCTGGCTGGTGGCCGGAAGCGGCGCTGGCCCGGCAGCCTTCCTGGCTGCTGGCCGCCTTCCTGGCGTTGCGCAAGGCGCGCCGGCGGTTTCAGCGCTGACCGGGCCCGGCCGACGGCATCCCTGTTCCCCGGGCCGCTCAAGCCACGTCCGTCCTGCGGCTCCGCTGGCGGAACATCTGCCGCAGCGTCTGGGCGAGCAGCCACGAGCACAGTTCAGCGCTCCGCCACCGCAGTCGCGGCAGGCAAAACGACAGGAACCACCGCCATTCGGACCACTCCCGCTCGCCGGGCGGCTGGCGCAACACAGCGAATGCGCGCCGTGCGCCGGCCTCATCCAGCCCCAGAAAATCGCGGCAGTTCCGCAGCGACACGCTCTCCGAATACGGAACCCGCAGCGCGGCCTGGCGGACGGACATGGACTCCGCGTGGAGCCGGTGGGCCAATAAACGCCGCCCCAATCCCAGCACCGTGCCCGTCGCCACCATGCGGCTCCACAACGCATAGTCCTCCGCATGACGCTCCGCCTCGCAATAACCGCCGCACTCGTCGTAGGCGGACTTCCGAAACAACACGGAACTGTGGACGATCGGGCAGCTGAAGCAGAGTTTCACCGCCAGCAGGGCCATCGTCTGTGGCAGATGGGCTCCCTGGACGTGATTCGCCCCCGAGCCCATGAACTCGCAGCCCGTATGGCAGAGCACCACCTCCGGCCGATGCCGGACTCCGGCCCACTGGGCGGCGAGCCGCGCCGGCCCGCTGAGGTCATCGGCATCCTGCCGGGCGATCCATCCGGCGCGCGCGTGTGCCACCCCCTCGCGTAGCGCCGGCACCAGGCCGCGATGGGGCATCGTCAGCACCCGCACGCGGTGATCCTTGAACCTGCGGAGGATCGCGGGCGTGGCATCTATGCTGCCATCGTCCACCACGATCAGTTCCCAATCCGTGAAGTCCTGGGCGAGGATGCTGCTCACCGCCTCGGCGACGTGCCGTTCACCGTTCCAAACGGGCAGCACGATTGAAATCGCGGGCGTGGCAGTCGCGGACATTGAAAGTCCCGGAGTCGCATCCGGTCAAAACTCGCCACCACGATAGGTGCCGCCGACCATGAGTCAAGACCCGCACGGAACCCGCACGGAACCGGCATGCCCCCGGGCGGGTCCACTCCGCCGGAGAATGACTTGTCGCCATCCGCCGCTCACGCTTACCTTGACCGGGCCGATACACCACCGCTGATGTCCGCCGAACCATCCGCTCCAATCGAGGGCCAGCTCAATCCCGCCGAGCGGGCACTGCTGGCCGCCCCCCTGCTGGCCGCGCCGGAGCGGGACTGGCGCGTGCTCGAAGTCGGCACCTGGCTGGGCGGCGGCAGCACGGTCACGTTCCTGCGCACGCTGCACCAGCTCGGCCACGGACATCTCTGGGGCGTCGAGGCGGACCGGGGCATCTACGAGCGCATGATCGGCAACCTCCGCGCCGCCGCGCCGGACGCGGTGGGCCGGTTCACCCCGCTGTTTGGTTTCTCGCAGGCGGTCATCCCTCGCTGGCTTGCGGAACAGCCGGCGGACTTCGCGGTGGACCTGGCGTTTCTCGATGGCGGCAACAATCCGCGCGAGCAGATCACCGAGTTCAGGCTGCTGGCTCCGCGCATCCCGGTGGGCGGGCATTTGTTCTCCCACGACGCGAAATTGCGCAAGGGCAAATGGCTCGTCCCGTATCTGCGCCTGCTCGACAACTGGGAATGTGAACTCCACGACGTGAGCGACGAGGGCTTGTTCCACGCCCGCAAGCTTGCTGCGGAACCCTCGCCTGCGAGTCTTAAGGCGGCGCAGGGCCGGCTGTTCCGAATGCAATTGGAGCTGCAGGAGATCGCCGCCGCCGCAGTGCCGCGCCGGGTGTGCGCCTGGATTTTCGCCAGGTTGCCAGCGCGGATGGTCCGCCGGATCGCAGACGGCCGGAGGTAACTTTTCCCTAGCCCGCCATGAAAGTTATTTTCTCCAATAACATGCCCTTCGCCCTGGCCCACGGCGGGGTGCAGACTCTGCTCGAAGCCATCATGCGCGAACTGCAAGCGCTGGGCGTCACTGTCGAGCCGGAGCGCTGGTGGGACGCGCAGCAGACCGGCGACGTGCTGCACTACTTCGGACGACCGCCAATGGTCCAACATGTGCGGCTCGCGCATCAGAAAGGGCGGCGAGTGGTGATGTTTGAGACCTTGGACCAGACTGCATCGCGGTCGCGACTGGAGCTATTTGGCCAGCGGTGCCTGACACGGCTCGGGCGTGCGGTATTGCCTGGATTGACGGTCCGGCTGGCTTGGGAAGTTTATCGCGAGCTGGATGCGATGATTTATGTGACGCCCATCGAATGGGCGGCGGCGCAATACCTCTTCGACGCCGATCCCACGCGCGGCCACGTCATCACGCACGGGCTGGAGGAGTCGGCACTGGCCGCGTTGCGCGAGCCGGCGGCGGAGGGGGATTACCTGGTGTCCGCCGCCACCATCGCGCCGCGCAAGCACACGGTGTTGCTGGCACAGGCAGCGCGCGCGGCACGCGTCCCAGTGGTGTTCCTCGGCAAACCTTACGCGGCGGACGATTCTTACTTCCGGCAGTTCGAGGCGCTGGTGGACGGGCAGTTCGTCCGCTATCCCGGCTACGTAAGCGAGGCGGAGAAGTTCCGCTGGCTGCGCGGGGCGCGCGGCTTCGTGCTGTGCAGCCAGTTCGAGAGCGGGTGCATCGCCGTGTATGAGGCATCGGCGGCGGGGCTGCCGCTGCTGTTGTCTGACTTGCCGTGGGCGGCGACGGCCTATCCCAAAGCGCGCCAGCTGCGGCTGGCGAAGCTCGGCTCGCCGGACAGACTCGCCGGGGTGCTGGGAGATTTTTACCGCTCCGCGCACCGGCTCCCGGAGCCGAATTTCCCCATGCAGTCCTGGCGCGAGGTGGCGCGGCAGTATCTCGCCGTCTATGAGGCGACCCTCGCCCGGCGTGCCGCATGAAGGTGGCGATGCTCATTCCCGACAACCGGGACGAGTTCCGACGCCACGCGGACCCAGAGCCCCAGTTCGGACCCGCCCCAACTGCGCTGCTGGAAGGTCTGGCGCAACACCCCGAATGCGAAGTCCACGTGGTGTGCTGTGTGCAAAGACCGGTGCGTGCGCCTGCGAAGCTCGGCACCAACATCTTCTACCACGCACTGCTGGTTCCCAAATGGGGCTGGTTGCGCGGCGGGTATCTCGGCTGCATCCACGCGGTGCGCGGCGAACTGCGCGGGATCCAGCCCGATCTCGTTCATGGGCAGGGCACGGAACGATACTGCGCCTTGGCGGCAGCGCGTTCGGGCTTGCCGAACCTGACCACGATTCACGGAAACATGCGCGCTCTCGCGCGGTTGAGCCGTGCGCGTCCATTTTCCTTCGCCTGGCTTGCAGCACGTTTGGAGGGCATGACCCTGCCGCGCACGGGCGGTGTGATGTGCAACTCGCGGCACACCCATGATTTGGTCGCGCCGCTGGCCCGGCAAACGTGGCTGGTGCCTAACGCGGTGCAAACGGCATTTTTCGGACCGCCTGCCGGACCGCCCGCATCTCCGCCGGTGATTCTCAACGTGGGGACGGTTCTGCCGAACAAGCGTCAATTGGATGTGCTCCGGATGGGCCGGCAACTCGCGCGGGCTGGGAGGCAGTTTCGCCTCCGCTTCTTCGGGCGGTGCGACGAATCCACGACCTACGGGGCGAGTTTCTCGCGTGAGGTTCGGCAGGCCCGAGCGGAAGGCTGGGCCGACCACCGCAGCGAGGTGCCAACAGCCGAATTGGTGCGCGAAATGGACTCCGCCTCGGCAATGGTCCATGTCCCCGTTGAGGAGGCGTTCGGCCTCGTGGTGGCTGAAGCACTGGCGCGGAACTTGAAGTTCTTTGGTGCGCGCGTCGGAGGCGTGCCGGATATTGCGGAGAGCGTGGAAGCTGCGGAGTTGTTTGCGCCGGAAGACGAGGCAGGGCTGGCCGCCGCTCTCTCCCGCTGGCTGGCATCCGGCGCGCCGCGTCCCACCACCGCTGCGGATGAGATGCGGGTCAGATTCCATCCCGAGGTGGTGGCGCTGCGGCATCTGGAGATTTACCGGGAGCTGCTGGCGGAGCGGGGAGCGGGTTCAGGGGAAAAATGGATTGCCGCAGGTTTGCGGCGTGAGGTTAGCTGACGGCGCACATGACCGTTTCATCGTCAGACTTGCGGACAGTGGTCGCCCTCGTGTTGGCTTCTGCCCTGGCGGTGCTGGTGGGCATGGTGCTGGTGTCACCGACGAGCACGATGGCGATGGGTGTCGTGGGGTTGGTCGCCTTAGTCCTGAGCCTGCCGCTGCTGCTGCGCTGGCACCGGCCACTGTTGTTTCTGAGCTGGAATGCGGCGTTTCAGGTTTTCCTGCTGCCGGGAAATCCAAGCATCTGGATGCTGATGGCCGGATTGAGCCTCACGCTCACCATCCTAGGCAGCACGCTGGGCCGGCGCGTTGAACTACAATCGGTGCCCTCCGTGACGTGGACCCTGTGCGCGCTGTTGCTGGTGGTGCTGGTGACGGCGCAGTTGCGGGGCGGCATCGGCATCAAATCCCTTGGCAGCCAGACCTACGGCGGGAAACGCTACGTCTTCCTCATCGCGGCGGTGGTTGGATACTTCGCTTTCAGCATGGCGCGGGTGCCGGTGGAGAAGGCATTCGGCTACATGAAATTATACTGTCTTGGCACGCTCACCCTTGTCATGAGCAACGCGGCCTACATGCTGGGGCCGGCCTTCTACTGGTTGTTCCTGTTGTTCCCGGTGGAGTTCGCCATGGATCAGGCCATGGCGGACCACTTCGGCGGGCCGTTGCGCCGGCTCAACGGAATCGGCTTCGCGATGGTGGGTCCGTTTTGCCTCATGCTGATGAGCTATGGCATCCGCGGCATGATGGACTGGCGTCGGCCGTGGCGGCTGATGCTCTTCGCGGCGATCATGGCCGTGAGCATGCTGGGGGGGTTCCGGTCGTTGCTGGGCTTGTATGGGTTGCTCTTCATTTTCCAGTTTTGGCTGGAGGGGTTGTGGCGCACCAAGCTCGTGATCGTGCTGGCGGCGGCGCTGGCGGTGGCGGCGATCGTGGCCATTCCCTTCACACG
>SXGT01207293.1_pt1 | contig 15747 bp, 17 predicted proteins | sample 3176221 | NCBI WGS metagenome assembly SXGT01 (sample SAMN11356862, study PRJNA531348) | freshwater metagenome | isolation source: freshwater sample F1-120 | place: China: Fuxian Lake, Yuxi | collected 2017-12-25
GGAGCGTTGTCGTGGCTCTGCCCGATCGCGTACCTCGCGGACGTGATCGTTCCCAACCTCGTCGTCGGCGCCGATCGCGCGGATCGGGCGACTCCGCCGTTGTTCGCGGAGTTCCCGTGTGTGCTGACGTCCGATCGCGATGCCGTCCGCCAGGTCGCCGCGACCGAACTGGCCGTGTACCCGATGATGCCCTTCTACCGAGCCGTCTTCGAGGCCTCGGGAATCGCGGTGGCCGACGCCGGATGGAACGACGCGATGATCGACGCAGCGATCTTGTGGGGCGACGAGGACACGCTGGCCGCGAAGATCCGCGCCGTCTTCGACGCGGGTGCAGACGAGGTCGTGCTGTCGCCGTTCGGCGTGGGTGGCGACCCGACACGTTCGCGCGACACCTGCATTCGAGTACTTGCGGATCTGGCCACGGCCTGAGGAGAGACGATGAACGACGAAGCTCGCCGAGCTGCGAACCGCTCGACGTTCGAAGCGGTACTCGCGACCATCACACGAGGGGAGTTCGAGCAGCTTGCCGACTACATGACCGACGACCTCGAGTTCGACCTGCCGTACGGACCCGACTTTCTCCCGATGCCGATACTCGGCCGCGAGACGTGGAACCAGATGCAACTTGCCACTTTCGCGATGTTCCGCGGGTTCCAGAACATCCCGGACGCGATCTACGAGTCGACGGATCCCGATCTGCTCATCGCGGAGTACCACAGTCAGGCCGAAGTCGTGCGCAACGGTAACGAGTACCGGAACCGCTACATCGGCATCCTGCGTTTCCGCGATGGCAAGATCTCGCACTGGCGCGAGTATCACGACCCCCGCGCCACCGACGCGCTGTGAGCGCGGTCACGGGTCACTGCGATCCCGCCTTCGCGGCGGTGCACGATGCGTTCGTGGCGAACTTCGACGCGGGACTCGAACTCGGGGCATCGCTCGCGATCGGTGTCGATGGCCGCAACGTGGTCGACCTGTGGGGCGGTCACCTCGACGCGACCCGCACGCGGCCGTGGGCCCACGACAGCCTCGTGTGCGTCTTCTCGTGCACCAAGGGGATCGTCGCGATGGCGGTGATGTGGTGCGTCGAACGTGGGCTGCTGGATCTCGACGCACCGGTGGCTCGGGTGTGGCCCGAGTTCGCGGCCGCCGGGAAGGAAACGATCCCGTTGCGGTGGCTGCTCACGCACCAAGCAGGTTTGCCGCTCATCTCGACCCGCATGCCGTTCGGTTCGCTCAGCGATTGGACGGCGATGACCGACGCGCTCGCCGCCGAGGCGCCCGCCTGGGAGCCGGGAACCCGACACGGATATCACGGCGTCACGTACGGCCACCTCGTCGGCGAGGTCGTCCGCCGCGCGACCGGTCGTCGGATCGGCGAGATCGTTCGAGAAGAACTCGCCCTGCCGCTCGGTGTCGAGCTCTCGATGCCGGTGCCGGCAGCGAGCGACGGTCGCCTGGCGGATCTCGTCGTCGAGACCGATCCGGACGGGACGTTCTTCGATCGTTGGGATCCGAAGCGCTCGCTCGGGCCGCGGGCGTTCGGCAATCCGCCCGACTGCAACGACCCCGCGCACTGCGCGAGCGACCTGTTTCGCCGCGCCGAGATTCCCGCCGCGAACCTGCACTCGAATGCCCGCGGACTCGAACGGGTGTACCGAGTGCTCGCCGCCGGCGGGCGCGACGACGAGCTCGACCTCGCGTCGCAAGGTCTGGTCGACGAGTTCGGCCGCTGCCACGTACGCGGTGACGACCTCGTGATGGAGTTGCCCACCGCGTTCGGACTCGGTTTCGAGCACACGATTCCCGAGTGGCCGTTCGGCCCGGGCGTCCGCACCTATGGGCACAACGGCAGCGGCGGTTCGCTCGGTTTCGTCGACCCCGACGCCGACGTGTCGTTCGGTTACGCGATGAACCGACTGTGGTGGGGCCCGGACCGCAGCGATCCCCGGTGGGCGCCGATCATCGACGCGCTGTACGCCGCACTCGGTCGCACCGAGATGCCGGAAGCCCGTAGGTTGTCGCGCTGACCAGGGAGGTAGCGACATGGGATCGACCGGAAGCGTCACGCTGCACATCAACGCGCCGCCCGAGCGCGTGTACGAGCTCGTCTCTGACGTGACCCGCATGGGCGAGTGGAGCCCCGAGTGCCGTAAGTGCGAGTGGCTCGACGGCCAGGTCGGCGCGGCGGTCGGCGCGCGGTTCAAGGGCTCCAATCAGAGCGGCTTCATCAAGTGGTCGACGACTGCCGAAGTCGTTGCCGCCGAGCCCGGGCGAACGTTCGCGTTCACCACCAAGTCGCGCGACAAGGAGTCGACGCGTTGGCGCTACGAGTTCACCGCGGCTGACGGAGGGACGGACGTCACCGAGTCGTACGAAGCGGTTTGGGCGCCGGCACTGGTCGACCTGCTCGAGCGGATCTTCATGCGGAACCGCGAGCAGAAGATCGAAGTGGGGATGCAAACGACACTCGAGCGGATCAAGGCGGTCGCTGAGCGCGCGTAGACCGTTCGGGAGATGGTCAGCGCGACCCGGAACGCGCTCCGCTCCGGTGACTTCCGTCGTGCGGTCGCGACGGAGCCGATGCGTTCACCTCTCCTCCTGACGTGGCCATCGACCAGCTCACAACGCGTGTTGGCGATCTGATCGTCGTCGAAGGATTCCTCCTGATCGATCCCGACGGGGGTCCGGCGCTGTGCCCCGCGCTCGCCGAGAGCTACCCGCCGCAGTGCGGGGGAACGCGACTGCCCGTCACAGAGTTCGACGTGAATCGGTTGGCGGACACATCGACGAACACCGAGGCGCCGGAGGACGAACGCGTTGTCTGGACCGATGATCCTGTTGCACTCACCGGCGAACTCATCTCAACCTCGGTCGTTCAGCTGAACTACGACACCGGAATCCGCTGAGGCCTGGCGCTCTCGAGCGCGGCGACACTCTGGTCAGGCGCGGGGACCGAACGGCAGGTGCTCGGCCTGGAGTTCGCACAGCTCGTCGAACATCGCGCGGCACGACGCTTCGTCGGGCGGCGAGCACGGATCTTCGATCACGGCGCGGAGCGCGAGTTCGCGATCGCCGCTCAGCGCAGCCTGCACGACGAGATCCTGCAACGCGACTTGCGTCGCGATGTACTCGTCGATCGGCTCGGCGATCGGTGGCATCGTGTCGGGGTGGATGCCGGCCCCATCGACGGTGGCACCGACCTCGACGATGGCGCCGTCGGCCACGTTGGGGATGAAGCCGCGGTTCGGGACGTTCACGGCGTTCAACCGGGTCGGTTCGCCCGTCCACTGCGCGGCGACGATCGGGATCACCTCCTCGAGGCTGTGACCGACGCGATGCACCGGCAGGGGCACGTGGGTGTCGGCGACCCACGTCGTGAAACGCTCCGTGCTCCGGTCGAGCCGATCGAAGTGCTCGACCGTGTTGGGGTGCCAGCTGCCGATGTCGAGCGCGAACGGCAAGTACTCGCCGATGTGGCTGTCGACCGAACACGGCACGATCCCATGGGTGCGAACCATGTGCACGACGAGCGGCGAATAGATCTGCTCGGCGAGCGCGCCGAGCAGCACCGAACGCATGGCCCGCTGGGCGAGTCGGATCGTCCGCGGCGAGTAGTCGAAGATCGGCTGTCCGAAGAGTGCCCTCACCCGGGGGAGGAGATCGTCGCCGGTGCGCCGGTCGCGCATCTCGGTGAAGAACGTGAAGTGGTTGATCCCCGACGCCTTTGCCTCGATGTCGGAGGGCTTCATGCGCAGCAGGCGAGCGATGCGGCTGATGCCGATCGGCATCTCGTGGCACATGCCGACGTTCTTCACGCGTGTGCCGCGGTTGATCGCGAGCGTCACTCGGCTCATCGGGTTCGTGAGGTTGATGAGGAACGCATCGGGGCTGTGCCGTTCGATGTCGGCGCAGATCCCCAGGGTGTTCTTGATGCTCCGGAGCGAGTGGAAGACGGCGCCCGGGCCGCCGTTCTCGCCGTTGATCTGGCGGGCGCCGTAACGATTCGGGATCTCGAAGTCTTGGCGCCAGTACCGGAAACGCCCGAACTCTGCGCTGGTGAGACAGAAATCCGCGCCGTCGAACGCGGCGGCGGGATCGGTCGTGTAGTCGAGGATGATCGGCGCGCCCGACGCCGCGTTGAGCTTGGCGGCGAAGCGATACGCGCGCAACAGCCGCGTTTCGTCGACGTCGTGCAACAGCAGGCGGCTGCCGGCCAAGGCAGGTGTGTGGACGACGTCGTTGACCATCGTCGGCCCGAACGACATCCCGCCCGCACCGACCAGCGTGATCTTGGGCTGCGTCATGGCTCCTTCTTCCGGCGGCCTGGCACTGGGTGTTCTGTGCGACCACTATAGTGACCGCATGGTAATTCAAATGACCGCGACGGAGTTGAAGGCCCGCATTCTCGCGGTGCTCGATCACGTCGCCGCCGGCGACGAGGTCGAGATCACCAAGCACGGCCGGACGATCGCCCGGCTCGTTCCCGCGCGAGGTCCGGCTGCCCTGAAGGGTGCTCTTGCGGGAGTGGCGATGACCGCCGTCGCCGACGACGACTTGTTCGCGACGGACGCGCCGTGGGAGGCGTCGTGACGACGGTACTGCTCGATACGCACGTCGCGCACTGGTGGTCCGCGGAGCCGAAGAAGCTGAGCCGCGCGGCGACTCGTGCGATCGAGGGGGCCGACGAACTCGCGATCGCCGCGATCACGTGGTTCGAGTTGGCATGGCTTGCGAATCTCGGGCGGATCGTCGTGGCCGTGCCGGTGCGATCGTGGCTCGACGAGATCGATGTGCGGGTCCGAACCATCACGGTCACGCCTGCGATCGCCGATACTGCGGTGTCGCTCCCCGACTCTTTCCCCGGTGATCCGGCCGATCGCTTGATCTACGCCTCCGCGCTCGAACTCGGAATCCCACTGGTGACGAAGGACGATCGCCTCCGCAAACACCGACACCCCCGCTCACCCACCGTGTGGTGAGGCGCCGCGCCGCTGTTCAGGAAGCTCGCCAGTCGGCGCGGTCATTTCGACCCTCGGCGAGTTCAGGTTCGGGCAGGGATCGCTGAGCGCGCGCTCGACGAGTGTGACGAGCCGACGCGCTTGAGGGATCGTGAGCGCGAACAGTTCCGCTTCCTCGTTGTCGTGGCCGAACCCGACGACGACCGCCAACCCGCCGGCGGGGAGCAAGGTCTTGATCGCGAGCAGTGGTGGGAGCTGGGTCGCGCGTAAGCAGACCGTTCCGCCGCCGATGTCGCGGATCGGGCGAGCGTTGTCTTCAGCTTCGAGCCGACGGCGACACGTTTCGATCCAGTCGTCACGCTGGCGAATGAGGTCCGCCCGATATCGCGAGTGCAACAACTGGGCATCGCCGAGGACGAGATGGCGCTGCCTCGCGGAGTCCCAGACCCGGTCGGAGAGGCCGGTGCACCCTGCCGCCGTGACGAGCTTGAGGGCGAGCTTCGTCGCATCGTTGACCGCGAACAACCACCACAGGCTGGTGGCGCGGCACCCCTTCCGCGACGCGACCCGTCCGAGCAGCCCGTTGCCGCGCATCGCGGCCCACACGAGCGCTGCCGCAATTCGGCGAGGATCCTTGGTGGTGCCCAGCACGGAAGGCTCGCGTTCGAGCACTCGGCCGAGCAGTCGTTGCGCGATCGTCGCCGCCTCGTCGTCGAACAGCCGCGCCGGGGGCAGCCCCGCTGCCTCGAGATCGGCGAACCGCGTCACGTTCTCCGGATTCTGGATCGCCGCGATCACTGCACGTGCGACTGTTTCATGCGCTCCGGCCGTCGCCGGGTCGAGGCGGTACGCAGGGAGTGGCGCGGCGTCGAGTTGCATCAGCGGGCTGAGTCCGCCGGCGCGGGACGCGAGTTCGTCGACGCGTGTCCCGAGCCAGTGCCCGCTGGTCGAGAGATGGCGGAAGAGGGCTTCGTCGTCGAGATCGAGCGGCGGGTGAATCGATCGTGTCGTGTCGCGCATACGTGCACTGTGCCAGGACCCTGCGACAAGTCCTCGCGTGCTGAGCTTCAACCGCTGCCGGCGTCAGGAGTCGGCCAGCGCGGATTCGTACGCGTCCCAGGTCGCGGTTTCGAAGCAGACGAAGCGGATCGTGGTGACCGACGTTGGGGTCGAGCGGACCCGTTCGCCGCAGACTCCGGGCCTCTGCGCGCTACTGCGGGGTGGGCGGCGTTTCGAGGAGTTCGGCCACGAGGTATCGGACCTTCGGTGGGATTGCCGCGGCGGGGTAGAGGTCGGCCACGAGCGCCAACGCCTCGTCGAGGGTCGTGATGCGCGCGAGTCGCAACAGGACGACGATGTCGTCTTCGTCGCGCTCGACGCGGCTGGCCAACAGCTTCATCGCGAGGAGATATCGCGCCGACGCGATGCGCACCACCAGCCCGGGCCGGTCGAGGAACACGGTGGCGTTCGGGTCCGGTCCGGGGAGGAACCCTTTGACGGCGTCGTTCAACCAGTCGGTCGGGAGCGCGCGACGCTCGGCGATGCTCCGCGCTGCGTCGTAGATGACTTGCTTCGGCTCGAAGATCGCGTGGAGGTCCGATGTCGAACGACGCGTCGAGTAGGCGAGCGCCATCGCCGCGCCACCGACGACGAGCAGTTCGCCGCGAGTCCCGGTCGCAGCGAGTTCGGCCGCGAGCTCTTCGAGGAGCGATGTGATCTCGTCGCGGTTCACGTCACACTCCCCGGAGCGATGCTGCCGTCACGAACACGTTGCGGGCGGCGAGCGGCGGCGGTGTCTCGACGAAGACGAAGGGTCGGATGGAGCGACGCCGGCTGACGAACCACACCTCGTCGAGCGATCGTCCCGGCGCAGCCGACCATGCCGGCGTTGGGCGCCCCTGCTCGCGGGCCAGCCACTCGACGACACCGCCGATGAGCGCATCCCAGCGATGGTCGTTGGTCGACCCGGGATCGACGCCGAGCGCGTCGATCCCGATGCGGCCGGCGCGCACTGCGTCGGCGAACTCGGCGACGAGGCGCAGCGCGTAGGCTTCATCACCTTCGGCGAGGGCGGCTCGGATCGTGCCGACTCGTTCGAGGAACGTCGTCGTGCCCTTGGCCACGATGCCGATCTCTCGCTCCGCAACCGCGGCGAGGCGCTGCAGTGTCTCGAGCCCTGGGTCGGTCCGTTCATGCTCGTAGGCCGACAACCGTGGGCGGGAGGTGGCAGCGCGCGCCGCGAACTCCGCCTGGGTGTAGCCCGAATCGGCCCGCAGCCGTGCGACCAACGACATGCCGAGAGTGTATCGAATCTGATACGCTTACAGCGCCTTTGCGATTTCGACGAGTTGGTCGAGCGCCACGCCCCAGCCCTCGGCGAATCCCATTTCTTCGTGGCGCTTGCAGGTGTCGACGTCGCGGTGGATCGCGATCGCTCGGTAGCGCGTCCCGCCGCGGCCGTTGGAGGCGAGCTCGATCACGGCGGTCATCTGGAGTTCGTCGGGGTCGCCGACGTTCGGGCGAAAGTCGGCTCCGAGTACCGACGTCCACGACAGCTTCGTGTTCGGCACCACCTCCAGGTAGCAGCCGACGTTGTCGAACTCCTCGCCTTCGGGCGAACGCATGATGGTGTGGAACCTCCCGCCCGGACGCAGGTCGATCGCACAGTGCGGGGTCTCGTAGGGCTTGGGGCAGAACCACTGGCGCAGCAGATCGGGTTCGGTCCAGGCACGCCACACGAGTTCGGGCGGGACGTCGACCTCGCGTTCGAGGACGAGGTCGAGAGCCGGGTCGACGGGGTAGGGCGTGAACGTCATCGGTCGTGCTCCTTCAGGGTGAGGACGCCAGATTGCGGACGAATGCGTCGAGGCGGTCGAGGCGCTGCTCCCACTGGCGTCGCTGTTCGGCGAGCCAGGTGTCGGCGGGGTCGAGCGCGTCCGGCACGAGTTCGTAGGTGCGGACGCGTCCGGTCTTGGTCGATCGCACCACGCCGGCGTCGGCGAGCACGCCGAGGTGCTGGGTGAACGACGGGAGCGACAGGTCGAACGGGCGCGCGAGTTCCATCGTGGTGGTCGCGCCGGCGCTCAACCGTTCGACGACGCCGCGCCGTGTCGGGTCGGCGAGTGCGTGGAACACGTGGTCGAGGCTCGCACGATACTTAGGCATATGCCGAAGTATCGCGCTCTACGACCCCGTGGTCAAGGGTCGCGTCGAGCGTCGGGTCAGCGTGGCGCGTTCTGGCATTCGTACGTTCCTCGCCCGAGCGATGACGGCCCCGGCCGCGCGGTTCAGGGGATCTGCCACCAGCGGTCGGCGAGTCCAGGCGCTACTACCAGTATTCCTGCATCATCTGTCGCTTCGGCGAGTCGTCCGTCGTAGGTCACAACTGCCTCGAGTCCGTCGCCCAGCTCCAGCGCTGCGGCGAGATGCAATGCATCCAACGACCGCAAGCGCGGCGAGCCGATGGATCGGGCCGACTCGAATGTCGTCTCCGAGGGCACGACCAACGTGACCGCCTCGAGCTGCTGGTCGATCAGTTCGGCGGGTATCCCGAGGCGCAGCGCCGCCCGATGGGCTTCGACTGCCAGAAGTGTCGATGCCCAAAGGTCGGCGTCGCTCGTGTAGCGGCGAAGTGCACGGGAGTGGGCTTCCTCGACGACGAGTTTCAGGAATGCCGAGGTGTCGAGGTACAGCACGCTCGTTCAGCGATCGCTGCGCAGGTCATCCAGCACGTCGCCCGACAGCGTGTCGACTCGAATCGCCGGCGGCAGGTCAGCAACGCTGCGCGACGCTGGCCGCACGCGGCCCGAAGCGACCAATGCCGCCGCGCCCCCGACGGCCGTCGGCGGTACCAATACTGCAGCGAGCCGGCCGCGATCAGTGATTCCGACCTGCTCGCCGTTGCGCACGCGCCGGATCACCGCCGACGCATGCTGTTGGAGTTCGCGGATCGGCACCGTCTTCATGTGCGTCGAACGTAGCACATCCGGAGCGACCGGACGCCGCACCCCTCGCGGCGGCGCAACGATCGTGCAAATGCGGCGTCTCCGAAGGTGTCAAGCCTCGGGTCGAAGGGCTCGCGCCTGTGCGAGTTCGCGGCGCAACGCCGGCACCTCGAGCGTGCCGAGGGCGGCCTCGGCCGCATCGAGGAGATCTCCGGCCCGGTTCGCGTCACCGATGCCGGCGTGCAACGCGGCGCGCTCGATGCAGCAGCGACCGAGCCACAGGGGCGATGCGATTCGCTGCGCGACTTCCGTCGCTGCGGCGAAGTGACGATCCGCTGCCGCGACATCGCCGGTCGTTGCCTCGAGGATCGCGAGCAACCGATCGCTCGGGCCGAGTGCGATGCCGCCCGTGAACGTCATGGTGCCCCGGTCGCCACTCGACGCGAGCCAGGGGAGGAGTTCGTTCGCTGCGGCGACGTCGCGGACGCGAGCCGCGGTCTCGGCGAGGAAGGCGATCGAGATCGGCCACGACGAGTCGTCGGGCAGGTTCGCCAGGCCGCGCGCGCGGATCGCGTCGAGTCGGGCCGCGGCCTCGTCGAGGTCGCCGATCGCCGCGTGCCCGTAACAGGCGATCGAACGAGCGGCGTCGTTGCCCGGTGTCGCGTCGACGAACGCGCTGAGGTCGCCGACGACGGCCTCGAGCCGATCGAGTTCGCGCAGCACGGCGAACCGCTGCAGCGCGCGGTAGTTCCGACCTTCGACGACGCCGGAGCGTTTGGACGACGTCGCCATCTCGACCGAGTATGCCTCGGCGGCAGCGAGTCGACCGTCGAGCAGCGCCACCAGTTGGAGGAGGTGATAGCTGAGCCAGCGCGCCTCGCCGAATTCGAAGGTGGCTGCGAGTTGTTCCAGCGAGTCACTCGCGATGCGGATGCCCTCGCCGTCGGCGATCAACAGCCGGTAGAAGGCCTCGACGAACAGCGCACGCGCACGTGCGTCGATGTCGCCCGAGATCGCAGCTTGGCGGTTCGTCGCGGCGACCACGGTCTCGAAGGTGGCGGTTCCCGATTCGCTCATGGCCGTGCGCCGCGCGCCGTTGAACCAGTTCTTCCCGACCTGCGCGAGCGTGGTGGGGTCGTCGGACGCGACCGCCAACGCGAACGCGTCGTCGAGGAGCTGCGCGCGTCGTTCGTTGTCGCCGATGAACACGAGCTCGACGGCGAGCGCACCCATGACCCGAGCGCGCAACGCGTCGCCGCCGTGGCCCTCGCCGATCTCATCCCGGCCGAGCTCGGCGAGCACGAAGTCGAGCGCTTCGATCTTGTCGGGATGGGCGACATCGTCACGCGTGTACGAGCGACGTTCGTCGATGAGGAGCGCCTCGGCCATGGCCTCGTACAAGCCGTGTGCGCGGGCACGGTTCGCGGCCCGCATCACCGTGTCGTGCAGCTGGTCGGCGGCGACGACCCAGAGCACTCGCGCCAACCGCGTGAGGATGTCGACCTCGGTGGCGGCGTGCGTCGGGTCGTGGTCGTCGGGGTCGAGGTGCTCGAGCGCGCGCCGATACCAGTGGGCCGCATCGTCGGGCGCCGCCGCGGCTGCGGCAGCATCGCCGGCCCGCACCGCGTAGTGCACCGCCTGGTCGAGCGCGCCCGCGGCGGCCGCCTCGCCGAAATGAAAGGCGAGCTCGGTCAGCACCGGGTCGAGACGCCCCGCACACACGGTCTCGATGGCTTCGCCGATCTTGCGATGCATCCGGATCCGGCGAGTGGTCGTGAGTTCTTCGAGGAGGGTCGAGCGAACGAGTGCGTGACCGAAGCGATAGCGGTCCATCCCCACCTCGACGACGAGTCCGGCGCCGCGCGCTTCGTCGAAGGCGTCGAGCACGTCGTCTTCGTCGAGACCGGCAACCAGGCTCACGACCCGGACGTCGAACTCGGCACCGACCACCGCCGCGATCGCCATCATCTTCTGCGTGGTCTCGGCGAGTCGCGTGATGCGCCGTCCGACGACCTCGCGGATGCCCTCGGGCAGGCCGACGTCGTCGAGGGTGAGGTCGCTCGTCCACCGGCCGTCGCGGTGCACGAGTGCTCCGGTCTCGACGAGGTGGCGCACGATCTCGCCGACGAAGAACGGGTTGCCGGAGGTCTCACGGTGGACCGCCTCCGCGAGCGCGAGGCCCGCGTCGTCGAGGTCGTGACCACCGGCGCGGACCAGGAGCTGGATCACACCATCGGCGTCGAGGCCGTCGATCGCGATCCGTTGCACGTCGCTGCGGCGGCGCAGCTCGGCGAGGGTCGCCGCGAGCGGGTGGGACCGGTCGAGGTCGGTGTCGCGATACGTCCCGAGCAACATCACCCGGTCGTTCGCGGTCTCGCTGATGACATGGCGGAACAGCGCGAGCGTCGGGACGTCGGCCCAGTGGAGGTCGTCGAGCACGAACAGCAGCGGCGTGGCTGCCGCCGTCGCGCGGATCCATCCGGTCACTGCCTCGAACAGACGGGCACGTTCGGTCTCGGGGTCGGACCGCGGCGGTTCGTGGCCGGGCAGCCGCAACGCCATCTCGGGCGCCAGCCGCACGAGATCGCCCGCGAGGCGGCCGAACCACGTCGTCGGCGCCGCCTCCGCGCCCAACTCGACCTGGAAGCGGAGTGCCTCGACGAACGGCTGGAACGCGAGCCCGAGGTCCTCGTCGCAGCGCCCGGCGAGCACCAGGGCACCGTGATCCTGCGCGACGAGCGCGAGTTCGGTGCTGAGCCGCGTCTTGCCGACGCCCGGCTCACCCGCGAGCAGCACGACGCGGCGCGAGCCCTCGGCCGCCTCCTTCCATTCGGCGATGAGCCCGTCGAGCAGTTCCGAGCGACCCGAGAGTGGGAAGACCGAGGGAGCCGCCAACACCGGCGGCAACGGAACGACACCCAACGTCGGAGTCGATGGGGCGGCGAGCGGTTCCCAGGTGACGGCCGCGGTGGGCACGGTGCCGGGGATGCCCTTGAGCTCGAGGTCGCCGTGCACCACGAACTCGTACCCGCCGCGCCCACGCGCGAGGTGGCGCACGATGTCGGCGCAGAGGATCTGACCGCCGGTCGCCGCGGCCTCCAGGCGTTGTGCTTCGATCACCGGGAGTCCGAAGCAGTCGTCGCCCTCGAACGTGACATCGCCGACGCTGACACCGACCCGCACCTCGATGCGTTCCGATCCGGCGCGCCGGTTGTGCACATCGACTGCTTGCTGGATCGACACGGCCGCACCCACCGCGTCGACCGCGGCCGAGAACGTGGCCATCACACCATCGCCGGTGTGTTTGACGACGGTGCCGCGGTGCACTTCGATCGCGGCGCGGACGAAGCCGTCGTGCGTGCCGCGCAGTCGGTCGGCCGCCTCCTCACCGATGCGGGCGCGCAGCGCCGTCGAACCGACGACATCGGTGAACAAGACGGTTGCCGTGTCGACGCGGCCGTCGTCACCGGTCATCGCGCGGCTCCGCCGATCGGTCCGCCGCTCGACCAGATCCGTCGACCAGACCAGATCCGTCGACCACACCAGATCCGTCGACCCGACCGCCCACCATCACCCACCACCCGAGCATTGTCGCACGACTCGGAGCATCCGGGTCGGGGATGGTCACAACGGGTCAGCGGGCGAGGCGTGCGAGTTCGATGGCGGAGCGGCGCATGTGCTCGACGATGCGGGCGGGGTCGCCGGCGACGTCGGGGTCGACGGTGATGCCGACGCCGAGCGTGTCGGCATAGGAGAGCACGCCGACGATGAGCGCGATGTTGCCGACGCCGGTGATGAAGGGGTGCAGGCCGAGGAGGCGTGACTCGCCGAGGTAGAGCGGCTCGCGGGAGCCGGGGATGTTCGAGACCGCGAGATTGACCAACGGCTGTCGGCGCAGCGCCCACGGGGCCATGACCCGCAGCGCCGGGATCGGGACCAGGTCGGCGACCGAGAAGAGATGGGGGAGCAGCGAGGTCGCGGGCGATGCCGGGCGTTGATGCATGCGAGCGTGGATGAGACCGACTCGTTCGAGAGGATCGTCGACGGCCACCGGGAGCGCGACGCTCGTGATCGAGAACCGGTTGCCCGGCTCGGGGTCGGTGCGGTCGGTACTACCGATCGGCACGAGGGCACGCGGTTCGGGGCCGCTCGGGTCGAAGCAGTCGGTGGCATCGAGTTCGGCGCGCAGCGCACCGGTGACGATCGCGAGCACGACGTCGTTCACGGTGGCGTCGCAGGCTCGTTTCACGGCGATGATGTCGGACATCGGCAACGTGTCCCACGCGAATGCTCGCCGCGTGCCGACCGGACCGGTGATCGCGAGCGACGGCGCGATCGGGAGTCGTGCACCCGGGACGGACCGCACCGCCTGCGCGGCGAAGCGCGCGTTCGCGACGGCCCGCCGCGGGTCGAGCACCTGGCGGATCGCGGCGCTTGCGAGGGCAATCCGGCGGCCGGCACGGTCGAGGAGCGCGATCGCGTTCCGTCGACCGGCTGCGGGCTCGGGTTGCGGGGTCCAGTGGCTCGCCGTTCGCCGCGGCGGGCTGGGCGCGGCGCTCAACAGCAGGGTCGCGGCGTCGTAGAGCGCGAGCCCGTCGGCCATCACATGATGTGCGCGAACGACGACCGCGATCACGTCGTCGTCGTAGCCGTCGACGACATGGATGTCCCACAGCGGGTGGGCGACGTCCATCGGCTCGCTCAAGAGGCGGTCGAGGAACGTGCGCAAGGCTGCCGGTCCGCCCGGCGCGGGAAGCGTCACGAGCGGGGTATGACGGGCGAGGTCGAAGTCGGTGTCGTCGACCCACACCGGCGCGGCGAGGTCGGCCCAGGTCGGGGCGATCCGCTGGCGGAAGCGTGGGACGGCGTCGAGCTGCGACGCGACATGGGAGCGCAGCGCGGCCAAGCGCACCCGTCCGCGCCGGTCGCGCAACGGGGCCGCGTCGAAGAAGCACAGCGCGCCGATCTGCAACTGCGCGCCGTCGGGTTCGGCACACAAGAGCGCGACGTCCTCGGCGCGCATCGACTGCATGGTCACATGCCGGTTCCCGCCGACCCGACCGCGCCGAGGCGCGCGTGCTCCGGTTCCCACACGCTGCGCAGGAACGTCGCGATGTGGTCGGTGAGACGGTAGGGCCGAAGGCGCAGCTCGAGTGGCGAACGGGCTCGCACGAGTTCCGCGTTCGGGAGTTGACGTGCGAGGTTCTGCGCGTCGTTGAACGGGTGAATCAGGTCGTTGGCGTGCGCCAGGATCAACGTCGGCACTTCGATGCGGGAGCGTTCCTCCTGGGTGGGCGCGACCGGACCCACGAGCACGCCGTGCATGATCGCCGCGAGGACCTCGGGCGTGAGCGATGCTGCCCCGAGGAAGCTGTTCAGCGGCCCGAACGGCGAGCGCGGCACGCTACGGATGACGTCGGAGACGACGCGCAGGACCGGCCGCCCGTAGTGCGCGGCGAGGACGATCGGCACGAACGCCATCGCCGCCGCGGGGACCGCCCACTCCAAGACCGGCATCTCCAGCACCAGCGCGCGGACGCGCTCGGGCTGCATGGTCGCGGCGAACAGGCTCACGTTGGCGCCGAGCGACAGGCCGCCCAGCACAGCGTCGTCGGCGCCGAGGTGATCGAGCAGCCCGAACACCTGCGTCGCGTAGCTGTCGATCCGGTACGACGACGCGTGCGTGGGTTTGTCGCTCCGGCCGTGCCCGAGCAGATCGAGGAGCACCACCCGGTTTCCGCGTTCCGCGAGTGCGCCGGCGATGCCCCGATTCAGTTCGGCATCCAGCAACAACCCGTGCAGGTAGACGACCAACCGGTCGCCGCTGCCATAGGTGTCGTAGACCAACTCATGACCGCGATGGGCGAAGCTTTCGGTTCGGAACCCCACGATGTCGGACACGGCAACTCCTCTCCCCATCAGGCGTACCGTGCGGCTCGGGTCGAGGGGCAGGGTCCAAGGTCACTCGCCGCACGGCCCACGCCCGAAATCGCCGTTCCGTCGTTGGGGGTCACGCGTAGCCTCCGGCGATGGCGGGATCGAGTCCTTGGGAGTCCACGCTCGTGACCCGAGTGGGCGACGGCCGTTACACCGCCACGATCGCGCCGGCATGGAATCTCGCGATGGTCCCCCAGGGCGGGGTCGTGGCCGCGATCGCGGCGCGGGCGATGGAGGCCGAGCTCGCGACGCGCCAGTCGTTGCGTTCGTTCCACGGGGTGTTCGCCGCGCCGGTGCCGGTCGGCCCGGTCGAGGTCACCGTCGACGTACTCCGGTCGGGCCGGTCGATGTCGCAGGTGCAGGCCCACGTGCGCGTGCCGGGATCGTCGGCGGGGTTCACGGCGCTCGCGGCGTTCGGGCACGAGCGCCCGGGCTTCGGCTACACGGAACTCGCGATGCCCGACGTTCCCGCGCCCGAGGACTGCCCGTCGTATCGCGACCCGCCGCCTCCCGAGTCGGGCATGCCCGAGCGACCGACGTTCGCGTTCTGGAACGAAGTGCTCGAGGGCCGACCGGCGTTGGGACACGCGCCGTGGGATCCGTCCGAACGTGGTGCGGCCGAGGTCGCGACGTGGTTCCGCTTCGAGCACTTCCCCGAAGACGAAGACGGTCGGTTCGATCAGCTCGCGCTGCTGGTCGCGGCCGACATGATGCCGAGCGCGGTGTTCGAGAAGTTCGGTCCCGGCGAAGAACGTTGGTTCGCTCCGAGCGTCGATCTCACCGTGCACCTCGCCGCCCTGCCGACGGGGAGTTGGATCCTGAACCACAACCGCGCGCACTACGCGGGCGATGGCTACGCGTCGGCGGAGTCCGCGCTCTGGGATCCGCACGGCGACGACGGCCCC
>SXGT01376949.1_pt1 | contig 15747 bp, 17 predicted proteins | sample 3176221 | NCBI WGS metagenome assembly SXGT01 (sample SAMN11356862, study PRJNA531348) | freshwater metagenome | isolation source: freshwater sample F1-120 | place: China: Fuxian Lake, Yuxi | collected 2017-12-25
CGATAATTGGACCATCATGATAAATATGTGCTTTCATATTTCGAATTAAATCTCTTCCTTTTCCATCAATTTGAAATGTATTAAATTTTTGAATGCTTGTATAATATCCAGTTGAATGAGTAATACATTTACCAAATGTATTTGGAATATAAGGAGAGTCATACTCCGGAATATAAACTTCAGAAGGGAGAGTACTCAAAGCATCATCAATATCGGCACCGTCACAGTTTTTCTTGTAGCAATTTAATAAATTTTGTACACTTAGAGGTACAGAAGGACCGCCTTTAATTTTAATCCTATCAGCAATAACCGAAGTTATTGCAAAAGCCCAACAACTTCCGCATTGACCTTGATCTCGCTCTGGTGTAAGCTGTGAAGGTTCATATCTAAAACTTTCAGGAAGTTGCTCCTCGGTAGTAAGATGTTTTCGTCGAGGAAGCTTGGTATTACCAATAGTTGTACCAAGAGGAGGACGAGAAAAAGGTGTGCTCATTTAAAATTATCAAGATATAAAAAGATATCCATAAAAGAAAATGTCTTGTTCGAATAGTGTATGCTCCCTTGGATCAACTCAACATTCCACAATGCCTGTCAGTTCTTCTCATATTCGAAGAACTATTTATGAGAGTATACTCTTGTATTATGGCAATCCTCAAATGTATAAGATAGAATCTCCTAACCCGATGTTTTCAATGTATGCTATTGGTGTAGCATGTTTTTGTGCAGAACGTCGATATCTTATTGCTGTCTGTCCACCGGATAGAAATGGTTTAGGATTTCCAATGAATTTATCTCAATTAAATTGGATATCTTTTCAAGCAAGGATAAGTCCAACAAATTATCCAGTCGGTTCAATTTACATTGAAGGTTCTCCGAATCCGTTAACCGAATCTGAAATCATACAGATACCGAATGAAAATGATGTTACAACATATATTGTAAGTGGATACCCTCTAAAAGTTCAATTACTCGGAGATGGAGCAGGCTATAGAAGTCGAGGAACTTTCGGAGAAGCTCTTCAAACGTATAATACTGTAATATATTTTGCGTAAGTTATTCATAATAACCCTAGGGTTATTATTCTACACGTACACTACACACTTTTAATTGTATTGCTTCCACATCTTTCGACAAATTACACATGTTACAAAGACAGTCATACCTTCATCACCTCCACGAGTTTGAATTTGCGTGTTTCGAGTCTTGTTGAAAATCCTTCCTGCTTTCTTACAGTCATTGCACTCATGAATTCCCTCTTCAACGTCTTGAGAATGATCAGCCTCTTCTGTCAATCGAGACTCAATCAATTCACGATAATTGGGGGATTTCCATTCAACCAATCCTGATTTCAATCGCTCAATTAATTCCTTCAGAGGTTCACTACTTGCAAGAATCTCATATGCGATCGAAGCATAAACAAGCTGGAAATTTGTTTCAGTTGCTTTCAACGGAATGTTTTTCAATCGACAAACCAGAATAGTGGCATTGAAAACATGTTTTTCAAGAATTGTACCATTCTTTTCACTCTTGAACTTTTTACCAAACTCCTGAGCAATTTTTTCACGAATAGTCTTCGAGGTGTAAGGATGAGGGGTTCGACTGGTGTAATTGTGTTTCTTTTCAATTACATCTTCCTCATCTTCTTGAAATACCTCAACAGTCAATTCGTCATCTCCTTCAAAAAATACGATATCTTCTTCTTGATCAATTTCAGTCATGTTTTGCGCGTATGTGCAGGGTAGTGAGTACGTGAGCGAGTGAGTTATTTTAATAACCTTCCGAAGAAATTTATTCATTTTTTAATATGACAATACATCGGGAGTTTGAAGTAAATATGAAATTTCCTTAGTGTATTTAGTAATTGTAGTTTCACTTAAACCTACCCGCTGAGAAAACTCCTTCAATTTAATGTTTTTCCTTCCTGTCAATAAAGCGTAATAGTAAACTACTGCTGCTGCTTCACTCTTTGCACGACTTCGATTTAGAGTCTTCGATTTTCCTTCAATTTGTTTATACAATTTAATAACACTTTCAACAGTTTCACTATCGCTATTCCATCCTTCAAGAATATCACGAATACTATCGATAGTACTTGTGTAGGTGATTCGTTTTCGTTCTGTGTCATATTCCTTAATCTTTGTTTCGACAATTTTCATTCCAATAGTAACATTGTTAATAGGGAACTTTTCCAGTAAAGATGCAAGAGTAATATGTTGTCCCATAATTTTATAAGCTTCTAGTAAACATGCCACAATAATGGAACGACGCTTATCAACACGAAAGATACCGCCATTCGTAACTAATTTGAAAATAGAATCTGCTTCATTTATAATTGGATCTGGAATTCCCAATCCTTTGACATCATCTCGAATACTTTTATTCTTTTTCTTTGGAGCCCAACAACGATTACCGTCTCCCATACTTCGGTTATCAGTTGATTTGTACATTTTTGATTCATTTGATACTCCTCTTTTGATTTCAACTCCGCAATCAAGACAAAAAAATAATCCATATTCTTCTGAAATACTTTTATGCAAACACCCTCCCTCAGTGTTAACTCCTGTATTCACTGTACTCCCTGTACTGTCGCTCTTTATACTGCATGCTACACCCGTACTCTCTGTCACCCCTGTACTTTCATTTGTTAACATTTCAAGTTGACTAAATACATCAAAATCGTCAGAATTACTATCCATTGTATTTAGAAGGGTGATAATTTTAGTAACCATGGAAAAATAAATTTGTTCACTTTTTACATAGGTTAAAGATACATAAGTATACAAAATGAGTTCAATAGAGATTGTAATTCTGCAAAAATTTAAGAGCGGATTAGTCGAGTTTATTGATGAACTAATTAACTGGATGCCAGTTGATGAAGAACTTCTTGCAACTCGTATACTTATTAATGATCAACTACCAATTGTATTTTTAATGGAGAAGTTCATAGAGCATATTCTTCCATTGGAAAGTCAAATCGTAAACCGAGAGGAGGAGTTTTTCTTAAACGATCCACAAGTTTTTGGAAACGTAAAAGATCAAAATAAAATTTTAAGTCTTAAGAACCTCTGGACAAATCCTGAGTTTACAAAGTCTGATAAAGATAAAGCGTGGAAATGGATGGAATTTTTTGTAAAGTGTACCAAGCTTTACCTTCAACATCACAAAGATTAATTTCTATCTAGAAATTAATTAATTTTATCACTTACTCGAATTGAGAATGCTTGAATAAGAAGAGTTATTAGAGCTCCTAAAACTCCCCACATTACACCATTACCAAAAGAATGACTATCCATAAACTTTCCGTATCCAATACTTAAACCACCGAGAATAATACCTACAAATATAGATACTATTATTCCAATAAAATCAGGTACAAATGCTTTATAGTTTTTACTTAACCAGTTTAGGTAAAGAGTCATTGCAATTGATTGAAGAATAACTGCTAAAATTATCCCAGGAATAATATTTTGATATTTCATCATGGTAAATGCGGGAAGTAATGCTGTTAATGCAAAAATCGCAAATATAACTGTTCCTGGAGAAACAAGTGGTTTCGATGAACGAGAAGGCAACGGTGAAGGAGACGACGAAGGAGACGACGAAGGAGACGACGAAGGTGAAGGTGACGACGACATTTTATGGTAGAGAGAATAAATATTACTTCTGTTGTTCATCAAGTTTATTCTTTAACCGCATAGCAGCTGCCTTTAACCGAGGATCTTCAATAGCTTTCTTCAATGCGACAGGATTTTTCATAAGAACTGCAACCTTAGCATTGACTTTCTTTGCTTTTGCATCTGCTTTACGTTGTTTTAATTCAAGTTGACGACGTTCTGCTCGTGTAGTTGGCTTTGGAGGAACTGTTGGATCAAGATAAGGGTAAGTTCCATTTTCATTAATTTTCTTTACCTCCTCTCTGACAGCCTCTTCCTGTGCGGAGAAATGACGAAGAAAATTAGTAAATGATAAATTTTTGTACATCTCATCGTCAGTTGGGTCACCTGTTTTAAAAGTGGAATTTGAAGTGGAGCTCATCGTAAGAAGTGTAAGAAGTATAAGAAGTATAAGAAGATTTATGTATATAAATCTTCTTTAATTGAATGGGTTATCAACCCTACATGTACATACTCATGTACATTGGATTGTCAATAAGTTCATTTGTTAATTTAGCAACATCTTCTGGTCGTACAGTATAACTCTTTGTAATATCGGAGAGAGTAAAACTCGTCTTGACATTCGATTGTTGGAGGAAATGAATCTTTGAAATTACTTCTCGGAGAATGCGATTAAGTTCTCGAACACCTGGTGTTCGATTGTCTCCAATACCAATAATGTAATTGATAGTTTCATCTGGAATAACGATATCTCCAGGAGGAATTTTCATATTCATAAAATGTTTAGGAATTAAGTGTTTCTTTGCAATGTGAAATTTTTCTTTCGATGTGTAACCAGGAAGAGTAATTGTAAAAATTCGATCACGAAGAGCACTGTCTACAGGCATTCCATTCATTGATAAAACAAACCAAATTCCAGATAGATTTAAACTCACATCCCGTCCAAGATAGTGATCTTGATACCTTGAGTTTTGTAAAGGGTCAAGAACATGAAGAAGCATACTGGTAATTGTTTGATTCTGTGCAATTTTCTCAAACTCATCAAAGAAAATTACACCATTACAATACCCCATTTCAATAAGAGCATTTGTAATTTCTCCAGGACGAGATCCAACATATGTGTACGAATGACCTCGAAGAGTTTCAGGATCTGTAATACCTCCGCATGAAATTTGAGCAAAAGGTGTATCGAGACACTTGGAAATAAGGCGAGAAATCATTGTCTTTCCAATTCCTGGCGGTCCAACAAGTCCGAGAGTACATTCTTTCATTTCCGGATTCGAAATCCTTGCGTTAGCAAAAACAAGAAGTTGTTCTTTAACTTTTTCAAGACCGTAAATATTCTCATCAAGAGAGTCTTTCATTTTGCGAAGGAAAACACTTCGCGAATCAGTAAGTGGTTTACATCTACGAAAGGGTAAAGAAAGACAGGTAGTAATCCACTTTTCCAACTTGGCTTTCTCGTCGTCACCAGATGAGAGGTCGCACATTCGAAGATATTCCTTCAAAATGTGACTCTTGGTCGAATCATCTGCATCAAGAGCAACAATTTGATGATCAAGCGGAATTGATGATGATAAAGATAGTAATCGTTCCTTTGACTCTTCATAAGTTTGTTGAGAACCTTCAGGAAGACGAGAGTAATCAGCGTAACGCCTCTTTGCTTCAGTAATCTCTCGGACAACTATCTTATGATACTCGATATACTCATGACTCGGATAAGGAATTGAACGGAGAACATCATACATCTGTACAATTAAAGCTTTATCTTCCCTTCGCATCGGTGTTAATAAAACTTTAACAATGTTTACTCGTGTTTTAGTAATATAGTCCAAAGTTTGAATATACTCTTGATATGCCATTGGGTTAATATCCTTAAACTTTTCAAGAATCATGGATAGACTCTTTTCGTCAGTTTCCGACGTGTCTGACTCAGTACCCGAGTCGGTATCCGAATCAGAGTCATCAGAGTCTGATGACTCTGACGTAGAAGATCGAGATCGTAAATTGTAAGGATGTTCAACTTTCTTCTTTTTAGTCGAAGGCTGTTCATCATCATCAGAAAATACTAACTGACGTTTAGTGTTTAAGGTAGATAGAACCGGAGTTGAAGTTGGAAATGAATCCGGAGCGTTATGTGACATCTATTTTATTAAAATAGATGTACTTTTAGATTCTCATTTTTATCGTCACTGAAAACATGGATTGTCTGGTTCATGTAGTTCACCGGGAGTTCCGATACAGTCAGTATGAGGAGGACGGCGATTATCCTATGATACGGGGGGAAGCAGAATAGGGATATATCTTTCCTTCTATCTTTCCCCACATCTTTTTCAAATCATCATACCTTAATGTGACAAGAATAGCAACAATAATAAAAAGAGCGTAAAGAGATGACAGATTCATTTATACTACCTTCAAAAAATAAAAATATCGAATCTAATTACAGGATAAAATGATTTTACAAAAAAGAAGATAAAATTTTCAATCAACTCTTCCACTCTTCCACTCTTCCACTCTTCCATGATTTTTGATTTTTTGTTAATAGATATCTCTTACCCGAAATATAATTTCGAGGAAAAATCTTTTCAATTTGTTGAAGTTATGTGGTTATCACGCATAAATTTCGCGGGAGTGTGGAATCAAATTTTAGGAGCTCAAATTTTTTTGAACGAGGGAAACGACCAAGGAGACGACGGAAACGACCAAGGAGACGACGGATAATGTCGAAAAAATTTGAATTTTTTTCAAAAAAAAAGAAAGAAATTTTTACCCTTCCAACTCTCTTTCAAACTCTCTTTCAAACTCTCTTTCAAACTCTCTTTCAAACTCTCTTTCAACTCTTTCAAACTCTCTTCCAACTTTCCACTCTCTACTCTCTACTCTCGTAAGAAAATGTCCGTCTCATTGATTGATTTTGCCTTTTTCTTGTTTTTCTCCTCTTCTTTCTTCCAGCTTACGATTTTGAAGGTAATCGTATTGTACTTCCTCTTTTTCTTCTTCATTGGAGTTTTTCAAGCGTTCTTTCTCCAATTCATCTGGGCTGGTCTTCTTTCAGGGCAAAATGAAATTGTCATGAAGCTGACTCACTTCTACACCACCGTTTTCGTTCAGTTTCGTATCGCTTTCTACACGGTGTTTTTTCTTGTCTTCGTTGCTTTCAAGGTTCTGTTTTGAAGTTCTCTGTGTTCTCTGTGTTCTCTGTGTTCTCTGTGTTCTCTGTGTTCTCTGTGTTCTCTGTTTTGAATAAAATTTAATATCCTTTGGGATATAAAAACCCCTATATTAAAATTGAAACCAATTCACTTTCATACCTTGTATAAAAATGGATTTTATTGAGGATTATTCGAGAGGAATTAAAACTCGCTCTTGGTTTCGCGACGAAATTCTTCATCGAGATGAAGATCTACCTGCAATCATCAAATATAATAGTGAAGATAAACCAGTCGAAATGTATTGGTATCAGCATGGAGAGATTCACCGAGACGGAGATGAACCAGCAAAAATAAAATCCGATAACGATGGAAGTCTTATTCTTAAATCTTGGTATAGGCATGGAGAACTTCATCGAGACGGGGATAAACCGTCTTTAATTCATTTCAAAAAAGGGGATGGTATGCCTAATTTTTATTTCCACCAAAACGGAAAACTTCATCGAGATGGAAATGAACCAGCTGTAATCACATTTAATGGAAGTTTATTATGCCAAGCATGGTATCGCGATGGAAAGCTTCATCGCGAGCACGGATATGCTCGTCGTTTAATCGAATGCGATTTCATTCAGGAAGAATGGTTGGTAGACGGGAAATTCTCTCGAGAAAATGATTTACCAGTCTCTGTAGAATATCGTACAAACGGAACACGACTTGAAGCGTGGTATGGCGATTCAGCAATTCTATACGGTTCAGAGGATAGGAGTCCATTAGAAAGGAGTTCGGCGGAAATAGAGGTAAGGAGATCTCATGGAGATCTCCCAACAGCTATCGGTTATCGAAAAGATGGAAGTGTTTCTTTTAAAAGGTGGTGTCGAAGTAAAATACTTCATCGAGAAAACGGTCCTGCGTTCATCGAGTTCAATCGTGATGGAACTATTTTGAAAGAAGAATATTACACCAATGGTCAAAAGGTTCGGAAAGTATTCACTGCGAAAGAGATTGGATGTGTTGGAGAGGTGTGTCCAATTTCTCGAGATGTATTTGAAGAGAATGATAGAGTTATTCGGCTGAAGTGTAATCACATTTTTAGAGAAGTTGAAATAAATACATGGTTAGTTGACCATAATACTTGCCCCTTTTGTCGATCAAAAGTTTAATAATACCTCATGAGGTATTATTAAAGGTATATTCCTTCCGTAAAAATGAAGACCCATAAGTTTGAATTAGAATGTGATATAAGAGATCATATTCTGAATTGTTTTGATAAATTAAATGGAACAAATTATTGTGATTTAGCAGTTTCAACAAAAAGGATAAATTCTTTTGCAGTTCATAAAGACAAAATACACTGTTACAATCTTTCAAATAAACGATTAAAAAACTGTCAAAACCAAGTACCTATTGATGAATTTAAAGCAACCGAGATTGTAGTCCCTGTATGCCTTTCAATGGATGAAACCAAGAAAAGAAGATGGATTCATGCTATGAATAGATTTTTTAAGTTTTTAAAGAAAGAAAAGCTTGGAAAAATTCTATCAGATTTGGAAAAGAAAACAGATAAGCACTTAAGAGGAGATTTGAAGTTGACTCCGGGTTCAAGTCGAACAAACAGATTAGAAAAAAATTCATTAAAATACTACCAAGATAAGATAAACGATTATTTTACCTTTATATTGTGGATGTTTAACATCTGCAAGAAATGTCCATGGCACATTCCTAATTGTTTTAATGGATTATCTGTTAAGCAAAATGAAGACGGTAAAATAGTTGGAATTGATATTTGTATGTCACCATCAGATGTCAATGCTCGAGAGATGTTTAGAGATGATAAAGGTGTTGATCACGTCTACGACTGTGATACAATCTGTCTTCGGAATAAATTTACCGATGGTGAATGGAGATGGAATATGTGGTTTAAATCAAGTAAAAGGGATAAATCCTCTGAAATCGATTTGAATTTTTATAAATTTGATTTTGCGAATCGAGAATATAAAATGAACAATCTCGAAAAGTGAATTGATTTTCAAAACAAAAGAACTTCTTACAGTCTAAAATGTCTTCAGAAGATGATTTCCATCTCCTTTAAATGAACCAATTCCTTCAGTATTCTCAACGCCTTCAGTACCCTCAACTTCCCTGACTTCTCCTGTAACTGATATTTATTCCGAAGATAATTCGTATATCTATCTTATTCAAGATGGAGACTATCTTGGAACACAAGTCTACAAAATTGGACGGACAACACAAAAGGAATTGATGGTTTAGGAGAATTAGCGGAGAGATCTGTAGAAGGAGGTTGAAAGTTAGCCATACTGTGTTTATATTTTATATGAATTCATATATTCCCCAAGAGGAATATACTCAATGATACTCAATAATGATACTTAATGATACTCAATGATATCAAAATGGAAATGTGGTGTTTTGAATTAAATTTCCAGTAAATATATTTCCTGTTGAAGAACTACTGATATTTGCGTAATTCCTTATAGTACTTGTACTTCGATTACCAATAAAAAGAGGTCTTTCTTCAGGGAGATGCAATTGAGAATTCATGTTAATATCACTCTTGAAAATATTTCCGATAAATGTTGCGTATACACCGTTACTAGCTAATTCAGATACATCTCCGTTGAACAAACAGTTGTGAAAACTTAAATATTGTAATTTACCATAATCAATCATAACACTACCAGTTATTGTCTGATCAAATGTACAGTTATTAAAACTCAAGTTTGTTCCAGATAAATTCACAAGATATATATGCGTAGGATCTCCTCCATTTGAAAGCGATGGTGAAAAAAGACATCCTGAAAATTTTATTTGTTCCCATGGAATAAATGTATCAAACATGAAATTCAAATTTGTTCCATCAGTCAAATAAAATTCGCAATTTTCAAAAGAAACGCGTTTTGCATATTCACTATTGACTCGATTATTAAATACACATTTTTCGAAGATTGAGTCAAGTGCACTTACCGCGGAAATTCCATTGAACTTTACATTTGAAAATTTAGCTGGAGCCTTTGGATGGACTTGATCGTTAATATCAATATAATCTTGATAATTCATTAAAATAAACACTACATTCTCCAAAGAACTTCCAATTTCGGCATCTGATACAACCCCTCCAGTCCCTTTTATTTCTAATACATTCGCACTTGCCTTTTCCATAAAAACATTTTCTCCAAAAGTTTCCCAATAAATACCTCCATTTACTGTTATACCTCGAATTCTTGCTGAAATTGCATTATTAATAAAGTTACTTGAAGTGCGAATATTCTCAAGATTATTATTCGAATTTGCGAGAGTCAGAGTATGACACGCTACAATTTCGATGTTGGTATCAGATCCAAAAATATTCAAATAATTGCAGACAACATTCTTAAAAGTTGTATAAGAACCATTAATCGTCAAATTTCCACATTCAATGTTTTCACACTTACTTTCAGCACCGTTAAAAGAAGTACCTTGTGATTTTATATTCTTAAACTTATTTTTAAAGCCATTTTGTTCAAGATTTTTACATTTAATATCAGTAAAGTTATTTAATTCTCCGTTTATTGTTACATCCATCTCACACACTATTTTATCCAAATGATTATCTGATCCACTCACAGAAAGAGTACAGTTTTCAGAAAAAGAACCATTTGAAAGGAAAACAAAATTCTCTAAAACCCATTCAATAGTTCCTGGGGTTTCTCCCGAAGTTTCCTGAATTGCTGTAAAGGAGTTTATTTGTAAAGGGTTTGTTACACTTCCTTGAAAAGTAATTCTTCCATTTCCGCGATGAACTAAATTGGAAATTCTACATCCAGACATTATTGCGATGTTGTCATTGTTCGCGTGATTAAGTGTAAGATTGCGAATATCACAATCAACAAGATTCAGATAACGATTATTAGTCATTGTATCAAAAACACAATTCTCAAGTATAGAATTTTTTAAATTACAACTAAAGAAGTAAGCATGTGTTATCACTCGAACATTCTCCATTCGAAAGCGAGATGTATCGAAAATTCCGTTAAATTCTTTATTCGAATTCAAAATAATCCGAATATTTTCGATATGAACTCCAAGTTCACAAGATAAAAACACTATTTGATTGACTCCAGTAATAGTTAAAGTTGGAGAATTTGAAGGTTGATCAAAGTTATTTAATGCTCCAATAATTTGAATTGAGGGACAAGTAATACCTATCATGGATACATTTACATTATAATCAACATATAAAGTTACAGGGATTGTTACATTTAAAAGTTGGGTATCCACGGTATTCCCTTTGACAAATAGCCTTGAATAACCAGCATCAAACGCTGATTTTAAAGTCGGATATTCAACGGTTCCAACTTCGACTTCCCAAAAAATGTTTTCTCCTCCACTTCCTCCAGTCCCTGAAGGACCCGTTGGTCCCTGAATACCCTGAATACCCTGAATACCCTGAATTCCTTGAATTCCTTGAGGTCCAGTAGCACCTCGTTGTGCTAGTAAACCACTTTGAAAAGATAATCCAAAATTGCGTATACGACTCATTTTAAATACTGGTAAAATAATTTCACACTTTTAAAATGAGATCATATGTTTCTCCACGATTACTGGGATTCATGATTACTTGGATATTTTATCGAAACAATATTTTCACTGGTACTTTAAATGAAAACACCAGTGATAGTAACGATAGCAATATTCTTCATACTCTTTACACTCTTCATGACAACCCGTAAAAATACGAAATTATCGGTATCAAATACTGCCTCGACATGTCCTCTCGGACAATATCAATTTGTTTCAGATAATGGAACCTCTGTCTGTATAAGTGGTCCAATAAGTACTAACTCACCTCAATGTATTGATAAAATCGTTGAGAAGGATGGAGTGAAATATTCTTACAATACGTGTAAAGTTCCTCATATAGGATGCGAAAATTCCCATCTCGAATTAGATGGTAGTACAATCTGTGAGCTTGGGTACTTATCTCAATGTAGACCTGAAGATGTTATTGTTCAAGATGGTAAAGTAATGTGCAATTCTCGTGACCCACGATCAGATTGTACTGATGAGGTTAAAGATGGAATATCTTACAATACGTGTAAAATTCCTCATATAGGATGTGAGTCTTCAGTACTTAATTTAGATGGAAGTACTACATGCAATGGAGTATTCCTTGATAAATGTCACGGCTCCGATATTGTATCGACATATGGTATGTATCCATATGGGATTAAAGCCAATATGAATAAAATAATGTGTTCCAATTCACAATGTCACATTGCACAAATTGAAAAGGATGGAATAGTATACACTTTCAATACATGCCAAGTTCCTTATCATTCGTGTCCTGATGTAACTGTTCAACCCGATGGTAGTGTCAAGGATTGTCTGTTAAAAGGATATGGTGGTAAACAAGATTTAGCCAAATGTCCGTGGCAAAGGATAAAGGTGATAGACGGTAAAGTTATGTGTGATGTGTAAAAACTTTAATTCCTCAAAAGGAATTAAATATACTCTTAAACCACTCCTTCTAGATACGCAAAATATACTTTTCGGAGAGATCTTGAAATGTTTCAAATGTCATTGTTTGAAAAGATGTTTCTCCTGACTCAATGATATATTCAAAAAACCTTACTTCTGTCTTATATGGTTCATAAGGAAATAGCAAAAGACTTGTTGGCGTAGCAATTGTACAATCGTAGAGATCATATTGCTTCAACTTTTCTGAAAGAATTTCTTCAATATTTAGCACTACTTCATTTGTCTTTGGATCCATCAAGTAATTTTCATAACATTCGGAAGCGGTGACAATGTGAAGTAGTCCATTGTCAAGAATTCGCATCTTACATGAACCGTGATAAGGTTGATCTGAAGATTTGTCAATAAACTCTCCGAAATCTTCAGTAGTTCCTTCGGTTAGCTTTTGAGTTTCAGTATCAATAACTAAGATACGAAGATTTCCTTCAATATCGTCAACTGTCGAATACCATAGCAAAATATACCTGCCATTCGGACTTAGAGAGACCCATTGATTGATATTCGTAAATGAACACGCAGAAATCATTGAAGAAGAGGTATAAATGTCATACCACTTTTGTTCACCAGTGTTAAGATTCTTCCATTTGATTTCTACTGGATAATCTTGTACTCCTCGCTCTCTTTCCTCTCTTTCCTCTCTTTCCTCTCCTTCCGAATCCCCTCGTTCCTCCATTTCTCTACAACTCCTCCACCACAATGGTGCATTAACCTTTACAAATGCATTACAGTTGGAAAAAGAAAATTTTTGAAAAGGCATGAGTGAGGAGAGCAGGGAAGAGTTAAATTTCTTTCCTTCTTCAATTTCTTATTCAGTTTTTTGATAAAGAGTAAAATGAGAGTCTACGAGAGTAAAATGAGAGTCTACGAGAGTAAAAGTGAGAAATATATTCTTCTGACAACTTATTCAAATGACCGCAGTTCTAATAATTTTCGATAGCGATTTGGATCTGAAATCTGAAACTTGGCACCATAACGGGAAGCTTCACCGAGATAATGATTTACCAGCTTGGATTGACTATGATAGGTTTCAAAGTTTTAAACAGTGGTACCAGCATGGAGAGCTTCATCGAGATAATGATCTACCAGCTTGGATTCAATATCATGATGGAAAAATTTCTGATGAATCATGGTATCAGCATGGAGAGATTCAGCGAGATAATGATCTACCAGCTTGGATTGAACATAATTATGATGATGAATCTGGAATTCGTAAAAAGTGGTGGAAAAATGGTAAGCTTCATCGAGATAATGATCAACCGGCTTGGATTGAATACAACGAAAATTACATTTTCAAACAATCTTGGTGGCAAAATGGAAAGCTTCACCGATGTGGTGATTTGCCAGCTATGATATACTATAATCGTGGAAGTGTCTCTGATGAATATTGGTATCAGAACGGAGAGCTTCATCGAGACGGAGGATTATATGCTCAACGTGTAATTGATATTCAAGGATGTGCACAAGAAGAGTGGTTCAAACATGGAAAACATTATCGAGAAAATGATTTACCAGTACTCGTTTGGTATCGAGAAAACGGAACAGTTAAGCTTCACGTATGGTGTGGAGACTTGACAGTCTATTCTGACAACTTAAGTAACAATCGAAATGATCTTCCTACAGGTATTGGTTATCACGAAAATGGAACTATCTCTTTTCAAAGGTGGTGTAAAAGTAGAGAATTTTACCGAGAACTTCATCGTGAAAATGCTCCCGCATTGATCGAATATGATCAAAATGAAAATATCATCGAAGAAAAATGGTACACGTATGGTATTCTAATTTTGAGATCCTTGACATCAAGAGAAGTCGGATGTGTTGGAGAGATGTGTCCTATTTCTCAAGAACTCTTCGAGCCAGAAGATAGAGTTATTCGCTTACCGTGTACTCACATTTTTAAAGAAGTTGAAATAAATACATGGTTAGATGACCATAATACTTGTCCCTCTTGTCGAAGAGTTATTAGTTAAATCATTTCCCGAGGGAAATTATTCTTACAGAGTATTCTTACAGAGTATTCTTACCGAGTATTCTTACCGAGTATTCTTACAGAGTATTCTTACAGAGTATTCTTACCGAGTATTCTTACCAATTCCTAGGACTGTACGGTGTCATAATATACTTTTCAGCAAAGTAACGAATCTGTTCACGAGACAAAGTAATAAATTTACTTTCCTCTGTTTCTGCATCATATTCAAGAACTTCATCTCCATATACATTTGAAAGTACCAGCAACCCATGAGGTACGACAATTGTAAAAAGAAAGCTACCAGGTTGTCCGACAATTAGATCTTCGATGTCGAGAGTTTTTCCCGTGACTCGATCGTAAATGTAATTTTCATAGCTATCAGGAGCTCCATTTGTGAAATGAAGAAGACCGTTGTCAAGAATTCGAATTATACACGACCCATGATGAGGCTTATCTGAAGATGTGTCGATAAATTCCCCAAACTCTTCAGCAGTTCCTTCAGTTAGTTGTTGAGTTTCAGTATCAATCACCAAGACACGGAGACGTCGGAGAATGTCTTCCATAATCGAATACCAAAAGACAATTTTCCTTCCATTCGGGCTCAGTGTAACTTTCTTTTTGTCGTTAACCAAAACACAACTTGAGATCAAGGTACCAGTAGAAATATCGTACCACTTTTGTTCACCATTGACATCTTCCCACCGAACAATTATCATTGGTGTCTTTTCATCGTCATCACACACAGTAATCTTCACAGTTGCATTGCAGTTTGAAAAAGAAAAAATTTGGGACATTGTAAGAGAAAGAGGAGTGGATGAGTGTGAGAAGAAGGTTGAAGAGTAATTTTCCTTCTTAGAAGAAATTATTCTTTCAATTTTAAAAACCCTTTTGGGTTTTTAAACTTTAGTTACTATGCGAGGGTGTACAAGGCATATTATTGTTTTCCGAGAAAACGAGATTTATCATTCCACCTTGTAATTTTCACGGGAAGTGGAGGAGGTGGTTGCGAAGTACGAGGAGGTTGCGAAGTACGAGGAGGTTGTGAACGAGATCGAGAACTTCGCGCCATAGCTGAAACCAAAGCGGATGCTACAGAAGAAGCTGATGGTACGGATGGTACGGATGGTACAGATGGTACAGATGTAACTACCCTTTCTGGTGTTTTTGGAATTCCAGGAGAGTCCAATTCAAGTACACCTTCTCCTTGAAGGCTCTTCATATCTATACTTGATATTAGACTACCACCTTTCTCTACCATGATAAAGGCACGTGTAGCTTCACATTTGACACCGAGAGATTTATATTGATTTTTTAATTCACGAATCTGGAGAAGATATGGTTGAGCTTTTTCATATAACTTTCTAATTTCCTTTCGAATAGATTCCATACTTGTCTCATAATCATTCATTAGATCATTAAGCTGATCTAAATTAAGATCCATTAGTTTATCAGAAGACATTTATGTATACTGTATGCTTTAAAG
>SXGT01028591.1_pt1 | contig 15743 bp, 16 predicted proteins | sample 3176221 | NCBI WGS metagenome assembly SXGT01 (sample SAMN11356862, study PRJNA531348) | freshwater metagenome | isolation source: freshwater sample F1-120 | place: China: Fuxian Lake, Yuxi | collected 2017-12-25
GACGTGGCGATGAACAGCGCCCAGCTCACGCTGGTCAAGGGCGACCTGCGCGGCATCGCCACAGCCCGCGCGCTCTCGGTCGCCACGGTGGCGAACATGAAGCAGAACCTGGCGTTCGCCTTCCTCTACAACGCCCTGGGCATTCCGCTGGCCGCGGGCCTGCTGTACCCGTTCACCGGCTGGTTGCTGTCGCCCATGATCGCCGCGCTGGCCATGAGCCTGAGCTCGGCGTCGGTGATCGGCAACGCGCTGCGCTTGCGCGGCACGGCGGTCCGCGAAGACTGATGTTGCGCATCCCGCCGGTGCGCGAGCGTGCGGCGAGTGAGGTAGGCTTCACGGATGAATCAGTTCAGCTTCGAATTTGACATGCCGAGCCCGGTGGAGCCCGTGCCTTCCCCTTCCGCCCCCGCCGTCGCGCGCGCCAGACGGACCAGGCCCGCCTCTCCCGCCGCACTCGCGCCCGCGCTCACCCTGGAGGAGATGGCACAGCGCCTGGAGCAGAGCACCGATTTCCGCGTCCTGCGCCGTCTCGTGCCCGTCACGGACTACGGCCCGCCGCCGGCCCAGGCCGGGCAGGCTTCGCAGGGCGTGCGGCGGGTGCTGGTGCTCGACACCGAAACCACCGGCCTGTCGCACCAGGCCGACAAGATCATCGAACTGGCCATGCTGCTGGTGGACGTGGACCTCGCCTCGGGCCTGCCGTTCGGACCGGTGACGCTGTTCGAAGGCTTTGAAGACCCCGGCATGCCGATCCCGGCCGTGGCGCAGCAGGTGACCGGCATCAGCGACGACATGGTGGCCGGGCACCGGCTGGACGATGCGCAGGTCGAGGCGCTGGCAGCCCGTGCCGATCTCATCGTGGCGCACAACGCCGGCTTCGACCGCCCTTTCATGGAAGCGCGCTTCCCCGGCTTCGCGGCCAAGGCCTGGGCCTGCTCCTTCGCGGACATCGACTGGAAGGCGGCGGGCGCCGAGTCTGCCAAGCTCAGTGCGCTGGCGCAGAACCACGGCTGGTTCTACGACGCCCACCGCGCCCAGGTGGACTGCCATGCCCTGCTGCAGGTGCTCTCGCGCCCCATGGGCCCGCAGGGCCCGGCCACCGGCCTGAACCGGCTGATCTCGGTGGCGGCCCAGGCCAGCTTCAAACTGCGCGCCACCGGCTCGCCATTCGAGTCCAAGGACCTGCTCAAGGCCCGGGGCTACCGGTGGGACGGCGATGCCAAGGTCTGGTACTGCACCCTGGCCGACCAGGAACGCCTGGAGGTCGAACTCGACTGGCTCAAGGCCGAGGTCTACGGTCGGCGCCAGGCGCGCGTGGAAATCGAGGCCCTGGACGGCCTGGTGCGCTACTCGGCCAGACCTGGCGTGGTGTCGCAAAGAGGGCTGTAAGAACCCCTTTGCCGGGCGCAGCGGCCCCGGCTTTGTCCTTTACAGTGGCCCCATGTCCCAAGCCGACGACAGCCTCTCGCCCATCGCTCCCCTGCGTCTGCCGGTGTTCCGCATGTTGTGGACCACCTGGCTCATGGCCAACATCTGCATGTGGATGAGCGAGGTGGCGGCGGCCTGGATGATGACCTCGCTGACCACCAAGCCGCTGTGGGTGGCGCTGGTGCAGACGGCCGCCACCTTGCCCGTGTTCCTGCTCGGCCTGCCCAGCGGGGCGCTGGCCGACAACCTGGACCGCAAGCGCTACTTCCTCTTCACCCAGCTGTGGGTGGCGGCGGTGGCCACCCTGCTGAGCGTGGTCATCTTCCTCGACGTGATGACGCCCCCACTGCTGCTGGTGCTGATCTTCGCCAACGGCATCGGCATGGCGATGCGCTGGCCGGTCTTCTCGGCCATCGTGCCCGAGCTTGTGCCGCGCTCGCAGCTGCCGGCGGCGCTCGGACTCAATGGCGTGTCGATGAATGCCTCGCGCATCATCGGCCCGCTGGTCGCCGGCGCGCTGATCGCCAGCGCTGGCAGCGCCTGGGTCTTCCTGTTCAACGCGCTGCTGTCGATCGGGGCGGCCATCATCATCAGCCGCTGGAAACGCGAGCACACCCCGAACCCGCTGGGCCGCGAGCGCCTGGGCTCGGCGATGCGCGTGGGCCTGCAATACGTGGCGCAGTCCTACCTGCTCAAGGGCGTGCTGCTGCGCATCTCGATCTTCTTTTTCCACTCCACCGCGCTGATGGCCCTGCTGGCCCTGATCGCGCGCGGCATGCAGGACGGCGGCGCCGGCACCTTCACCCTGCTGCTGGCCGCCATGGGCGCGGGCGCCATCGCTTCCACCGCCTTCCTGCCGCGCCTGCGCCGCCGCTACTCGCGCGACGGTCTGGTGCTGCGCGGCGCCGCAGTGCAGGCCACGGCGATGGCCGTCATGGCCGTGACCCACCAGCTCTGGATCGCCGTGCCCGCGATGTTCCTCGGCGGCGCGGCCTGGATCACCGTGGCCAACACGCTCAGCGTGTCGATCCAGATGGGCCTGCCCGACTGGGTGCGCGCGCGCGGCATGTCGATCTACCAGATGTCCATCATGGGCGGCAGCGCGGCGGGCGCGGCGCTCTGGGGCCAGGTCGCCACCTGGACCAGCGTGCCCATCTGCCTGGGCATCGCCGCTGTCAGCGGCATCAGCGCCATGGCGGCCGTGAACCGCTGGATGCCCGACGCCGGGCTGGAAGACGACCTCACCCCCAAGCGCATCTTCCCCGCCCCTTCGACCCCCGAGCCGCCGGGGCATGGCCATGTGATGGTCAGCATCGAGTACCGCGTCGACCCCGCGCGCGCGGCGGAATTCCGGTTGCTGATGCTCAACGAAAGCCGGCGCGGCCGGCTGCGCCACGGCGCCCTGTCGTGGGAGCTGCTGCACGACATCAACGACCCGGGCCGCTTCGTCGAGGTCATCGTCGACGAGTCGTGGACGGACCACCTGCGCCGCTTCGACCGCGTCACCGCCGCCGACGTCGCGCTGCGCGACCGCAAGCTCGCCTTTCACCTCGGCGACGAACCGCCGCGCGTCACCCGCTGCCTGATGGAAACCACCGTCTGAACGGCGGCGCGCAGGTCGTTCAGCGCTCGATCGGCCGCTCGGCCTCGGTCAGTTCGCGGCGCGCTTCGTCCAGCTTGGCCTGGCGCTCGGCCAGCTTCTTCGGGTCACCCTTCTGCTGGGCTTCGCGCAAGCTCTTCTCGCGTTCGGCCACCTTCTTCTGCGCCTGTCTGATCTCGGCGCCGCGCTCTTTTTCCAGCGACGCGTCGGTGCAGTTGGCCTGGTTGGCGCGCAGGGCCCTCTTCAACCCCGCCGCTTCCTGCTTGCGGCCGTGCTCGGTGGCGTTGGCCAGCTGGGCCTCGATGTTGCGGCGCTTGGCCTGGCACGCGGAAGGGGATTCGTTGGCGAACGTCGGCGCGGCGAACACCAGCAGGACAGAGGCGCAGCACAGGGCGGCAATGGCTTTCATGGGCGGTTCCTTCCTCGGGGGATGAACCAGCCATGATAGGCCCGGGCGCTATGGGCCGGCACCGGCCTTCTGGGAGAGATCGTGAGCAGCCTCCAGCAGCCATTGCGCGATGCGCCTGACCTGCACGTCGTCCACGCGTGCGCTCGGGCCGTACACCGCGAGCGAACCCACGACCTTCGAGCCGGCCGAGAAAAACGGCGCAGCGATCGCCACCGCGCCCCGGATCAGCTCGTCGCGGCTGATCGCGTAGCCGGCCTCGCGGATGCGCACCAGCTCGTCCAAATAGGCCTTCTGGCGCGCCTTCGGGATGCGGCCTTCGATGTAGTGCAGCGCATCGGGCGCGAACGCGAGAATGGCGCGCCCGCTCGCGCCCAGGATCACCTTCTCGCTGTGGCCCACGCCGCGCTTGAAGCTCAGCGGTTGTGCGCTCGGCATCTCTGCCACGCAGACCCGCTCCTCGCCATGGTGCACCAGCAGCGCCACCGTCTCCCCCGTCTGCTCCCACAGGCGCCGCATCATGGGTTGCGACAGCGTGGCCAGGTCCAGGCCCGAGGTCCACATGTGCGCCAGGTGCGCCACCGACGGGCCGAGCTGAAAGCGCTGCGGCTCGCCCACGGACACGATGAAGCCGCGCAGCTCCAGCGTGCGCAGCAGCCGGTACAGCGTGGGGCGGCTCAGGTCCACCCGCTTGAGCAGCTCGCTCGCGCTCAGTTGCCGGTCGCCCGCGCGAAAGGCCATCAGGATGTCCAGCGCGCGGTCCACCGCGCGCACGCCGTCGTTGTTTTTCTCAGTGCTCATCGGAGATCCCTGGGGTGTCGGAAGGCGCATTGTATGAAATGCGTCCGCCTGATGGACAGTCGGCTCATTTTCTTTGACATGGATCAAGTGGGGTTTCTAGAATGGACACCTGTCTCACCAGACGTACAAACAACCCCCCCCACGGAGTCCCCCAGTGAACAAGGAAATGTCTGAAACGCTCACCCGCGTCGGCCCCGGCACCCGCATGGGCAACCTCATGCGCCGCTACTGGGTGCCCGCGCTGATGTCGAGCGAAATCCCCGAGGCCGACGGGCCGCAGGTGCGCGTGCAGCTGCTCGGCGAGAAGCTGCTGGCCTTTCGCAACACCGACGGCAAGGCCTGCCTGATCGGCGAGTTCTGCTCGCACCGCGTCGACTCGCTCTACTTCGGCCGCAACGAGGCAAACGGAATCCGCTGCGCGTACCACGGAGTGAAGTTCGATGGCAATGGCCAGTGCGTGGACGTGCCCTCCGCCCCGCAGGCCTGCGCGCGCATGCACATCAAGGGCTACCCCTGCGTCGAGCGCGGCGGCATCGTCTGGACCTACATGGGCCCGGCCGACCAGCAGCCCGCGCCGCCCGAGCTGGAGTGGTGCACGCTGCCGCCCGAACACGTGTTCGTCTCCAAGCGCCTGCAGTACAGCAACTGGCTGCAGGCCATGGAAGGCGGCATCGACACCGCCCACGTGTCCTACGTGCACCGCTTCGAGGTCGACACCGACCCCATGCACCAGGGCGTCAAGGCGCTGGACTACATCAAGGCCGATGGCAACGTGAAGTTCGAGATTGAGCAGACGCCTTTCGGCCTGAGCCTGTTCGGTCGCCGCAACGGCGAGCCCGACTCCTACTACTGGCGCATCACGCAGTGGCTGTTCCCCTGGTTCACGCTCATCGCCCCGTTCGGCGACCACGCGCTGGGCGGCCATGTGTGGGTGCCGATCGACGACCACAACTGCTGGGCCTGGAGCATCAACTGGCAACCCGGCCAGCCGCTCACCGAGGAAGAGCGCACTGCGATGCAGGAGGGCAAGGGCATCCACGTCGAGTACGAGGCGCCGGGCAGCTTCATCCCCAGGCAGAACCGCGACAACGACTACGGCATGGACCGCGTGGCCCAGCGCGAAGACCGTTCCTACAGCGGCGTGTTCGGCTTCTCCGCGCAGGACTATTCGCTGCAGGAAAGCATGGGCACCATCCAGGACCACGAGGCCGAGAAACTGCTGCCCACCGACAAGGCGATCGTGATGGCGCGCCGCATGCTGCACGAAGCCGCGCTCGGCCTGGAGCAGGGCCAGACGCCGCCCGCGCTGGACCCCAGCGCGCAGCACGTGCGCCCCGCCGGCGTGCTGCTGCCCAAGGAGCAGGACCCGGTGGCCTGGGCGCGCGAGGAACTCGCCGACGCCACGAAGAAACCGGTCTTCAGCCTCTGAACGGCCTCCCTATTTTTTCCCCACGACAGACAACACAGGAGACACCCATGAAGTCCCATCTGAAACTCGCGGCCGTCGTCGCGCTCGCGGCCTGCGCGGCCACCTCGGCCTGGGCGCAAGGAGCCGATTGGCGCCCGAGCAAGCCGGTGCGCATCATCGTGCCCATCGTCGGCAGCACCAACGACGTGCTCGCGCGCCTGATCGGTCCCGAGTTGCAGAAGGCGTTCGGCCAGCCCTTCGTGGTCGAGAACAAGCCTGGCGCGGGTGGCAACATCGGCGCGCTCGAAGTGGCGCGCTCCGCGCCCGATGGGCACACGCTGCTGATCGGCTACAACGGCCCGCTGGCGATCAACGTCACGCTGTTCGACAAGATGCCCTACGACCCGGTGAAGGACCTCGCACCCATCACCCTGGCCGTGAAGTCGCCGCAGTACCTGGTGGTGAACCCCGCCGCCGGCATCACCGACGTGAAGGACTTCATCGCCAAGGCCAAGGCCAACCCGGCCCAGTACTCCTATGGCTCGGTGGCCATGGGCAGCGCCTCGCACCTCACCATGGAAATGATGAAGTCGGCCGCGGGCTTCCACATGACGCACATCCCCTACCGGGGCGCCGGCCCGGCCGTCACCGACCTGATCGCGGGCAACATCCAGGCCGGGTTCTTCGTGCCGGGCAACGTGCAGGGTTTCGTGAAGGAAGGCCGCCTCAAGCTGCTGGCTTCCACCGGCCCCAAGCGCTTCCCCAGCACGCCCGACGTGCCCACGCTCGCCGAGTCCGGCCTCAAGGACTTCGAGGCCACCTCGTGGATCGGCCTGCTCGCGCCCGCCGGCACGCCACCGGCCATCATCAACCGCTACAACGAAGAGATGGTGCGCATCCTGAACTCGCCCGAGATCCAGAAGCGCCTGCACGAGATGGAGTTCGAAATCATCGCGGGCTCGCCCAAGCAGTTCAGCGACTGGATCCGCACCGAGATCGTGCGCTGGGGCAAGGTCATCAAGGCCACCGGCGCCAAGGCGGAGTGAGCGCAGCATGAGCGAACCCCAACGCGAACCCCGTCTGGCGGGCAAGACCGCGCTGATCACCGGCGGGGGCGCCGGCATCGGCGCGGCCGCCGCCCGGCTGTTCTGCCGCGAAGGTGCGGCCGTGCTGCTGGTGGACGCCGACGGCGACGCCCTGGCGCGCACCCAGGACGCCATCTTGCAGGCCCTGCCGCAGGCGCGCGTGGCCATCGTCGCCGCCAACGTGGCCGACGAAGCCGCCGCCCACGCGGCGGTGGCGCAGTGCACCACGCAATGGGGCGGGCTCGACATCCTCGTCAACAACGCCGCCATGCGCAACTACACCGCTGCCGCCAACGCCACGGCCGCCGAATGGCAGGCCATGGTGGGCGTGAACCTGGTGGGCATGTCCAACTACTGCGGCGCGGCCCTGCCGGCTCTGCGGCGAAGCGGCGCGGGCGCCATCGTCAATGTCTCGTCCTGCTACGCCGTCACCGGCCGCAAGGGCATGGCGCTGTACGACGCCACCAAGGCGGCCCAGCTCGCTTTCACGCGCAGCCTGGCCTTTGAAGAAGCGCCGCACGGCGTGCGCGCCAACGCCGTCTGCCCTGGCTCCACGCTGACCGACTTCCACGTCGGCCGCGCGCAGGGCGCTGGCAAGAGCGTCGAGCAGCTCAAGACCGAGCGCAAGGACAGCTCGCTGATCGGCCGCTGGGCCTCGCCCGAAGAAATCGCCTGGCCCATCGTGTGGCTGGCCTCGGGCGAAGCGTCCTTCATCACCGGCACCACGCTGATGGTCGACGGTGGGCTGCACATCATGTGAGCGCCGCCACCATGTCGTCTTCCACCTTGCAGGCCCTCGTCTACAACCTGCGCCATGAGGCCGCAGGCATCGCCAGCGTCGAGCTGCGCCCCGTGGCGCCGGGCGCCGCCTTCCCGGCGGTGGAGGCCGGTGCCCACATCGATCTGCACCTGGGCAACGGGCTGGTGCGCAGCTACTCGCTCACCAACCCGGGCGAGCGCCACCGCTGCGTGGTCGCCGTGCTCAACGACCGGAACAGCCGGGGCGGCTCGCGCTACGTGCACGAGCAGCTGCGCGTGGGCCAGGTGATTGACATCGGCGCGCCGCGCAACCACTTCAGGTTGCACGAAGACGCGCCGCGCAGCGTGCTGCTGGCCGGCGGCATCGGCGTCACGCCGGTGTACGCCATGCTGCAGCGCCTGGCCGAACTGCAGCGCCCGGCGCAGCTGATCTACTGCGCGCGCAGCCGCACGGAAGCGGCCTACGTGAACGAGATCGAAGCCCTGGTGCAGGCGCACCCGATGCTCTCGCTGCGCTGCCACTTCGACGACGAGCACGGCGGCCCGCCCAACCTCGTGCAACTGCTCGACGGCCACGCCAAGGACACGCACTTCTACGCCTGCGGTCCCGCGCCCATGCTCGACGCCTACGAACGCGCCTGCGCACAACTCGGCCAGGCCAACGTGCACCTGGAACGCTTCGCCGCAGGCACACCGGCCGCCGTGCCGACGGCCTCGCAGGGCTACACGGTGGAGCTGCGCAAGTCCGGCAAGACCGTGCAGGTGGCGCCCGGTGTGGTGCTGCTCGACGCCTTGCTCGACGCCGGCGTGACCCTGGACCACAGCTGCCGCGAAGGCGTGTGCGGCGCCTGCGAAACCAAGATCCTCTCGGGCGACGTGGAACACCACGACCTCATCCTCACCGCGCAGGAGCGCGCGGCCAACAAGAGCATGATGGTCTGCGTCTCGCGCTGCCGCTCCGGCAGCCTGGTGCTCGACGCCTGAGGCGATCCGGCCGCGCAGGGCTTGCGCGGCCATTTTTTCGTGGTTAATATAACAACGTTACTGAATCGTATGCGTGATACATGACCCCTTCATCCTCCAGCTCCACCGGCCCCTGGGCCTCCAGCGTGCGCGACATGAAGCGCGTGGCCATCCTCGCCGCCGCGAGCGAGGTGTTTGGCGAAGAAGGGCTGCAAGGCGCCACCATGCGGCAGATCGCGCAGCGCGCGGGCTGCACCACCGGCGCCATCTACCCGCTGTTCGCAAGCAAGGAGCTGATCTACGCCGAACTGCTCGCCACCTCGCTGGCCGACCTGCACGCCCACGTGTCCGCCGCCGCCAGCGGTGCGGGCGCGGGCCTGCCGCACGAGCGCGCCGCCAAGGCCTTTCTCGACCACTACCTCGCGCGCCCCTACGAGGTGAACCTCGGCCTCTACGCCTTCAACGGCCTGAAGAAACTCGGCGTCGGCAAGGAGCACGACCTCGCGCTCAACAAGGCGCTGATGGACACCCTCGTGCTGCTCTCGCCGCACCCGCGGCGCAGCCGCCACAGCCCGCCCGACGCCGAAGCCATGGCCACCTTTGCGCAGCTCATCGGCACGCTGGTGCTGCACCAGGCCGGGCGCCTGCAATTCGCCAAGCTTTCCCCCAGGCAGCTCATCGAGCATTCATTGACCACCCGCCGGCGCGCCGCCGGACAGCAGGAGACATGACACATGGCAGTGCGAACCGAAAAGAACGGCCCGGTCTGGACCATCGTCCACAGCCGGTTTGACGAAGCGCGCAACGCGATGGACCCCGAGAGCGCCGATGCCCTCGTGGCCGCGCTGCAGGCTTTCGACAAAGACCCGAGCGCCTCCGTGGCCGTGCTCTGGGGCGAGGGCGGTGCCTTCTGCGCCGGCTGGGACCTGAAGTACGCCAGCACCCTGAACGACCGCGAGAAGTTCGACGCCGACATCTCGCGCGGCCTGGCCTTCCCCATGGGTGCCAACGACGCGCCGCGCGGCCCGCTCGGGCCCACGCGGCTCGAACTCTCCAAGCCCGGCATCGCCGCCGTGGAAGGCCCGGCCGGGGCCGGCGGCATGGAGCAGGCGCGGTGGTGCGACATCCGCGTCATGGCCGACACCGCCTACTACGGCGTCTACTGCCGGCGCTGGGGCATCCCCTTGCTGGCCGGCGGCACGGTGCGCCTGCCGCGCCTGGTCGGCCAGGGCCGCGCGATGGAAATCATCCTCCCCGGCCGCAAGGTGCCGGCCACCGAAGCGCTGGCCATCGGCATGTGCGAGAAAGTGGTGGGCGAGGGCGGGGCGCGCGAAGCCGCCGAGGCCATGGCGCAGGAGATCGCGCGCTTCCCGCAGGCCGCCGTGCGCGCCGACCGCCGCACCGTGCACGAAACCTATGGCCTGCCGTTGCGCGAAGCCATGCGCCGCGAATGGCACAACGGCGTGGAAGCGCACTGGGAGCAGGGCGCCGACGGGGCAGGGCGCTTCGCCGCCGGCCTGGGCCGCAGCGGCGATTTCAAGACGATCTGAACACCCCCCTGCGCCGCTGCGCGGCTTCCCCCCTCTGTGGCGCGCCTTCGGCGCTTCGAGGGGGGACGGCATCTCGGGCCGGCGGAGCCGGACCCTTGATGCCTCTGGTGGGCGTTGCCTCTCTCGTTGCGGCTCAGGCCCCCTGCGGCGCGGGCTGGGCCGAGGTGGGCAGGCCGAAGATCTTGTCGAATGCCAGGTTGAACACGAAGGTGTAGACCAGGAAAAACACGATCAGGCCCAGGTCCAGCACGAAGGCCTGCCAGAGCGAGATCTCCAGCCACCAGGCGAACAGCGGCACCAGCGTGATCACCAGGCCCCCTTCGAAACCGATGGCGTGCGCCACGCGGCGCAGCACGCTGCGCCCGCGCTTGGCCTGGCGCGCCTCCCAGCGCTCGAACAAGGTGTTGTAGACCAGGTTCCAGATCACCGCGATGGCCGAGGCGGCAATGGCCGCCACGCTCGCATGGCCCATCCCGGCGCCCGACAGCAGGGCCAGGCCCGTGGTGGACATGGTGATGGCGATGATCTCGTAGAGGGTGATGTAGACGACTTTGCGCTTGATGCCTTGCATGGCGGAGCTCCGATTTCCCTGGCCTCCAGGCCGGTGTGGCTGAGGCAATGACCGCATGGTAGGTCTGTCTGGCTGACGATAAAAGTCAGATACTTTCAGAAAATCTGATAAGTTAGCCGTCATGGCCTTTTCCAGCGACAACGTGCGTGTCTTCCTCGCGGTGCTCGACGCCGGCTCGTTTTCGGCCGCCGCGCGCCAGCTCGGGCGCGTGCCCTCGGCCGTGAGCATGACGATTGCCCACCTGGAAGCCGAGCTCGATCTCGTGCTGTTCGACCGCAGCGCGCGCGAACCCAGGCCGACCGACGTGGCGCGCGCGCTGGAGCCGCAGGCCCGGCAACTCGCCAGCCAGCTGCGCCAGCTGCAGGCGCACGCCGAAGGCCTGCACCAGGGGCTGGAGCGACAGCTCACCATCGCCATCGCGCCCGAACTGCTGTCCGCGCCCTGGAGCCAGCCGCTGGCCGTGCTGGCCACCGAGTTCCCCGCGCTCATCGTCGAAGTGCTGTCCGCCCCGCAGGCCGATGCGCTGCGCATGCTGCACGCGGGCGACGCGCAGCTTGCGCTCGTGTTCGAGCGCCCGGGCACCGACGAGCGCGAAGGCTTTCAGGAACTGGGTCAGGAAATCCTGGTGGCGGTGATCTCACCTTCTCACCCCGAGGTGCGGGCGCGCCAGGGCCAGCTGCAACTGAACGACCTGATCGACATCCGCCAGATCGCCGTGGTCGGCCGCGACCCGCGCGGGCGCGACCCCCGCCTGCTGCTCTCGCGCCACATCTGGCGCACCGACAGCCACCTCGCCACGCTCAGCCTGGTGCAGGCCGGCCTGGGCTGGGCCTATCTGCCGCGCAGCCTCATCGGGCCCATGGTGGCGGCCGGCACGCTGACGGAGATCCGCTTCAACAACATCAGCAACCAGCTGCGCGTGTGGGTGGACGTGGTGTGGCACACCGACCGGCCCATGGGCCTCGGTGCCAAGCGCTTCATCGAGTTGATGCGGCAGGCCGCGACGAGCGGCCCAGCCTGAGCCGGGCGCTCAGACCAGCGCGTTGACCTGCGTGCCCAGCGAGCCGCCGCTGGCCAGCGGCAGGGCGGCCGGCAAGGCGTTGAGCATCGCCATGGCGCTGGACGACTGGATGTCCTGCGCCTTCTTCAGCACCTGGATCTGTACTTCGCTGGTGACCTGATCGCGCTTCATGTCGGCGACGGCGTGAACAAGGGCGGCGGGAGAAACGTCCATGGGGCTTCCAAGCGGGGAGAAAAGATGCCCCTTGTATCGACCGCTTCGGGGCGAACTTGACCGGCCTCTGGCGGTTCAGCCCGCGCGGAACTCCCCCGGCGCCACGCCGTAGCGCTGCTTGAAGCGCCGGTAGAAGGTCGACACCTCGCCAAAGCCCGCCGCGAACCCGATCTCGGCCGTGCCCAGGTGGCGCGACGCCGGGTCGCGCAACAGGGCGTGCGCGCGCGCCAGCCGGGCGCGCGTGAGGTGCTCGTGAAAACTGCTGTCCGACAGCGCGAACAGCTGGTGCAGCGTGCGCAGCGACACGCCGAACGCCCGCGCCACGCGCTCGGGTGTCAGGTTCATCTCGGTCGCTCGCAGCTCCACTTGCTGCTGCACGCGCAACAGCAGCGCGCGGCGCCGCGCCAGCCGCGTGGGCTCGTGCTGGTCGGCGCCAGCCCCGACCGCGCCCGCCACCAGCGCGCACAAGGTGCCCAGGGCCATGTCCCGGCTCGCGGGTGACAGGCCCGCGTGGTGCCGCAACAGGCCGTCGAGCCAGCTCGCGATCAACTCGCGCTCGGCCAGCGAGCGGTCGATGTGTCGCATGGGGAGCTGCTCGCCTGAGCACAGGGCCAGCAGCGGCTGCAGGCGCTCGCGCGCGATGCGCCAGAGGCGGAAGTCGAAGGCCGCTTCGTCGGTGCCCGTGCAAAAGGGCAGGTTCGGGTCGGCGATCACGATGTCGCCCGCCTCGGCCACACAGCGCTGGCCCTGTTGCTCGAACCACGCGCGGCCCTGCCGCTGCAGGTAGACGTAGTAGGTGTCGCTCGGGCACTCATCGATGTCCTGCTCACGGCGCTGCACCAGGTGGCCGTCGCAGACGATGTCGGTCGCGTCCAGCGCGCCGAGCTGGCGCCGCGCGATCGCGCCATGGAAAGGGCGGCGCTGCGCCGCCTGCTCGCGCTGGGGTGTCAGCGCGTACACGTGCTCGCAGCAGGCCTCGCGCCATTCGTCGAAGCGCGTGGCGGCCGGCACGCTGTCGGTGGACCATTCCGTGACCATGATGGGATTGCCTCCGGGGTGGGACGGCTGCCAGTATCGGAGGATTTGGTCAAAACGAACAATATCGCGTGAATATGCACAGATGCGAATCGATTGAGCGTTTTGAAAGGGCGAGGTCAGGACACGCAGGTGTTTTCTTGTTGCCTACCCTTGCTTCCAATCGTCACCAGGCATAGTGCGTCGCATGTACTCGTCAAACAAAGGCACGGTAAACGCCGTTTCCCCGTGTTGAGGGCTGTAGACCATCCCTTTTTTTATCAACTTGGAGCGCGTTGGGCCAATCGTTGTCACCTTCACGCCCAACCGCTCGGCAACGTCGCCGGATCGTTTCGGTCCGTCTCCTAGATCTGCGAGCGCGCGCATATAGCGTTTCTCAGATGGTGTACACCTATCAAACCGGACACGAAAGAAGCTCTCATCCAAAGCTGAGATGGCGGCATCTGTGGCGTGTTCAACATCATCCAGAGTGATAGGACTCGACTCTGCGATGTTCCAAACCTCGTACCCCCATTGCTGGAGAAAGTAGGGATACCCTTTGGTGACTGAAACGATTTTGGCTAGGGCGTCACTGTCGTAGTAGACGTCCATCTCCTTGGCGGGCGCCTCCAATGCCAGAAGCGCATCGTCATATTCGAGGGCGCCGACTTTCGGATAGTCAAAAAGCCTCTCCGCGTATGACTTGGACTCACCCGCAAGTCCCAGTATCTGAGGCAAACCGGCGCCCACGACAATAAGCGGCAGGTTCATCTGAGACACCTTGTGGACGGCCATGATCAGAGCGCTGAATTCTTTCTCGCTGAGATATTGCATTTCATCCATGCAAAGAGCCACTGCAGTATTTTTCTCTGCGGCGGCCTCCCCAACCGAAACGAACAGGTCGGCCAAGTCCAGTTCCAGATCACCGCTGTCGGCTGCTCCTGCCAACGGCTCAATGCCCAGTTCAACGTCGTTCCAGCCGATCTTTATGGTTCCCATGAAGCTGCGAAGCGTTCGGAGTGCTTGGCGACCCTTCTCTCCAGCCGCCTTCACCAGACTGAGTGATTGAAGGATCTTCCGGAGTGCCGGCACGACAAGTTCGGGCAGGGTCTTCCCGTCATGGGCCTCAATCAACGCCGACTGATAGCCCTGCTTCACAGCCTCACTGTGAAAACGGACCAGGAGGACTGTCTTTCCCACCCCTCGTAGTCCCACCACGATCAGACTCTTGGACGGCCGAGAGCGTTGAATGCGCGTCAAGGCAATCTCTGCGCGCTCAAGAACGTCGTGTCGCCCCGCGAGTTCGGGTGGAGGCGTGCCAGCTCCGGGTACATATGGGTTGTCTCTAGGATCCATTTTTATCCGTTTTGAATTGGTTTACCTGAATTTGAGCATAAACAGGTAATATCAGTCAAAGCGCCCTGCCGGAAGGCTCTTGGCTCCTTCTGTTGAGCCACCGTCGCCTCAGAAGGGTGGCGGTGGCATCACCCGCAGGAGGGTCACCGCGCCCCGGCTCGCGCTGCTCATCGCTGAACACGGCAACCCCACCATCTGCGGCGCGTACGCTGACTGGATCAACTCGTGGCGCAAGCTGCTAGAAGCCCAGGCCATCCGACCGGTCCAGCATGAAGACGCGCGCGGGCCGCGCTCAGCGCGCCGAGAGGAAATCGCCACTTCGAGCAGCGCCAGCGCTTTGTCGCCGGCCTTGTTGGAATCGCTTTTGGATACCCGCCTCAGTCGGGCCCGTCGCCGTCCTGGGCGTCGGCCGTCGGCGCGTCATTGCCACCGCTGACCCAATCGACGTCCAGGCGCTGCATGTTCTCCAGAATCTTCAGGAGGTAGTGCAGCGTGTGGGTGACGTCGTTGATGGAGAAGTCGCCCAGGATTTCCTCGTAGTAGGTCAGGATCTTCGGGCGCGCCAGCACATGCCAGACGTGCCGCCCGGACTCGGTCATCGTCACCAGGCGCGAGCGGCGGTCCCGCCCGTCCGGGGCGATCGCGACGTGCCCGTCGCGCTCCATGCGGCTGATCAGGCCGGACAGGTTCTGCCGGCTGACCATCAGGTACTTGGCCAGCTCGCCCATGCCCATTCCGCCCTCCGCCTTGTCCCGGGACAAGGCGCCCAGCACCGCCCATTGCTGCGTGGTCAGCCCTTCGGCCTCCACCGCCCGAGAACCTGTTTTATGCAACATGTTTGCACATTGATACAGGCGAAAGAACAACCTGTTGGCCAGTTCCATCTTGGTTGCGTGGGCCTTATCAATAGGGTTTTCCATGGTTTCTCCGTCGAAATGCGTGCTTGCCAGCCCAAAGGGTGGTCACTAGAATATGGGTAAACATGTTGACGTAATCGCATGGCGATTGCGCAGATCATCGGCCTATCGGGCCACCCTGACAACTTTCAAAGGACGTGCCATGAAGCGATTCGAACACAAGACCATCGTCGTGACGGGTGGTGGCGGCGGCATCGGCGGAGCGACCTGCCGGCGCTTCGGACAGGAAGGCGGCCGCGTGGCGGTCTTCGACCTCAACCTCGAGGCCGCCGAGGCGGTGGCGGAACAGATCCGCGCCGAGGGCGGTACGGCGCAGGCCGTGCGCTGCGACATCACCGACCGCGACAGCGTCAGCACCGCCGTGGCCGCCACCGAGGCGCAGTGGGGCCCGATCGACGTGCTTGTCAACAACGCGGGCTGGGACGTGTTCAAGCCGTTCACCAAAACCGAGCCGGCCCAGTGGGACAAGCTGATCGCCATCAACTTGGTGGGCGCGCTGAACCTGCACCACGCCGTGCTGCCGGGCATGGCGGCGCGCAAGACCGGTCGCGTGGTCAACATCGCCTCGGACGCCGCGCGCGTGGGCTCTTCCGGCGAGGCGGTGTATGCCGCCTGCAAGGGCGGACTGGTGGCCTTCTCCAAGACCATCGC
>SXGT01331309.1_pt1 | contig 15743 bp, 16 predicted proteins | sample 3176221 | NCBI WGS metagenome assembly SXGT01 (sample SAMN11356862, study PRJNA531348) | freshwater metagenome | isolation source: freshwater sample F1-120 | place: China: Fuxian Lake, Yuxi | collected 2017-12-25
ATGGGTTGGCTGGTGCTGGTGGCAGGGCCCTTTTCGGTCTGGTGGTGGACGCAGGCGGGCACGCTTGCGCCGTATGCCGTGCTGCAGTTCGGCGGCATGGCCTTGCTGGTGCTGATTCTGTTCTGGCGTACGCCCGAAGGTCACGCCACACCGGGGCCGAACTGGGGTTTGCTGATCGGCGCCTATGCACTGGCCAAGGTGTTCGAATCCGCCGATGTAGATATCTGGGAATTGACGGGCCATCTGGTTGCCGGGCACGCGCTCAAGCACTTGGCCGCGTCGCTGGTGGCGCTCGCGGTGATTGTGCCGTTGTACCGGAGTCCACTGCGCTGACCGGAGCCGGCCGGATAGACAAAAGAGTCCCCGGCGCGCGTCCCCGGCGCGCGTTTGCCAGACTGATTGCATATGCGCTATCATTTTGCGCGTGGCCACCATTGTTCTCGATACCAATGTTTTCGTCAATGCACTGCTTTCCACTCATGCAGGCTCGCGTTCGCGCGCGGTGGTGCGCGCCTGCATCGCCGGTCAGCACGAGCCCCTCTTTGGCGTTGCGCTGTTCAGTGAATACGAAGATGTGCTCTCGCGCACTGCGCTTTTTTTGCGCTCGCAAACCAATGCTGCAGAGCGGGCTGAGGTGTTCGGCACCCTGCTCCATCGGGCGCGCTGGGTGGAGGTTTATTTTGCGTGGCGGCCCAACCTTTCCGATGAAGGCGACAACCACCCGATCGAGCTTGCCGTCGCAGGTGGGGCAGAGGCTCTGGTCACACGCAACATCGCCGATTTCAAACGCGCCGAACTAAAATTCCCCGAGCTTGCCATCCTGACACCCGAACAATTCCTGGAGGTGCATCCATGTCAACCATGACGATTCGCTTGCCCGAAGACAAACATGCCCGCATCAAGCAACTCGCGCGGGCGCGCAAGGTCAGCGTCAACAAGTTGTTGGAGGACCTTGCCACCATTGCTCTGGTGGGGCATGATGCAGAGGTGCGATTCCGTGCCTTGGCAAGCCGGGGCAATCCAGCCAAGGCCTTGAAGATATTGGATCGGCTTGATGCGAAACGTTGAATCGTCGCACTGATGTTGCCCGGCCACTTGCCGGCTGCGACGAGCGAACTGGGGGCGATGGCCGCCAGAATGCGCACCAGGAGCGCTTCTACTTCAAGGTACGCTGGCCGATAGCAGCCCGCGCTTGCGCAGTTCTTCCCAGAAAGCCGCTGGAATGGCCACCGACAGGAGCGCTGCGTTATCCGCCACTTCATCCACACTACGATAGCCGGCCAGTACGCAACTGACTGCGCAGTGGCGCAGAGGTAATTGCAGGGCGGCAGCGCGCAAGGGCACTGCATACTCGGTACATACGGCTTCGATCCGCCGCGTGCGGTCAAGAATTTCGGCGGGGGGCGCCTGGTAAAAATAGGTCGCGCCCGAACGTGCGCCCGTTGCGAGAATGCCCGAATTGAAAGGGGCTGCAGCGATGACACCAACGCCGCGCGCCTGCGCGTCGGGCAGCACTTTTTCGAACCCTTCCTGATCAAGCAGGGTGATGCGCCCGGCCAGCAGGAGAAAATCGAAGTCGGCCTCGGCCAATGCACGCATACAGATTGCACAGTCGTTGACCCCGACGCCAATAGCCTTGATGACACCCTGTTCGCGCCAGCGCAACATGGCGCGATATGCGCCCGCCAGTGCCTCGTCAAATACCTTGTCCGTACGCTCACCATGAAAGCGTTGGCTGACATCATGCAGAATGAGCAGATCAATCTGGCTGCGATCAAGGCGCGTGAGACTCTCTTCCAAGGAGCGATGGACGCCGTCCGCCGAATAGTCGAATACGGCTTTCGGCTCTCCCTTGGAACCGCTGCGAATCAGCCTCCCCACCTTGGTGGAAAGCGTGAAGGGGGCCTGGATGGGAGCGAGTGCCTGACCGACACATCGCTCGCTTTCACCGAGGCCATAGAACGGTGCGGTGTCCACATGATCCATGCCGACGGCGAGCGCCGCCTGAACGGTCGCGATGGCCTCTCCGCGCGGCAAGGTGAAGAGGCTGCTGGCACCAAAGCCGAGCACCGGCAGTGACAATGCCCGCTTTCCAATTTGCCGTCGGGAGAGCATCAGTTGCGCGCTCGGTTCGTGTCCGAAGCTCGGATCGAGGGTGCCGCATCGCGATCCATGGATAGATGCCTGTCTCAGCCCGAATGGGTAATTTGCGCAATGCTCTCAGCTACCGCAGCGGGTTCAAATACCTTCTTCCAGTCCTGCTGAAAGAGGGACAATTTGGCAAGTTCCACGGCGCGTTTGGCCGCATCCGAAAATTGTGCCCCTGGCAGATGGCCGAACAGCAGCGCGATCTCGATGCTCAGGTGGCCCTCGATGAAATCCTGCGCCGCCTGAGCCGGGACGCCGCGTCGGATGGCCTCGTCCATGGCCTCCCGCACGATCGTGATGCACGTGGCGCCCACGGTCTCGGACAGCACCGGTTCAAGAATCGCCATTTGCTCCACCGTCATTCGATGCGAGCGCATCACTGGCGCATACATGTCTCGCGCGATGCCTTCTCCAACGGCATAGGACGAGTCGGGGCCCTGCATGAGCGAGCAGACGATGTGCTGCTTGGCTGCCAGCCCCCCGAAGTAGTCCTGCTTGGCCTCGGCGGTGATTTCATCATTGAATACCGGAGGGTGACATGGATGTGCGACAAAATAGTGCAAATCCTCCCGGTGCGGAAGATGCCCTGCGAACGGTGCGGCGGCATCGAGGACTATCAGCATGACGCCAGGCATCAACAATGGGCTGATTGCATGCGAAACCTTCCCAATCGCAGTGTCAGGTACCGCCATGATGACGACCTCAGTACCAGCCAGCGCTGCTTCCTGCGGCAAACACTCGATCCCGATCGCCGCCAGTCGCGCGCGACCGGGCTCGCCTGTCTCGACGTGCCTGAGCTCGTAGTCCCTGTGGCGAAGGTTTGCGGACACTCGATAGCCCATTTTGCCGCCGGCACCCATGATCGTGATTTTTTTCATTTCGTCCTTCCTGTCAATTCAAAGTTGATCAAACTGCGCCTAGGCGCACCTGCTCGAAATAAGCAGGGCCCCCAACCTGTCCGCCCTTGAGCGCAATTTCGATATCGCCATCCGTCCGGCCTGAATGTCCTCTGCACAAGGGCGAGCCAGGGGCGAGAGGGCCCAGGAATGTGAGCGCGCGAACGCCGAGCGCCTGACAAACGTGGCCGGATGTGTCGCCTCCGGCCACGCATACCCGGTGCAAGTCGGTGCGCTTTATCCACTCCCGCAGAATGCGTCCGAGTGTCATGCCTAGTGCGGCGTTGACGTCCAAGGCGTCGAGACCTTGCAAGCGCACGAACTCCCTGAAGTCCGCAATTGCCGGATCGCGCGGTCCCAGGGCGGTATAGATGACGGCACTGCGGCCGCGCTCCGATGCCTCCAGCGCCAGGATCAGCACCCGTTCAAATTCGATCGGATCGTCGACCGCCAGAAGTGCGGCGTCAGCGTGTATCAAGACATACCCGCTCTCGCGGGCATGCTCGATCTGGGCCGCCGTGGTCGGCGAGCAACTACCGGAGACCACCGCAATCCGATCCACGGCGCCGGGGTGCCGTACTGCCGGAGCTTCCGGTAACAAGCCAGCACGGCGCCAATAGGCCACGAGCGCGTATTCCAGACCGGACGACCCTACGGCAAACGCAGCGCGCCCCGGTTCGCACCAGATGATCTCCCCCGCACGTTCCAGGGTCGCTTGGTCCAACACATCGAACAGCACGGCGCGCGGAGAGCGTTCCAACAGGCTACCGAAGCGAACTCGCGCATCTTCGGCTTGCAGTGACAGAATATCGAATAACTCAACCGATACCGCCGATTGCCGCGCCAAATGGCGACGCTGGTCGCTTTCAGCCATCGGCGTCACTGGGTGGCACGCCATTGTGGGATGGCGATCGAGACGATGTGTTGATCCATCAGAGACAGCAAACAAATTCCCAAATACGGAATACCGACCCAGCGGCGGAGCACCGATGAGAATCGGCACCCAGCGATCTGCGCCTTCGAACACGCCTATGCCGATGTCAAGCGCACGGCCGATGGAACCGACCTCCGGAGAACTGTCAAATGTCGAACACACTTTGTAGTGATACAGCGGCGCATCGAATCGGTGCAGGCTTTCAAACTGCGCCGCAAGGCACTCGTCCATCCATTGGGGTGAGCGGGAACGCGAGATACCGGCAATGCCGAATGCCCGAGCCTCTGGAAACTGCCGGATCAAGTTGGCGTCGATGCTCCCGATCGACAGAACCGTAGGCAGCCCGTTCATCGCCAGAACTTCCATTGCGTCCGTAGAGCCGGTGAAATCGTCACCGTAGAACGCCAGCACCCGATCGGGCAGGGCTTCCATCACGCGAAAGCCTTCAGCGCGGTCGCGAGGGCGGTGTGCGATTGCCCGTAGGTCTCCAGCGCAACCCCTTTGACGGCCGCCTCCCACGCTTGGCGTACTCCGGCCACACCGGCCGCAACGCCGTCAGGGTGCGCCATGATGCCGCCACCGCAGGCATAGATCAGATCCGTACTACCCAGCGCCGCGTAGGTCCGGACCGCCTGGTGCACCGTTTGGCCAGACGAGAAGACCGGCATCACGGTGCAGGGTTTGCCTTCAAACATCGGCTGCTGGCAGGCACGGGCGCTGGCAAGCACAGAATCGTCGCTCTCGCAGAACTTGTTCGAGAGGCCATTGACGTGCATGTGGTCCACCCCGGCCAAGCGCCAGAATTTCTGCCATGCGACGTAGTTGAATCCCAACGCCGGGGAACGGCTGAGCGCGCCCCAGCCGTTTCGATGTCCGTGAATCGGTAGTACTGCGTGGCGGCGCAGGTGCTCCACTCCGGTCAGGCCAACACCTATGAGATTGACCATGACGCAGGTGCCTCCCTGCGCCAGCACCAGATCATGCCGATACCGCATTTGATCAATGCCACCGCTAAGATTGAACGCGTACATCACCTTCTTGCCGGTACGATCGGCGTGACGATTGATGACCGCCATCACGGCGCGCACGCGATCGTCGAACGGACACGCGGGGCCGTCACCTTGCAGTTCATCGTCTTTGATGAAGTCAATGCCAGCGTCACACAGTGTCTGAACCAGGCGCGCGGTATCGTCCGGGAACAAACCGACGCTGGGCTTGATGATGGTCCCGATGAGCGGTTGATCGCGGACACCGGCAAGTCGACGCGTCCCTTCGATCCCGAATTGCGGGCCGGGGCAGTCGACGCCGAATGCGTCAGGCAGCTCTATGTCGAGCAGTTGCACACCCGAGAACTGCTGCAATTCGAACAAGTTGCCCGCTACAGTGCTCATCAGCATGGGCAACGATGTACCAAGGTTGGCGAGCGGCCATGAGATTCTTACAATCGCGCGGCGCCACCGCGCGTGCGCGGTTTGGGTGCGCGACCCCTGCGCCCCCGGCAGCGAAGGTTCGGATGCGGGTTCAAGTTCGGTAATGGTCTCGACCCGCGCCGCAGCCCTGGCCTTTAATTCGGGCGATTCCCCGGGAACCGGAACAAAAGTGCCGCTCGACTGCTCCCCCGCCAATGCCTGCGCTGCCCACTCCAGGTCGTGCGCTGTTTCGATCCAGTACGTCGCGACAATCCGCTCGTTCATCGCGAAGGCCGAACCTTTTTCTTGAGCGGCACCGTTCTGGGACGCTGGCTGCTTGCTTTTCGTGGTGTGGGAGGCTCGTACAACCGATAGAGCTTGTTGGCACGCGTTAAATGTGCCTCCATGGCAGAAGCCGCACCTTCTTCGTCATGCGCAGCAATGCGCTCGAGGATCAACGCATGTTCGCTCAACGTGAGGCGTTCGGCTCCGGGCAGACGCACCAAATCGGTGTGAAATTCTTCGATCCAGTGGAACATTGCCTGCGTCAGCGCTCGATAAATCGAATTGCCCGAGACGGCAGCGATAGCACGGTGAAACTCCATATCGCGCAGAAGAAAGTTCGTCAAGTCGCGATCCTTGAGAAACAACTCCTGGTTCTGCAGCGCTTCTCGAATTGCCTCGATGTCGCCCGCTGTCGCCCGTTGCGCCGCGATACGCACCATGCCGATCTCGAAGAACAGCCGCGCTTCCTTCAAGTCCTCCAGAGAACGCGGCTGCGTCGAGAGCAAATGCCTGACCGTATCGGCGATCTGACGCGTCATCGAATCGGCTGAGGGTGCGATGACGCGCGCCCCGTCGCCGTGTACCACGACCACAAGGCCCATATGCTGCAGGCGCTGCACCGCTTCGCGGACGGCCGGTCGCCCGACCTCGAATATCTCCATCATCGAGCGTTCAGGTGGGAGTAAATCCCCCGGCTTGAATTCGCCGGAGCGGATGTGCTCCAGAAGGCGATCAAGAACCGCATCGCTCAATTTGCGCCGTACTACCGGGAGGGTCGAAGCCAGGGATCCGATCATGATTCCTCTTGCGGATTTCAAAAATGCCAATGCCAGTGAACCGGTGGCACACCCGGCACATCAGCGTCGAAGCATGCCAGCCGGTCACCATCGAGACAGCCTACAGCCACCTGTTTGAGATCGGTGCCGCAATAGGCGACGCTGGAACAGTTACCCAAGTCGGAAGATGGTACCTCGATCAAACCTGGTTTGATCAGGTCGCCATCTTGATACCGTGCTTCCAGTGCATCTACAAATGCGGCATCGCCACGGTCGACGACCGTGTGCACGCGACCGCTGCCATCCACCTTCAAAATCCGATTGCTGAACGCACTGGCCACGAGCAGATCACCTTCCGCGTCGTAAGCAATACCGTCTGGCCAAACGCCTGGCCCAAATTCGCACAGTACCGACCGGTTGCTCAGCGAGCCATCGGCGTGAATGGCGAAACGCGACAGGCGCCGCGCGAAGGTCTCGACCACGACCAGTTCCGAACCATCCGGGCTGACGCGCAACTCATTGGCAAAGCCCAGGCCTTGGGCGACGATGCGTATACCTTTGCGGTCGGCCAGGAGGACGAGGCCGTCGCCTGGCCCTGGTCGGCGCGCCGCCCAACGCGGCACGGCGCGCGTGCTGATGGTGATCCAGAGCCGCTGTTCATGGTCAATCAGCAGGAAGTTGGTGGGCGGAATCGGCAGCCCCTCGAGCGTGTCCAGGTAGGGCTCGGCCGCGCCGTCCCTCTGCATGCGCCATACGCCACCTTCGTGCAGTGTCATCTGCGCCAGGAGCAGCGTCCCGTTCGCGCACAATGCCAAGCTGTTCGGATGCAGCCCAATTGCGCCTTCGGGGGAGCAGGCAATCACCGTCCGTTGCGAGCCGGCCTCAATGACTGTTACGCCGCCCGCCGCGTCCGGAACCAGTATCTGTCCGCCCGCCGTTGCCACGACGCATTCGGGTCGGCGTAAGCCGGATCCGCGATAGCCAACGGCGCGCAGGCCGGCGCCAGGGGACGTGTCAACGGTGCCGGAAGGAATGATCACGCTACCGAGCCAGGATTCAGGTTCAGCGCGTGGCTTCCAGGAACAGCGAAGGATCGAAGTAGCGGTCAGCTTTCAAGACGTCTTTCAAATTGCCGCTCTTGGCGAAGAAATCGGTAGTCTGGTTGAGCCAACCGGCGACCGTACCGTCCTGGTACAGGCGGCGCCATTGCGCGGTGTCGTAGACGTCCAGTGCATTGATCATCGAGTCGACCTCGGCACGGCTCAAGTTTGCGTATTTTTCCTTGTGCAGCATTGCCAGCGCTTCGCCACGTCGGGTAACCAGATACTCATTGGCCTTCACCCACCCGCGCACCAGGCGGATCAAGGCTTCTCGATTGTTCTGGTGAAATTCGTTGGAAGCTGCCCAGCCGTCGAGCACGGCCGATGCCGGCAAGTACTGTCCGGCATCCGTCAGCTTGCGAGCCTCCGGCATTTTGGCGCGGATCTGCACGTCAAATGGCACCCAGGTCGCGACCGCGGGGACCGATCCGGCAATGAATGCCGAAACGGCATCGGGCATGCGCTGGTTTACTACTTCCACATCCTTGCCAATTTCCAGTTTTTCGCGTGCCAACGCAAGGCCCAGCATCAGTTCAGCGGTGGTCCCGCGTGTGGTCGAGATGCTCTTGCCCTTGAGGTCCGCGATCGACTTGATGCCGCGCGCAGGATTGACCCATAGCTCAGTCGATGCGCGCTCTAGAAAGCCGGCCAGGAATACCTTTCCCTGTCCGCGCGCAGGAAAGTTGGCCAGCGCCGCGCCGGCCGACAGCACGTCGATCGAACCGCCCACCATCGCCTGAAATTGTTCAGGTCCGCTGTTGAAGCGGACGAAGTTCATCTCCAGACCTTGTTCCTTCCATATTCCGAGGTGTTCTCCGAGCCAGATGTGGGCATCGGAAGGAATCACGGGCAGGTATCCTACCCGGACCCGGATCGAGCGCGGCTGTGCTCCAAGTCGTGCAGCGGCAGAGCCGAGTGCCAATGCGACAGTTCCGGTGACGAAGTGACGACGTGAGTTTTTCATCTGAGTCTCCTTTGGATTTGATTGATCAAGCGACGCGCAAACGTTGCTGTGCAGAGTATTCGTCCATCACAACTGCACGTACTTCGGCCAACAGTGACACGAACTCGCGCGACGTCGAGATATCCCGATGCCGCGGATAAGGGAACGGCACATCGAAGATGTGCCGCACTCGAGCCGGACGGGCAGTAACCACCACAACGCGCGATGACAGGTACAGCGCTTCTTCGACCGAGTGTGTGATGAGCATTACGGTCTTGGCTTCCGCGTGCAGCGCCTCGATCAGTAGGTCCTGCATCGCCTCCCGCGTCTGTGCGTCGAGCGCGCCGAACGGCTCGTCCATCAACAGGAACGGCGAGCGCACCGCATAGGTACGCGCCAGCGCAAGTCGCTGGCGCATGCCACCCGACAGGGTTTTCGGGTAGGCATCCCGAAATGCCTCCAGACCCATCAGGCGCAGATACTGTTCGCAGAGGCGCTCCTGATCAGAAGCGGAGGCGCGCCGCGCTTTCAGCTTGAGCCCGAACACGATGTTCTGAGCAACCGTCAACCAGGGAAAGACGCCGTAGTCCTGGAAGATGACGCCCCGGTCCGGCCCCGGTCCGGCAACCGGTTGGCCGTCGAGCAACACGCGGCCGCTGCTCTGCTTCACGAAACCGGCAATGCAATTGAGCAGCGTCGACTTGCCGCAACCGGATGGCCCGACCAGCGATACGAACTCGCCTTCGCGGATGCCAAAGCTCACGTCCTGAACCGCGGTCATGCGGCGCCCGGCGGTGAGGTAGTCGACACCGACGCCGTCAAACTCGATCCGATGTTTATTTGCGTTCATGCCACGATCCTGTCCTGCCAGCTCACCAGTCGCCGGGTGGCGAGCCTTAACCCCGCGTCCATGGTCAACGCAATCACGCCGATGCAAACGATACCGACATACACCTCGTCGAGCTTGAAGTACGAGCTGGCGTTCTGAATCATCGCGCCCAACCCTGTTTGTGCGGCGACCAGTTCCGACGCCACCAGCGTGCCCCAGCAGATGCCCAGCGCGACGCGCATTGCCGTCAGGATGTGCGGTGTCGCCAGCGGCACGATCACCTTGCGAAAGATCTCGCCGTCGGTTGCGCCGAGCGTGCGGGCGACGCGCACGTAGATCGGACTGATCTGCGAGATGCCTTCATACATCACGATGACGCAGGCGAAGAACGCCGCGTAAAACAGGATCACGAATTTGGCAAACTCGCCGATCCCGAAGTAGACGATGACCAACGGAATCAGGGCAATCGGCGGCAAAGCGCGGAAGAAGCTGATCAATGGGTCGATGAAGCGGCCGACGGACCGATACCAGCCAAGCGCGAATCCCACCGGTACCGCAAAGAGGACCGCCGCGACCAACCCGATCATTACACGCTGCACCGAGGCCAGCACATTCGACAGCAAACCAAATTGCGTCAGTTGCGCCCAAAAAGTGACCAGCACCTCGACCGGCGTGGGGACCAGACTGGCTTTGACCAGGCCAGATGCACGCGAGCCGTACCAGAGCAGCAGCACACAGATCCAAGGCAGCAGCCAGAATGCAGCGCCACGCAGCCAAAAGAGACCTTTTGGGGCGCGCGGGACGGCGTCCCCTGGAGATCCCCGGGCTGATATCCCCTGTATTCCTGGTTCTTGTTGCATGCGCGAGAGATAATCATATAATCAGATAATGGTATGATGACTACTCCAAATAAATCTGTCAAGCGCCGCGTCTCGTTTGGCCCAATCCACTGCTTTTGAAGAGGCCGTCCGTTGAATACCCTCCCAAACATCCTGTTCATCATCACCGACCAGCAGCGCCGCGATTCCGTCGGCGCCTACGGCAGCCCTCTGTGCCGCACACCGAACATGGACCGCGTGGCCGCCGAGGGTATGCGCTTCGACCGTGCCTACACGCCAACCGGCTTGTGTTCCCCCGTACGTGCATCGTTCTTCACCGGCACCTATCCTCATTCCCACAAGGTGCTGACCAATGTGTCACTGCATCCGATTCGCGAAAGCCTGGCGTCCCGGGATGATCGACTGACACCGATGCTCAAGCGCAGCAACTATCGGCTGGGCTACGTGGGCAAGTGGCATGTCAGCGAGAGTGAAACTCCGCTCGACTTCGGCTTCGAGGACTACCGGTCGCTCCCCGACTATATGAAATGGCGCGTCGCGCAGGGTCACGCCATTCCAGAGGCCATGCTTGACTACACTCGCCAGCGCGCTGAGCGCGATTCGGCGCCGGTAGAGGTTTCGCGCCCGGCGTGGTTGTGCAATCAGGCCATCGACCTGATCGAGCGCTATCGCGGTGATGCCGAGCGTCCATTTTTTCTGCGGCTCGACTTTCACGGACCGCATTTCCCGAACGTGATTCCCGAACCATATTTTTCGATGTACCGTCCGCAGGACATCGAACCGTGGCCAAATGCCGTTGATGACCTCAAGAGCAAGCCTGCAGTTCATCGCATCAAGACCCAGCATTGGCGCACCGACAAGATGTCGTGGGCCGACTGGCAGCCGTTGCTGTCGGCGTACTTCGGCGAGATCAGCCTGATCGATGCCCAGGTTGGCCGCGTCCTCGATCACCTGCAGGCCACCGGCCTGGCCGACAACACGCTGGTGGTGTGGTCCACGGACCACGGCGACACTGCGGGATCGCACGGCATCTGCAACAAGGACTACACCATGTACGAGGAGATCTACGCGGTGCCGCTGTTGGCTCGCTGGCCGGGTGTGGTAGCGCCCGGCTCGACCAGCGACGCGTATGTCATGCATTTTCTTGACCTGCACGCCACCCTGCAGGAACTCTGCGGCGAAGCGTCCGCCGATGGTACCCATGGCATCAGTTTGTTACCCGTGCTCAAGGGTGGCTCGGCTACATGGCCGCGCGACAGCGCGTACGCGGAATTCCACGGCAGCCACATGGGCTTGTACAGCATGCGATTGCTGCGCACACCGCGATACAGCTACGTGTATCACCCGAACGATATCGACGAACTCTATGACAATCAGGTTGATGCTGCCCAACTGGTCAATCTTGCGATCAATCCTGCGGCAAAGCCGATTTTGCAGGCGCACCGTCGGCGCATGGTCGAATGGATGCGCGATACGCAGGACCACCTGTTCAACGAATGGACGGTCGACTGGCTGACCCAGGACCCGCATCTTGCAAAAGCCGCGCCCGGCCGGCGCAACACCAAATGGTAGGAGGACGCAACGCCATGCAAAGATTCGCAATTTGTGCCGCCGTCGCGGCTATCGGTGCGCTGCTTGTCGCGCAGAATGCGCCAGCCCAGAGCGCGTCCCAGATCGCAAGGTCCACCCGGTTCATCGTGCCGAGCACATCCGGTGCCACCCCGGATATTCTGGCGCGCCTTTTGGCTGACCGACTTGCCCCGCAACACACGCTGATCATCGAAAACCGACCGGGGGCAACCGGCCTGGTTGGCAATGAGCAACTTGCCAGGGCGGCAACCGATGGCAGCGCAATCGGCATGGTATGGATGGGGACCACGATTGCGTTCCAATTGGCGGCCAAGCCGCCGGTAGACCTAGTGCGGGAACTCGTTCCAGTCACGCGTCTGGTCTGGAGCTACAACGTCCTCGTGGTGCCCGCCAATTCATCACTTCGCACATTGCAGGATGTGATCGCGGCTGCCAGGCGCGACCCGGGAAAGTTGACTTTCGCCTCCGGGGGCAACGGCACGCCGGCGCATGTTATCGGCGAGTTCTTCAAGCGTACTGCCGCTATCGATATGCTTCACGTGCCTTTCAAGGGGCCAACGCCGGGCGTGATGGCGGTGACTGGCGAACAGGTCGACATGATGTTCTCGGCGGTCGCTGCGGTTGCCTCGCTGATCAAGTCAGGGCGCTTGCGCGCGATTGTGGTCACCGCGCCGGCGCGCCTGGCAAGTTTTCCGGACATTCCGACGGTTTCAGAATCGGGAATGCCCGCTTTGGTAGTGCGTGACTGGATCGGCCTGGTTGCACCGAGGAATACGCCAGAGGCATCGATTCAGACATGGCGCTCGGAATTCGCCAGAGCGCTTGCGTCCCCGGGCCTGAATGAACGCCTCGCGCAACTCGGCCTTGAAGCAGCGCCGTCGTCACCTGGGGAATTTGGCGTTCAGATCGAGAGCGAGCTGCAGCGCTGGAAGGCGGTCATCAAGGACGCCAATCTGACAGCCGACTAGCACCCCCTTGTCTTCACGGCGTGGCGTGCCACAGGAGCATCCGGGGCATGCGGCGTGGATTCTGGCGGCGGGGCCGTTTTCGAGGTGGTGATGAAGGTATGCGGCCACCGTTGCGCTCTATGCCGTGCTGCAGTTCGGCGGCTTGGCCTTGCGGGTGCTGATCCTGTTTTGGCGCACGCCCAAAGGCCACGCCACACCGGGGCCGAACTGGGGCTTGCTGATCGGTGTCTATGCGCTGGCCAAGGTGTTTGCATCCGCCGAATTACAGATCTGGGAGTTGACCGGCCACCTCGTGGCTGGCCACGTGCTCAAGCACCTTGCCGCATCGGTGGTGGCGCTCGCGGTGATTGCGCCACTATATCGCCGCGCCACCCGCTTCGGCTAAACGACGTTGATCTCCAGCAGCGGCCGGTTGGCGAGCACGCGCTCCCAGCCAAAGACGGACAAATCGAGCGTGCGCCAGGTGCCGTAGGCCACCAGTTCGGATAACGCGCGCCCGACCGCCGGTGATTGCTGCAAGCCGTGGCCCGAAAAGCCATTGGCGAACAGCAGGTTTTCCACTTCCGGGTGGGGGCCGAGGATCACGTTGTGGTCAAGCGTGTTGACATCGTAGTGCCCTGCCCAGGCGCGCTTGAGCCGGGCCGCCTCAAATTGCGGCACCCGCTCCGCCAGCGTCGGCCACAACACGTCATCGAACAGCTGGTGGGTGACGTCGAAATCGAAACACTCCGGATCGTCCGCTTCAGACGGCGCGATGCCGCAGATGAAGCCATCGCCTTCGGGCCGGAAGTAGGCACCGGAAGGGTCGATCACCAACGGACAATCCGGCAGCGCGGCTGGGCTTGTGAAATGGAACACGCAGCGCTTGCGCGCCTCGACCGGCAGCACAATGCCCGCCGTCTCGGCCAAGGCGGCAGCGCCAGTGCCAGCAGCGTTGATCACCTTACCGCAGGCGATGCGTGTGCCGTCAGCAAGTTCCACCCCGACGATGCGTCGATCCGCACGTATCAGCCGCGCGACGCGAGCCTGCCGGTAGGTCGCCCCGAGCGAAATGGCTTTGCGACGGAATGCCTGCAAGAGCGCGTAGGCGTCCAGCCAGCCCTCTCCGGAAAGGCCATAGGCACCGCCCGATAGATCATCGGTGTGCAGCCACGGGAAGCGATTGGCGAGCGCCGGCGCTGGCAGCAGCGCAATGTCCGCCCCCAGTTCCGTTTGGACACGATGGTTGGCCTGCAACACCTCGGCGCCAGCTGCGGTGGCGAGGAAGAGGTAGCCGGCCTCGACAAAGCCGACCTCCGGCGCCTCGCCTTCGACCGCAAGGGTATCGCCAATCGAGCGAATGAATTCGGTGCCGAACTGCGACATGCGGATATTGCCGGGCGTGGAGAACTGGTGCCGGATCGACGCGGCCGACAAGGTGGTGGCACATTTCTGGTACGAGAAGTCCTGCTCCAGCACCAACACGGAGCCGGGGAACTCCGGGTTCGCCGCCAGGAAATAGGCTGCCGCGCTGCCCACTGCGGCTCCGCCCACGATCACCACATCGAAACGCTCGCTCATGTGATGAATTGTATGCGGCAGATGATCGGGGCAAACTGGCGAACAATCAGGCGTTCCTTCCTTTATGACGTACATTGGCGCCTGCCCGGCTGCCTTCTGTCGGCCCTTCACATCTCTCCCCCACGAACGCACCTCCCATGCTCCTCACCTTCGATGCCGCCGCCGTGGCGCGCCTGTGTCCTTACGACCGGCTGGTCGATGCGTTGGCGCTGGGCTTGCGCGAGGCGATCACTTCGCCTGCCCGCATGCACCTCGATCCGCCGGGTGACGGCAGCGCCTTTCTGATCATGCCGGCGTGGCAAACCGGCGGGTTGATCGGCGTGAAGATGGTGTCGGTGTGGCCGGCCAACGCCAAGGTGGGCAAGCCTACGGTGACGGCGCTCTACAACGTGTTTTCCTGTGCCGACGGCATGCCCGTGGCGGTGATCGATGGCACCGAACTGACGCTGCGCCGCACCGCTGCTGCGGCAGCGCTGGGGGCGCGCCTGTTGGCCCGCAAGGGCCGCTTGCGACTTGCGGTGCTGGGCACCGGCGCACTGGCGCCAGAAATGGCCCAGGCACATGCCAGCGTGCTGGATCTGGAGCGCATCACCATCTGGGGCCGCCGCACCGAGGCAGCGCAACGTGTGGTTGAAACGCTCGCCGGGCGCGGTGTGGCTGCGGTAGTCGAGGCCAGTCTGGAACGCTCCGTGGCGGGGGCGGATGTGATCATCGCGGCCACCTCTGCCACCGTGCCATTCATGGAGGCGGCCTGGGTGCGCCCGGGAACACACGTGGGGCTATTCGGTGCCTTCACCCCGGCCATGGCTGAGGCCTCGCCCGCGCTGCTCGCCCACGCAAGCCTGTTCGCCGATACCCGCGCCGGGGTGTTGGAAAACGGTGGTGAGGTGACGCAGGCAATCAAGGCCGGGCTGATCTCACCGCAGGCGCTTCGCGCCGAGCTTGCACAGATGGTGGGAAGCGAAGTGCACTGGCGCCAGAGCGAGTCGGAAATCACTGTTCTCAAATCTGTGGGCTTCGCCGCCCTGGACCTCCTGGCCGTACGCCAGTTGCTGGCTGCCGCTGGCCAGTCTTGAAGGAACTCGTTGTCTGGCTGTGATGTTTAAACGGGTTATGCGCCCTGAGGTACCTGGGAATCCGGAGATCTCTACGCGTCAGAGACCACAGAAGGTACTCCGGATGAACAGCCTGCAGGCAACGGCTACTCCGTTACGGTCGAGGAACACCAAACCTTAAATGTACTAAAGTCGTGAATCGGTGTCGGCTGCATGCTGGCACCGAATGAAAAATTACAACGTCAAGTCAATGCCAAGGAGAAGACCATGCCAATACGTTTCGCGCATATTTCACTGGTGGCACTGGCGGCCATCATCATTCCGGGCGCGGTGGCCCAGGACGTCAAGCTGCCGCCGACCCTTACCCTGACCGCCTACGACACCGGTTCGTCCGGATTCAACATGGCGGTC
>SXGT01905041.1_pt1 | contig 15743 bp, 11 predicted proteins | sample 3176221 | NCBI WGS metagenome assembly SXGT01 (sample SAMN11356862, study PRJNA531348) | freshwater metagenome | isolation source: freshwater sample F1-120 | place: China: Fuxian Lake, Yuxi | collected 2017-12-25
GCCGACGCCGACGCGAACGCTGACGCGAACGCTGACGCCGACGCGAACGCCGACGCCGACGCGAACGCCGACGCCGACGCCGACGCGAACGCCGACGCCGACGCCGACGTTAAAACCCGACTTGGAGTTGGGCGCGGAGGGTGCCGTCGAGCAGCGCGTCGCTGGCGGTGTCGCGGGAGATTACGCCGCCGTCGAGCTGGAGTTTGGCGTCGTGGCCCCAGAAGTAGAAGGAGAAGCCGCCCAGCGCCTCGAGGACGTCGTTGTCGTCTCCGTCCGGCATGAACATGGCGACTCGGAGGGCGGGCTGAAAGCGCTTCGCGACGACGTAGCCCACTTGAGCGTGGAAGCCGAGGCGCGCGAAGGACTGGTCCATCGCGCCCTCGCCGTCTTGCTTGGAAGCGACGTAGACCGCGGCGCTGGCCGAGAACCCGTGGGCCTTGAACAGCGCGTCGAACTCGCCCAGGAACGCGGAGCTCTTCTCGTGCTCCACGTCGAAGTCCGCGATCCCGCTCAGGCCGAGCGCGACTCGCGGCGCCCCGCCCTCGAGATCGGCCTCCGAGTAGCCCTTGATGCCCCCGTAGTTCCACCCGAAGCGCGCCACGACCATGGGGTGGAGCTCGGTGGGCACGTTGGTGAACTTGCCCCCCGAGACCTCTTCCCCGTCGACCGTGCCGGAGAAGACAGGCTTGTCGCCCGTCCCGTTGAAGACCCCGACCACCCACTCGAACACCGGCGAGCGCTCGTAGTCGTTACTGAGCGCCACCCCGAGGTCTCGCCCCGCTCCGAAGTCCTTGTCGGTGCGGGCGCGATCGACGAACTCGAGCTTGCCGGAGGAGGTGATCTGCTGCCGAGAGAACGGTCGCTTCCACTGCCCGGCGCGTACGTGCAGCGTGGACGGGATCACTGCGTAATCCATGTAGGCGTCCCGAAGGTGGACGAAGCCCCCGCCGAACTCGATCTGGAGCGTGTACGTGAGCTCCTTCCCGAACAGGTTGCCCCCTAGCTTGAGGCGCGCCCGCGGTATCGAGAACGCGCCGCGGTGGTCGAGGTCGTCAGTGCCAGAGTCGATGGCCTCCCACGCCCCTCGGAGCTGGATGCGCGCGTTCGCCTCGAGCGAGTACGCCTGGTCGGTGCTTCGTATGAAGAAGCCCTTGTCATAACCGGCGTTCTGGGCTGACGCGACGAGGGGGAGCAGAGTGAGCGAGACGAGAAGGAGACGACCCACCGAAGAACCTCGATACGGCAAGGTGTTTGGTGGGGGCGGCGCACACGAACGCGCAAGGAGTTACTGCCCCCCCCCCACGATTTCGGGCGCGGACTCTGCCCGCAAGTCCAGGGAAAGGCGAGACCGAACCGCACGCTCGCGCCCGCCCTTCCGACCGGCGAGCCCGTGTGCCAAGCTCGAACGAACGCGGACTTGCGGCGGGCGGAACGTGCCGACTGCGAGCCCAAGGAGACCGTGTTGCCCTCGCTGCCGCAGAATCGGGTGCCCCGCTCAGAGAGCTGGCCCCATAGAGCCGACCACTGGGGAGCTGGCCGGTGGCGGGCCCTCATCCTGCTCGCGGCGGCCGTCTTTGCAGCCCCAGCCTGGGGGCTGGAGCGTGACGGGGCGCGGCTGTTGCGCTGTGGCGAGCCCGTACGCCTCCTCGGATATGGTGAGCCGAGCGCGCTCACCGAGTCGCAGTTCAACCTCACGGCCACCCTCGACACCCTCGCGCAGCGGCGCCTCAACCTCATGCGCGTGGCGCTCATCGCGCCGGAGACCCGCGACCTCTCACCCTGGGCGGGAGGGCCGGGGGCCTTCGACCTCTCGACCCACTCACCCGAGCTCTGGGAGCGCCTGGGCATGCTGGTCGAAGCAGCCGAGGCGAGAGGGATCACGGTGCTGGTCGAGCTCTTCGAAGCCGACCCCGAGCGCTGGGCCAGCTCGCCGCTGAACGCCGCCAACAACGTCCAGGGCCGAAACGGGTCGCTCGCCGAGGCCTTCGCGACCTCCGGCCCCAGCTGGGACGAGGTGACCCTGCCCTACGTGCAGAAGGCGTTGGCCACCGTGGCCGGGTACGACAACGTGGTGTTCCTACCCTTCTCCGCGGAGCCGCCAGAGGGGCAAGAGCGCTGGGGCACAGTCCCGGCGCGCGCTTTCGTCGACGCGGTGATGGACGTGATTCGAGAAGCTGGGGGACCGCTCGTGGCCACGGCAGGCCCGCACCCTGAAGCCGATCTGGTCGTGGCGCGGCTCACCTCGGTCGCAGAGGCTGGGGGGTACGAGACGCTCAAGCGCCCGGTGCTGCTCTCGAACGCTGGGGATCCCGCTTCGCGGTCCACGCAGGAGGGCGCCTCTCCGGTGGAGCGACGAGCGGCCGTAGCGGCGCTCCTGGCGCGCGCCTTTCGACACGCCGCGCCCGGCCGAATCCACGTCGACATCTTGGACTACGACGTCCACTGCGAGTCGTGGGGCACGGACGACCACTCCCCCAGGGCCTCGTGTCTTCGGCCGGACGTGCTCGACGTCTTGCGCGACTACTCCCTCGGGAACGCCTGCGCACCGGCGCCGCCCACCCCGCCTGCCGTGTGCCCCGTGGGGCGCGTGGTGGTCGTCGACGATGGGGACCCCGGCTACAGCGAGCCCAACGGCGCGTGGCGTTCGGGCACGGTCGGCAGCGTGCAGGGCGACTACCGGGCCGTCGACGGGGTGGGCGCCGCGCGCTGGCAGCCCGCGCTCCCCGTGAAGGGCACCTATCGGGTGAGCGCGGCGTATCGACCGGGCGCGCTGCGCGGCGTCGCCACGTATCGGGTGGGCACAGTCTCGACCTCTGTGGAACAGGCGGGGAACTCGGATCCGGGCCCCGCTTGGGCTGACCTCGGGCTCCGGGTCCTGGCCCCCGGGGACGACGTGAGCGTCGAGGGGAGCGAAATCGCCGCGGACGCGATGGTCTTTCGCCTCACCAGCTGCGACTCGTGCGTGGCGGCTTGCGCCGGCAAGGCCCCCGGCGCGTCCGACGGCTGCGGAGGCACGTGCGCCGAAGAGTGCCCCCGCGCGCGACCGGGGAGCACCACCCGTTTTGCCCCTGCCCGCGTGGTGCTCGACGCCCGGGACGCGGGCCTCGCCGCCGACCCGCCGGATGGCCGCTTCGCGCTTCCGAGCCTCGAGGGGCTCCGGGCCACCGCGTTCTCCGCTTGCGACCCGCCCGGAGAAGAGCGCGTAGACAGCGTGCGCGTGGAGGTTCGCGCCGACCGCGGCTCGCTCCAGCTGGGCGACCAGAGCGTGTCCGTCGACGCCGAGCTGCCAGAGTGGGTGGGCCTCGAGCTGCCCGCGGGAGCGACCTGGGACACGGTGCGGGCGCTTGAGGTCTCCTTCGTCCCGGCGCCCGGCGCACGCGTGGACTCGTTCCGGGCGCTGGTCAGCGTCACGGGATGCACGCCCGAGGCCACGCGGACGTGCCAGGACGGCGACGCTTACTGGGTCGACACATGTGGCCAACCCGGCGCTTTGGCTGAGATCTGCGACGACCTGGATCCGTGTACCAGCGACAGCTGCGCAGACGGCGCCTGCGTCCACACGCCCTTGACCGCGCCAGGGTGCGGCGCGTGTACTCCGAAGGCCCAGAAGCTCTGCGTGGGCACCACGATCCTCTGGCTCAACTCGTGCGGCGTCGCGACGGAGCAGGTGGCCGCCTGCGACGACGGAGACCCCTGCACAGTGGACGGATGCGCGTCGCTCGTTTGCACCCACGACCCCGCTCCCCTGCCCGAGTGCGGGAACTGCACGCCGTTCGCGGCGCTCGGCTGCGTCGCGGACACCAACGTCTGGCTGGACTCGTGCGGAAACGTCGGTGCCCTGGCGGGCAGCTGCGACGACGGGAACCCTTGCACGATCGATGGCTGCGACGCCCTAGGCGTGGAGTGCGTGCACACCGCGACCGCCGAAGGGCCGTGCGCCGCGTGTCCCCCGGAGCAGGGCCGCGTTTGCTCGGCCGGCGCGGTCCACTGGGCGGACGGCTGCGGCGTGGTGGGGGCGCTCATCGAGGCGTGTGACGACGGGGATCCCTGCACCACGGACGCATGCGACCCCCTGGGAGCGGTTTGCACCCACGCTGCCGCCTCGGGCGCCGGGTGCCCCGAGTGTGGGGGACCCGCCGGCCTCGCTTGTGTGGGCGGCAGCCTCGCCGAGAAGGACGAGTGCGGACACGCGATCCGCGTGCTCACGAACTGCCGAGACGGCCTCCCGTGCACCGTGGACGACTGCAACGCCGCGATCGGGGCGTGCGAGTCGCAGCCGGCCCTCACGCCCGAGTGCGCGACCTGCCCGCCAAAGCAGAGCGAGACCTGCAGTGGGGGCCACGTGTTGTCGGTGGACGGGTGCGGGGTGGTCGCGGGCCTGCAGGAGTTCTGCGACGACGGAGACCCGTGCACGGTGGCGGCCTGCAACCCCACGGTGTCGAAGTGCTTCTACTTCGCCTCCAGCGCCCCCTATTGCCAGGAGTGCACGCCGAGCAGCGACACCGCGTGCTCGGGCGGCGCCGTGGTCCGCCTGGACACCTGCGGCAAGCCGATCGGGCTGCTGGCCACCTGCGTCGATGACGACGACTGCACCCTCGATGGCTGCGACCCCGCCACGGTGTCGTGCACGCATGAGCCGGATCCCGAATGCACTCCCTGTCAGCCGGACGCCTCCTTCGAGTGCCGAAACGGTTCGCTCAGCGCGCGCGACAGCTGCGGCAACCTCACGGGGCTCGTCGACGCGTGCGACGACGGCGATCCGTGCACTGAGGATGGCTGCCCCGACGGCGCCGCGGCGTGTGAGCACCTCCCGAGCTGCCCTGTGTGCGCCCCCAAGGCGGCCGAGGTCTGCTTGGGCGGGGATCGGGTGTGGCTGGACGGGTGCGGGGCCGCTGCGGGGGTGGCCGAGTCGTGCGACGACGGCGAGCCTTGCACGGAGGACGGTTGCGACGCCACCACGGGTCAGTGCGCCCACGCGCCCACCGGCTGCGGGTGTGAGCCAAGCGATCGAGTCGTGTGTCTTCGGGGCGCGCTCGTGGCAGTGGACAGCTGCGGCAACGCGGGCAAGGTCGTCGACTCGTGCGCGGACGGTGATCCGTGCACCGCCGACGGGTGCCGAGACGGCCAGTGCACCCACGAGCCCAGTGGAGCCGCCGAGTGTCGCGCCTGCGCCCCGGCCGCCGCGACCAGCTGCGGCGCGGGCGGCGTGGTCTGGCTCGACGCGTGCGGCGGGCCCGGCGCCGTCGCCCTGCCGTGTGACGACGGCCGCGACTGCACCGTGGACACTTGCAAGGACGTGGCCTGCGGGCACGAGGGCCTCTGCACGGAGGAGGAGCCCTGCCTCACCGCCACTGCGCGCGTCTGCGAGAATGGGAACGTGGTGGAGCGAGGTCCCTGCGGCGAAGCGATCTCGCTGGTGGCGGGGTGTAACGACGACGACCCGTGCACGCTCGACGGCTGCGTGAATGGCCGGTGCGTCCACCACCCGGTAGCCAGCGCCGACTGCGCGGGCGTCGCTGCGGCGCGGCCCTGCAATCTCTCGGCGCGGCTCGAGTGTCGCGATCAGGGCGTGCACTGGGTGAACGCGTGCGGGGAGGCCGTGGGGCTCGTGGAGGTCTGCCAGGACGAAGACGTGTGCACCCAGGACGGGTGTGCGGAAGGCGTCTGCACGTTCGAGCCCATCGAGGACTGCGCTGTGGAGCCGCCGGACGCCGCTCCGGACGTCGTGGCCCCGCCTGACACCGACCGTCCCGACACAGGGGACGCCGAGGCACCGGCCGACGGCGGGGACCTCGTTCAGGGCTTCCTGGTCCCGCCCCCCTCAGGAGACAGCTGCGCCAACAGGGAGCGGCCCCCGAGCGGGGCTGCGACACAGGTCGTCGCGGGCCTCTTGTTTCTGGTCGCGCTTGGCCGGCGTCGAGGACGCGCCGGAGACACCGGACGCGCCTCGACACGCCCCGGAGGGGCCGATTTCAGGTAGGGCGACGCGCCTCGAGCGCGGCCAGGAGGAGGGCCTGCGTCAGCTGAGGGTCGGCCTTGCCCTGTAGCGCCTTCATGATCCGACCGACGAAGAAACCCACGACCTTGGTCTTCCCGGCGTGGAACTGAGCCACCTCGTCGGGTGAAGCTCCCAGCACGTCGGCGATCGCCGCCTCGAGCGCCGCCGAGTCGCTGACCACCTCTCCGACCGCGGCGATCGCTGCCGCGGCGCTCTCCCCCGCCCACAGCCGTGAGAACGCCTCCTTGGCGAGCTTGCTCGAGAGCCGCCCGTCCTGGGTACGCACCACCAGCGCGGCGAGGTCCTGGGGCGCCACGGGGCTGGCGGAGACCGACCGGCCCTCGGTGTTGAGCCGCCCCATGAGCTCGTTAGCCAGCCAGTTGGCAGAGGCCTTGGGCCCGGCCCCCGCGGCGAGCATCGCCTCGAAGAACGCGCTCGTGGCGGAGTCGGCGGTGAGTACCTCGGCGTCGTATTGGGAGAGGCCCAGCGCGTCGACGTAGCGACGCCGTCGCGTGCCGGGAAGCTCTGGGAGCGCGTCGGCCAGCCACTCGGACCGCAGGCGAAGGGGCAGGAGGTCCGGTTCGGGGAAGTAGCGGTAGTCGTGCGCGTCCTCTTTGCCGCGCATCGGGCGCGTGACGCGCTCGTCCCAGAGCCGCGTCTCCTGGATCACCGCCCCGCCCTCCTCGAGCACCTCGCGCTGGCGCGCGACCTCGTAGTCGATGGCCTTCTTCACGAACGTGAAGGAGTTGAGGTTCTTGAGCTCGACGCGGGTGCCGAGCGGGGCGCCCGGACGGCGGAGCGACACGTTGGCGTCGCAGCGGAAGCTGCCCTCCTCGAGGTGCCCGTCCGATACCCCCAGGGTCCGCACGAGGTTGCGGAGCTCCTCGAGGTAAGCGGCGGCTTCATCGGAGCTGCGGAGGGCGGGCTCGCTGACGATCTCGACCAGCGGGGTGCCCGCGCGATTGAGATCCACCTCCGTGAGGCCGTGTCCTCCATGGGTGGACTTGCCCGCGTCCTCCTCGAGGTGGATCCGCGTGAGCGGCACCACGAGACGGACGCCGCGGAGAGAGACCTCCACTTCGCCGCCCTCGCAGAAGGGCCGCTCGTACTGGGTGATCTGATAACCCTTCGGAAGATCTGGGTAAAAGTAGTTCTTCCGCGAGAACACGCTCTCGGGGGGCAAGGTCCCGCCCACCGCGCGTGCGAGGCGCACGGCCAGCCTGACCGCCTCGGCGTTGAGGACGGGCAGCACCCCGGGGTGGCCGAGACATACGGGGCAGGTCTGGCTGTTCGGCGCGGCGCCGAAGCGCGTGGAGCAGCCGCAGAAGAGCTTCGTGGCGGTGAGGAGCTGGCAGTGCACCTCGAGCCCGATGACCACCTCCCAGGACGACGCGGTCATGGCCCACCCCTCTCGAGGATCTCGCCCGCGAGCGCGAGCGTCTCTTCGGCGAACGGCGCTCCCAGGAGCTGAACGCCCACGGGGAGCCCGTCGGCGGCGCCAGTGGGGACGTGCAGCGCGGGCAAGCCGGCAAGGCTGGGTCCGATCGTGAACACGTCCAGCAGGTAGAGCTGCACGGGGTCGGTGAGCTCGCCGAGGCGCGGCGCAGGGCCCGGAACCGTCGGCGCGAGCACCACGTCAACCCCCGCGAGGCACTGGAGGAACGCCGCCCGAACCGCGGCGCGAACGCCCTGGGCGCGGCCGTAGTAGGCGTCTTTGTATCCCGCCGAGAGCGTGAACGTGCCAAGGAGCACACGCCGTCTGACCTCTGGACCGAAGCCGGCCGAGCGGGTGCGCTCGTACATGCCGAGCAGATCGGGGGCGGGGACGCGGGCCCCATAACGGACGCCGTCGTAGCGAGCGAGGTTGGAGGAGGCCTCGGCCGGCGCGAGGACGTAGTAGGCGGCGAGCGCCGCGTCCGGCTCTGGGAGCGCCACGGCTCGTACGTCGGCGCCCGCGGACGCCAGCCGATCCGCGGCGCGGGCCACCGCCTCGCGCACCCCCGGGTGGAGCCCGGCGGCGGCGGCCCAGCCTTCCGCCACTCCCACGCGGAGGCCCTTGATGGAGGCCGGCGCGGACGGGCCGGATCCCAGGGGCCGCTCCCGAGCCGTGGCGTCTCGCGGGTCGGGGCCGCGCATGGCGCGAAACGCCGCCATGGCCTCGGCGACGGTGGGGGCCATCGGGCCGACCGTGTCCAGCGAGGAGGCGTAGGCGACGAGGCCGAAACGGCTGACCGCGCCCCAGGTCGGCTTCAGCCCCACCACGCCGCAGTACGCGGCGGGCTGGCGGATGGAGCCACCGGTATCGCTGCCTAGCGCCAGACGGCAGACGCCGGCCGCGACCGCAGCCGCGGAGCCGCCGCTGGAGCCGCCGGGGATCCGGTCGAGGGCCCGAGGGTTGAGCGTGGGGCCGAAGGCCGAGGCCTCCGTGGAGCTGCCCATGCCGAACTCGTCGAGGTTGGTCTTTCCCAAGATCACGGCGCCCTGAGCCACGAGGCGCTCGACCGCGGTCGCGGTGTGTCCGGGCACGTAGTCGGCAAGTAGCCGCGAGCCCGCCGTGCAGCGGAGGCCGGCCACCGCGAGGTTGTCTTTGACCGCCAGGACGTGGCCCCTCAGCGGCAGCGCGGGGCCCGCGTCGAGGGCCGTGGCCCGCCGTCGGGCGCCGTCGTGATCCACCTCGAGGAAAGCGTGGCACGGGTCGTCGCCCAGGGCCGAGAGCGCGGCCTCGACCGCTGCGAGCGCGGAGCCGCCGTGGGGGGCGCCGCTCACGGCAGCACCTTCGGCACTAGGAACGCCCCATCCTCGGACACCGCGGGCGCCGCGGCCAACAGCTCGGACAGGGGCGCGCTGGGGATCACCACATCCGGGCGCAGCGCCATCGTGGCCTCCTCGGAGCCCACGTCGAGGCGATCGGCCCGATCGAGGGCCGCGAGCAGGTCGAGCACCCGCCCCAGCTCTCCCCGGAGCTGCTCGAGGTCGAGCCCCGCGAGGTCGATGCGGGCGAGGCGCGCCACGTGTCGGAGCGTGGCCTCGTCGATCACGACCGCGCCAGCGTGAGCGCCACCGAGCCCTCGATCGCCTGGCGGATCCGGGCGAGCCCAGCCTCGGACCCGGCCTCACAGCGCACGACCAGCACGGGCTCGGTGTTGGACGCGCGGACCAGCCCCCAGCCGTCGCCCCACACGACGCGCGCACCGTCGATGTCGATCACCGCGCGCACCGAGGGGTCCGCCTTGAACTGAGCCTGCAGCGAAGCCACCACCGAGAACTTCTTCTCGTCGGGGCACTGCAGGCGGATCTCGGGGGTTGAGTAGGTCTGGGGGAGGTCTTCCAGCTGCGCCGAGAGCGGCCGGCTGTCGCGGGCGAGGACCTCGAGCACGCGGCAGGTGGCATAGATGGCGTCGTCGTAACCGAAGTACCTGTGCTTGAAGAAGATATGACCGCTCATCTCGCCCGCGAGGAGCGCGCCCTCCTCCTTCATGCGCGCCTTGATGAGCGAGTGCCCTACCTGGCTCATGATGGCGCGGCCGCCGCGGGCGGTGATGTCGTCGAACAGCGTCTGACTGCACTTCACCTCGCCGACGATCGCCGCGCCGGGCTCCCACTCGAGGAGCTTCCGGGCAAGCAGGATCAGGATCTTGTCGCCGAAGAGCACCTGCCCGCGCTCATCGATGAGGCCGATGCGATCGGCGTCGCCGTCGTAGGCCACGCCCACCGCCGCCCCAACGGTCAAGACGCGCTTCTGGAGCGCCTCGAGGTTGTGCGGCTCGGTGGGATCGGGGTGATGGTTCGGGAAGTTGCCGTCCATCTCGGCGAACATGGGGATCACGTCGAAGCCCAGCTCGGTGAGCAGAGGGATCGCGACCGGGCCGGCCGTGCCATTGCCGCAGTCGACCACGACCTTGATCCGCGTGTGCGGGAACCACAGGCCCTTCTTGACCGTGTCGATGTAGTCGCGGAGCACGGGTCGCTCTCGGTACCCGCCCTGCCCCTCCTCGAAGTCGTCGGCCTCGATCAGGCAGCGAAGATCCTGGATGCGTTCGCCGTGAATCGAGGTCTGGCCCAGGCAGATCTTGAACCCGTTGTATTCCTTGGCGTTGTGGCTGCCGGTGATCATCACACCGCCCTGCACCTCGCGCTCCAGGTGGAACAACGAGAAGTAGACCAGCGGGGTGGGCACGATGCCGATGTCGACCACGGTGATCCCGGTGGACCGAAGGCCGGTGACGAGCGCGGCGTGAAGCTCGGGGCTGTGGGTGCGGCAGTCGCGCCCGACGGAGAGCGTCGTGCGACCCTCGCGGCGCGCGGCCGTGCCGATCGCCTTCCCCAGAAGGCCTGCGAAGCGGGCGTCGATGTCGGGTCCGACCTTGCCGCGTACGTCGTAGGCGCGAAACACCTTGGCGGGGATTTGGCTCACAGAAGCTCCTTCCGTCCGAGGGCCTCGAGCGCCTTCGGGATCTGACCGACATCTTGGGACCGCTCGAGCGGGGCAACCATGACTGCGTCGGGCGTGGCGACCACGGCCAGTCCGCGGAGCCCGATCACCGACACCTGAGGCCCGGACGAGACCACGACACAGCCCTCAGTGTCGCGCACCAGGACGTCGCCGCGCACGAAGTTGGGCTCGTCGCCATCACGAAACTCGAGCAGCGTGCGCCACGAGCCAACATCGCTCCAGCCGATGTCGGCCGGGAGCACCACGATGTTCGGGGTCTCACGCTCCATGATGCCGTAGTCGATGCTGATGGCCTCGGCCAGCTCGAAGCACCGGTCGAGGGCCTCGGCCTCGCCGGGCGTCCCAAGGGCCGCGCGGTAGAGCGCGATGCCCTTCGAGAGCCCTGGGAGGTGTCGATCGACGGCAGCCAGGAGCACGTCGGCGCGCATGAAGAACATGCCGGCGTTCCAGTCATAGTCGCCGGCCTCGAGGTAACGCGCGGCAGTGACCGCGTCGGGCTTCTCCACGAAGGCCGCGACCTCGAACACGCCGGCGCGGTCCTGGATCTGAGGCCCGCGGCGGATATAGCCGTAGCCCGTCTCGGGGTGGTCGGGACGGATGCCCACGGTCGCGATGCGACCCTCGGCAGCGAGCGCGGAGGCCACGGCGAACACGCGACGGAACGCCGCCACGTCCTCGAGGGTTTGGTCCGCGGGGAGCACGGCCATGACCGCCTTCGGGTCCCGGGCTGCCACGCGCGCAGCGGCGAGGGCGATGCAGGGCGCCGTGTTGCGCGCAACCGGCTCGACCACGATCTCCGCCCCGGTGGCCAACGCGGCGATCGGACCCGCGAGGGCCTTCCCGGTGACGATCAGCACGTCGGAGGCCGCCACGGCCGCGGGGGTGACGCGGGCGATGGTCTCGACGAGGAGGGAGCGCTCGGTGAGGAGCGCGAGGAGCTGTTTCGGGCGGGTCTTGCGGCTCAGCGGCCAGAAGCGCGTGCCCGAGCCTCCCGCCATGATGACTGCAACCGTTCGGGGCGAGGTGGACATGGCGGGCGTGCCTACCAGCCGTGTCCCGAGGGGTCAAGGGATCGGTCCCCGCGGCGCGCCGCGTCGGCGGTCGGCAATCTCTGAATAGCTGGTGCAGGGGCGCGTCGAAGGCTCGCTTCCAAGACGCAGGCGCACCTTGCGCCGCCAGGGAGGGAGGATCCACATGTCAAAGACGAAACTCACGGCGCTCCTCGGTGGGACCCTGGTTGCTCTCCAGGTCCTGTCCGGCTGCAACTTCGACGAGTCCGCTGGCAGCGAGCTGAAGTGTGACAGCCAGGGCTGCCAGGTCTGCGAGCGCTTCACTTGCTCCGAGTACAGCTGCGCTTCCGACTTCCAGTGCCCAGACGGCTACGGGTGCAACGGGCTCGGGCAGTGCAAGCCGCTGCCTGCGGGCACGGCTGGAGGAGGAGGTGGAGGAGTAGGATCCGCCGGCGGCGGGGGGGCCCCAACCCACAGCGGCGCGCAGCAATGCCCGGAGGCCGCCTGCCCGGAGGGCCAGCTCTGTGAGTTCGGCGCCTGCGTCGCCGAGGAGGGCGCGGAGCCCATCACCACGGAGTGCACGCTCAACGCTCAGTGTGCGGAGGCCCTGGTGTGCCTCGACGGTCGATGCACGGAGATGCCGGCGCCCCCCACCCCCACGGTGGAGTGCCACGCGGCCGCAGACTGCGGCGCCGGGCACGAGTGCGTCAAAGGCGCGTGCGTGGCCAAGGCCTTCCCGGTGCGCCCGGAGGGGACCTGTCAGTTCGGCCTGGACTGCGGTCAGACCGGGACCTGCCTCAACACGAAGTGCTACTTCACGCCGAAGGACGGCGCCTGTCCGCCGGGCGCGGAGCCCAAGAGCGGCCTCTGCTTGCCAGTGACCGCCGCCGCCGGCGAGTGCGCGCTCAGCGCCGAGTGTGGTGCCGGCGCGATCTGCATCAACGCCACGTGCCGGAGCACCTGCTCTGCGGACGCCGACTGCGTCTCCGGGAACCTCTGCGGCAAGGACGGCCTGTGCCGCCTGGACGACCGCCCGGTCCTCCAGTGCATCGTGACCGACGACTGCGCGGCCAGCGCCTGCGTGGACGGCCGTTGCCTCGACGCGTGTGACGCGGAGGGCAGCTGCAGCGACGCCACCTGCACCTACGGGTTCTGCATGCCCACGGCCAGCTGCTTCGCTAAGACCGACTGCGGCGCTGGCCTCGACTGCATCGACGGCCGTTGCGGCAGCCTCGTGGCGGATCCCGCGCCGGTCGAGTGAGCCCTGAGTGAGGGCCAACTGATGCCCTCACGCGGCCTCGTGCGGCCCTCCCGGCGCCTCGACAGACGCCTCGACAGACGCCTCGACAGACGCCTCGACAGACGCCCAGGCAGACGCCCAGACAGACGCCCAGACAGACGCCGATGTGAGGGCCGTCTGGTAGGCTGAGCGCGTGCGTACCCTACTTCTCCTCGCCGCCCTCGCCTGCTCCCGCCCCGAGCCCGTGCCGGTGACTGCACCGCCCTGCCCGGTGTGCCCGCCCGCAGTCCCATGTCCGTCCTGTCCTGAGCGCTCGGAGACACTGGCGCGGGCATCGGCCGAGCCGCCGGCCACGGCGGTAGTAGCGCCGCCCAATGAGAGTCGAACCGACAAGTCGCTCCGCGGGCGTCACCTCGACGCCTTCGAGTCAGTCCCGGCGGGCGCCGCACTCGTGGTCACCTTGGACGCTGCCGCCTTGTGCCGAAGGGTCCTCGGTGACGGCCCGATCCGGGCCGCGGCGGCCAAGGCCTCCGTGGAGGAGCTGGGCCTGGATCTCACCCGAGCCGAGCTCCTCGTCCTGTGGGTGGATCCCGTGGAGCCGGCCCTGGCAGTGTGGGTTACCGGCGACTTTCCAGGCGCGCTCGCCACACGCGCGGCCGCCCACGAGGACATCGAAGGTGGCAGGGCGCACGTGGTCGCCGAGGGCCTATTGGCGGTCCAACAACCGGGACGCGTCGTCCTCGGGACCCGGAAGGGCGTGGAGCGCTCGCTCGTGAAGGGCCCAACGCTCTTCATGGACGCCACCCTCAACTCGGGCCACCGCGCCGCCGTCGAGCGAATCGACGCGCGGGACGCGCTGATGGTGGCCTCGGTGGTGGTGCCGCCCACAGCGAACGCGGGGCTGCCGATCCAGGGCCTCCGCCAGGGCGCTGGGGTCGTGCGCGAGAACCTGTCGGCGTCGGCCGTGGTCAGCGGCACCCCTGCGGCGCTGAGCGAGCTCTCGCGACGGCTCGCGGCCCTGGCCACGGCCGCGCGCCAGGGGATCGCTCAGGGGTTGGGGGCTCGCTTGGCCTCCGCAGTCATGGGCGCCGTGGAAGACTCCGCCCGCCGGGCTCTCGCGACGCCGCCGAGCGGTGAGGAGCTCCGCCTGAACTTCGGGGGCCTCTCGGGGGAGCTGCTGGTGGCCTGGTGGTTGCTCCCGACCAGCGTGAACTGAGCCAATCGCGGGGGACCACGTCCCCGCCTGCTCCCTCGAAGAAGAGCCCAGCCTCCGTCCATCGAGTCCACGACGTCGAGGTCGCCGAGAACTCCCGACGTGATCCAGATCATCACGGCCAGGTTTTCGGGCTTGACAGTCGCTATTGATACCTATTATCACTAGCGTCGCCAGTGCGGAACGTCTGACTTCCCCGTCGCCGTCGGAGCCTCAACGTGAAGACCTCACTCCCTGCTCTCCTTGTGCTGCTGCCTGCGATCGCGAGCGCGAACCAGCGCCATTACGCATACACGTACGAGACGGCCACGCTGCCCATGGGCGCGGCGGAGATCGAGCCATGGACCACGGTCCGGCTCATGCGCGAGGACTACTACGTCCGCTTCGACCACCGGCTCGAGTTCGAGGTGGGGCTCCTAGACAACTTCCAGGCCGCCTTCTACCTGAACTGGCAGGAGGTCAGCTCGTTGTCCACGGACGACAAGGGGACGAGCAGCATCGTCGGCAGCAGCGCCTTCAAGGGGATCTCGCTCGAGCTCAAGGGCAAGCTGCTGGATCCACAGGCTGACCCCATCGGGCTCGGGCTCTACTTCGAGATCGGTGGCCTTACGAATGAGCTGGAGATCGAGGCCAAGGTGCTCCTCGACAAACACTTCGGCGACTTCGGCGTGGCGTTGAACGCCGTCTACGAGGCGGAGTTCGAGGCCGAGGTGGAGTCCGGGACCGACACCGAGCTCGAGCTGCACGCCCACGAGATCCAGGTTGACCTGGGCTTCGCGTACTTCATCAGCCCGCGCTGGTCGGTCGCCCTGGAGCTGGTGAGCCGCACGGAGCTTGCCAAGAACGAGGCCGACGAGTTCGAGACCGAGTACTCGATCCTCTCGCTGGGGCCCACGGTCGGCTACGCCGGGGAGCGCTTCTGGATCACCGCGTCGATCCTGCCGCAGCTCGCGGCCCTTGCCGGAGCCACCGGCGACTCGCTCCACCACCTGGAGGACAAAGAGCGGCTGGAGCTCCGCCTCCTCATGGGATTCGAGATCTGACGATGCGGGCGCTCCTTCAGCTCCTCGTCGTCGCCGCGCTCAGTGGGTGTGGCGCCGGGCTCGCGCTCCCCACGGAGCAGGACGCCGAACGCGCCCGCGTGCACTACCCGGACGCGTCGCTGGATGGCCTCCTCGAAGGCCGCTCCGCCTACGTGGCGAAGTGCTCTGGCTGCCACCGGCTGATCGCCCCGGCAGCGCTGGACGCCGCCGGCTGGCGCGGGATGGTGGACGACATGCGCGACCGGTCGCACCTCACCCCCGACCAGGAAGCGGCGATTTTGCGTTATCTCGTGGTCATGAGCGAACGAGCCCAAATTCGCACGTGACGGGAGCTCGAAGTTCTGGCACCGTGCCAATCAGCGCCTGAAATGGGCGCCCAGTGAACTGCAAGCCCTCCCTCCTGGAGGAACGAGTAGTCCACCCCCGTACCGGAAATGCCGGACCGGGATTCCTCGGCGGGTCTTTCACCCGCCACACCGACTGCTCGTGCCCGAGGGCCAGCAGCGATAGATCCGAGAGTCAACCATGGGAACCAAGCTCTTCGTCGGCGGCCTCAGCTGGGGCACGACCGATTCTGGCCTCCGCGACGCCTTTTCTCGCTTCGGCGAAGTTACCGAGACCCGCGTGGTCACCGACCGTGAGACGGGCCGTTCGCGCGGCTTCGGCTTCGTCACGTTCTCCCGCGAGGAGGACGCGCGCTCTGCTACGTCCGGCATGGACGGCCAGAACCTCGACGGTCGAACCATTCGCGTGAATGAGGCCGAGGAGCGCGGTGGCCGCGGCGGC
>SXGT01230128.1_pt1 | contig 15741 bp, 10 predicted proteins | sample 3176221 | NCBI WGS metagenome assembly SXGT01 (sample SAMN11356862, study PRJNA531348) | freshwater metagenome | isolation source: freshwater sample F1-120 | place: China: Fuxian Lake, Yuxi | collected 2017-12-25
CGTGTGCGCGCCTTCGTGGACTTTCTGGGCGACGCGTTTGCGTCCCTGGGGAGCGGGCCAGCGGCCTAACCGCCGGCGGTCTTGCGGCGGGCAGCGTAGTGATCGGCGCGCGCGGCCTCGCCACGCGCGCGGTGCAGCAGCTCCAGTTCCTCGAACACGTAGCGGTCGGGCGTGCCCGCCGTGTCGTTCTCGCGCTCCAGGCGCAGCTGGATGGCCAGCGCCTCGTCGTTGCGGCCCAGCAGGCGCAGCGTGTGGGCCACCATCCATTGCGAGACCCGCGTGCGGCTCGGGTTGCCCATGCGCTCGCGCAGCACCAGTGCCTGCTGCAGCTGCGCCAGCGCTTCGTCGTGCCGCTTCAGGCCGTTGAACGCCACGCCCAGGTTGTTGCGGATGCTGGCCTCCCAGCGTTGGGCGGCGGGCTGCTCGGAGGCCTGCACCACCGCCAGCGCCTCCTGCGCCCAGTGCAGCTGCTGCTCGGGGGCGGTGTCGATGAAGGCGAACATGTGGATGGCGTCGATCGCCAGGCCGTCGAGCCGGGCCTTGCGCGCCTGGGCCAGGGCCGAGCGGTAGGCGGCGCGGGCGAGCGCGTCGGTCTCGGGCGTGCGCTCTTCCTTGCGGTGGGTGCCCGAGGCGTGGCTGCGGCCCGTTTCGAGGGCGTGCCGCACGCGCGCCTCGGGGCCCGCGCCGGCCAGCTGCGGCTCCACCTCGCGCAGCACGGCGCGCGCACGCTCGAAGTCGCGCCGCAGGCCGTGCGTGCGCGCGATCTGGGTCTGCAGGATCAGCGCGTCATCGCCGCGCGCGCTGGCCAGCGCGTCGCGGAAACGCTGTTCGCTGAGCGCGGGGTTGCCGAAGTCCCACAGCGGCTCCAGGTCGATGGCCTGCGCCGCGGGTGCGGCCAGCAGGGCCCCACAGAGGGCAAGGCTGCGAAGCGTCATGCCGGTGAAGGGGCGATGCGCCAGGCCCAGGGCGCCAGTGTGCCGCCGGCCGTGCGCTGTTCACGCGCGCCGAGGTTCACCACCACGTCGACACGGCTCGCGCCGCGCACGCGGCTGAACGAGAACAGCGCGTCGTTGCCGCTGTCGTGGAGCACCAGCTCGCCCCCCTGCGCGCCGTTGCCCAGCGCCGGGTGCCGCCGCTTCAGTGCCAGCAGCTCGGTGAAGAAGCCGGCCAGCGGCAACGTGCCCCACTCGATGGGGTCCTTCTCGAAGAACGCGAGGCGCTCGCGGAAGAAGCCCTCCTGCCCGCCGTAGATCAGCGGCATGCCGGGCAGCGTGGCCGCCAGCACGGCCATCGCCTGCATCACCTCGGGCGTGCCGTAGAACTCGGCGTCGCTGCCATGCCAGCTGTTGCTGTCGTGGTTGGCGGTGAAGTGCATGCGGTAGGCGGCCGCCGGGTACCTGGCCTGCCTGCGCTGCCACCAGCCGCGCAGGGCCTTCGCGTCGGCCTGGCCCTGGGCGATGAGCTTGAACTGGTCGAAGAGATCCCAGTCGTAGGTCATGTCGAAGGCACGTGCGTGCAGGTCGGGCGCGTCGCTCTCGGCCAGCATGAACACGGGCTTGATGCGCTCCAGGGCCAGGCGCGCCTGCTCCCAGAACGGCGTGGGCACGAGGCTCGCGACATCGCAGCGGAAACCGTCGATGTCGGCCTGCTTCAGCCACCAGGCCATGGCCTCGGCCATCGCCAGCCAGAGGCCGGGATCCTGGTAGTTCAGGCCCACGACGTCGGTCCAGTACTCGACCTGTGGCGTGCCGGCGTTGAAGGTCACGCTGTAGACCTCGCCCTTCGCATCGAGCTTGTAGCGCTCCGGGTGCGTGCCGACCCAGGGGTGGTCCCAGGCGGTGTGGTTGGCCACCCAGTCGAGGATCACCTTCATGCCCAGGGCATGGGCCCTGTCGACCACGCGCCTGAAGTCCGTCAGCGTGCCGAACTCCGGGTTCACCGCGGTGTAGTCGCGGATCGCGTAGTAGCTGCCCAGCGTGCCCTTGCGGTTCTTCATGCCGATGGGCTGGATCGGCATGAACCACAGGATGCCCACGCCCATCTGGGCCAGCCGCGGCAGGTGGGCTTCGAAGGCGGCCAGTGTGCCCTCGGGCGTGAACTGGCGGACGTTGACTTCGTAGATGCCGGCCTGTTGCGACCAGGGCACGTTGTTCACGCTCACGCGCTTCTCCGTTGTGGCGGCGCAGCCTGCGCCGGTGACGCTGGCCAGCATCACGACGCCGGCCGTGCGGCGGTTCATGTTCATCCCTTCACCCCGCCGGCCGCGAGGCCCGAGATCATCCAGCGCTGCGCGAGCAGGAACACCACGGTGATGGGCAGGCCGCTGAGCAGGGCCGCCGCGGCGAAGTCGCCCCAGCGGAAGTTGTGCTCGTGCACGAAGAGCTTGCTGCCCACGGCCAGCGTGAGCTGGTCCTGCTGCGTGAGCAGCACGCTGGCCACCGGGTACTCGATGATGGCGCCGATGAAGGCGAGCAGGAACACCACGACGAGCATGGGCAGCGCCATCGGCAGCAGCACGCGGGAGAAGGTCTGCCAGGCGCTGGCGCCGTCCACGCGCGCGGCCTCCTCGATCTCCACCGGCAGCGTGTCGTAGTAGCCCTTGAGCGTCCACACGTGGCCCGCGATGCCGCCGCTGTAGGCGAGCACCAGCGCCCCGTGCGTGTTCAGGCCCACGGCCGGGAACACGCCGCCCAGGCGGTCGAAGATGGCGTAGATGGCCACCAGCGCCAGCACGGCCGGGAACATCTGCATCAGCATGAGGCCGGTGAGCAGCTGCCTGCGGCCGCGGAAGCGCAGCCGCGCGAGGGCGTAGGCTGCGGTGGTGGACAGCAGCAGCGTCACCACCCCCGAGGCGAGTGCGACGACGAGGCTGTTCCACAGCCAGCGCATCACCGGCAGGTCGGGCACGACCCAACGGCCGTCGGGGCCGGGGTAGGGCATGCCCAGCACGTAGCGCCAGTGTTCCAGGCTGATGCTCGACGGGATGAGGGAACCGCTGGCGAAGTTGCCCGGGCGCAGGCTGACGCTGAGCACGATCAGGAACGGGAACACCACGGCTGCGCACAGGGTGAGCAGGAACAGGTGTGTCAGCAGCAGGCGCCAGCGCTGATTTCCGGGTTGCACGATGGCCATGGCTTCAGGGCTCCTGCAGTTGCAGCGGTTCCCGCGGAAAGACGAGGCTGGTGAGGGTGCTGAGGCCGCCGTCGGCAAAGAGCTCGATCGAGCAGGTGTCGAGCACCAGCTCCAGTTCGATCGTGGGGCTTTCGGCCACGCGTGGCGCGTGGTGGCGGCCAGCGAAGCCGGCGTGAAAGTCGACCCCGCCCGATCGGCTGCGGTCGATGAAGAAGCGGTTGCTGGTGGTGTCGTGGCCGATCAGCACTTCGTCGCCCGCGCGGTTGGCGAGCTTCAGTGTGAAGCCCGGCTCGCGCTGCAGGCGCATGACGTGGGCCGCCGCTTCGCGGGCCGGCTGCTGGGCCAGCAGCGCGCGGCCGTGGAGGTTCGTGAGCCGCAGTTCGCGCGGCAGCGTCATCGCGCCACGCCAAGGGGCCGTGGGCAACTGCTGCGCGTACAGCCAGTTGCTCATCCAGCCGGTGAGCAGCACACGACCCTGCACGCCATGCCAGGTGACGCCGGCGTAGTGGTCGGGGCCGTGATCGAGCCAGCGGATGTCGGTGTGCTCGGGCTCGAAGTGTTCGCCGTCGAAGTGGCCTGCAAAGTACTGCGTGGCCGAGCCACCGTTCGGCCCGCCGGGGTTGATGCTCACCAGCAGCACCCACTTCGGTCGTCCGTCGAGTTCGAAGGGGATCAGGTCGGGGCACTCCCACACGCCGCCGTGCGCGCCGACGCCAGGCCCGCCGAAGCTCGACAGCAGCGCCCACGCCTGCAGATCGGCGGAGGCATACAAGCGGATGTGGTCGCCCGCGGCCAGGCACATCACCCAGCGCCCTCGCTCGGCATGCCAGAAGACCTTGGGGTCGCGGATGTCCTTCACGCCCGGGTTCGGCAGCACCGGGTTGCCGGTGTGTCTGCGCCAGGAGCGGCCCTGGTCGAGACTGATGGCGATGCTCTGCGCCTCGGTATCGCCGTGGCTCGTGTACAGGGCCACCCAGGGCGCGATGCCGCGTTCGCCGAAGCCACTGGTGTCGGCGTGGTCGATGACGATGCAGCCCGAGAAGACCATGCCCAGGGCGTCCGGCGCCAGCGCCACCGGCTGTTCCTGCCAGTGCAGCAGGTCGGTGCTGGTGGCGTGGCCCCAGTGCATCGGCCCCCACACCGCGCTGCCCGGGTGGTACTGGTAGTGCAGGTGGTAAACGCCGCCGTCGAACACCAGCCCGTTGGGGTCGTTCATCCACATCGCCGACGGGGTGTGGTGGAAGGCGGGCCTCATCGCTTCGGCTCCTCGGCGATCTTCGTGTAGCGCATCTGCACCAGCGTGATCGCGGCCACGATGAGGAAGATCACCGTGCTGATGGCGCTGGCCAGGCCGAACTGCTGGCCGCTGTCCTGGAACGCGATGCGCCAGGTGTAGCTCACCAGGATGTCGGTGGTGCCCGCGGGCATCGAGGTGTCGAGCTGGTCGGGCCGCCCGCCGGTGAGCAGGCTGATGAGCAGCGGCGTCAGCGGCTTGACGATCAGCGGCGCGGTGATGGCGCGGAAGTTCACCCACGCACCTGCGCCGGCCACGGCCGAGGCCTCGTACAGGTCGGCCGGGATCGCCTTGATGAGCCCGGTGCAGAGGATCATCATGTACGGAAAGCCGAGCCACACGTTGACGATGAGCAGCATCAGCTTGGCCAGCAGCGGGTCGCTGAACCAGGCCGGCTTGATGCCGAAGAGCTGCGACAGGATCAGGTTGATCTCGCCCAGGTTCTGGTTGAACAGGCCCTTGAAGACGAGGATGCTGATGAAGCCCGGCACGGCGTAGGGCAGGAACAGCACCAGCCGGTAGGCGCCCTTGAAGGGCAGGGCCTCCCAGTTCAGCAGCACGGCCAGCAGCAGGCCCAGGCCGGCAGCGCCGGCCACGCTGAGCGCCGCGAAGACCACCGTCCACACGAACACGCTGACGAAGGGCTCGCGGAATCGGCCGTCGCTGAAGATGTGGCGGTAGTGGCCGAAGCCGACGTTGACGCGGTAGCCGGGCTGGAGGCGGCTGCCGCTCTCGCTGGTGAAGAAGCCGGTGCCGGGGTCGGGGCGGTAGGCGGTGCCGGTGAGCTGGTCGACGAGCGCACCGTCTTCGCCGGCGCGGTAGAGCGCCTGTCGCTGGGCGAACTCGCGCAGGCTGGACAGCCTGAGCGCGGTGCCGTCTGCGGACTGCAGCGTGAGCGTGCGCAGCGCCGGCAGCAGTGCCACCACGTCGCGCAGCGGCAGCGCCGGTGTGGCGGCCTCGGCCGGCTCCAGCGCCACCTGCCGCGGTGCAGCGCCTTCCAGCGGCAGCGCCGGTGTGGCGAGTGCGGGCCGGCCTTCGTCCGCGGGCAGCACCACGCGCACGCCTGCGCCCTCGCGGTGCAGCGAAAAGGGCCGCGCGCTGCCGGGCTTGTGCACCGCTTCTTCCAGCAGATAGGCGCGCACGCGGTCTTCGTCGAGCAGGTTGGCCGAGCTGTAGTTGGTGAAGCCGATCCCCATCGTGTAGAGCATGGGGAAGATCACGAACACCAGCGCCGCGGCGATGCCGGGGAAGAGGTAGCGCGCCGCATGGCTGCGCGCCGAGGTGTAGGTCCACAGCGCGAGCGTCGTCACCACCAGCAGCGTCACCGCCAGCAGCGCCTCGCCGGCGGCGTGCACACGGAACACGGCGTAGAGCGCGGCCAGCGCCAGCAACAGGATGACGACCCTGCCCCTCATCGGTCTACCGGCCCTTCACACGCGCCGCGGCCGCGTCCAGCGCCTGCGCGGCGGTCTGGCGGCCTTCGCTGAGGTTGGTGAGCGAACTCTTCAGCGCCGACCACACGCGCCCCATCTCCGGGTTGCTGGGCGTGGGCAGGCCGTCCCGAGCCGAGTCCATGATGCCGGTGATGCGCGGGCCGGTCACCGGGTCGGCGCGCAGTTCGGCGAAGTAGGCGCGGCTGGCCGGCGCGCCGATGGGCTCGGCGCGGTCGATGGTGCGCAGCCCGGGCAACGTCAGCAGGTGGTGCTCGATGAACTCCACGGCGAGCTCGTGCTGCTTCGTGGCACGGTTGATCATCACGCCCTTCACGCCGACAGCGGGTGCCGCCGGCCGGCCGCCCAGTGCCGGGACGCGCGCCACGCCGAAGTCGATGCCCACGCGCCGCAGGTTCACCCAGGCCCAGGGGCCGTTGATCATCATCGCCACGCGGCCCTGCGCCATCGCGGCCTCCATCTCGGCGTAGCCGCTGCCCACCGGCATCAGGCCCTGGCGGATGAGCTTCTCGAGCAGCGCCGCGCCCTGCTTCGCGCCGGCGTTGTTGATGCCGGTGTCGCGCTCGTCGAAGCTGCCGTCCTCGCGCGGCTTGAAGGCATAGCCGCCCTGCGCGGCGAGGATCGGCCAGGTGAAATAGGCGTTGGTGTAGTCCCAGAGGATCGCGCGGCGGCCGCTCCGCGCCAGCTCGGCGTCGAGCGCGAAGACCTCGTCCCAGTCGCTCGGCGGCGTCTTCACCAGCGCGCGGTTGTAGACCAGCGTCACCGCCTCCAGCGCGTACGGGTAGCCCCACAGGCGCGAGCGCAGCGAGAAGCCCTTCCAGGCCAGCGGGTCGATGTCGGCCTGCAGCGCGCGGTTCGGGTTCACGCTGTGCAGCAGGCCGCCGGCGATCCACTCGCCGATGCGGTCATGCGCATAGATGTAGATGTCGGGGCCCTTGCCGGCCCCCGCCGCCTGCTGGAACTTGGCCGGGCCTTCGTCGGGGGTCTCCACGACCACGGGCACGCCGGTCTCGGCGCTGAAGCGCTCCCCCACCGCGCGCATGCCCTTTGCGCCTTCGACCGTGAACCACACCACCAGCGGCGCCGGCTGCGCGCGCAGCACCGCCGGTGCGGCGAGTGCCGCCAGGCCGGCGCCTGCGGCGTGGAGGACGCTGCGGCGCTGCGTCACGGCCGAGGCTTCAGCGCCGCTGCGCCGCGCAGTGCTCGGCGATGTAGCGGCTGTGCGAGGGCATCACGTCCACGCACTTGCCGATCACGGTGCGGATGCCTTCGAGGAACTGGTGCACCTCGGCCTCGGGGTAGAGGTCGACCAGCGGGTCGTAGCCCTCGGGCTTCAGGCCCTGGCCGTGCAGCACCTGCAGCCAGCTCACCTCGGTGAACAGCTCGGTGTGCTCGCGGAAGATGCGGCCGTGGCTCTTCCACAGCGCCATGCGCTTCTTCAGCGACTCGGGCACGTCCATCTCGCGGCAGGCGGCCCAGAAGGGCTCGCTGCGCTGGTTGAGGTGGTAGTGCAGGATGATGAAGTCGCGCACCCGCGTGTACTCGAAGTCCATCTGCCCGTTGAACTCGTCCACGTCGGGCTGGCTGAAGCCGCGGCTCGGGAACAGCTTCATGAGCTTGGCGATGCCGGCCTGCACGAGGTGAATGCTGGTGCTCTCCAGCGGCTCCATGAAGCCGCTGGCCAGGCCCAGGGCCACGACGTTGCGGTTCCACATCTTCTTGCGCTTGCCGGTGACGAAGCGGATCACGCGCGGCTCGGCCAGCGCCTTGCCGTCGAGGTGGGCCATCAGCGTGCCGATGGCCTCGTCCTCGCTCACCTGGCTGCTGCAGAAGACATGGCCATTGCCGGTGCGGTGCTGCAGCGGGATGCGCCACTGCCAGCCGGCGCGGTGTGCGGTGCTTCTTGTGTAAGGCGTGATCTCCGCGACGCTCTCGCACGGCACGGCCACCGCGCGGTCGCAGGGCAGCCAGTGGGTCCAGTCGTCGTAGCCGGTGCCCAGCGCCTGCTCGATGAGCAGGCCGCGGAAACCCGAGCAGTCGATGAAGAGCTCGCCCTCGATGCGCTGGCCGCTGTCGAGCTGCACCGATTCCACGTGCCCGTTGGCGGCGCGCAGCTGCACATGCTGGATCTTGCCCTCGATGCGCTGCACGCCACGCGCCTCGCTGTACTTGCGCAGGTACTTCGCGTAGAGCGCCGCGTCGAAGTGGAAGGCGTAGGTGATCTGGCCCAGCGGCGAGTTCGGCATGTCGGCCTTGGGCCGCATGAACTTGTTGGCGCGGCTGGCCATGCGCGTGATCGAGTACTGCTCCAGGTCGGGCGCCTTGCCGGCGAGCCACATCTTGAGCCAGTACTGGTGGAACTCGGTCGTCCACAGCTCCTGGCCGAAGGTGCCGAAGCCGTGGATGTAGCGGCTGCCCTGCTCGCTCCAGTTCACGAACTCGATGCCCAGCTTGAAGCTGCCCATCGTCTCGCGCATGAACTCGTTCTCGTCGAGCTCGAGGATCTTGTTGAAGAGCTGGATCGGCGGGATCGTGGCCTCGCCGACGCCCACCGTGCCGATCTCGTCGGACTCGACGAGCGCGATCTGCACCTTTCCCTGCAGCACCTTGGACATCATCGCCGCGGCCATCCAGCCGGCGGTGCCGCCGCCGACGATGACGACCCGCTGCAGCAGCTGGCTGGGCGTGGTTGCGGGTGGTGCGTTCATGGTGGGTGGCAGTCTGCAATGAAAAAGGCCCCGGGGCCGGTTGCCCGGCCGCGGGGCCTGAATCGGATCAGGCGCGCGGCGTCAGAGCTTGTACGCCACGCCGAGCGTGTAGGTCTTGCCGTACTTGACGCGCTCGACGATGTTGTCCGGCGTGCTGTTGTAGCGCTTGAACTCGGCGTTCGTCAGGTTCTTGCCCTGCGCCAGGATCGACAGGCCCTTGAGGAAGCCGCTCTGGAACTCGTAGGAGACCTGCACGTCCTGCGTCGTCTCCGGCGCCACGAAGGTCAGCTGCCGGTTGTCCTGGAAGTCGCTGATCTCGCCCAGGAACTCCGAGCGCTTGCGTTGCGCCCAGCTGATGCCGAAGCCCGCCTTCTCGAAGTACACGCGCAGGTTGGTCACGTTCTTCGACAGGCCCGGCAGCGGCAGCTGGCTCACGCCCACGTCGTTGGTGTTCAGGCCCGAGGCGGGGATGGACACCTTGCTCGACGTGATCGAGTGGTTGAGCTCGATGCCGAAGCCGTCGAGCACCGGCGTGAACAGCGCGAAGGGCATCGACACCGTGAACTCGGCGCCGCTCAGCCGCCCGCCCGTGCCGTTGGCCGGCTGGGTGTACAGGCCGATGGGGCTCAGGCCCGGCGGCAGCTGCACGCCGTACTGGCTGTAGTCCACCGCCTGGGTCTGGCGGTAGACGTAGGTGCGCAGGTCCTTGTAGAAACCCGCCACCGCCACGTAGGCGCGGTTGCCGAAGTACTTCTCGAACGAGAGGTCGAAGTTGTTGGCGCGGAAGGGCTCCAGGTAGGGGTTGCCGCCGCTGCCTTCGAGGCGCGGGCCGCCCTGCGCGGCCGCGTTGACGCTGAAGGTCGAGCTGGCACGCAGGTCGGCCATGTTGGCGCGCGACATCACCTGGCCCACGGCCAGGCGCACCACCGAGTCGGCGGGCAGGTCGAGCGCGAGGTTCACCATCGGGAGCACGTCGGTGTAGCTGTGCTTCACGTCGACGCGGGTGGCCGGGCAGGTGGCGGGCGTGTTGCCGGTGCAGTTCGCCGAATCCAGCGCGAAGCCGCTGCCCGTCTGCTTGGTGTCGACGAGCTGCACACCCACGTTGCCGCGCAGCTGGCGGCCGAAGACCTCGGACTCCAGGTTGGCCTGGGCGTAGCCCACGGTGATCTTCTCGTTGACCTGCCAGTCCTTGTTCAGGATGTCGCGGTCGACCTTGGGCGGCAGGTCGTAGATCACGCCCAGCGAGCCCTGCGGATCCCAGGTGATGATGGGGATGCCCACGCTGCCGGCCACGGTGGAGCCGGGGTTGGGCACGTTCACCGAGGCATAGGGATCGAGCACCTGGCCGGTGACCAGGTCCACGCTGCCGCGGATCACGAGGCGGCCCTCGTTGGCCGAGCGGGTCTTGGTGCGCTCGCTGTAGTTGGCGCCGAAGTCGAGCTCGGTGATCGGGCCCAGCTCGAACGGGCTCTTGGTGGTCAGGCGCAGCGCGCTGATCTCGTCCTTGACCGTCGGCAGCGCCACGTAGCCGGCCTGCGGCGAGCCTTCGCCGCCCGACCAGCCCATCGGGTCGGTCAGCTTGACCACGTTCGGGTCGGCGTAGTTCAGGCTCGTCTGGTAACGGACCTGGTCGAAGTTGCCGCCGGTGAAGCCGCTCCAGCTGATCGTGCTGGCGCGGTGCGCGGCCGCGAACTGCGGCAGGTTGCCGTTGCCGACGAGGCCGGCGGTGGTCTCGTAGCGCGTGCCCTTGCGGTTGACCGTGCTCTGCGAGAGGTCGACCGCGCTGGTCCAGGTGCCGAGCTTGAAGCGCACGTTGGCGCCCCAGGCGTTCAGGTCGTCCTCGGTGCGCTCGTCGTGGTTGCGCACCACGCCCTTGTAGTTGTCGAGCGTGCCGCTGGTGAAGTTGCCGTTGGCGTCGGCGGTCACGTTGTAGAAGCGGCCGTTGGGGTCGTAGCCGCCGGCACTGTTGCCGCCGACCGCGCCTTCCAGGCCCTTCTTGCTGGCCTTGAAGTCGCCCTCGGAGTAGAAATAGTCGAGGTTGAACTCGAGGTCCTTGTTCGGCTTGTACTGCAGCACGGCCATGCCACCCACGCGCTCGAACGTGGTGCGCTCGAGGTCGGAGGTGAAGCCGCCCGGCGCACGCGCGGTGATCTCGGTGCCCTGGCACACGCCGTTCACGTCGTAGGTGCTGGTGCAGCCGGTGACGTCGGGCGCCCAGCCACCCCAGGCGTTGAAGCGCTGCTGATCGGCGCCCTTGTCCTTCAGGGTGGTGAAGCCCAGCGCGATGCCGAGCTTGCGGTCGGCGAACTGGTCGATGTAGGTCAGCGTGGCGCGGTCGCCGCTGCCCTCGCCGAAGCCGCTGTCGATGCCCGTCTTTTCCTTGGTGTAGCGGCCGGCGATGGTGCGCTTGCCGAAATCCAGCGGGCGCACGGTCGTCATGTTGATCGTCGAGGCCAGGCCCTGGTTGATCAGGCTGGCCTGCGGCGTCTTGTAGATCTGCACGCCGCTGAGCAGCTCGGCCGGGAACTGGTCGAACTCCACGCCGCGGCTGTCGCCGGTGGAGGCCTGCTCGCGGCCGTTGAGCGTGGCGGCGTTGAAGTCGGGCGACAGGCCCCGCACGCTGATGCCCGAGGCGCGGCCGGTGGCCTTGTTGCGCTGCGTGGCCAGGCCCGGCAGGCGAGAGATCGCCTCGGCCACGGTGGTGTCGGGCAGCTTGCCGACGTCTTCGGCGCTGATCGCCTCGACCACACCGTCGGCGTTCTTCTTGACGCTGATGGCGCTCTCGATGCCACGGCGGATGCCCGTGACGGTGACCACCTGGTCGGCCGGCGCTGCAGCGGCCGTCTGGGCCGATGCCACGCCCGGGCCGACCAGCGCCGCTGCCACGGCCGCCGCGATCGGGCTGGCCTTGAGCAGCGAGCGCGAGTGGGCACGCGCGGGGGAGTGATGTTTCATGGATGTCTCCTGACTCTTTCGGGGTACCACTGATTTCCGGGCCTGACCACTGCAGCTGGCAGCCTCGCCCGGGCGACTGGATCGTTCGACTGGACGGAACTTTGTACCAAAACTAGATGCTCGGGATACCTTCGGAAACCCTAGATCGTCTCTGCCGCGATACGCGCCGGAGCCCGCCACACCCCGAATCGTGGTGTCTTCCCAGCTAGGCGGGCGGGCGGTTCGATTCCGGCCAGGCGGGCGGGGCAGCCGCGGGCAGCGCCAGATGTAGTTGAACTACCACCAGGAAAACAACAACTGTCTTGGCCTGCCGTGCGGGGGCGCTCCTACACTGCGCCGCCATGCGCCTGTTGACCTGCCTTGCCATGACCGCCCTCGCCGCGGCGGGCGCGGCCGCTGCCGAATCGCCGCCGCTGCACGTGCCTTCGCCGGACTGGCGGGATCAGATCATTTATTTCGTGCTGACCGACCGTTTCGCCGACGGCGACCCGTCCAACAACGACCAGGGCCGGGGCGAGTTCAAGGCGGGTGCCCCGGGCCATTACAACGGCGGTGATTTCCGCGGCCTGCGCGCGCGCCTGGCCTACATCCAGGGCCTGGGCGCGACGGCGGTGTGGGTCACCCCGCCGGTGGCCAACCAATGGCTGGATCCGACCGGCAGCCACGCCGGCTACCACGGCTACTGGGCCGAGCACTTCATGCGCGTCGACCCGCACCTGGGCAGCCTGGCCGACTACCAGGCGCTGGCGCGTGAGCTGCACGGCCGTGGCATGTTCCTGGTGCAGGACATCGTCGTGAACCACACCGGCAACTACTTCGGCTTCGACCGCGCCGGCGCCTACCAGCCGCACGTGCAGACGCCGCCGGTGGCGCGCCCGAGCCAGCCCCCGTTCGACCGCAACGACCCGCGCGACCCCGCGCAGCGCGCCGCCGGCATCTACCACTGGACACCCGACGTCGCCGACTACACCGACCCGCAGCAGGAGCTGAACTTCCAGATGTCGGGGCTCGACGACCTGAACACCGAAAACGCCGCCGTGCGCCGCGCGCTGCGCGAGAGCTACGGCTTCTGGATCCGCGAGGCCGGTGTCGATGCCTTCCGCGTCGACACGGCGTTCTACGTGCCACCGGCGTACTTCCGCGATTTCCTCGAAGCCCGCGACCCGGCCGCGCCCGGCATCGCCGAGGTGGCGCGCCGCACCGGCCGGCGGCAGTTCCACGTCTTCGGCGAGGGTTTCGGCATCGACAAGCCCTACCGCGACGAGCAGGCGCGCAAGATCGAGCGCTACATGCGCGACGCCCGCGGCGCGCCGCTGTTGCCGGGCATGCTGAACTTCCCTTTGTATGGTGCGATCGGCGACGCTTTCGCGCGCGGCCGGCCCACGGCCGAGCTGGCGCACCGCATCACCCGGACGATGCAGCTGCACGCGCGGCCGCACCTGATGCCGAACTTCGTCGACAACCACGATGTCGACCGCTTCCTCAAGGGCGGCAGCCCCGCAGGCTTGCGGCAGGCGCTGCTGGCGCTGATGACGCTGCCGGGCATCCCGGTCATCTACTACGGCACCGAGCAGGGCTTCACCGAGCCGCGCGCGGCGATGTTCGCCGCCGGCTGGGGCAGCGGCGGCCGCGACCGCTACGACACCGAGTCACCGCTGTACCGCGACATCGCTGCCATGGCCGCGCTGCGCAAGTCGCACCGCGTCTTCAGCCGCGGCCGGCCCACCGTGCTGCACGCCGATGCGGCCGGCGCCGGTGCGCTGGCCTGGAAGATGGTGCAGGGCCGCCGGCAGGCACTGGTGGTGATGAACAGTGCCGACACCGAGGCGCTGCTGCCGGCCGTGCGCACGGGGTTTGCGCCGGGCACGCGACTGCGCGGGCTGTACGGCCTGCAGGGTGTGCCGGCCGGGCTCGTGGTGGGCGCCGGCGGGCGCATCACGCTGCCGCTGCCGCCGCGCAGCGGGCAGGTCTGGCTGGTGGAGTCGGCTGCCGGCGCAGCGCCGGCAGCCGCACCGGGGCCCACGCTGGAGCCGCTGCCGTCCACCAGAGTGCGTGGCGACTTCACGGTGCGGGGCCGCAGCGCTGGGCCGGTGCGTCTGGTGCTCGACGGCAACCTGGCCGCGGCCCCGACCGTCACGCCCGACGCCCAGGGCCGCTGGCAGGCGCGTGTCGACACCTCGGCCCTGATCGATCCCGCCGTGCTGCACAGCCTCACCGTGTGGCCGGAGGGCGGTGCGGCGGCGGTGCCTCGTCGCTTTTTCGTCGACCGCACCTGGCAGACCCTGGCCGATGTGCCCGACCCCGCGGGCGACGACCACGGCCCCGACGGCCGCTACCTCTACCCCACCGACCCCACCTGGGGCGACAACCGGCAGATGGACCTGCGGGGCGTGAAGGTGCTGGGCGCTGGTGGCGCGTTGCGGCTGGAGCTGCGCATGGCGCGCACGACGCGGCTCTGGAACCCGGCCAACGGCTTCGACCATGTGGCCTTCACCGTCTTCATCGAGCTCCCGGGCCAGGCCGGCGGCGCCACGGTCCTGCCGCTGCAGGACGGCTCGCTGCCCGAGGGGATGCGCTGGCACCGTCGCCTGCGGGTGGGCGGCTGGAGCAACGCGCTGTTCAGCGACGCCGCCGCGAGCGCCAGCCACGAAGGCACGCCCGTGGCCACGGCAGCCAGCGTCGAGGTCGAGGCGGCGCGCCACACCGTGGTGCTCACCTTGCCGCCTGCGGCGCTGGGCGGGCTCGGCAGCCTGAGTGGCGCCCGCGTCTGGGTGACGACCTGGGACTACGACGCCGGCTACCGCGCGCTCGGCCCGCAGCCGCAGCCGCACGCCGTGGGGGGAGCCGAGGCCGGGCCGAAGGTGATGGACAGCTCGGCCGTGATCCGGCTGCCCTGAAAGCAAGAAAGGGCAGGCCGCTCGCGCGACCCGCCCTGTTCAGACCGGCCGAAAGCCGGCGAGGCGCAATTACTTCTTGGCCTCTTCCTTCTTGGCTTCCTTCTTCATTTCGGTCTTCTTCTCTTCCTTCTTCATTTCGGCCTTCTTGGCGGCGCTGGCGGCCGGCTTGGCGGCTTCGGCCTTGGCGGGGGCGGCGCCGGCGTGCGAAGCAGCCTGGGCGGTGAAGGCGAAGGCGGCCAGCAGCAGGGCGGTCAGGGTCTTGTTCATGTCGGTCTCTCTCGGTGTGAAGGGGATGTTGAAGCGCCGTCCGCGAACCGCAGCGGGCTGCGGACTTTGGGCGACCGAGGCTCAACGCCCCTCCTTCACGAAGGGTTGACGCCGGGCTTGTCAGGGTTTGCATCCATATGCAGCCGGCGGTGCGTAGAAGCCGCTCGCTACCATCCACGCCGATGTCGATCCGATCTTCGGGGGTGGCCGGGCTTCTGACCCTGGCTGCCGCCCTCGCCACTGCCGCCCCCTACACCCCCAGCGGCGACGGCCAGGTCCTGGAGCGGGTGCCGGCCCGCAGCGCCAACGCCGAACTGCGCCAGCTGCAGGCCGCCTGGCGTGCTGCGCCGGCCGATCTCGCCGCCGCCACCCGCCTGGCCTGGCGCTACCAGGCCGAGGTGGCCGCCACCGGCGATCCGCGCACCATGGGCTGGATCCAGGCCACGCTGCGCCCGTGGTGGAACCTGCCCGATCCACCGCCCGAAGTGCGCGTGCTGCGGGCCGTGGTGCTGCAGTTCGATCACCGCTTCGAGCCCGCGCTGGCCGACCTGGCCGCGGTGCTGGCGGCCAACCCGGCCCATGCGCAGGCACTGGCGTGGCAGCTCGCGATCCAGCTCGTTCGTGCCGATTACGAGGCCGCTCGCAGCGGTTGCGAGCAGATGAAGGCCCTTGTGTCGAGCGTGGTGGCCGTGGCGTGCGCCGCGCAGCTGGACGCGCTCGGTGGCCGCATCGGCCCTGCGGCCGCGGCGCTGCAGCAGGCCCTGGCCAGGCCGGCTGACGCGGCCGAGGCGCTGTGGAGCCTGACCCGGCTGGCCGAGATCGAACAATGGCGCGGCAATGCCGCCGCCGCCGAAACGGCCTTCCGCCGTGCGCTGGCGCTGGCGGCGCAAGGGAGGGCCGATGTCTACCTGGAGGCGGCCTGGGCCGACTTCCTGCTCGAGCAGGGCCGCCCTGCCGAGGTGCTGGCCCGGCTGAAGGACGCTCGCGCCGACGTGCTGCTGCTGCGCCTGGCGCTGGCGGCCCGCGCAGCGGCCGAC
>SXGT01713582.1_pt1 | contig 15738 bp, 14 predicted proteins | sample 3176221 | NCBI WGS metagenome assembly SXGT01 (sample SAMN11356862, study PRJNA531348) | freshwater metagenome | isolation source: freshwater sample F1-120 | place: China: Fuxian Lake, Yuxi | collected 2017-12-25
GGATATTTTATGTTTGTTCATATCGAGCGTAATGTTATTTTGATGTAGATTTTGGAGGTTGCGACAGTTAATGTAATATCCCTGAAAATATATGAATCCAACCGCAGCAAAAGCAGAAAATATCACGATAAGTATGGCGGACATGACCCGATTGGGATCTTTTTCTTCTGATTCCGCGGCAGAGGCAGAAGAAAAAACAGCAGAAGTATCCAGAAAGAGAGAAACGCCAAAAGACACTCCAAGAGAGAACACAGGCAGAAGTCAAGTAAGTTCGTTGGTATTTGATAACATATTGCCAGATGAATCGGACGAATTTTCCGCGGTTGGCGGCGACAATTGTGTGGCGAGCGGCGGTGGTGCGGCTGCAGCCGTTGGCGAAATCGTCGTCAAACAATATGACCAGATACCGTATAAGAAGTACAATTACAAACAGATCGAGAATGAAATCAATGCGAATTATTTCGACGAACACGAATATTATTCCAGTGCTCTGGACATATTAGCGACCTATCTGAGAGGACAAAAAATTGTGTATATGGAGTCGAAAGCTCATTGTGGTATGCAGTTGAATTGTTTGATGATGCCCGCGATATTGTTATCAACGGCTGCGACGGTGTTGTCGTCAGTGATTGCGAATTATTCCTGGGGAGCCAGTTTAATTTCAGGGGTCAATGGGGTCATTGCTTTTTTATTGGCGGTTGTTAATTACTTGAAACTGGACGCAACCTCAGAAGCTCACAAGATATCATCGCATCAATACGACAAATTGCAGTCATCTATTGAGTTTCTCTCTGGAACGACGTTGTTATTTAACCGAGACAAGGAAATTATTCAGGAGAGATTGGACGAGATTGAAAAGAAAATAAGCGAAATCAAAGAGACAAATCAGTTCATTATTCCGAAGGAAATCAGAACACAATATCCGATTATTTATAACACAAATGTGTTTTTGATTATTAAAAAAATCCAGGACATACGCAAACGTAAAATCAATGATCTGAAGGAAATCAAAAACAAAAAGAATTATTTGTTGGCGGTATTAACGTCCAAAGTTATGCGATCGGGGGTGGGTACGTCCGATGATGCCGGTGCAGGTGCAGAAGATATACGAGATTTGGAACAAACAATCGACAAATTAATAGAAGAGAAAGATAAATGTGTGAATAATTTGTTGATGTTAAAGTCGGCTTTTTCCATGATCGATGACATGTTTACCCATGAAATGGAAAATGCCGAACGACGCAAACAAATCGGGTACATTTGTTATAATATGCTGTGTTGTATATTTCGAGTTTTCAGAGAGAAAATATCGGATCCGCGGAAATGTAATCCGTTTATTGAGGAAGTTATGGCGCCATATGGAAGAATGGGAGCGGGATATAATAAACGATGGGGTCGCTCGGGCGGCAGCACCAGTGGGGCAAGTGCAGCGGATGGAGATTCGCAGAAATAAAAGATTGGTGCAACGGCAAATGAATGTATCAGAATAATATAAATGAAAATTCGAGGACAAAGTCGTAAATGTCGGATAAATTTAAAACGCAAATGTTTGCGGTCTCGGTCTAGGTTGCGGTCTCGATCGAAACAACATGGAGGTGAACGTTTTAAACCTGCAACAGCACAGGATTTAAGAGTGGCTTTATATCATTATACAACTTCGAACGCGAATTCTAGATCTCAGAAAACAATTATGGGACATATTAGCACATGGGATGTATCATTAGTAACAGATTTTACAGAGTTATTATCTGGTATTGAAAGAACACATATTATAAACAATGAATTACAAGGAATTGGAGAGTGGGACGTATCACATGTCGTAAATATGACTGACTGTTTTTCATATTGTTTTGAATTCAATCAGCCATTAACCAATTGGAATCCATCATCTGCAACTATTATGACTGGGATGTTTATTGGATGTAAAAAATTTAATCAACCATTAAATCATTGGAATGTATCACATGTTGAAGATATGGCAAACATGTTTGAAAATTGTCTGGCATTCAATCAGCTATTGAACGAATGGGATGTATCACAAGTTACGAATATGACAAAAATGTTTAAAAATTGTAAAGCATTTAATCAACCATTGTTGGAATGGAATGTATCACAAGTTGAAGATATGGCAAACATGTTTGAAAATTGTGCGGTATTCAATCAACCATTGAACGATTGGGATGTATCGCGAGTTGAAAATATGACAAAAATGTTTTCTGATTGTAAATTATTTAATCAACCATTAAACAATTGGAGAATGAACGCCGAAGTAAATGTGAGTTTAATGTTTTTAAATTGTGAATCGTTTGATCAATCATTGTTGGAATGGAATGTTGAACAAATGTCAAATACACATTCAATGTTTGATGGATGTGCGATTTCAGATGAAAATAATCCTGTAATTGCATTAGAAAATGCGCATCCTGCTGTCCAAAATCCTGGAATTGCTTACCAAGTTCACAACGAATTTAATGATGTCAATAAACAAGAATTGATCTCTTTGCTTGCAGATGTTGTTACTCTGGATTTTTCCACCATAAATAACCCAAATTTTGTAAATTATATAAAACAAAAAATATTGGAAGCTATTGAAACGCATTATACTCCAGAAGAACAACCACCACTTATTACAGCACTGAATGCGTTATATTCAAATTTAGCTATGACAGAAGACAGTCAAATATTGACCGCGGAATATCGGAATTTATATGGGAAAGCTCTGGAATTTATGTTGGAACAACCTGCAGAAGTTGTCAAAGAATATTTACATGCTTACATTCAAGAATGCGCAATGGCATATGGGGCAAATGTGGATGTATCGCAGATAAATATAAATAATATGAGTTGTGTCAAAGGCAGATTTGAGAGGCTTGTCATGTGTATGAAAACCGCTATGTTGGTTCAATGTGTTGAAAATCCTGGAAGTGAAAAATGTTTGGAAATATACAAAATCATACTTAAAAAAGTATTTGGTGTTAATATTTCGGATTCCGCTGTGGTTGCCCTGGATAAAAACGAGTTAATTCAAAAATGGAACTCGGAACATTTAGATAATGACGAATACAAAGCCGCGACCGGAGTTGGAGACATGACAGAAGATCAACGTCGGGATTTTTTTAGGAACGATTTTATTGAATTTATGCGTTCTGCGTATGAACACAACCAATCATTGACAACTGCGGTACAATCTATGATAGAACAGGAGGCAAATCAATTGGATTTAGCAGGCGTTTTTCGAAACATGATGTTTGGCGGTCGCGTCCGCGGCAGAGGTCTCAGACACGTAACTAGAAAACGATACCGCAGAAATCGTGGACAAAAACGCGTAACCAGACGTCGTAAAATACCTTCTAGAAATATATGAATTACTATTCATCAAACACGTTTGAAACTCCACCCGAAGTTGAAGAACAAACAAATTATTGGGATGTTCCTGCGGCGACAAAGGTGCCAACAAAAAAGAAAAGCGTATCGTTTAATGACATATTGTCAAATATGCAAATGATTGTGGATAAAAATGGGGTATTGCAGCACATGATTCCAAAACCTATGACAGGTGGTGCAGGTGTGGATCCATATGCTTATGATGCTGGGATGTACAATCAGCCCATGCCGGCATCAGACAATGGGGTGTCTTATCCAGCAGACCCGGTACATCCATCTGTGAAACATAGTTATATTTACAACAAATATTTCGCAAATTATGCGGATCCGCACGCCGTATTGGAACAACCAGAAATAAGAGTTCCGAAAACCTTGGATGAATATGCTAGAATGTTGTTGGATGACAAACGAGCTCGGCAACAAGAACGAGAGAGAATTGCTCGAGTCAAGTCAACAAAAATGTTATACACACAAATACCTGCAGGGGGTGGAGGTGGATCTAGTTGTGGAGTATTGCGTGCCAGTAGAAATTCTTTGCGAACTATGAATTTGCGGTGATTTCTTTCTTGGTTAACAGAGAGAAACCTAGTTTCGTGGGAATGTAAAATATTTCCTGCGGAGTATTGTAGCCGACGACATGTCATTCAGGCAATATGGTGGAATGCAATATGCACCGAGGCATAACATGGTGTCAAGTAATACAAGTAATGCCGCGGTATTACAGGTAACAACCGGGGTTGGACAGGCGAATTCCTACATTAATTTTTTCAGCGATATTAGTGGAAATGTTGTGTTTCCATTTGATGTGGACATTAGTGGAAATTTGCTCGTAGGTGGAGATGTCGGTGTTGGCGGGGATGTGGACATTAGTGGGAATTTGGTTGTTGGTGGAGATCTGATCGTGGATGAGAATTTTTTTGCAGGAGAAACGGTCGTGTATAATACACAGGAAAACGTGAACACTGATGGTCAAATACTCTCTCTTGTGACGATTATATCTTGGTTGGACACATCTGTATCTGGTGCGATTACGGTGAGTTTACCAGCAGGGACTTTTACAGGACAAATAAAAATTCTTGGATATACCAATGGAACATCTGCGGTTACTATTACTGGACCTTTTATAAATGCCCCGAGTATCACAATGACAACGGGTTCACAAACCTTGTCGTTGTTGTGGACAGGGGTTTATTGGATTACAACAGGAGTGTATAATTGGTTAGAAACTGGAGGAAATGTGAATTTTGCGTCGCCGGTTGTGCCAGGTTGGTCATTAACGGGTGCTATTGATACTGTGTATACGACAGCTCCGGCATATTCTGCGACCATGATTGGATATAATTTTTCGGATTCATTCGCGATATTTGGTCCGTTCACTGGAACTAATGTAAATCTTGCGAGCGTATATTTAGAGCCTGGGTCTTATATTTTCAATGCGACCGTTACAGCAACGTCTGGCAGCGCAGCAACCTTGAATGGTGTACTGGAACTTTCAATATTGCCGGGATTTACTTTTGTAACACCGACGTTTTATTCCGCGTTTCCACTGCCATTTTCAGAATATTCCACAGGAAGTTACATGTCGTCTGGTGCCTTATCTCAATCATTTGCGGTGTCAACTGGAGATAATTACACATTGTTTATCAATGGAAACACAGGAGGAATGGCGACGTTAAGTTTTCTAAGTGGATTTTATAGTTTCACAAAAATTGCGTAAACGGTGCGTGCTGCGGTGCGAAAACTGAACTGACATATAACGAATTACTCCTTATGTAGTATGGGACAATTATTTACTTCCTGCACAGACGACGACTGGGAAGAGTTAACAGAAGATGAACTGGCAAGAACTGTGTCCATTCTGCAACTTCGGTATGTTATTTATTTAGTAAATGACGAAACCACAGAATATTTAAAATGGCAAACGCCAGCGAAAACAAATTTTCTAATCAGTGCGAATTATTCATTATTAAGAGGAAAAAGAACGCTAAGCTTTGACAGGTGTACTAAAACATTTGCTCCATCTACACTCTCCATTAGAACCTTAATCAGCATAAATGACACAACTTCCGAATGCAAAGTTGTATTATCTGCCTATGATTATAAGAAATTTCAGGAATCTATGGAACGGATATTTACTAGTGCAAATGGGGTGGGAGTCATTACTGACCTTTAATGATGCATTTATAGGTTACAACAGAGGGATTTTCATGTTTACACATGGGACACACTTTCTGTTTTTTAAACCAATCTGTTAAACAATACACGCAGAAATTGTGCTTACAATTTGTGTGCAATACGATATAATCATTCATAGTTAATAGACAAATAGAACACTCTTCGGGGAATAATTTTCGCATTTTCGACAGCGGACAATGCAAAGTTGTGGGTTTTATGATGGACATGTGCCGTGTATGTTGACCGAACTTGTCTGAGTTTGCAGCCATTATGGAGTTTATTTTATTTCAGTTTTTCATACACCGCGCGGTGTATGAAAAACAATTCGTTTTGCTTTGGCAACAACCCAGTTTTCTATACACCGCGCGGTGTATGGAAAACTGAAATAAACAATACTGTATGAGTGACAGTACTACCAGATTTTCTACGATAACAGAAGATATTACTGCAAACACATCCGCTAATCTATCAACATTATCCAAACAGGAATTATTGGAAAAGTGTGAACAACTGGGGATTATAAAGTGTAAATCGAAAACGAAAACTGGGTTGATAGAGTTACTGACGCAGAAAAATCATGCATCACCGCAGAGAGAAAATGTATCTCCCTTGAGATATCCAGGAGGTAAAACCCGAGCATGTAAAATAATATACGACATCTTGCTGGAACAATTTGGCGTGGATTTTGTGTCGTCGTGTGACACATTGGTGTCGCCATTCTTTGGGGGAGGTTCATTTGAATTTTATTTTCAGAACAACAGCAGCGGCGGTTGCAGTCGTGGTGGCGGCGACAGCAACAGAAGATGTAAATTGCTTGTAAATGATAAATTCGCACCTTTGTTCAATTTTTGGACACAAGTAAAAACAAATGCTGTCGAGTTGTGCGATACATTGGACAACATCCCAGAAGTAACAAAAGAAATGTTTGTCGAATGCAGAAATAACATATTGTCATTGGATGCAGATCCCATGCAACAAGCTGTGAACTATTTCATTATTAATCGATGTTCATTTAGTGGAGCAACATTGTCGGGAGGATTTTCAGAGGAAGCTAGTAAAAAACGATACACACCTTCTGCGGTCGCTAAAATTCGGGCTTTGGATTTGACGAACGTGGATGTATATGGCTACGATTTCGAGGAATTTTTGGACATGTGCTGCAGTCGCGGGGATTTAGGGGTCGCAATCGTGTTTGCAGATCCACCGTATTACCTGGAGTCAAAATCCAAATTATATGGAAACAATGGAGACATGCACGAGTCTTTTGATCACGAACGACTGTTTCGAGTCATGGACGGGTTAGCTTCTGGTGGTGGCGTCATCGGTGCATGGAAATGGATAATTACATATAATGATTGCGCGCACATCAGAGAATTATACAAAAAATACGTGATCATTCCGGTGAATTGGAGTTATGGAATGAACAAATCGAAAACATCGTCGGAAATTATCATTGTCTCTCATTATGCGGACCCCACCGGGGGCGCGTGAGGTGCTCGAGGCATGTAACAGAGATTTGCAGGCAATGTCGCGGGATTATCTAAACTGTAAGGGCTGGGTGTGATGTGTTTTCCGTTTTTTGGTTGACAGGAAACCATGACGGACAAAGTGCAAAAACCACGGGCGTTTTTTCTGGTATGAATTTTGGTTCGAATTCGAAGTTGTTGTTCGCATGTAAACAGCGGAACACCAAAATTGCAAATATCTTGTCCCAAATGGTACAAACCTTTGTCCGAAATTTGTATATAATAACAACCTTTTTCGCGATATAATGCCCCAATAGTTGAGTCTACACAAGTGATATATGTGTCCGCAAAATCCGCGGTATCTCGTTTAATTTGTAACCATTCTGTGTGAGTTACATCCCGATGCATGAATGGTGGTATGTGTCCATTAAATAATGGTCGGGTGTGTGCACCGCCGATGATTTCTTCAAATATTTTTTTGGCAGTTTCGGGTATACGATTTTTCGAACTACCGACCCATTTACCATTGATGGTGTCGTATTTCAACGAACATTGCATCCAATCTGGAGCATTATACTTTTTGATTTCAATAGGCACATCGACACCTGTGTTCGTACAGCAGACAATGTCATTTGTCATGTTACAACCACCCAATTCTTCTGCGTGTTGGGTATTAAAAGGCGCATTGTTTGATTTATGTCTGCAATGTTGGACAATATTGTAGACTTGAGTTTCGTATTTTTTTCCATTGAGAGAACATCGTGCGCCTTTTTGAATTGTATGGTGGTGGTGTGTGACAAGAACTGAGGACAGTGGGAGTTAATGGACTCAGTTTTCCCCGCGGTGGCAGCAAAAAACGTCGGTTTGCCAAAAGTTTAATCGACATTGTTGGTCATCAATCGTCATCGTTGGTCATCAGTCGACGACATCCAGTGGGTTTTTCTGGCTTTAGCATGTTATTAATATCTTCTGTGGTGAAAACGTAGGGTAGATTTTTCGGTATTGAAAGACATTCTTCTGGGTAACTCATACAACCATAATCGTCATGTCCAGTGTCATTCAGAGGAATAAAACAAATTCTCTCAACATCTGCGTCACAACATGAACAATTTTGACATGAATAAATATTTCTGCCAATAATTTCGGATATGGCTTCTCTATCACTGCAACATACACAACACGCTACAAAGCAACGCTGATTTTTGAGTTTTTTCATTTCAGCTGGGGTCAAAGTGTAATCTTTTGGCGTCATTAATCTGAATTTTTCGGTAGACATGGTTGAGTTAATAGTGACATTCTGAGGAATTTATTGTGTCAATTTTTGCTGCTGCAAAACAATTTGTTTGCGACCGCACGAGCGGAAAATAGCATAAACAATAATATTGGTGTACATGTATTCTCTGCAAATGGAATATTATTACGCGTTACTGTTGGCATTTCTTCTGGCAAATGGACCTTATCACATTGGAACATTTTTGCAACACATCGCAAAAGTCTATAAATATCGGAAAACCATGAGTGAAATCAAAAAGAGATCGTTTGAAGAAGAGTCAACATCAGCACCGGTCGCGACACCACCGCGACCTTACAAGAATAAATATGAAGACAAATTGGTCAAAATGAATCGCAGTTGGGTGTATACAGAAGAAGATGTAAAACGTGAATACGACGAAATGGATTTACGAATGCAAAAAGACATAATGTCCATTCGAAACACATTGGAAGACATGTCGAATGAATTGGACGACGAGGATTCCGATTCCGATGACAAAATATCCTATTTACCAGAACGACCGTGCGCAACTAATACCAAAACTGCGGAATTATTGAGTAAATTTCCAGGAGTGTCCAAAGTCATGATGCACGAAAAAGATTCTGTGTATGTGCCTCGCAAAGAATTGGAGAAAGAATTGGCGACATTGGAAAATCATGTATTGGCGAAAACCTATCCAGATTCGTTGATTCAATGTGTAAGATCATTGATACAAACCCGAAAATTAGAGGTGTATAAAAATAGTTATGTGATGGAATTTACACCTGTTGGCAATGTTGTCATGATTTATTCTGCGAAAAAGGAAAGTTTTGAATATTACGCTGACAAAGTAATTCCCTACGAGTTTTTGGAAGTTGTTGCGAGAAAATATGTAATTGCGAATAATTGTGCGCAAATATATGTCAGAATGGGGGAGGAAATTAAGACCTATAAAATAGTGAATAAAAGCGATTCTGGCGGCACGACTGCAGGGTCTGGTGGTGGGGAGGCTGCTGCGGCGACTGGGGCAGAAAAACAGGCGTCATCTGTGTTTGCAAAATTTAAAAGTTATAATCGAACCAGCGGAGGAACATCCGAGGTTATAAAAAACAGCGGAGATGCCACGAAAAAAACGTCTCTCACGCCCGTAAAACTGCAAGTGGAATTGAAAAATCGTATTAATCGATATACCTATTTGGGTAAAATATGCAATTTTTCGTTTTTGAAAATCCCACCGAAGGAAACTGTAAATGCCAAAATGAGTGTGTCGTTCGCAGAATATAAACGAAAAATGGCGGCGACGGCTGCTGCAGCCATTGCGCCACCGGATGAAGATGAATCTTTGTTTTCACCATTGTTTTAATCATCAAAGTCGTAATTTTCGACTACATGTTGATTTAATTCTGGATTGCTGCAATTAACCAATGTATATCTTGTGGTGTGTTTTCTTGAAGAACGGCTAGATAGTTCAACCAAATATGCTCCGCTAGGCATATACATGTCAAGTTTATACAGCTTTATTGAACTTTTTACTTTGTTCGCGACAACATAGGTGTGACTGCCCAAGTTTTGCACAAATTCTGGAGTAGGTTTTTCGTCTTTTTTTGGAAATAAACCCTCGCGATGCAAATATCGCAGGTATTTAGTTCTCTCTGCATCAGGTATCAGAGTACCCTTAATTCCTTGCCATTCGATGGTTGTATCGTCGATATATTTCAAGTTCCCTTCTGCTGAAATGTTTTTTGAACCTGAAGAGTTTCCCATGATGATTATTGCTAGGAATATAATTTGTAAATTTATTTCAGTTTTTCAGTCGATATTGGTCAACTGAAAAACAATTGTTTGCGACTGCGAAACCCGATTTTGATTAATCAATACAGCAACAGGATCAATAAAAAAATTGCACTGAAACTATATGCCAAATACACGAAAAAAATGTCGTGCATGTCGTTTCATTCCGAAAAATTTGTACAAAACACCTAAACACAGAAGACAACGGGGTGGTGTAATAGACGCAACGAGGACAATGACCGCTGTTGAACCTGAAGAGAGAATGGGTGTGTTGGATATGATTGGTGATAGTATAAAACAAGCCGCAGCTAGTGCAGCGGAAACAGCAGAAAATGCTGGATTAAAAGTACTTGGATTGGAACGAGTTGGTGCCGATGTAGCGGCGAATGGTGCGCCATCTGCCATTGGAAATGCTGCGACAGGTGCCATTTCTGGAGTGAATTCCGTGCTTGAAAGTTCAGAGGTTCATAATAGTGTTGTTGGAACTGCGAAAGAAACTGCGGAAATTGCCAGTGGATTGTTGGGAGATGTTAACAGAGAATTAAATAATCCAGAAATGAAACGAGAAGTTGGCGAAAGTTTGCGCAATGCAGGAGAATATGGATCCATGTTGGTGGAAGCTGGGAGAGAACCATTCAACAAAGCTGTGGATGTTGCAGCAGAAGCTATTCCACGAGCCACAGGGGCAGCCATATCTGGAGCCATAAAAGTCGGTACGGATGCTCTGGGAGCCATTCCAGGGGTCGGTGGAATTATTGAAATTGGGAAAATCATCAATGATGGATCTCGCGCCGCCAGCGCAGTCGTCCAAGCTGGATCGGAAATCGCAGAAGCTGGATCCGATATGATGGCAACCACGGCGAAAAACATGGACGAACAAATGCAAGAATTGCAGAAACATCGAGACATGGGACAGCGAATCACACAACGAACACATGATTCTATTCAACGATTTCGCGGTGGGGGTGGATCGGTGGCGACAACAAAGAAACGAAGACGAAGAAAAATGTAGGAATCTGAGAAAAATTGAAATGAATTTTTGCAATTTACCAGAAGACATTAAATAGTAAACCGGAAAGCATGTCAATCAGACTTCAAACGGCTCGAGAACATGTGGCGCGCGCGAGGGAGTTGCTTCAAACCACTGAAGCTGTAGTGAACAAAATGAAAGAAGAATCGAAAGCATCCAATGCCCGTTGTGCACATTTTAGGAAAGAACGAATGCGCATCGATTTGCGCATAGGTGTAACAGACATGTTCACTGGTGTGTTCACTGGCTACAAAACGTGCGCTTTTACTAAACTTATCGGTAAATATGGGCGCAAAAATGTCAAAAAGGTGTTGGACCAATGGCAGCGTTTGTCACAAACCAAGTTAGAAGCGGTATTGGCTTCTGGTGGTGACAATCCAATTGTGTGTGGAGTTGTTGAGGGCGTTAATGCTGAAGTTCAAGTGCTACAAGAAAAATATGGGCTGTTTACGCCGGACGAAATTCGATCTGAAATTGCAAATCACATTTTGAATTCGGGGTTGAAACTCATATACACAGAAAAAGACATGTCAGATTATTCGCCTGAAATAGACGCATAAACAAAACGCATAACAATAGAGGAGGTGTACATATTGTATTTTTTGTTGCCGACACCAAAAAAACAGAGATGTGGACCTTATTACGAAAATTATTTACAAAGTCAGAAGAAGATGCTAAATTAGATGCCGAGATAAATGATTTAAAGTGTCAAATCATGACTCAATGTGATAGATTACTCGCCATGTGTGAAAAACAACGAATTGTCGAAGAAGAAGCAGAAAAACAACGAGTTGCAAAAAATTCAACCTAATTCACCGTAAATACACCGCATGTGAATGTATTTTTTCTCAAGAATTCGCAAAAACTAATGATTGTTTGCGCCATGTGCGAACCTCAAATATAAATAAAGAGAACTGAAAATTTCATTCAAATATACTACGCGTTTATAAACAAAGTAATTTTTTGATGTAGAGCGCTGTGCGGATTGCTCACGGTATGTTTGAATTTTCGTTTTGACTGAATTAAAAAAATTGAGATCGATTTACAAGAAGTTTACAATGCATCATAATAATTCAACAGAATGTCTACACCTTTATTTGATATTGAAAATTGCATGAGACTAAATGAAAGTGCCGAGAGACTAAAAAACCCCAAGTATCTTGAAATTTTGGGTATGTCTGCGACCAACATGTTTGCAACTGTATCTGGTGCTGAGAGTCGCATTAGACTAAAAAAACCAAAGCTTATTGAAGCCCTGGGTAAAATTAACAATATGACACTAGAACTGCGAGAAGGCAATAAACGTTTGGCAGCATGTTTGGCTACGGAAGATTATCCAGAACGTGTAGGTCCGAGAGATACAACTGAAATGACCCGCAGCAAAGCACTTGAAATAATGGGTATGCCTCCGTCTGAAGATTACGCATATACAGATTTTAGTGCGCGTTATGAAACGCTTTGTTTAAAGTGTCATCCACGTGTAAATGCAAAAAAAACACACGAATTCATAGATATATCAAGAGCATTTGGATTTTTAACAAAAGACTTTATTATATATGGTCCAGATGGCGAAATCCTACGACCCATTGAAGAATTTCGTAACTCTGGCTTTGGAAAAATTTAAACAAATATCAAATATTTAAAAAATAAATAGTGTAAATCGTTTTTTATTTTTTTCTATGTTTCTCTCTTTGTGCATAGAAAAATAATCGCGCCGCAGAAGTGTTGAAGTATAAAAACTGAGACAAAACAAATAAACCTAATCCAGAAGTATCAACCATTGTGCGCGTACTAAAATGTCATCCGCTGCCACATCCATGAGATATAATGAAGGAATCCTGGACATGTTGTCTACTATGACAGACATTATGACGAAAAAGAGAGAAGCTTTTCGAGCCAAAGCTTATCAAAAGGCATACGAAAGTGTTGCCGGATTGACCTGGGATGTGCGAGGAACTGAAGAAGACATGTCTCGATTAGCGGCATTGCCTGGCGTCGGAGCAACAATACTAGTCAAACTGCGCGAATTTATTGCGACAGGAACTTTGCAAGTAATTGAAGAAGAACGTAATAATCCAGTGACGGTGATTTCCGAAGTTTATGGCATTGGACCAGAAAAAGCAAAAAAACTCGTGGCGTTGGGTATTGCAACTATCGCTGAGTTGCAGCAATATGCCGCACAACAACCAGGAGAATTCAACAAATCTCAACTGGCGGGTTTGCGGCATCATGCAGATATAACTCAGCGAATTCCGCGGGCAGAAATCGCCGTGTATGAACAACTGTTTCAGGAGGTTGTGCGTTCTTCCAATGTTCGCCTGCAAATTGTCGGAAGTTATCGACGAGGAGCTGCGACATCAGGAGATATTGATGTAATAATTACATCTTCGGATGCCAGTGTCTATGCGGCGTTTTTGGATGAATTGCTTCGTCGCGGAATCATTATTGAAGTGTTATCCAGAGGAAATACGAAATGTTTGGTAATTACACGATTGCCCGGTGGTGGCGCGGCTGCCAGACGTGTGGATTTCTTGTTTACACCCCCGGAAGAATATGCTTATGCAATCTTGTATTTTACTGGAAGTAAATTGTTCAACATTGCCATGAGAAACCATATATTGGAAATGGGATACACGATCAATGAACACCGAATGATACCTGTCGGCGGAGGCGTGGAAATTTCGGCTGCAACAGAAGAAGATATATTTCGATTTGTTGGATTGGAATATCGCACACCCAGCGACCGCATCGATGGACGATCCGTTGTGCGGGTATGTGCGCCCCCAGTGGGGGCACCAGATGTCGCGAAAGTTATACAGAATTTTCGAGCAGGAGGAGTAAAACAATTACGCAAAGTTCCTGCAAAAATCATCAGCCAAGTGATTACCACTGCAGATGATGCATATCATAATACTGAAAATCCTCTGTTAACTGATGGAGAATATGATGTCATTCGTGGATATGCGGATGCGAATGTTTCCGGGGTTGCTGGCAAAGTCGGGGCACCTGTCACAGATGGGGACGATGTTGTGTTGCCATTTGTTATGCCATCGCTGGATAAAATCGGAGATGTTGGAAAATGGTTACAGAGAGAAATCGGGCGCTGCGGGGGAGAACATTTGCGAGACATGGATATTGTTGTGTCTTGTAAATTGGATGGATGCAGCATATTGTATGATGCTCGGGAAGGTGGAGCGCCGGCGCTATATACCCGAGGCGGAGGCATATATGGAAAAGATGTGTCGGCTTGTTTGCGACATTTGAGTCCACACATGTTTCCGAAAATTTACAATGTCGTTATTCGGGGAGAATTGATACTCTCTCGCAAATCATTTGCGGCAATCCGGGAATTGACTGGAGATAAATATTCCAGTTCCAGAAATGCCGTGGTTGGAATTATGAAAAAAATCTGTGGTTGTGTGAAGGATGGGGTGCCATTACCGAAGGATGTCGCAGCATGTGTCCCGATGGTGGAGTTTGTTGGATATGAGTTGGTGTATCCAACTATGCATCCGGTAACACAAATGACAACGTTGAGTGCAATGTTTACGGCATCTGGTGCCCACACCCTGGGAGGTGTGGTACCGCACGTCATTGCAACTGTGGCAGAGGCTTCTGACCCAAATTGGAATTCGCGTGTTTTATTAAACTGGAGAGAACAGGGGAAATATGACATGGATGGAATTGTTATGTGGTTAAATGTTGAATGTCCGGCTGTGGAAGGACGCTCCGTCATCGGTGCCGGTGCCGGTGCTGGCAAAGTTTCAATGTTGAAACACAAAATTGCCTTTAAATTAGCAACAGCGGATCAACGAGCAGAAACTCGTGTGTTGGATGTTATTTGGACTCCCAGCAGATATGGATATGCAAAGCCGAGAATTCAAGTGGAACCGGTGACGATTTCTGGATGTGAATTTAATTATGCTACTGGAAATAACGCCAGATTTATTGTGGATAACAAAATCGGTCCAGGAGCTGTTGTTGTATTAGCCAGAAATAAAGATGTCATTCCTGGAATCGTGGAAGTTTTGTCCCCAGCTGCACGTGGTTTATTACCACCAGATGGCACGTATTCTTGGACGAGTACAAGGGCAGATATTGTCATTTCTGGGGATATTGCAGCGGATCCGGATGTAATAACGAAACGTATTGTGCATTTCTTTACGACCATTGGTGTCGAAGGGTTAAAAGCTGCTACGGCTCGGAAATTCGTAGATGCCGGGTATGTGTCCGTCGCAGATATTGTTGGATTATCTGCGGACGAAATCGCGGCTGTTCCGGGAATTGGAAAAGGAAATGCGGTGACGTTGCATGGACGAATTCGCGGATGTATTACATCGGCTACTCCGGTTCAATTAATGATTGGATCCCAGGCATTTGGTCGTGGATTAGGCAGCAAATTGGGAGATATTTTGTCGACTTTCCCAGATGTATTTTGCGGTCGTGGTCGCGGCAGGGGCGTAACTGTTGCGGAAATTGCAAGCATAGATGGAATCGGCGAGGGAACCGCGGCGCAATTTATAGAAGGAATTCCCGCGTTCAAAGAATTTGTTTGTGACATTGGTCGCCGAGACGTGGTTGCATCGGTGGCTTCTGTCGCGGCTAGTGCGGCTTCGGCTGCTGGTGTGGTTGGAGGAAAA
>SXGT01010156.1_pt1 | contig 15734 bp, 12 predicted proteins | sample 3176221 | NCBI WGS metagenome assembly SXGT01 (sample SAMN11356862, study PRJNA531348) | freshwater metagenome | isolation source: freshwater sample F1-120 | place: China: Fuxian Lake, Yuxi | collected 2017-12-25
AGTTGAAAAAGAAAACCCAGTGGCAATGGCTGAAGTGATGATGGAATTGGCGATGAATGATGAAAAGCGTAAACAATTTTCACAAGCATCCCTCCAGCGGGCTCAAGAACATTTTTCTATTGATAGCATGGTGACACGCTATCAAAACCTATATGACAAGCAATAATCAGCTCTGGGAGTACTATGTGCGGCATCGTCGGTATTTTTGATATTCACGGCAAAACCGAAATTGATCGCGACTTATTGTCGCGCATGAATGAAACCCAGTTTCACCGTGGTCCTGATGAAGGTGGTTTGCACACAGAGCCGGGTCTTGGTTTTGGGCATAGACGGTTGTCGATTATCGATTTGTCCAGCGGCCAGCAACCCATGCACAGCCAGGATGGTAACGTGGTGCTGACTTATAACGGGGAAGTCTATAACTTCCCCGATTTGCGAGATGAATTGCAATCTCTAGGATATCAATTCAGAACCCATTGTGATACCGAAGTGATTCTGTATGCCTGGCAAGCTTGGGGTGAGGCTTGCGTCGAGCGCTTGCGGGGCATGTTTGCCTTTGCCATTTGGGACAGACCTCAGCAAACCCTGTTTCTGGCTCGCGATCGTCTGGGTGTTAAACCCCTGTTTTATGCCCAATTATCAAATGGACACTTTGTTTTTGGTTCAGAACTCAAAGCGCTGAAACAACACCCATTATTACCCAGAGCTATTGACCCGACAGCCATTGAAGACTATTTTGGTTTTGGCTACATTCCAGATCCTAAAACCATCTATCAAGGCGTTTACAAACTGGAGCCCGGTTTTTCCCTGACGATTAAACAAGGGCAACAAGATTGGCAACCCAAGCAGTATTGGGATGTGAAGTTTGAAGCAACACATTCTTCCGATGTGAATGAAGCAGGCGAAGAACTGATAGAGCGGCTCAGGCATGCGGTGAAAATCCGCATGATGGCCGATGTGCCATTGGGAGCCTTTTTATCCGGGGGTGTAGATTCCAGTGCGGTTGTCGCGATGATGGCGGGTTTGTCGCCTGACCCAGTGAATACCTGCTCGATTTCGTTTGGCGATCCAAAATTTAACGAATCGCAATTTGCCGCTCAAGTAGCTGAGCGTTATCACACGGCGCATAGGGTTGAACAAGTCGATCCGGATGATTTCAGTTTGATTGATCAGTTGTCCGGTTTATACGATGAGCCCTATGCAGATAGTTCAGCATTGCCAACCTATCGGGTCTGTGAACTGGCTAAAAAACAAGTCACTGTAGTGCTATCCGGTGACGGCGGTGATGAAAGTCTGGCCGGTTATCGGCGGCATCGTTGGCATACCTACGAAGACAGAATGCGTTCCTTATTGCCTGATGCTTTGCGCGTGCCGCTGTTTTCCACCTTGGGAAAAATTTACCCTAAGCTGGATTGGGCGCCAAAAGTATTGCGAGCTAAATCGACTTTGGAATCCATAGGTCGTGATTCCATGGCGGGCTATTTTCATAGCGTTTCTGTTATGTCCAACGAAATTCGCGACCAGCTGTTTAGTGACCAATTAAAAAGCCAATTGCAAGGTTATCAAGCGATTGAGGTTTTTCGCCGTTATAAAAACAAGGCTCCCGAGCATCCCTTATCCATGGTGCAGTACCTGGATTTGAAGACCTATTTGCCGGGGGATATTTTGACCAAAGTTGATAGGGCCAGCATGGCGCATGCGCTTGAGGTGCGAGTGCCGTTGCTGGATCATAAATTGGTGGAATGGATGGCGACCCTGCCGCCGGAGCTAAAATTAAACGGTCGTGAAGGCAAATATGTGTTTAAAAAATCACTCGAAAACTATTTGCCCAACGATATTTTGTATCGGCCTAAAATGGGCTTCGCCGTCCCCTTAAGTAGTTGGTTTAGAGGCCCGTTGAAAGATAAAGTGCAGGAAGCACTATTAGGAGATACGTTAAAGGAAACGGGCTGGTTTAATCAGGCTTTTTTGCAGCACATCGTCACTCAACATCAGGCCGGATTGCGGGACTACAGTGCGCCCATTTGGTCATTACTGATGTTTGAAGCGTTTTTGAGAACTGGTTAAAGTTTTTGCCGGAATTTAAGTGCAACAAAATTGTACGGACGTGCTATAGACATTATAAGCAAGTCCTGTTAGATTGTGATGAAGATCAAATTAAAAACGGAGGTATACAGTGAATTTAGAAAATAATCAGCCAGTCAAATCTGACGACAATCAAGAACATAGTACAAAAGTGGATAATTCCAGACGGTCGTTTGCCAAGAAAAGTGCGGCGATTGCGCCTGTCATCTTGACGTTGGCTAATCGGTCGGCTTGGGCGAACAACTGTGTTTTTAGCGGATTCCAGTCATTTGCTATAGCTGCAAGATTGGGAAAAAATTTATCGCACGGTGCGTTTATTCCACCAAGCGGTTCAGGATGGAAAAATTCGAATGGTTGGTTTTCACAGGTAAATACTTTTCCAAGTGTGGGCTGGCCAAATGGTTATATAGCTACTCGAATTAATCCTAATAATTCTAGTGGTAAATACCAAATTCTTAATCTTTCAACTGGGGCCTGGGAGGGTAATTATTCGGCAAATGATAGTTCTATAGCAAAAGGATTCGTTAATAGCTTATTACCCAGTTCTTCAGATAATCGCACAATTTACACAGTATTGTTAACTAATTCATCTGTTGACAAAATTCTGCTTTATAAAATCGCATCCGAATTCAATAAAATGATAAGTACTTCCACAATACCTTTTCCTAATTTGACTGGAGAAATATTTAATATTAATGGCCAAAATATTTCCGATTACGAAATATTTTATTCTAGCTGTATTTGATATTTTAATTGTGGCTGCGGGCTTTAAAAAAATAGTGCAGTTATTAGTTGCTAAATGGGGTGACGAATTAGTTGTTTTTAATCCTAATAGTGGCGATACCCATTTACTGCCTGTTATGCTTGAAACGATAATAAATTATTGCTTAGAACGTGATGATTTGCTCTTTTCTGAGTTGTTGTCTGGTTTGGATATATTTACCAATGGTTTTTACTCTTTGAGTGAATCAGAGAGTGTCTTGGAAGAGGGGGTGAACCAACTCGTTGATATAGGTTTTTTGCAACCTGTTACTCGTGACTAGTATTTCCTTTGAAAGGCAACTTAAGGGCGGCATAGTAGTTTGCACTGGCCCATTCAGATTCTTGATAAAAAGTTCATTTGCTAATATTAGAATTAATTTGGAAAAGCTTTATCAAAGTTTTCCTATAGATTTTAATGATAAAAAATCATTTTGTGATTTTCATGTCAATCTAAGAGCTCCTAGACTGATAAGAAGCATCTTACAGCCACAGGCTCAGTTCTACGTAGACGACAATATTGTATTTAATCCCTTTCCGGTACTTCATGCCACTGCCATGCTCGAATGGGGAATGAACTGGTGTATCTCCACTCAAATTCATACTTATCTGATTATTCATGCTGCAGTCATCGAAAAAAACGGCTTTGCCGCAGTTTTACCTGCTCCGCCAGGTTCCGGCAAAAGTACGCTTTGTGCGAGTTTGGTTCAGGAAGGTTGGCGTTTATTATCTGATGAGTTAACCCTGATTAACCTCACGACAGCTGAAGCAGTCCCCGTACCTCGCCCAATCGGTTTAAAAAACCAGTCTATAGACATCATCAAGCAGCGATATCCTGAAGCCGTTTTCGGGGTTTTATCGTCCGATACTTTGAAGGGTAGTGTTTGCCACTTGAAACCACCGTCAGACAGTGTGAAATTGCAATTTGAAGAGTGTCCGATTGGTTGGATTATTTTTCCAAAATATGAAGCGGATGCTGATACACAATTAATGGCAAAATCAAAAGGCCAGGCCTTTATGGAAATCGCCTATAATGCCTTTAACTACAGTGTATTGGGCGTAGAAGGTTTCGAAATCCTGAAAAAGGTGGTCGATCGCGCTGATTGTTATAGTTTCAAGTACAGCAATCTGGATGAAGCGATTGCGGTTTTTGAGCAGTTGGAAGCGCCGCGTGAAGTCTAGTTGGCCTTTATTGGTTCGTGTGCTCCGCAAGGAACTGCCATTTGAAAGCTTAAATTTAGCGGAATGGGATTTATTGATTCGGCAGGCTCGTCGTAGTCAATTGTTAGGTCATGTTTATTATCGAGTTGAAGCGGCTGATTATTTGGCGAATACGCCCGTTGGCCCGCTTCGGCATTTGATTTCAGCAATGAAGCAAACAGCCAAACAGCATCGCGATTTCCTATGGGAAGTTTATAAACTGCAACAAGCCTTCTCAGCCTTAAGTTGCCCGCTGCTGATTCTTAAAGGCGGTGCTTACGCTATCGCTGGATTGGCGCCTCACAAAGGCCGCTTGTTTTCCGATATTGATTTGCTGGTACCTTTTGAGGTCATCAATCAAGTCGAGCATACTCTGATGATTCACGGATGGCTGCCGGAAACAAAAGACGATTACGATCAGCAGTACTATCGGCGCTGGATGCATGAAATTCCGCCTCTGAGACACGTCAAACGAGGTAGCGTGATCGATTTGCATCACAATATCCTGCCAAGAACCGCCATAGCTTGTCCTGATGCCAATTTGTTACTCGATGCAGCCGTTGGATTAGAAGGTGAGCATGCGGGCATCAAAGTTTTGTCGCCTTCGGATAGAATCATTCATAGTGCTACGCATCTTTTTTATGAAGGTGAATTAGAGCACGGACTACGAGATTTGGTGGATCTGGATGATTTGGTATGTGAGATCGATCCGGTTGATCGCTTGTTATTAGTTGATCGCGCGATACAGTTAGGTTTACAAACGCCCATTTATTACGCCATGCATTATCTGCAATTAATTCTGGATACAAAAGGACTTGATCAAGCCCTGGGAAAATTAGTTGTGGCTGGCTGCAAACCAAAACACATAGATTTCATGGATGTGCTATTTTTAAGAGCCTTGATGCCCGATCATGCCAGTTGTGATGATCGTTGGACTGGGTTAGCTCGATGGTGTCTGTATGTGCGCTCGCATTGGTTGAAGATGCCTTGGTATTTGTTATTTCCCCATTTATTTAGAAAAGCCAGGGTGCGAGTGACTGACAAAGATAGCAAGTAGCAGTTTTAACACCCTGCCATTCTTCAATATATTATTACGACATGAAAATCCTGCATATTCTTGATCATTCCATTCCTTTGCATAGCGGTTATACCTTTCGAACCCGCTCCATCCTGGAAGAGCAGCGGAAATTGGGATGGGAAACTTTTCATGTCACCTCTGCCAAACATGTCGGTTCCAGAGCGGCTGTTGAAGTGGTGGATGATTTGACTTTCTACCGTTCCACGCCTCCCGAAGGGCTTTTTTCGCGATTGCCGGTTTTGAATCAATGGGCGATTGTCAAAAGTCTGGAAAGCCGACTCGATGAAATTATTCCGATGATTCAGCCAGATATTTTACATGCACATTCGCCTGCCTTGAATGGCTTGGCGGCGTTGAATATGTCTCAAAAATATAGAATTCCGCTGGTGTATGAGTGCCGAGCCTTTTGGGAAGACGCCGCAGTGGATCACGGTACAACACAAGAAGGCAGTTTGCGTTATCGGCTCACGAAGATGCTGGAAACTCATGTTTTCAAAAAAGCCGACGCAGTGACGACGATATGTGAGGGGTTGCGCAAGGATATTATCAGTCGCGGCGTTGCTGCCGAGAAAGTTACGGTCATCCCCAATGCCGTGGATATTGAAAAATTCGCTTTTGGTGAAAAAGCCGATGCTGATTTGCTACAACAATTAGGTCTGCAAAATAAAAAGATTTTAGGGTTTATTGGTTCGTTTTATGCCTATGAAGGCTTGTTGTTGTTATTAGAAGCCTTGCCGGAAATTATTAAGTCTCAACCTGATACTCGCTTATTACTGGTGGGTGGTGGGCCGCAACTGAAAAAAATCAAGGACAAAATCCAAGCTCTGGAATTGCAGGCTTTTGTTAAGCTAATTGGCAGGGTGCCCCATGATGAAGTACAGCGTTATTACAATTTGGTGGACATTTTGGTTTATCCGCGCTTGTCCATGAGATTGACCGATTTAGTTACCCCATTAAAACCGCTCGAGGCGATGGCGCAAGGCAGGCTTCTGGTGGCCTCGGATGTTGGGGGGCATCATGAGTTGATTATAGATAAGGAGACAGGGTATTTATTTAAGGCTGGAGATAAATGCTCTTTAGCAGGAACAGTCATAGAGGCATTGACTGATAAGTACCATTGGAATCAGATTCGGCTAAATGGTAGACGTTTTGTCGAAGAACAGCGGAATTGGTTACATAGTGTTGGAAATTACCATACTGTGTATGATCTGGCTCAGAAATCGACGAAATGACAAATAAAACACCAAGGATTTTGGTTTTTTCCTCCCTTTATCCAAGTCAGGTCAGACCAAACGCGGGCTTATTTATTCGAGAACGCATGCGCCATGTTGCTGAACAATGTGATTTGGTAGTGGTTTCTCCGGTTCCTTGGTTTCCATTCCAAAGCTTGATACGCTTTTGGAAGCCTGAGTATCGTCCACGACCCTCGTCTTTTGAAGAACAAAATGGTTTAAACGTATATTTTCCGGTTTTTTTATCAATACCCGGTATTGGGCGTTCCCTGGATGGTTTTTTGATGGCATTAAGTACTTTGCCATTGTTATATAAGTTGAAGAAAAAATTCGCTTTTAACTTGATAGACGCACATTTTGCCTATCCAGATGGTTATGCCGCCAGTTGGTTGGGGGGGTGGCTTAAAGTTCCTGTTACGATAACTCTACGAGGGACTGAAATTCCTCTGTCAAAAATCCCAGCCCGAAAAAAAAGATTGTTGAAAGCCTTAGAACGGGCAGATAAAGTTTTTTCGGTATCCGCTTCATTGAAACGACATGTTGTTGAACTAGGTGCCGAAGAAAAAAAAATTGAAGTGGTCGGTAATGGTATCGATATTGATAAATTTTTTGCCATTGATAAAGCCACAGCGCGTTTACATCTAAATCTTGATCAGAAAAGCAAAGTGCTGATTTCGGTTGGTGGTTTAGTAGATAGAAAAGGCTTTCACCGCGTAATCGAGGTATTACCTGACTTACTAAAAATGCATCCGAATTTGATTTATCTAATTGTTGGCGGTGCTAACCCAGAAGGAAACATTCTCGTTCGATTAGAAAATCAAGCCAAAACGCTTGGTTTGTCGAATAACGTTCAATTTTTGGGAGCGATAGAATCGGGTTATTTGCATGTTCCATTATCCGCTGCCGACGTTTTCGTTTTAGCAACAGCCAATGAGGGGTGGGCAAATGTGTTTTTGGAGGCGATGGCTTGCGGATTGCCAGTAGTAACCACTGATGTCGGTGGTAATACTGAGGTGGTATCTGATCCCAAATTAGGCACAATAGTGCCTTTTGGAAATCCTGACGCGTTAAAGGATGCAATTGACAATGCTCTAAATTATGATTGGAACCGGCAAATGATTATCGATTATGCGGCTGAAAATACTTGGAATAAACGGATTTCTCATTTGATTGCGGCTTTTAATAAACTGGTAAATTGATGAATATTTATACGTCTTTATGTTCTCGCTTCCTGTTTCCGCTACACGAAGCACTCAAGAAGCATTCATCGGTTAAATTACGGTGTGACTTGGAGCAAACTCAGTGGATGAGTCCGGAAGAATTAAAACAACTGCAATTAGCTAGACTTAAAGCATTTTTGATCGATGTGCAAAAGCATGTGCAATATTATCGAAATTTGTTTGAACAAATGGATTTTGATCCGACAACTATCGATCATCTTGGCCAACTGGCAACCCTGCCATTGCTGAGTAAATCCGATATACGGACGCATTTGGACAAGATGAAAGCTGATGACGCAGTGGGTTTAGCCCGTTTTAACACGGGTGGATCCAGCGGAGAGCCTTTGATTTTTTATATCGGAAATCTGCGAGTAAGTCATGATGTGGCGGCAAAGTGGCGGGCAACCCGATGGTGGGGGGTGGATATTGGTGACCCCGAAGCCGTCATATGGGGGTCACCAATAGAACTAGGTTCCCAAGATAAAATTCGTTTGCTGAGGGATAAGTTTTTAAGAACTCATCTCATACCTGCGTTTCAGATGTCTACAGATAAACTTGATGGCTTTATTCGCCAAATCCGCCAAATTAAGCCAAAAATGCTGTTTGGCTACCCATCCGCATTGGCCCATATTGCCAGTCACGCCGAAAAACAGGCTATTGCGATGTCTGACTTGGGGATCAAAGTGGCATTTGTGACTTCTGAACGTCTTTATGATCATCAGCGTGAAAAAATTGAAACAGTTTTCGGCTGTCCGGTTGCCAACGGCTATGGTGGACGGGATGCCGGTTTTATCGCACATCAATGCCCTCAGGGTGGAATGCACATTACAGCCGAGGATATTATTGTTGAAATTATCGATCCCCAGGGAAGAGTATTGCCAATAGGGGAGTTGGGCGAAATTGTCGTAACGCATCTTGCTACTCGCGATTTCCCCTTTATCCGATACCGGACAGGGGATATGGGGATTTTATCCGATAAACCATGCAGTTGCGGTCGTGGTCTGCCGTTGTTGGAAGAAGTACAAGGAAGAACAACTGACTTTGTGGTGGCCCAAGATGGAACCATACTCCATGGTTTGGCGCTCATTTATGTACTAAGAGATCTGGATGGTGTGGATGCGTTTAAAATTACCCAGAACAGTCTTGATGAAACCAGAGTGCAAATTGTCAGGTCTCCGGATTATCAACAGGTTGTTGCAGAAGCCAGAATTATCGATATGTTTAAAAAACGTTTGGGTTCAACCGTGAATGTCATCATCGAATATACCGATCAAATAGCCAAGGAAAAATCGGGAAAATTCAGATATGTCATCAGTCATGTCCAACATTAACCAATTGAATAAAAATGACAAAATTTGCCGGGTGGATGGGTGAGGGACTTTCAACAGATCGAGCCATGGATGACTTATTAGCAGTTCATGGAGCTGATAAGGCCTGGGTAAGCTATAAAGGCTCTAATTTTGCGTTATTTGCACCAGCTTCTACAATGTTGAATAAACATGAATCTATCGTGCTATGCATCAAGCCTAATTTGCAATTGGGTCGATTAGAACAACTACTGAACGCGTATCAAGAACAGGGCAAAGATTTTATAGAACACCTAATGGAGTCGGCCGAGTTGGTTTTGATTGACCAATATCGAAGAAGTCTAATTCTGGTAACCGACCCACTTGGACTAAGTCATATTTATTATGCACAGACTGCTGATGGGATTGTGTTTGGTTCCAGTGCCGATTATGTGATTAGTCATCCCGAAGTCAGCAATGCTATTTCAGCTCAAAGCGTTTACGACTATGTTTACTTTCATCATTGTCCCAGTCCCAACACCATTTATCAGCAGGTCAAAAAGCTGGAAGGCGGTCAGGTGTTGGTGTATGAGGATGGGGAAATTGATATCAAACGCTATTGGTTGCCCAATTTTTATGAGCAGTTAGACGGTACATTGCTGCAAGCTGGGCTTGAACTGCAGGATTTGTTAGTTAGTGCAGTTAGAAATAGTGTTGATACACCGGATAATACCGGTGCATTTCTGAGTGGGGGGCTAGATAGCTCCAGCGTGGCAGGGGCTTTGGCAAAGGTGTTTCCGGGTCAAGCTAAAACCTTTTCTATGGGATTTCCGGTGGAAGGGTATAACGAAATTGAATATGCCAATATTGCGGTCAAGCATTTCAATACCAAGCAGCATGAATACTATGTTACGCCTGAGGATACCGTCCGTGCTGTGCCATTAATAGCGGCTTATTATGATGAGCCGTTTGGTAACTCCTCTGCATTAGCGGCTTATTATTGCGCCAAGTTGGCTAAAGAAAACGGTGTCAAGCGTTTGCTGGCGGGAGATGGTGGTGACGAAATATTTGCCGGGAATGAACGTTATGCCAAACAAATGTTGTTTGATCACTATCGTCGAATTCCAGGGTTTGCCCAAGCAGCTTTGGAAGCAGGTTTGGGCTGTCTGCCTTCGGCAATCGCCAATCTCAAAATTCCGTTCAAAATTCAGCGTTACATTGATCAAGCCAACGCTCCGATGCCGGATCGTTTACAAGATTATAATTTTTTGCATCGTCATGATGTCGCTGAGATTTTTAGTGAATCGTTCTTGACTCAGATCGATACGGCTGAACCATTGCAATTACTTAGAGATAGTTATCAAAGACCAGAAAATGCCAGTACGTTGAATCGTATGCTTTACATGGATTGGAAAACCACTTTGCATGATAACGATTTGGTCAAGGTTAACAGGATGTGTGAAATGGCGGGTGTGGAAGTTTGTTATCCCCTTTTGGATCAACGAATTGTCGATTTATCTTGCCGAATTCCCTCTGATATCAAATTGAAAGGCCAAAAACTACGCTGGTTTTATAAACAGGCGATGGCTGACTTTTTGCCGGATCAAATCATTAATAAATCCAAACACGGCTTTGGGTTACCATTTGGCATTTGGCTCAAAGATCATCAGCCATTAAAAGAGCTGGCTTATGATGCTATTCATGGCTTAAAGAAACGTGAGTTTTTTAAACCGGAGTTTTTGGATCATGCAATCGAAATGCATCAGAGCATTCATGCGGCCTATTACGGCGAGTTAATCTGGGTATTGATGATGTTGGAGTTGTGGCTTGTTGGCAAAGCCCGCTAATTTTAATGTTGATTTTAGCTAGCAAACCATCTGAACCACTTATGACAGATTTTTGACTTGAAACTTAGTGGTCTTTTTAGCATAAATATTGTGAACCACTAACCAGAATTAGCTGTTTCTGATACAAACGGCTTCCATCTTGTTTGCTTAAACCTCAAAAAATTAACCCTAAAGCCGTTGTTCGATTAAAATACCAACCTTTTCTCCTTGTTCTGGGTTGGTTTTTTAACGGACCAATGAGCATTATTTTTTTCATTGCCTGATTGTTTTAATCAATTGCGGTTTTGTTTCCTGTTAACGATTAAGGATATCTATGCGCTTTGTCATTTCCTACCCACAGACCAATTGGGATTATGCAAAATTCAGATTGGAACGCATCATCAAAGGCAAGGATCGTTCTAATGATGTATTTCGTGGTGAGCCCGGTGGTAAGTTACAATTACTAGAACATCAGGGTGGTTTGGGGAATATTCGTTTATTGGAAGAAATTTATCCAACCAAGCCTTTTGGTATGGCTTATGTGGCAGGTGAGGGGCTTTATTTTGTGCGAGGTTTACCTTGTGCTGAAAACGGTGTCGCCGGTGACGAACATATTGCCAGGCTGAATGAACAGGGTGAAATTGATTTGGAGATTCGCCATCCTTGGTTTTCGCAAATAAGGTCACTACGTCGAACTGAAAATGGCTTGCTACTGGCATCTAGTGGAGTTGACGCTATTTTGGAAGTCAATTTACAAGGCGAGGTAATTTGGTCTTGGTGGGCAACTGAAAACGGTTATCCGAAAGCCTATGGCGGTAATATCAGATCGATAGACAAAAGTCTGGATCATCGACTGTTTTGTTATTCGGGTAAATTACAAAGTACGCATTTAAATTCGGCAATTGTTGACCCCTATAATCCTGATAAAGTTCTGACAATTTTGTTTTATCAAGGCTGTGTGGCTCGAATCGATCGAAAAACCCTGGCTTTGGATATTGTGATTAATGGTTTAAGTGGAGCCCATCATATTCGCCCGCATTCTAGAGGCTATATGCTATCCAACTCCCGTAAAGGTGAAGTGCTGATTTATAACCAGCAGTTTGAATTGATTGAGCACATAAAAGGCACCGCTGACTTTTTTCCGGTCAAATGGGTGCAAGATGCCATTGAAATGCCGGATACAAATTCGCATTTAATCGCCGATTGCAATACCTTTAATCTACGAGAACGTGATTTACAAGGAAATGAGAAAAAATTCAATACCAAAATGCCTAACCGAATTTTTCAAATAGAACCGGTTGCCGATCATTTTTCTTTGACTAAACTAAAAATATAGTTTTCATCATTTTTTCTAGATTCATTTCAATTTCAAAGTTATTTTTTTATAAGGGGAGTCATGACTAAAAAATCTTCTAAAAGCACATTGTTTGCATGTTTAAGCATGTTGTTGTCTACCCAGTCACCTATTGCCCAAAGCGACACATGGTCGGAAAACAAATGGTTGGGGGTTGCGCAAAATCCTTTGAGTCCGGTTTTCAGTCTGCCTATGCAATACACGCATCACGGCGGTGCTGAGGCGGGTGATATTGATATTGGTAGTTTTCAGCCAATTATTCCGGTTTCGCTCGGAAACTGGAATATGATCAATCAGCTGAAATTGAACATCATGGGTACTCCAGGTGTGGTCAACGGCATTGCTGAATTACCGGAACCTTTTCCCGGTGATGGTGTAGTGGGTTTAGCCGATAGCACCTTCACTTCTTATTTCACTCCAGCTTTTGCCTCAGATGATTTTAGTTTTGGCATCGGGCCCACTTTTGTATTGCCAACGGATACCTTGTTTACTGATATAGAAGATCGAAGATCGCGAGAATTAGGTGGCGGCAAATTCAGTGTCGGGCCAGCTGTCATGCTGGTCACTCAGCCTAGACCTTGGACATTAGGTTTAGGTATTAAACAAGTTTGGTCAGTTTTCGGTAGCGATACTAGAGAAAGTGTCAGCCAAATGATTTTGGAACCTTTTGTCAACTATAACCTGGGTGGTGGCTGGTATCTGGCCTCTGATATGGATATTATCTCCAATTGGTATCGGGATAACGATCAGCGTTGGACAGTGCCTGTGGGGGCTGGTGTCGGCAAATTATTTACGGTGGGTGACAATGCTATCAATACTCGCGTAGAAGGTTACTACAATCCGGTTAGACCTGATCAAAGCCCCGAGTGGTCGGCTAACTTTACCTTGCAAGTTTTATTTGCAAAATAATTACGGTCAATCTCATTCGATTAGTTAAATATATTCGACTAATCGAATGAGGCAGTAAAAGATCTTAAGAATTTTTTATTTATACCCTGAAAGTCTTCTGCTTGCTTAAGCTATCTTCGATATTTTAACCCCCCCCACATTATCCTATTTACATCAGCAAGTTTTATTTATGTTCGACCAACCTGAGCGTGTATTAATTGTAGGTCCCGCGTGGGTGGGTGATATGGTGATGGCGCAGAGTTTATACATTGCCTTGAAGCAAAATAATCCAGATTGTCTCATCGATGTTATCGCACCATCCTGGACTTTGCCGTTACTGTCTAGGATGCCGCAAGTCAGCAAAGCCATCTTGATGGATTTGCCTAGGGGTAAGTTAGGTCTTGTGGAGCGGATTCAACTGGGTAAAACACTGCGTACTGAAAATTACCAACAGGCTATTTTACTGACCAATACCTGGAAATCCGCTTTGACACCTTTTTTTGCCAATATTTCGCTTCGAACGGGCTATGTGGGTGAGTGGCGCTGGGGGTTGCTCAATGATATTAGGCATTTGAATAAAAACATCTTGATGCAAACCGTGCAACGCTTTGTGGCTTTGGGCGAGAGGAATCAAGCAATACAGCCGCCTGTTTGTCCTCAACCGCGTTTAGAAGTCAGTTTGCGTCAGCAGCAGCAGGTTTTGCAGAAATATCAGTTGAATATTGAACGCAAAGTTTTGGCGTTATGTCCGGGGGCTGAATATGGGGATGCCAAGCGTTGGCCGGTTGAGCATTTTGCTCAGGTTGCTGAATATTGTTTGGATCATGATTGGCAGGTTTGGTTGTTCGGTTCACCCAAAGATACTGAGGTTGCGGCGGACATTAACCGGCGGGTTTCAGATCGATGTGTCGATCTTACCGGTAAAACCAGCATAACTGAAGCAGTCGATTTGTTGTCTTTGACCGATACTGTAGTGAGTAATGACTCTGGACTCATGCATGTGGCTGCTGCGTTGAATCGAAAACTGATTGCTTTATACGGCTCTTCTGATCCAGACTTTACACCACCACTAAGCCAGGACGCGCAAATTTTACGTCTAGGGCTGGAATGCTCGCCTTGTTTTCAAAGGACTTGTCCGCTTGGGCATAAACGTTGTCTGGTTGATATCTCCCCGCAGCAGGTATTGACTGCGATTATTTAGCAGGAATTAGGTGTTCCTAGTTAAGGGCTATACACCGTCGCGAACAAAGCTTCCATATCTGTCAGGTCTCCTCCTATCCAACGGCGCACCAACGGCGCTATGTTTTGCGGATGATGCAAGCAAATCTCCTCTGCGGTGGTTTTTACCTTATCGAGCAAGGCTAAATCACGGCAAAGATTGGCAATTTTGAATTGAATCTGTCCGGTTTGCCGGTTACCGATGATTTCACCAGGGCCGCGTAGTTCCAGATCCTTCTCGGCAATCACAAAGCCATCGGTGCTTTCGCGCATAATCCCCAGGCGTTGCTTGCCGATAAGAGATAATGGCGATTGGTATAGTAAAAGACAGTAGCTTTCCTGATGGCCACGGCCCACGCGGCCACGCAATTGATGTAGCTGGGATAGTCCCAGGCGTTCGGGATTTTCAATAATCATTAGACCAGCATTCGGCACGTCGACGCCTACTTCTATCACTGTTGTGGCTACCAGCAAATGGGATTCTCCGTTCTTGAATGCCTGCATAGCGCTATCTTTCGCACTGGCTTTCATCCGACCATGTACCAAACCAATACGTAGATCAGGCAATGCTTGTTGTAAATAAGTAGCTGTTTTTTCAGCGGCTTCGCATTGTAGTTGTTCTGATTCTTCTATCAAGGTGCAGACCCAGTAGGCTTGGCGGTTCTGAGCGGCCCAAAGCCTGATGCGCTGAATCACTGCTTCTCGACGTTCGGATGGAATAACGCTGGTTGTGACGGGTTTACGCCCGGGTGGGAGCTCGTCGATTGTGGATATATCCAGATCGGCGTATTGCAACATGGCCAGAGTGCGTGGAATTGGGGTGGCTGTCATGACCAATTGATGGGGAACTAAGCCGTGATTCTGGCCCTTGGCTCGGAGTGCTAGACGTTGTTGGACACCGAATCGATGTTGTTCATCAATAATGACCAGGCCGAGGTTTTGATATTGCACCGTATCCTGAAAAAGGGCGTGAGTACCGATGACCAATTGATTGCCGCCTATTGCCAGCGTTTCTATAGTACTGACTCGAGCTTTGCCTTTTAATTGGCCTGTCAGCAGCAATACCTGGGTATCGGTATCTGCGAACCATACACAGAAATTTCGATAGTGTTGTTCGGCCAGTAATTCAGTAGGCGCCATTAAGGCTACCTGATATCCGGAATGTAAAGCGGAAATTGCCGCAATGGCTGCGACCAAGGTTTTGCCCGAACCCACATCACCTTGAACCAGGCGCAACATGGGCTTGGCTTGACTGCAATCGGCTTCTATTTCGGCAACGACTCTTTTTTGGGCAGTAGTGAGTTGAAACGGCAGGTGTGCTAAGAACTGCTGTTTGCTTGAGGCATCCGTATTAAATACCGGCGCGCGCCAGGTTTTGTAGTGAATTTTTCCTAATATCAAAGCCAGGTGATGCGCCAAAAACTCTTCAAATGCCAGGCGTTGTAACGCGGGAAGGTTGGCGTTTGTTAATTGTTCTGTGGTGAGATGGTCAGGGGGAGTATGTAAGGTTTGTAGTGCTGTTTTGAGTGTTGGATAAGAATTGGTTTTTAACAGAGAGTCAGGCAGTAACTCGGGTAATGCATCCGGA
>SXGT01096780.1_pt1 | contig 15732 bp, 7 predicted proteins | sample 3176221 | NCBI WGS metagenome assembly SXGT01 (sample SAMN11356862, study PRJNA531348) | freshwater metagenome | isolation source: freshwater sample F1-120 | place: China: Fuxian Lake, Yuxi | collected 2017-12-25
GACCCAGACGGCCACCGTGAACCGCTCGGTCGTCGCGGCCGCCCAGTTGTCGGTGAAGTGCCGGCTGGTACCGGTCTTCGCGGCGGTCGGAAACGGAAAATCGAGTGGGGTTACCGGGCCAAACCCCGGGATCCGGGCCATCGGATCGGCCAGGATGTCGAGCACCAAGGCGGCCGCTTCCGCCGACAGGACGCGGATTCCGTCTCCGGGGTAGCTACCCTCTTCCACCGCCGTCCACCGAGCCGGCCGCCAGATCCCCAAATTGGCCAGGGCCCGGTATCCATTGGCCAACTCCAACAGCGTCACATCGCCGTTGCCGAGCGCGAGACCGAGCCCGTAGTGATCGGCCCGCCGGTCGAGGCTTCTGAACCCGGCCCGGTGGAGGACTCCGAGGAAGCGGGCCACGCCGACTTCCGACGCGAGTTGCACGGCCGGAACGTTGAGGCTGCTGCCTAACGCGTCCCGGATCCGGACCGGACCCCGGTACCGCCGGTCATAGTTCCGCGGGGCGTAGGGACCGGTCGTGGTCCGGTAGACGGTCGCGACGTCCTGGAGTATCGAGGCGGGGGTATAGCCTTGCTCGAAGGCGGCCCCGTACAAGAACGGCTTCAGCGTCGACCCCGGTTGGCGGCGCGACACCACCATGTCGACCTGCCCGTTCGACGGGGCGAAGAAATCGGGAGACCCGACCCAGGCGAGGATTTCCCCGCTCCGATTGTCGAGCACCACCGCCGCCGCGTGCTCAGCTCCCGCCCCCCGCATCTCCGCCACGGTGTGGCGCACTTCGGCCTCGACGGCCCGTTCCAGATTCTGGTCGAGGGAGGTCCGGATGATCCCCCGGCTCCTGGCACTATCGGACCGCGCCAACACCCAACTGGTAAAATGCGGCGCCACGAACCCGGCCGCGGTTGCCCCGCGGAGACCCGGCTCCAGCCGGGCCGCGGCCACCCCGGCCGCCGTCTCGGCACCAAGCGCCTCGAGCCGGTCGAGCACCCGGTTCCGCCGCACTGTGGCACGCGACAACGACACCAGCGGGTTGTCCCGGCTCGGCGCGTGGGCCAGGCCGGCCAGCATCGCCGCTTCGGCCAGACTCACGCTCGTCGCGGATTTGCCGAAGTAGAGCCGCGCCCCGGCCTCGACGCCGTCGGCGTTGCCGCCTAACGGAACCCGGTTCAGGTACTGCGCCAAGATCGCCTGCTTGCCGAACTGCCGGTCCAGCCGGAGGGCCCAGGCCATCTGGGCGAGTTTCCCGCCCCAAGTGCGCGGGGTACCGCGGATCAGCCGGGCCACTTGCATCGAGATGGTCGACGCGCCCGACACCACCCGCCCGGCCCGGAGGTTCTGCCGCGCCGCCCGAACGAGCGCCACCGGATCGACACCTCGATGCTCGTAGAACCGGCGGTCCTCGGCCGCGACGAACGCGGCCAGCAGGTCCGGATCGATCTCCCCCATGGGAAGCCACTGCTGCCGGCTCCCGGCGCTACTCCGCGTAGCCCGGAGCAAGCCACCGTCACGGTCGAGCAGGACCACTCCGCGATCGGCTGGGGGCTCGAGCAGTCCGGGACCAACCGGCACCGCCATCCAGGCCGAAAACCCGGCCGCGGCCAGTAACCCGCCGCGAACCATTCGCCGCCCCCACCGCGGCCGTACCGACTTCGGGTAGCTCATCGGGACTTCGGCCTCACCTCGAACCCACCCCCGTCGCTTCGGCCGTACACCGCCGGGTTGTACATCTCCTCGGCGTGCGCCTGAGGTTTCCCGAACCGTCCCGGCGTCGTGGCCCGGGCCAAGTACGTGGCCGTGTAGGCGCCCGGCCAGAGGGCTCGCGCCGAATAAATGACCCGGTCGTCGCGAAGCTCGCGATGATCGAACGGCGACCACCAGCCCGAGTCCCAGGAGCCGAACATCCAGCGGGCTTCGCCGGCGCCCTCGGCATCGTCGCCCTCGGGCGCCTCGACGCCGGGGCCTCCCACGCCCCCGGCCGTGCGAAGGCTCAAGTCGATCGCCTCGAGGCCGGCGGGCAACGGATCGTCCAGCACCACGAACGAGCGTTCATTCGAAAGCGTGACCCGGAGCCGGACCCGGACCAGATCGCCCTCGGTGGCCGAGGTGGTCGGTTTGCCGGTCTGGTAGTCCTCATACCACCGCTCCACCTGAATGCCCTGGTCGACGGGATTGACCGGTATCGTCCGGGGAGTTTCGGAGACCGTGAGGTAGAAGAACCCGGCGACGCCGGGCCCCCCACCGCGAATATCCAACGACACCGGCCCCGGCGCCGAGTTCCCGATCAGGTCGGCCAGGCTGAGCGTTGAATCGCCTAACACTCTCGTCGCGGCCGTCGCGAATACCCGCCGGTCTCCAACTCGGACTTCGATCGACCGGCGCTCGGTGGGCGGGAAGCGCCGTTGCCAGGCATCGACCGCCCGGGCGGCCATGCCGAAGTCCTGGGTATTCCACCACCAGGTCCGAGCTCCGCCCCGGCCGCGGGCAACCACCGTTTCCAGGAGCGGGGCCGCAAGGGGATGGGCGGCGTCGACCATGAGCGTGGCCATCAGCAGCAGTGCCGGAGTCCGGACTGCGGAACTCCAATACGACCTGGTTCGGGAAGAGTCGGGCAGCACCGCGGTACGGCCTTCGACTTTCACGGTGCTCCAGATCGGTTCGAGGATCCGCCGAGGGGTGCGGACATCGCCGCCCCGGGCCAACGTGATCGCGAACTGGAGCCGGTCGTCCGGGGCGAGTTGGCCGAGCTGGCGAGTCAGGTCGTTCTCCGCCGGGCGGTTCCGCCGGCCGGCCCGGCTCAAGAACTCCACCACGGCCACCCGTTCAGCGAGGCGGGTGCGCACATCGGTGTCCCGAATGGCCACGGACAGCGCAAGGCTCTCTTGCCGTTCGAGGCTGGTCGTCAGATATCCGGCCAGCGCCGCAATCACCGTATCGCGGACGGCGAAGCCCGCCGCCTTCGCTTCGAGCAGCACGGCGCCGGCGTGGGCCGTCAGCGAAGGCGAGGTCCAGTCTCGGGCGCCCCATAGGCCGATCCCTCCGTCATCCCGTTGCCGGCGAACCAACATCCCGACCGCCCGTTCGATTTCGGCTTTCAGCTTGACGGTGTCGCCGGCCTCGGGACCGGCTTGCTTCCGGGCCCGATAGAGTGCAACGATCGGGAGCGCGGAGCTGCTGAGCTGCTCGCTACAGAGATAGGGATACACCCGGAGTTCCTCGGCATATCCCTTGAGCATCGCGGCCGGAGAACTGCCGAGGTTGAAACTGACCCGTGACCGCGCGGGATCGGCATCGGGGCTCACATCGAGCGTCACGCGGGTGGAGTCGATCACGACGCCCGCGACGGTGGCAACCCGGGCGCGGAAGGCCGGCCGGATCGGGATGGCCAGCCGGACCGCATCCCGGTCGCCGGCCCCGGACACATCGAACCGGAAGGCCGCGCTGTCTCCCGGTTCGGCCCGGAAGTCGAACCGGACTTCCCGGCCTCGCCCGGCTTCGAGGGTGGCCGACTTGGTCTTCTCTCCCAGGAGGCGGATGCCGGCCGGCGCCGCCGTGACCTCGACGGTCGGGGTGCCCCCGATCCGGTGGTTCACGACCACACCGGCGGTCAGCTGGTCGCCGGGCCGGACGAACCGGGGGACCGCGGCCCGAGCCAGGAGCGGCCTCGTCACCAGCATCGACGACCGGCCGCTCCCGTACCGGTCGCCTGCGGTCACCGCGACCGCCATGACCCGAAAGGTGGTGAGATTGTCGGGCAGTTTGACCGTGGCGCGCCCGATGCCCGAGGTGTCCGTCACGACCGAGCCGACGAAGAATGCCGTGGTTCGGAACCGTGACCGGAGAATGTCGGCGGCACCGTCCCCGCCGCCACCGCCCGGATTGCGGCCCTTGTCGCCCTCCGCAACCTGCGGCGCCACGGTCGAGAGGTTGCTGCCTAACCGGAGGCCGAGCCCCCGGGGCCGGTAGATCAACTCGACGGGATCGGGCACTTGGTAACCGGTGAGCGACAACACCCCTTCGTCGACGGCCCAGAGGGTCACTTCACTGCGAGCGCCTTTCAGCCCTTCCTTGACGGCCGCGGTGACGGTAGCCCGGTCGCCGGGCCGGTACTCGGCCCGGTCGGACGTCAGGCTGACCTGCAGCCGCTTTCCTTCCGGCGTGACCCGGACCTCGGCATAACCGACCCGAACCGTGGGCCGCCCCGGATCGTCGAGCGGCCCCGGCTTGGCGCTCCGGCCCCGGGCCACCACGATCGACACGAACGCGTTAGGCACCCAGGCTTCGGTCACCGGCAGCTTGAGCGTCGTGGCCCCGTCCTTGACCGTGAACCGGCGTTGTTCGATCAGGCCTTCACGCTCGACCGTGACCCAAGCCTCCGCGTTGGTGAAGGGCGCCGCGAACAGCACGGTGGCGGTGTCGCCCACCGCGTACCGGCTCTGGTCGGGTACCACGTCCATCTTGAATTGCGATTCATCCGCCCACGGCACCCACCCCGGCCCGATGACCCAGCGGTAGAAGCTGGTGGACACCGGCCGCCCCTGATCGTCGGTGGCCTCGAACCCGACGATATAGCAGCCGGCCGCCTTCGGAGTGAGCCGGCAGGTGGCAACCGCGGCCGAGGTTCGGACCGAACACCGGTCGACGGTGTCTTGAACCCATTCCCCAACTAGTTCGGAGTATCCGTCGTTCTCGCGCCGGACTTGGTGCCATTCCCGACGGATCAGCCAGCCTCGAACCGGTACGGCCGCCACCCGGCGCCCATCGGGCCGGACCGCAATGACGTCCACCTGTTCCGGGGTGGCGGCGGTCCAGAAATAGGTCTTGGAGGTCGGTTTCGCTCCGATGTAATAGCTGGTAGGGTGCACCGTGACGGCGGCGCTTCCGAACACCGATTGGCGGTTCACGTCGGTGACCACGGCATCGACGCTCACCCGAGCCGGGAGTTTCGGATTCGACAAGACCAACGGAACCCGAAGCGTCAATTGGCCGGAGCCGTCGAGCGAGTCGGACCGGCTTTCGCTCACCGAGGTGGCGCCCCGGCCGCTCCACTCTTCCCACCACCAGCCCCGCTCCGCGACGTAGTAGCCGTCGGTGTTCGGCACCGCGAGGTCCCAGGACTCGATCCGCTTTTCCCGGATCATCCACGACACTTTGGCCCGGGCCATCGGGGCCCCGAAGAGGTACCGCGCCGAGACGGTCGCGGAGAGCGAATCGCCGGTTAGCCGGGCCGCCGTGTCGGCCGTCACGTCGACCAGGAATTCCGGGGCGCGGTATTCCGCCACTTTGTAATCGGCCCGGGCAACTTCCTTCCATTCGCCCTCACGGCGGAGGCTCGCCACGACAGCATAGTTGCCTAACGGCGCGTCGGCCGGCAGCCGGTACACTGGAGCCACCGTCCCGAACGACGAGAGTGCGGTGGTCCGTTCGCGGAGGACGCCCCCGTCGCGGTCCTGAAAGGCCAGCCGGACCGAATCAGCCCGTTCCGGCACTTTAAGGGAGCCGAGGGCCCCGGTTCGGACGATGGCTTTGGCGAACACCGAATCGCCGGGCCGATAGATGCCCCGCTCGGTAAATACCGCGGCCGCCATCGGAAACCGCTCGGTATCCCACGCCGCCCGGACATTGAACTGCCAGGGACTCAGGTCGGGGTCATACTGGGTCACGCCCACGAGGGCCCGATCGCCACCCGACCGGGCTTCGACGTACCCCTCGAACGCCTGCCGCTCGTAGTCGGGCTCTTCGCCATTGACCGGTTCGCCCCTCCGGCGAACCCCGGAGAATCGAAAAACCCCCTGAACGTCGGTGACGCCCTGCGCCAGCAGGCGACGCCGGCTGTCCCGGACCGCCACGGCAACACCGCTCCGGGATTTCCCGTCGGCAACCCCGGTGACCCAGACCACTCCGGATTCCCGGCCGATCTTGGCGTGGATGCCCAGGTCGGTGACTTGTACCAGGGCAATCGGTTGATAGTCGGCGGGGCCGTCCTCGCCGGCGTCTCGCCTTGGCTTCGGAAGCGCCCGACTCACGACCTTCACCGCGGAGAGGCCGGCGGGAAACGGCACCCCATAGACCCCGTGTCGATCCCGGGTCGGAGTCACCGGATAGGTCCGGCGAGTGGCCTTCGGCAGGAGCGCGGCCCAGTCGTCGTTCCAGGCATACCACGACCGCGACAGGAGTTTGGCCTCGAGCGACTCCGGCACCGCAACCTGGATGACTTCGATGGAATCGACGTTGACGTAGGTCACGGGCAGGGTGCGGGGCCCGTTCCGCTCGATCGTGAGTCGGCCGCTGGGATAGGACACACTCGGCGAAAAGCCCGAGGTCACCACCGTGCTCCGGGTATTGCCCGTCAGTCGCTGGCCGAATCCGTCGGTCAGGATCGGGTCGACCTCGACCAGGTAGCCGGTTCTGGGCTTGAGGTCGGCCAGCAGGGTCCAGGTCTCGCGGACGTCATTCGAGTCGGCCACGGTGAAGGCGATTTTGGGCAACAACCTAACGTGGCGAAGCACCTCGGCACCCCGCACCGGCGTGGTGAACCGAAGCTGGACCGGACCGGTTGGACAGGCGCCCCCGCCCCCGCAGGTTGAGGTGTCGACCGCGAAGGGGCCGTAGGTCGCAAAACCCCAACGCCGAAGCGGGCCGGGATTCGCGGGGTCGACGAATGTCGGGGTCACCAACTCGGCCGCGCACGCCAGGGGCAACGGCTCCGCCGGCCGAAGGCTGACCACCCGCCGGAGCCCGTCGGCCGCCCGATCCCGGTCCCAGCCGCCGGCCTCGCGGAGTTGCCAGGCCGCCGAGTCCGGGATGACCCGTTGATCGAAGGCCGTTAGTCGAATGGTGCCGCGCCTCGGGCAGGCCGCGCCGGGCTCGATGTACGCGAGCCGCGCCAGGGCCGCCAAATCGACCGAGGAACTGAGCGCGACCCGGAAGGTCTCATTCGCGGTTACGAACCGGGGGGACTGATCTTCAGCCACCGGGATGCCCGTCAGGATCCTGGGCCCCGCCACCCGAAATCCGAACCGGTAGGGTTCGGCCAGCCGAGACCCGTCGAGCGCCGAGAATGACGGATTGACAGTCACTACGTAGCTGACACCAGCCGAGAGCGGGTCCGTCGGCTTGAATCTGAGGGTGACGGGGTCGCGCCATTCCAGGGTGCCCGATACCGAAGGCTCGATCGCGAGGATAGCCGCCGGGTCCACGGTTCGGTCGAGCGACCCGACGACCGGACGATCGAAGGTGACCGAGATGAGCGCGGTGGCGGCGGCTTCGGCGTCCGGTGTCGTCCGGATTACCCGAAGCGACGCGGGGGCATCGGCGGCCCAGGTCGCGATCGAAAGGGCGGCCATTGCTCGGAGTGAAGGCATGTTTATAAGCTAGCCCCGCCGGCCCGGGGCTACCACAGCCCGCCACAGCCTTGTATATTATGACGCTGCAACTGCTTACGAATGACAGCGGTCAGCGAAAAACCTTTGATGGAGTAATTCCAGATGCGGAGCAGCCTCCTGGTGGTGGGAGCCTTGGCGTTGTCTGCCGTCCCGGCGGTGGCGCAGGAGAAGGGCACAATCGAAATCGGCGGCTTCGGTCGGTACACCAAGTACGACGGAAGCTTCAGCACGTCGAACAAGAGCCAGAACAGTTTCGGCGCCGGCGGCCGGCTGGGGTATTTCCTCTCGCCGAAATTCTCGCTCGAGGCGGACGCGTCGTTCAACGCAACCGACCTCAAGAACTACTTCACCGGGCAAATCAGCTCGCCGATCCGGCATTGGCCGATCCACCTCCGGGGTATCTACCATGCCCCGTTAGGCAGCAAGGCGAGCCTGCTGCTCGGGGCCGGTCCGGTGCTGAACCACTACGGCAAGTCCAACAACAGCTCCGTCAAGACCATCTTCGGCAAAGATTTCGGCGTTGGCGGGTTGGTAGGACTCCGCTACAAGGTCAACAGCTGGCTCTCGCTCCGCGGCGATGGGACGCTCGACTTCACGCCGAGCCCCCGGAACGGGAGCACCGAAGTCCAGGCGCTCGGGCCGGCCGCCTCGGTCGGCGACCCCTCCAGCAACACCCACTTGGCGGCCCAGCTCGGACTCTCGATCTTCCCGAACTCGAAGTGCACCAAGCGGCTCGAGGGCATTGACCTGACGCCCAACACGGCCAGCGTGCAGACCGGCCAATCGGTCAACTTCAATGTGTCCGGACGGCTCTGCGACGGTTCGTCGACGACGCCCCAAGTCACCTACGCGGTGATGCCGGGCGGCACGATCGGTCCGAACGGCGTGTTCAACTCGAACACCGCCGGCACCTACCGGGTCATCGCGACGACGCTGAACGGCAAGTACGCCGACACGTCGACCGTCACGGTCACGGCCCCGCCCCCGCCGCCCCCGCCGGCTCGGTTGTCCCGGATCGAGATCAGCCCGAAGACGTCGACCCTCAAGCTGGGCGAATCGGCCACCTACGCGATTACCGGGTACTGGACTGACGGGAACAGCCGGGCCATGCGGGCCGATGAGTGCACCGTGGCCGCCGAAGGCAGCCCGAGCGCCCAGGCCTGGACCTACAGCTGGAGCCGAAGCGGCGACTACGGCATCACGGCCACCTGTTCCGGTTCCTCGGACCGGGCCTCGGCCACGGTCCGCGGGCTCTCGGTCGTGCTCCGCGCCATGTTCGGCACCAACAAGTACAACGAAGCCGCCGGCGTCGATCGGATGTCGCTCGACCAGGTGGCCGAGAATATGAAGGCCGACCCGACGATCCGGGTCGACATCGACGGGCATACCGACTGGCGGAACAGCGTCAAGTACAATGCCTGGCTGTCCCAGAAGCGGGCTGAGTTCATCCAGCGCGAGTTGGTGAAGCGCGGCATCGACAAGGCCCGAACCACGGTTCGCGCCTTCGGCGAGTGCAAACCAACCGCTGACAACTCGACCGACGACGGAATGGCGCAGAACCGCCGGGTTGAGTTGAACCAGATCGAAACGGCGTCACCGGAAGCTGCCGCCACCTGCGCTGAGACCGGCCCGGCCGGCGCCAGCAAGATCGGCCGCCCGGGCGAGTAATCCGCCGGAAGGGCAATGAAGGGAAAGGCCGTCCTCGGGTGAGGACGGCCTTTCTCTTTTCACTCCACTCGACGGGGGACCGGGAACTCTCCGGTTTCGAGGGTACCGACCTCTTCTTCGACCGGATCAGGTTCGTGGTGAACCGGGACCCGGATCAGCACGACGCCGAGCAAGCTGATGGCGGCCCCGAGCAGCATCCGCCCGGTGAGGGCCTCGTTGGCCAAGCCCCAGCCCAGGAAGACGGCTACCAACGGATTCACATACGAGGCGGTCCCCACCATTTGCGGCGTAGTGACCCGGAGCAGGTATGCGAACGCGGTGAAACCGATGATGCTCCCGAAGATCACGAGATACGCAAAGGCGGCCCACGAACCCAAAGAAACCTGGCGGACCGAGAACCCGCGGGTTTCGCCGGCCAGCAAGGCCACCACCGCGAGCTGCACGCCGCCCCCCAGCATTTTCATGCCGGTGGCCATGGCTGGGCTGGCCGGCAAGTGGTGGCGATGCGCGAAGACCGAGCCAACCGCCCAGGCGACCGAAGCCCCCAAGAGCGCCAGGATGCCGGCGAGGGACACCGCTCCGCTCGTCGTGCCGACATCCGGCGCGGCGAGCAACACCAAGCCGATCATCCCAAGGCCGATGCCGGCCAATACCCGGGTGGGGGGGCGCCGCCAACGATCGAGGGCGCTCTCCAGAATGACCGTCCAGATCGGCGACGTCGAGGCCAACAGCGCCGTGCGTCCCGAGGGGACGTGTTGTTCGGCCCAGACGACCAGGCCGTTACCCAAGACGAAAAACAGGGTCCCGAGGATCGACGCGGTCCGCCAAGTCGCCCACTTGGGCAGCGCCTCGCCTTGCCACCGGGCCCAGGCCACCAGGATCGACCCGGCCAGCAGAAACCGTCCAGCCGCCAGCAAGAAGGGCGGCATGGTGTGGATCGCGATCTGAATTCCGAGATAGGTCGAGCCCCAGACGAAATAGATCGCGCCAAAGGCCCAGAAAACGAGGGTCCGGTTGGCGGTCACTTTCACGGCGGAGGGGGCGCCGCGGTCGGGAGCGTCGGCATCGGCGCCACCGCAACTTCCTCGGTGAAACCGCTGGCGCTCCCCGATTTGACGAACTCTTCCCGGTACATCCCCAAGATCTCGAAGAAGTACGACAGCGCCAGCGGACCGACCAAGAGACCGAGGAGCCCAAAGTAGCTCACGCCCGCCACGGCCCCGACCAGAGTAATGAGCGGATGAACCTGGGCAAATCGATTGAAGACCAGCGGCCGGAAGATGTAGTCGATCACGCCGGTCGTCGCGATGCTCCAGGCCGCCAGAAAGCCGGCGGCTCCAAACCGGCCGTCGAAGAGGAGCACTGCGACCCCGGGGCCCCAGATCATCCCACTCCCAACCACCGGGAGAATGGCGAACACCACCGTGACCACGCCCCAGAACAACGGCTCGGGTAACCCCGTGAACGCGAAGCCAAGCGCAGCCGCGATGCCTTGGGCCCCGGCCGTGACTCCTGTGCCGATTACCGTCGAGACCGCCACCGCCCGGAACCGCTCCCGAAGCCGGTCGGTGTTCGCGGGGGAAAACGGGATATAGGGTCGGACCGCATGCCAGACCACATCCGGTTGCAAGAGCAGATAGAACAGCCCGAATAACGCCAGCAGGAGATTGAGGGCCAACCGGGTCATCGTGCCCAGGAGCGTGAACGCGTTACTCCCGAGCCAACCGACGACGGTCTGGCCCAACCGGACCAACTCGGCCCCGACATCGAACGGGCCGACCTGGAGCAGCCGGATTCGATCGAGCAGCGGGCCGGCCATCACCTTGCCCGCCATCCCTTGAGCCTGGCCGAGAATCAGACTGAGCAACGACACCCCCGGAATGACGATCAGGAGGATCGTGAGCAGGATCACCAGACCCGCGGCTTTGGCCGGACTGAGCCATTTGGTGAGCCGGGCATGAACCGGCTCGAGGATGACGTACAGCACCGGCACGGCGATCAACCCGGTCGCGTAGGGTGCCAAGGCAATGGCCAGGCCGACGGTCAGTAGCCCGAGGACCATGGCAGCCCGCTGGTGCCGAGAATCGAAGAAGGTCATGGCCTAAGAGTAGGGATAGCCGGAGACGCTGGTCAACCGGCGGAGTCGGGCCTATTCTTAAGGATATCGTGAACCCGAGCTTATGAGCGCTGAGGTGGATTTCCCCTCCCAGCTGGCCGCCCAGCACGCGACCGAACCTCTTCTCGTCATCGATCGAGACCAGGTTCGCTTCGCCAATCAGGCCTTTGCCAACTTGGTCGGCGTCCCCCTATCCGACCTCGACGGGAAGGGGATCGACCAACTCGTCACGATCCTCGACGAACCGCTGGTGGTCGAGCGACTCCGAAATGCCGTTCGACAGGACCAACCGTTCCGGGGCGAGGCCACCTGTCACACGGCTAGCGGCGGGTCGGTCCCGATCGATCTCTCGGTCATTCCCGTCAAGCATGACGCGGGCACGCTGTATGTGGTCACGGCCCAGGACCTCCGCCATCGGAGGCGGCTCGAGCACCGGCTCTGGCACTCCCAGCGCCTCGACGCGATTACCCAACTGGCCGATGGAATTTCCCACGAGTTGAACGACGCCGTCCAGGTCATCGCCGGGTTCGCGAACCTGCTGGGCTCCCAGGCTGCCGGGACGGATGAGAAGTCGTCGGACCTGCTGGCCATCGAGCGTGCGGCCCGGCGGGCCAGCTCGTTGTTCCAGGAGCTGCTCGAATTCTCGCGGCGCCGGCCGACCGCCCGCGGGCCGGTCGATCTCAACGCGGTGATTACCCGCTGGCACGGGTTGCTCGAAGCCCTGCTCGGACCCGACCTGATTCTTGCCCTCGACCTGTCCGACGGATTGCCTCAGGTCTATGCCGACCGCGCCGAGCTCCAGCACATCTTGATCAACCTGGTCGTGAACGCTCGGGATGCCATGCCGACCGGCGGCACCCTCACGATTGCCTCGCACTCGGTCGGCCCGGGCGAGCGACTCGACGACGGAGGCATCGATGGCCGGTTGGGCGAGTACGTCGTGATGACCGTGACCGACACCGGGATCGGGATGGATGCTGAAACCAAGGCCCAATTGTTCCAGCCGTTCTTCACGACCAAAGAGGCGCCGGGGGTCCGAGGCTTGGGCCTCACCACCGTCCAACAGATCGTCCGGGAGACCGGGGGCCTGCTCTGGGTCCGGAGTGCGCCCAACAGCGGGACCGCGGTCGAGGTCCATTTCCAAGCTCTGGCGGCCGCGATAGCCACCACCGACGGGGTTCGACTGGAGCCCGCTTTGCCGCGCCAGGGCTCCGAAACGATTCTGCTGGTCGACGACGACCCCGGCGTGCTGGAAGTCGCCCGCCGGGGGCTCGAGTTCTTCGGGTACCGGGTCGTCGCGGCGGCCAGCGCGGCCGAGGCGACCACCGTCGCCGCGGAGCGAGGGAACGAGATCTCGGTGCTGGTCACCGACATGATCCTGCCCGGCCAGCACGGTACCGGACTGGCCGAGGAGCTGATTGCCGACTGGCCCCATCTCAAGATTCTGTTCATTTCCGGCGCTCCAGCCCGGAGCGACGGGCTCGCACCTCGAGCCCACCTCCCGAAACCGTTCTCCCCGGACCAACTTGCCCGTGCGGTTCAGGGCCTGATTGATGCCTAGCCGGTTCCGGAACACCTGCCGGGCCGCGATCCTGAGCGGCCTCGCGGCCGCCTGCACGGAATCACCAAGCCAACCGGAACGGTTTACCGCCGAGCTGCGGCTGGCGCCGACCATCGAGGCGGCAGCCCCGGTACCCCCGATCAACCAAGTCCGAATCCGGATCGGCCGGGCGCCGGCCGAACGGGTCCTCGACACCACGGTTGCCTTTCCGATCGGGAACCCCGCGTTGAACCTCCGGCTGCGGGTGGCACTCAAGGCCCGGTCCGAGCGGCTCGGCGTCACGGTCGACCTCTTCAGTGATAGTCAGCTCTACTTCTCCGGGTCCGACACGGTGGTCGTCGTGGCCTTGGGCTCCGGACCGGCGGCAACCCCGAACCTGGTGCTCCGCTACGTGGGGCCCGGCGCCACCATTCGGACCCTCCGGGTCGGCCCGCGCGACTCGAGTCTGACCCTCGGCGATCCGTTGGCCATGCGGCTGACGGCGCTCGACGCCCAGGGCGCCCCGGTTACCGGATTTCCGGTCACTTGGTCGACGACCGACCCGCTGGTTCCGATCAGCCAAGCCGGGGCGCTCGTGGCGCCACTCCGCCGGGTCACCATTCGAGTCATCGCCACTCTCCCGACGGGATTGGCCGACTCGGCCAATCTCACCTTCGTTCCCAAGCCGGTCGCCGCGAGCGTCCTCGCCGGCGGCAACCAGACCGGCCGACCCTCGGCCACGCTGCCGACGGCGTTCGCGGTGTTGGTCAAGGCGGCCGATTCGCTCCCAGTGGCGGGTGTGGCGGTCCGGTTCCGGGCCACGGCGGGGGGCGGTTCGATCCGGGACTCGGTGGTGGCGACAAACGCCCAAGGGGTGGCCGCCAGCCCGATGTCGTTAGGCGGCTCCCTCGGCACCAACAACTACGAAGCGACCGTGGTCGGCTTGGCGCCGCTCACCCTGACGGCCCTGGCCACCGCCGGCCCGGCCGCCCGGTTGCTCTATCGCTCGGGCGGGGCGCAGTTTGCCCGGGTCAACACGGCGCCATCCCAACTGATGGTCGTTCTGGTCACCGACACGGCCGGATTCCCGGTCAGCGGGGAAAAGGTCACCTGGTCAGTCGTCGCCGGCGGAGGGGTGGTCGGCGCCAATAGCTCCAACACCGATCCGCAGGGCCTCGCCTCGATGACGGCCACCACGGGTACCCGCGCCGGGGTGAACCTGATTCGCGCCACCATCCCGGGGCCGACCGCCCCGGTTCAGGTCCGGTTCGTGTCGTTCGGCACCGCCGGCCCGGCTACCTCGCTGCAGATCTTCAGCGGCGATGCCGGACTGCCCGGGTTGCCCGCGACGCCCAGGGTTCGGCTGAGTGACGCGTTTGGCAACCCGGTGGCCGGCGCCAACGTCACTTGGACCTTTACGACCGGCACCGGCAGCCTCAGCGCCCCCTTCACGACCACCGGTGACGACGGTTTGGCCTCGGTCGATTACTCTCCGCTGACCTCGTCGGACGTCGCGATCCGGGCCGCGAGCGGCGGCCTGAACGCGACCTTCAATCTCCGGTCGAATCCGGTAGCCACCGGACTCGTACCCCTGAGCGGCGGCGACCAGTTTGGCGACGTCACTCAGCCGCTGTTCGATCCGGCGGTTGCCCAATTGACCGACTTCGGGTCCGGGATTCCCGGCGCAACGCTGACGTGGCAAATCCTGGAAGGCGGCGGAAGCCTGTCGGCCACGAATGCGATCACCGATGCTTTCGGAGCGGCCGGGGTGACCTACACCGCGGGCACCAAGAGCGGCACCGCCCGGATTCAGGCTCGCCATCTCGCCTCGGGACTGGTGGCGAACTTCTCGTTCACCATCGCCTCCGCTCAGACCTCGCAAATCTTGATCGCGAGCGGCGACAACCAGTCGGCGGCACCGGGTTCCCTGCCGCCGCTGGCGCTCACGATCGTAGCTCTCGATGCTTTCAACAACCCGGTTGGCGACGAAACCGTCACCTGGGCGGCGCTGGACGGTGGCTCGGTGGGAGGGCTCTTGGGCACCGACTCCTATGGGCTGGCGTCAACGACGATCCGCTTGGGCCCCGCCCCCGGACCGCAGCGATTTCAGGCCATCACATCCCTTGGCACCGTCACCTTCATCGTGACGGCGCGGTAATGAGCGGGCGGATCGCCTCCCAAACAGTAGCCGCGACCAATTCCTGACCCCGGGCCGTCGGGTGAATCCCGTCGGCCTGGTTGAGCGAATCAACCCCCGCCACTCCCTCCAGCAAGAACGGAATGAAGGTCGCCCCGTTGGCCCGGGCCAACTCGGGGAACATGGTCCGAAACTTCGTGATGTAGGCTTGCCCGAGGTTGGGCATGGCTTCCATGCCGGTCAGCACCAACTTGGGCGCTGGATCCAGGGCCCGAACCCGATCGAAGATCGCTTGAATGTTGGCCCGGGTGCTGTCGGGATCCTGCCCCCGCAGGCCATCATTCGCCCCGGTTTCCACCATGACCACGACGATATTCCCCCGTTCCAGAACCCAGCTCATCCGGCGGAGGGCGCCCGCCGAGGTCTCGCCGCTAACCCCCGCGTTGACAGTGCGGTACCCGAGGCCCAAGGAGTCGAGTTTCTTCTGAATCAGGGCCGGATAGGCGAGCTTCGGGTCGGGAAGACCATAGCCGGCGGTGAGACTGGTCCCGACGAAGACGATGAGCGGGGTGGAGTCTTCAGGTACGCCGACCATGGTCGGCGGTTCCCGGACCGGCTGGGCCGCCGAGGGCTCTCGGGGAGGAGGCCCCCCCCCCCGCTCACCACAGGCCCCGAGTGCGGTGAGGGCAATGAAACCGAGGGCTAATCTCACTATCATTGAGCCACGTATGAACCTATCCATAGAACCAATGCTCGAGTGTCACGGCCTGACCCAGACCTACGTGTCGGGGGGGCGCCACCTTACGGTCCTGAACAATATCACGTTCTCGCTCGAACGCGGGGGGTTCCTCGCGATCGTCGGCCCATCCGGGAGTGGGAAGAC
>SXGT01793375.1_pt1 | contig 15730 bp, 16 predicted proteins | sample 3176221 | NCBI WGS metagenome assembly SXGT01 (sample SAMN11356862, study PRJNA531348) | freshwater metagenome | isolation source: freshwater sample F1-120 | place: China: Fuxian Lake, Yuxi | collected 2017-12-25
ACCTGGGAAGGCGAGGAAAGCGACATCCGCCGCATCGACCCCGACAGCGGCACCGTGCTCGAAAGGCTCGAGATGCCCGCCGGCACCGGTGTGAGCGGACTCGAATCCGACGGCGGGAACCTGTTCTACGCCGGCGGCGGCCCCAGCGGCAAGGTGCGCGCGGTGCGCCGCCCCGCAAACTGAGCAGCGCTCCGCGCTATCTGGCGACGGGCAGCGCCAGGAAGAACCGCACCATCTCGGCCGAGGCGTCCGGACCGACGCCATCGGTGTAGGTGCCCCGGGCGTCGCCGCCCGACCAGGCGTGTCCGGCACCGTGCAGGACCCACGACTCGATGACCACCTGGCCCGCGTCGTCGGTGTGAACGGTGCGGCTGTACCGCCTTCCACCGCGCGCTTCGCCGGTCTGGGTGCTTTCGGTCAAGGCCTTGGCCCCGGGCCCCGACGCGTGCGCCTGGATCGCCTGCTTCACGACCTCGGCGGCGTTGGACTGTTGCACGGTGTGATCGCGATCGCCATGAAAGACGATGGTGGGCACGGCGCGTGTGGCCTGACCGCCCGAGCGCGCGAGATCGGCGGAAACGTTCTTCATGCCGGGCATGCCGCTGCGTCCGCCCTTCATTTTTGCCATGGCCGAAGGCACGTCCTTGGCGCTGCCGAAAGCCAGGCCCGAATGCACGCCCACGCCAGCGAACAGCTCGGGGTAGGCCTCGCCCATCACCACCGCCATCGCAGCGCCTGCCGACAGGCCGGCGACAAAGATGCGACCGGTTGCCACACCGTGCCGCTGGGCCACTTCGCCAACGATCCCGGCAATGAGCGACGGCTCGCCACGGCCTCGCGCCTGGTCTTGCGGCTTGAACCAGTTCCAGCACTTCGAGGCATTCGCCTGCGCGGTCTGTTCGGGATACACCACCAGAAAGCCGTGTTCGTCGGCCAGGCGGTTCATGCGCGTGCCCACGGCAAAGTCGTCTGCCGACTGCGTGCACCCGTGCAGCATGACCACCAGCGGCGGTGATTCCTGAACGCGGGTGGGGATGTAGAGCTTGTAGGGACGCGAGCCCGCGCTGTGGCGGAATTCGTGCCTGAGGAAACTGCCCGGTGGCTGGGGAGCGACTTTCTCGCTGGCTGGCACCGGGTCCGCCGCCGGCGCCTTCGCGCTGACCGGCGCTTCCTCGGAGCCGACCACGGTGGCTTCCACGTCGATCACCGAGCCGTCGTCCGGCGCAGCGGCGGTCGCCGCGCTGGCGGCGCCGTCGGGGTCCAGCGCGCGCCGGATGGTGTCGGTCACATCGCGCATGGGCCCCGAGGAGGTGTCCAGCCCGGCCGAGGCCAGCGCGCGTTCGATGGTGTCGTTGATCGCCTTGGCGTCGTAAGGCGGCGCACGGGTTCCGGGAGGGCTTTTCATGGGGGCTTTCTGTCGTTGAGGTGAGGAACCGCCGCTTCAGCGGCGGGCACGGTGTTCTTTCGCGATCCGTGGCGGTGTGCGTAGATCCAGGTGAACTCGGCACCCAGCAGGAAAATCTGCGCGGAGTAATAGACCCACATCAGCAGCACCACCAGCGAAGCGGCGGCACCGAAGGGGGAGGCAATGCCGCTGCGGCCGAGGTACAGGCCGATGAGGAACTTGCCCACGGTGAAGAGGAAAGCCGTGAGGGCCGCGCCCATCATCACGTCGAACCAGGCCACCCTCACCCGGGGCACCCACTTGTAGATCATGGCGAACAGCGCGGTCATCAGCGAGAAGCTCAGCGCCCAGTCCACCACCGTGGCGACCCGCGCGAATTCGCCGAACCAGGGCGCCCACCATTTGCCGAGCGCGGCCAGTGCGGCGCTGGCCACGAGCGAGACCATCAGCAGGAACACGATGCCCAGCACGATCCCGACCGACAGCAGCCGGCTCTTGAAGAACTGCACGATGCCACCCGGCGCCGGCACGTCGGGGGCGCGCCAGATGCGGTTCATGGCGTCCTGCAGTTCGACGAACACCGTGGTCGCGCCGACCACCAGGGCGCCCACCCCCACCACCGTGCCATAGGCGCCCGCTTCCGGTCGGTTCAGGCTCTCCAGCAGGTTCTGCACCGTCTTCGCACTCTCCGGACCGAGGAGGTCGGAGAGCTGGGCGATGATTTCACCGCGCGCGGCCTGTTCGCCAAAGAACAGGCCCGCCAGCGAAATCACGATAAGCAGCAGCGGCGTGATCGAGAAGATGGTGTAGAAGGCCAGCGCCGCGCCCATGCTCGGGGCATAGTCGTCGATCCATGCGTTGAGCGTGTCGCGGACCAGCGCGCCGGTCGATCTGAACATCCTGGTCACACGCCGGCAAGCTCGTCAGGCCTTCAGCGCCCAGTCCATCGCCAGCTTGCCGCCCGCCGCAGCCGCGGCACTCACGAAGGTGCCCCAGGCGATGTCGATCACCGACAGGCGCCAGGGCCAGTCGCGCAGGGTGGCGAGGTTGGTGAGGTCGTAGGTGGCGTAGGCGAAGAATCCAAACGCCGCCGCCATCAGGAGCGTCGTGCTCCAGTCGCTGCCGCCCGACTGCGGCGACACACCGAACATCACCACCCCGGCGGCGTACAGCGCGTAGAAGCCGATCGCCACAGCGACGTTCGGCCGTTCGGACATCAGGTGACCGATGCCCTGTTGGTACATCGGCTTGGCGATCACGCCCAGCCAGATCAGGTCCAGCACGATCATCACGACCGCGGTGCCGGCGTACGCTGCGAGGTATTTGCTCATGGGAGTGAGTATCCACGGGGCGCTGCGCCAGCACGAACCCCGGGGCTTTTCAGGTGAAGATCGCGATCAGGATGATGATGGGCAGCGGCACGCCGAGGAAGAGCAGCAGAAGTGAGCGCATGGCAGTCTCTTTTGTGATGAGGGGATGGAAAAATCAGGCGTCGCGCCGCCGACCGCCGAACGTGGCGGACAGGCTGGCCACGAAAGCGCCGGCAAGCAGCGAGATGAACAGCCACAGCGCGCTCTTCGCCGATGCCGAGCGCGCCGCGTCGGCGGCCTCGCGGGTCGCGGTTTCTGCTTCCTGCAGCCTGGTTTGCGCACGCTCGTAGGTTTCGGTGACGCGCTCTTCGGCTTCCTGCTGCGACAGGCCCGTGCGCTGTGCCACCAGCAGGCCCACATGCTGGACGTCTTCGGGCGGCAGCGGGTCGGTGAAGCCGGCGTTCATGAAGATGCGTGCGACCTCGATGCCGTCCTGCGGCGAGCGCTGATAGGAAAAGGGCGGCGGCGACAGCGCCCCCGGGGCACCGGGCGCCAGCGTGGCGTCCTGCGGCTCGGCAGGGGCGCGACGGAACAGGGTGTCGACGAGGTAGCCCATCGGCCCTTCCGCGTCGTCCGACGCAACCCCTTCGGTCGAGCCAGAGGCCACTGCGCCCACGGCCGCGGTGGCCGCGGTGCTCGCGGCGCCACCGGCCACGGTGGCCGTGGCCTGCACGCCCGATCCGACGATGGAAGCGACCACCGACGTGAGCAGCGCGGCCGTGGTCAGCGTGGCCACCGCCCACGCCAGAAACCCATGCGCGGTGTCGCGGAAGTACACCTCGTCCGTGTGCGTGTAGGTCCATCGCGTGCGCAGCCGACCGGCCAGGTATCCGCCCATGCCCGAAGCAATGAGCTGTGTCGCGATGATCCAGACGATGGTGGACATGCCGAGCGCCGTGGCGCCGATGCCTTCGCCCGACCAGGGCGACACCGACGACAGGCCGAGGCCGACGCCGAGCATGAGAAGGATCAGCGAGAGCGCCGCGGCGGCCGCAGCGCCGGCGAAGATCGCGCCCCAGGACACGGCACTCGGCCCGGTGGGCATGCCGTCGTCGTGTTCGACAGGATAGGTGGGGACCAGGCCGGGCCTGCCGGAGTCCGAAGAAATGATGGCCATGAAGAAGTTCCGCGTCTCTGATGAGTGAGACTGCACCGTATCCCCTGGCTGCTTGGAGGGTCTGTGCGCTCCCGCACCCACTCTCTCAGGCCGGCCGGTGCTTCATGAGGAGCGCGTGCAGCCCCTGGGCCGCCGAGGACAGGGAGCGGTCGGCTCGTCGCACCAGGAACACCTGCCGCTTGAGGCCACCTGACTTGATCCTTCTCGCCAGCAGGCCCGGTTGCCGGAAATGAAACAGCGTGAGCGAGGGCACGATGGTGATGCCCAGGCCCGCCTGCACCATGCCCGCCACTGTGCTGAGCTGCTCCAGTTCGAGCACGGTGCGCAGGCGGTGCGGGTACAGCGCCGCCTCCACATACTGGCGCACGCTGCTGGAGCGCGCGAGCTGGACGATGGGCCAGGCGTGCAGCTCGCCCAGACGAACCGGTCCCGTGGCCCGACCCAGCGCATGGTCGACCGGGAAGACCACGTGAAAGTCGTCCGAGCAGAAGCGCTCGGTGCGCAGTTCGGGCAGATCGGTGCGGGACGAAGCCAGCGCGAAATCGGCACGACCCGAGCGCACCCGCTCGAGACATTCGTCCGACAGCACGTCCGCCACATCGAGTTCGATGCCGGGGTACAGCCGGTGGAAGCCCGCCAGCAGGGGCGGCAGCCATCCCGCCGCCAGTGAGGGCAGGATGGCAATGGCCACCCGCCCGCGGCGTCGTGCCACATGGTCGCGGACGCCTTCGATGGCCCCTTCTGCGTCCTTGAGCAGTCGTTCGGCGGCATCGAGAAATGCCTCGCCCTCCGCCGTGAGCTCCACCTGGCGCGTCGTGCGTTCGAACAGCCGTCCTCCCAGGTTGTCTTCCAGCGCGCGGATGAGCGCGGAGAACGCCGGCTGGGAGAGATGGCACAGCGCTGCGGCCCGTGTGAAGTTCCGCTGCTCGGCGAGCGTGACGAACGCGCGCAATTCGCGGGTGGAAAGATTGATCTGCATTTCAGATCAATGTATCTGATCTTTGAGTTTCCAGGATGATTGAAACGGGCCTACATTGCGCGGCATGACAGGCACAAGCACGCTTCACGTGGGTTCCGCCGCCGGCTTCTCCGGTGACCGGATCGACGCCGCCGATGCCGTGGTGGACGCCCTCATCCGCACCGGCGGACCGGCCTGCCTGATCTTCGAGACGCTGGCCGAACGCACGCTGGCGCTGGCGCAACTCGCCCGCCTGCAGGACCCCGATGGCGGCTACGAACCCCTGCTCGACGAACTCGTGCGCCCTGTGCTTGAGCGCTGTCTCGCGCACCGCATTCCGATCGTGAGCAATTTCGGAGCCGCCAATCCGCGGGGCGCCGCCAGCCGCATCCTGGCCATCGCGCAGTCGCTCGGTGTGCGCGCCCCGCGCGTGGCCGTGGTGGAAGGCGACGATGTGGCGCACCGGCTGGAAGACCGGCTGATGACGCCCGCCTTGCAGACGCAACTGGCCGGCCGGGCGGTCATCAGCGCCAATACCTACATCGGCGCCGAAGCCATCGCCGAGGCGCTTCTCGCCGGGGCCGACGTGGTGGTGACGGGCCGTGTGGCGGACCCATCGCTGGTGCTCGGCCCCGCGCTTGCGCACCACGGCTGGAAGCTGGACGAACTCGACCGCATCGCCGGCGCCACGATGGCCGGCCACCTGCTGGAGTGCGGCGCGCAGGTCACGGGCGGCTACTACGCCGATCCCGGTGTGAAGGACGTGCCCGACCTCGCCCGGGTGGGTTACCCGATCGCGGCCATCGAAGCCGACGGCAGCTGCACCCTCTTCAAGCCGGAAGGGACCGGCGGCATGGTCGACGAGCACACCGTGAAGGAACAACTGCTGTATGAAGTGCACGATCCTGCGGCCTACCTTACGCCCGATGTGGTGGCCGACATCACCCAGGCGCGCGTCGAGCAGGTCGGCGAGAACCGTGTGAGGCTCTCGGGCGTGCGCGGTCACAGCCGGCCCAAGACCCTGAAAGTGAACGTCTGCTTCGAGAGCGGCTGGCTGGCCGAAGGGGAAATCTCCTACGCGGGTGTGCGTGCCGAGCCCCGTGCGCGACTCGCCGCCGACATCCTCACGCAGCGCCTGCAAGGCCTCGGTCCCTTGCGCATCGACCTGATCGGTGTGACCAGCGTCCTGGCCGACGACCACGGCCGCTGGCTGCGGGAAACACCTCAGGGCCGCGCCACCGACGTGCGCCTGAGGGTGGCCACGCGCCATGCCGAAAAGGCCGCCGCGCAAAGGCTCGTGCGCGAAGTCAACGCGCTCTACACCTGCGGGCCCGCGGGCGGTGGTGGCGTGCGCACGGCGCTGCGCCCCACGCTGGGCACCGTGTCGTGCTCGCTGGCGCGCGAACTCGTTCCGGTGCGCTTCGTCATGCTGGAGGCGACATCGTGAGCCGCACGGTCCGGGTGCCGCTCTGGCGCGCCGCCCACGGCCGCACGGGTGACAAGGGCAACCGCTCCAACATCAGCGTCATCGCCTGGTGCGAGACGCTCTACCCGCACATCGAGGCGCAGATCACGGCGCATCGCGTGGCCGAGCATTTCCGCCATCGGGCACCCACGCTGGTGGTGCGCCATCCGTTGCCCAACCTGCACGCACTGAACTTCGTGCTGGACGACGTGCTGGACGGCGGCGTCAACGACGCCCTGAACCTGGACAGCCACGGCAAGGCGCTGTCGTTTCATTTGCTGGAACTCGACCTCGAGATTCCCGCCGACCTGGTTCCGCGTCTGCGCGGTCCTTCGGACTGAAGCAGCTTCCATCCCACCCACAAGGAGACACCCATGACCCATCCCCTCACCCGGCGCCGCGCCGTCTTCGCCCTGGCATCGGCGCTTGCCGTGCCGGCCGCCATGGCGCAAGGCAGCCTCGGCACCAAGCCCATCACCTTCGTGGTCCCCTTTGCCGCCGGCAGCGCCACCGACATCCTGGCCCGCGCGCTCGGCCAGTCGGTCAGCGAGCAGACCGGACAGCCCGTGGTGGTCGACAACAAGGCCGGTGCCAGCGGCATGATTGCCGCCCAGGCGGTGGCCGCAGCACCCAAGGACGGCCACACGGTGCTCATCACCACCAACACCACGCACGCCGCGAACCAGCATCTCTACAAGAAGCTGTCCTACGACCCGGTGAAGGACTTCGCCGCCATCAGCGGCATCGGCAAGGGCGGCCAGATCATGATCGTGCGCGCCGACGCACCGTACAAGACCGTGGCCGACGTGCTCGCTGCGGCGAAGGCGGCGCCGGGCAAGCTCTCGTTCGGCAGCGGCAGTTCGTCCAGCCGCGTCGCTGGCGAGCTGTTTCAGCAACTGGCCGGCGTGAACATCCTGCATGTGCCCTACCGCAGCAACCCCATGGGCATCACCGATCTTCTGGGCGGCCAGATCACCATGATGTTCACCGACGCCTCGACCGGCATGCCGCAGATCACCACCGGCAAGGTGCGTGCGCTCGGCGTCACCGCATCCAGGCGCATGGCCTCGCTGCCGGACGTGCCCACCATCGCCGAAGCGGGTGTGAAGGGCTACGACATGGGCTACTGGTTCGCCGCCTACGCGCCGGCCGGGACCCCGGCACCGGTGGTGACGCGCCTCAACGAACTGCTGCACAAAGCCATCGAAAGCCAGAGCGTGCGCCAGTTCTTCGCCAACAGCGGCGGCGAAGTGTTCCCCACCTCACCGGCCGAGCTGGTGAAATTTCAGGCCAGCGAAACCGAGATGTGGGGTCGGGTGATCAAGGCGGCCGGGATCGAGGCGGAGTGATTCACGTCGGCGCCGGACAGTGCGCCGACAGGAAGCCCAGCACCGCGCGGACCGAAGGCAACAGGCTGCGACGGTGCGGCACGAGGGCGGTGGTGGTCACCGTGCCTGCTGTCCACCGCGGCAGCACGCGCACGAGTTCTCCGCGCGCCACATGGTGACCACAGATGCTCTGCGGCAGGCAGGTGATGCCCAGTCCCGCCGAAGCGGCGTGAAGCAGTGCCACCGACTCGTCGGCCACCATGCGCGGCGGCAGGGTCACGCGCTCGATCGATCCGTCGTCGCGTCGCAGCGTCCATTCAGCGGCATCGGTTGACGTCAGCAAGCCTGGGTGCTTCGACAGCTGGGCCGGCTGGCGGGGGGTGCCGTTCGCCTTGAGCAGGGACGGCGCGGCCACCAGCCACACGGCCTCCTGCATCAAGCTGCGTTGCACCAGTTCCGAATCGGGCAAGGGTGCGAAGTGGCTGCGCACGGCGATATCGAACCCTTCCTGCACCAGATCCACGAAGCGGTCGCTGGCGTGCAGCTGGATGAGCAGCCGGGGCCACTGCCGCGCCAGTGCGGGCAGGTGCGGCGCCAGCAGGAACTGCACCACCGGCACGGCGGCGGTGATGCGCACGGTGCCGCTGGGTTCGGCCAGGCGCTGCTGCACGATGTGCTGCGCGCTCTCCACTTCGATGAGCGCGGCGCGCGCGTGCTGGTAGAAATCGCGCCCGGTCTCGGTCAGGTGAAAGCTCCGGGAATTGCGCTCGATCAGGCGCACACCCAGGCTGGCTTCCAGCGCGGCCACGCGCTTGCTCAGGGTGGACTTCGGGACCGAGAAGCGCCTCGCTGCAGGCGCGAAGCCCCCGCTTTCCACGGCCTGGGCGAACAGGATGAGGTCGTTGAGGTTCATGGCGCCATTGTCCACAAACGTGGACTTTGCGTGCACTTTCTGCCGTCTAGGCAGCCAGCGTCCACACCGGAAGAATCGGCAGCGTCATCACCCACAGGAGTTCAAACATGCATCCCATCCTCTTCTACGGCGTGCCCGAAGGCTGTTCGTTCGGTTCCATCGTGGCCCTCGAATGGAGCGGCCTGCCGTACCAGCTCTGCCGCATCGACATGCCCACCGTGGTGAGCAGCGACGCCTACCGGCGCATCAACCCGGTGGCAGAGACGCCCTCGCTGCGCACCGCCGATGGCCGCCAGGTGAACCAGAGCATGGCCATCCTCCAGCACATCGGCGCACACAGCCCGAACAGCGGCCTGGTGCCCTCGCAGGGCACGCCCGGGTTCGACCGGTTCAATGAAGTTCTGGCCTTCCTGAACACCGACTTCTTCGAGTCGTTCTCGCCGCTCTGGTACGCGATGGAGCAGGGTCTCGCGCGAGAAGAGCAGCAAGTCCTGAGGACGATGGCGCAGCAGAAGGTGCGCAAGGTGCACGCAGAGCTGGAACGCATGCTCGGCGACGGGCCCTGGCTGACGGGAGCGCAGCGCAGCGCCGCCGACGCCTACTTCATGGGCATTGCCCGCTGGAACGATTTCCACCAGGTGCTGGACCGGCGCGAGTTCCCGGCCTTGCAGGCGCTCCACGAGCGACTGCAGGCAGACCCCGCCGTGCGGTTCGCGCTCGCCGTGGAGCATGGCGAAGCCGCGCGCAGCGCCGGGGCCTACCTCGGACACGTGAAACTGGAGGACGTGCCTGTCGCGACGCCCGCAGCGGCTTGAGTTCTGGTAGCTTTCGCGTGGTGACCTGCCACCCACCGGCAGGCGCCACGATCCGTCACCCCACCATGCTGCTCAGGTTTTGCGCACTCTGCGTGCTTGTCGTGCTTTGCTCGGGCCCGACGCTCGGCGACACGCCGAACGCGGGCGCCGATACCCATCCCATCCCTTTCATCGACGCCCACGTGCACCTCAACGACGAGCGCATGCAGCTCGAACTGATGCAGCGGCATGGCGCGGAGCGCGCCGTGGTGTTCTGGGGTCGGGACAGCGACAACGAAAGCGTGGCGGCAGCCGCCCGGCGCCATCCCGATCGCTTCATTCCCTTTGCCTCCGTGTCGCCCGAACGCGCCGCCTACCGCAAGGGCTGGGAGCAGCACGATCCTCAGCTGCTGGAGACGCTGGATGCGATGCTGGCCACGGGCGTCTACCGCGGCATCGGCGAGATCTCGGTCACGCACTTCCCCTCGCCCGGTCTGCCCGAGGCCGACTTCGATCCCGATGGCCCCACGATGCGTGGCATCCTTGCGCTCGCGCGCAAGCACCGTGTGCCCGTGATGGTGCACGCCGAGTGGACAAGGCTGCGCGAATTCAGCGAACTGCTGCGCGCCTATCCCGATGTGCCGGTGATCTGGGCGCACGGCGGTTACACGCCGCTCTTCATCGCGCAGCGCATGCTCGATCAGCACCGCAACCTCTACTACGAACTGAGCGCTCGCACCTGGCCGGTGCACCCACGCTCGCCCGACTACACCCTGCTGCGCGACGGCCGGAACGTGTGGCCGCAGTGGCTGGCCTTCATCGAAAGCCGGCCGGATCGCTTTCTGGTGGGCACCGACGCGAGCCACCGGTCCGCCCAGAGCGAAGCGATGAAATTCGACAGCGTGCAGAACTTCCTGCGCCAGCTCGGCCCCGCCGCGCGCGACGCCGTGGCCCGCGGCAATGTGGCGAGGTTGGTGGGCCTGCCACCTGCGCCGCCCGGCGCGCCCTCCACCAGGCCCTGACCGACCCGACCATGCGCGATCGCGCCGAAGTCCATCGAGGTCCGATCAAGCGCGTGCCCATTCAGCGTTTCTGGCGTGCAGGCTTCGCCTTGACGGCAGGCGGCTTCGTCCTGCTTCCCGCCTGATCGAGCCAGAGCAGCGCATCGAGCTGCGCCACGAACCGACGCACGTACGCCGGCGACAGACCCTGCATCAGGGCCAGCGAGCGCAAGGCCAGTCGGTGCGAATTGAGCGGGCCGGCGTTGTCGGGGCCGCCTTGCACGGCGGCGCTCACCTGCTGATCGGTGGCGATGCGGGACCAGGTCTCACGAAACGCCTGGACGCTGCGGAGTTCCGACGCCGGCGGACTCACGCGGGCCACGTGCTGGTTGAGTTCTGCCAGCAGCGAGCGCGCCCCCGGGCGGGCGCGAGGATCACTCACGGTTCGGTGCCCTGGCGGGGGCGGCCTTGGGCACCGGCGCCATCTCCACCCTTCGGTTGAGCGCCCTGCCCTGGTCGTCGGCATTGGATGCCACCGGCTGTTCGGCGCCGAAGGCGGCGCTGAACACGCGCTGCGGCGGCATGCCTTCCTGAATGAGCGCCCGCGTGACGGTGAGCGCTCGCTGGGCAGAGAGCTCGAGGTTGTCGGCGAAGCGCTGGTTCGTGGCTTGCACCGGGCGGTCGTCGGTGAAGCCGCTGACCATCAGCATCTCGTCGCGCTCGCCCAGGTACACCTGCAACGGCGGCACCAGGCTCTGCAGAATCTGCCGGCCTTCAGGGCGCAGCTCGTCGGAATTGAGTGCAAACAGCACACTGCCGCTGATGCCGATGCGGCCGTTGTCCAGCGTGACGCGGCCGTTCTGCAAGGGGATGGCCAGGGCCTTCTCCAGGGCCATGCGGCGTTGTTCTTCCTGCTCGCGTTTCTGCACTTCCGCCTGCAGGCTGGAGACCAGGTCCATCTGCACCAGCAGCACGCCCACCAGAATAAGCACGAAGGCGCCCACCAGGCCCGACATGAGGTCGCCGAACACGGCCCACACGGGCGCCGCGCGGTCGGTGCCGTCGTCGTCATCCAGGTGGCGGTCGTCCAGACCGGTCATCATGCCGCGGCTCTCTTCACTGGCCTGGCTTCAGACGCGCCGTTTCGCAAGCGGTGCAGGTCTTCCAGAATGCCCTGCTGAGACGTGATGCTCAGGTCGATCACCTCGCGCGCCTGCGCCACGTAATACGCCAGTTGTTCGTCGCTGCGCTGGATCGACTGGCTCACCGCGCTTTCCACGCCCTGCAGGCTGGCGATGAGCCGTTCGTTGGTGGTGCTGAAAAGTTCGACCCCATGACCGAAGGCGTCGCCCAGGCGGGCGAGTTCGGCCGCGCTGCCGCTCACCTGTGCCGCCACGGCCTCCGCACGCACCGCCTGTGCGCCCACCGTGTCGGCAAACTGGCGGCCCACCTGGTCGAGCACCTGGCCCGCCGATCCCACCAGCGTTTCGATGGCGGTGCGCTGCTCGCCGGTGGTGGCTTGCACGCTTTTCAGCAGACCATCGATCTGGCCCATGAGCTCGGCACGCTCCTGCAGCGCACGGTTGTCGCGCTCGGTGAGGCGGCTCATGTCGTGGCGCAGTTGCGCGATCACCTCTGCCGCCGCCCTGGGCGCTTCGGCGGCGGTGTGCAGCAACTTCTGCATCAACGCTTCGCCGCGCGCCGCCTCTTCGCCGCGCAATGTGGCGAGTTCGTCGCGCCAGAGCGCGGCGGTCTGCGCCAGCTGTTCGGCGGCGGCCTGCTGTTGCGCCAGACTCTGTGCGCCGGCCTGCGTCCAACCCGTTTGCAGTGTGGTCGCCAGGGCCTGCAGGGAAGCGGCCCACGTGGCCTGCCGCTGTTCGAGCTGCGCCGCGAGGCCGGTCAGCTGCGTGTTCACCTGCTCGCCCACCCGCTCGTGCAGGCGGGTGGTGTCCCGGGCCAAGGCGGTCATGGCCTCGCTCACCACCGGCTGCAGGCTGTCGCCGGCCGCGCGGGCGCTGGCGGCCAGGCTGTCCTTCAACGATTGTTCGACCGAGCGTGCCAGGCCCTCGAAGGCCTGCGCGGCTTCCCGGTGAAAGCTCGCCTGCCGTGCCAGCAGCTGTTCGTCGAGTCGCTCGCTGCGACGCTCCATCTGTTCGATGAGCACACCGAGCTGGTTCGCGACGGCGGGCAGCGCACCGGCCTGCTCCTGCAGGACCCTGAAGGTCTGCTGCCGTTGATGGGCCGTCGAGAAGGGGCGCAGCGTGGTGGCCATGAGCGCGTCGAGCTGGCGCACCACGTCCACACGCTCGCGGCGGCTCACGGCTGACATCAGCCCGAGCATCGCCGACGTGGCCACGCCCACCACCGATGTGCCGAAGGCCAGCCCCAGGCCCTTGATGGGTGCGGCCAGCGCCGAGCGCATCGCCTGCAGATCGGCCGAGCCCTCGAGCGTGAACACCACGCCTTTGAACGTGACCACCATGCCCAGAAAGGTGCCCAGCATGCCGAGCATGACCAGCAGGCCGATGAGGTAAGGCGTGAGCGCAAGACCCGGCAGCGCGCCGCGCTCGCCTTCGATGCGCTGGCGCACGGCGTTCTGCAACGCTGGCGGCACGCGGGAGAGAAAGTCGCTCAGCTGCACCGGCGGCTGGGGCACGTCGGCGAGCGCGGGCGCCAGCGACGCCGTGACCGCGCGAAAACGGCGGATCTCCACGGCGCCGATCAGATAGACCGCGCCCATCAGCAGCGTCATGCCCAGGGCGATCGCGCTGGTGCCGACGAAGCCCGCGCCGACCCAGGCAATGGCAGCGAGGCCCAGCCCGAAAGCGGTGAGGAGAAAGAGGCGGTTCAGGGAGGTGCTGCTCATGGAGGCGTTCAGTTCGGTTCTTGGGTCAGCGCTTCCACCAGGCCCGTGGCAGGCTGCAGGCGCAGTTCCAGTTCGGCGCGCAGGGTTTGCTGGAAGTCGTGTTCGAAAAGCGGGGGCCAGCCGTCGGGCTCGGCCCGGCGCAGGTCTTGCAGGCGGGTCTTGAGAAAGGCGGGGACACCGGCCAGCAGTTTCTGCTCGCGCCCTCCCAGCATCCGGTCCCACACGGCGTCCAGCGCGGCCAGCTGCGCCAGGCGGGTGGAGGTCCGGGTCAGTACCTGACGCAGGTGCTCGCGCAAGGCGTCGATGGCCATTTCCATGCGCCGCTGCTGGTCCAGGTAGCGCTGGTGGTGCGGCGCGAATTCGGCGTCGGCTGCGTGCACGGGGTGGATGGGCGGCGTGGCGATGGACTGCCACAGCGTGGCCCGCACGCGCTCGAGCTCCGCGCGGGCGGCAACCTCGTCCACTGCCGGGCCCGCGCCGCGCACGGTCCGGATGCGCGGCAGATGCTGGTGGGCCGCATGCAGGTCGATCGCATCGGCCACGTTGAGCCACGCGCCGAGGCGTTCGCCGATGTCCTGCCTGGGCTCGGCTTCGGGCTCGGCGGGCCACCATGCGGCGAGCTGGCGCACCAGCGGAGAACGGTTGAAATGGCTGTAACGCAAACAGGTTTCCTTTGGGAGCACGTCGCCCGGACGGTGAACACCACCGCCCGACGGCGCCACGCGGCGGTCGTTCAGACCACCAGCACGGCGCGGAAGTCGTTCACGTTGGTGTGCGTGGGCCCGGTGACGACCAGATCGCCGATCGGCTGGAAGAAGCCGTAGGCGTCGTTGCGGGCCAGGTGGTCGTTGACCTTGAGGCCCAGGGCGCCCGCCCGCACGAGCGTGTCGGGCGTGACCAGTGCGCCCGCATTATCTTCCACCCCGTCGATGCCGTCGGTATCGGCCGCCAGGGCCCACACGCCGGCCTGCCCGCCCAGCGCCTGCGCCAAGCCCAGGCAGAACTCGCCGGCACGCCCGCCCCGGCCGCGCGGCTGGCCCTCGGCACGGGGCCGCACCGTCACGGTGGTTTCACCGCCGCTCAGGATCACGCAGGGCCTGGCAAAACTGCTGCGCCCCAGGGCGGTGGACCGCGCCAGCGCCGCGTGCACCTTGCCCACCTCGCGCGACTCGCCCTCGATCTCGTCGCTGAGCACCACCACGTTCAGCCCCAGCGCGCGCGCGGCGTCTGCGGCCGCTTCCAGGCTTTGCTGCGGGGTGGCGATCAGCTGCACCTCGTGGCCTTGCAGGCGCGGGTCGCCGGGTTTCGGGGTTTCGAGTTCCCCGTTGTCCAGTTGCGCGCGAACCGGCCCGGGCACGTCGATGCCGTAGCGGCGCAGGATGTCGAGTGCCTCGGCGCAGGTGGAGGCGTCGGCCACCGTGGGCCCGCTGGCGATCACGCTCACGTCGTCGCCAGGCACGTCGCTGATGGTGAGGGTGACCACACGCGCTGGCGCGCAGGCCGCCGCGAGCCGACCGCCCTTGATGCGAGAGAGGTGCTTGCGCACGGTGTTCATTTCACCGATGTGCGCGCCGCTCTCCAGCAGCTGGCGGTTGATGCGCTGCTTGTCTTCGAGCGAGAGGCCGTCGCACGGCAAGGTGAGCAAGGCCGAGCCGCCACCCGAGATGAGGCACAGCACAAGATCGTCGGCCGTCAAGCCTTCGGCCAGCTTCAGGATCCGCTGTGCGGCGTCCAGGCCCGCTGCGTCGGGCACGGGGTGGGAGGCCTCCACCACGTCGATGCGATGGGGCAGGCCCTCCGGGCGAGGCGGCGTGTGGTGGTAGCGCGTCACGACGAGACCACTGAGCGGCGCATCGGCAGGCCAGAGCGCTTCCACCGCCTGCGCCATCGCGCCACCGGCCTTGCCCGCGCCCAGCACCAGGGTGCGGCCCTTCGGTGGGCTGGGCAGGTGCGCGGCCGTGTTGTGCAGCGGCAGCGCCCGTTGCACGGCCACGTCGTACAGGTGGCGCAGCAAGGCGCGGGGATCGTCGAGACGGGGGGTGGTCGGCTGGGGCATGGGGCGAGTTTAGTGCTGGGGGCGCCCTCATCCTGGATGCACGTCAGGCCGTCGGATCCGGGGCGATCTGGTGGTTCGCCGCGAGCTCGAGGCTGCGGCACAACGCCGAGTGATCCAGTCCGGCCAGGCCGTGCGCGGCGCAACTCTGCATGAGCTGCGCCGCGCTCGCGGTATGCGGAAGGCTCACACCCAGCTCCTTCGCGCCCTGCACCGCGAGGTTCAGGTCCTTCTGGTGCAGCCCGATGCGAAAGCCCGGGTTGAACGTGCGCTGGATCATGCGTTCGCCGTGCACCTCCAGGACGCGACTGGCCGCGAAGCCGCCCATCAGCGCCGCACGAACCTTGGCGGGATCGGCGCCGGCCTTGCTGGCGAACAACAAGGCTTCGGCCACCGCTTCGATGTTGAGCGCCACAATGTTCTGATTCGCCACCTTGGTGGTCTGGCCATCGCCGTTGCC
>SXGT01616041.1_pt1 | contig 15728 bp, 12 predicted proteins | sample 3176221 | NCBI WGS metagenome assembly SXGT01 (sample SAMN11356862, study PRJNA531348) | freshwater metagenome | isolation source: freshwater sample F1-120 | place: China: Fuxian Lake, Yuxi | collected 2017-12-25
ATCAGGTTGATCGTCTGTCCAGTGAGCCACAGCGCGACGATGGCGCCGAGCAGCGCGAGCGGGATATTGAGCACGACGACGATGACGCTGCGCCAGTCGCGCAGAAAGACGAAAACCATCAGCCCGGTCAGCACGGCGCCGAGCAATCCCTCGATGCCGACGTTCCACATCGAGCGCGTGACATACGGCGATTGATCGAACTCGAAGCTGACCTTGATGTCGTCGGGCAGGGCGTCCTGCATCTTCTTGAGGTTCTGGCGCACCGCCTTGACGACGGACAGCGTCGAGGCGTCGGCCCGTTTCGTCACCAGGATGTAGACCGCGCGCTTGCCGTTGACGAGGGCGTACCCCGTGGTGATGTCGGTCGAGGGATCTTCGATGACGCCCAGGTCGCGCAGATAGATATTGGCCCCGGGCTTGATCGGGATATTGCCGAGTTCGCTGGCGTGCACCACCATCGCATTCGACGGCACGAGCGGCATCATGTCCTTGACGCGGATGTTGCCCGACGGCGTGATCGTATTGCCCGCCGTCAAGGCCGACACCACCTCCTCCGGCGTCACGCTATATTTGCGCAGGTTATCGGGGTCGACACGAATGACAACGGTGCGCACGCTGGCGCCAAATGGCGGCGGCGCCGACACGCCGGGCAGGTGCGAGAACATCGGCCGCACCTGGAAGAGCGCCTTGTCCTGGATCTCGCCCACGGTCTTCGATTCGCTCGACAGAACCAGATAACCGACAGGCACGCTGCCGGTGTCAAAGCGCATGACGAAGGGCGGCACGGTCCCCGGCGGCATGAAGGCGCGCGAGCGATTGACGTACTGGATCGTCTCGGCGATCGCCTGCGACATGTCCGTGCCGGGATGGAAGTAGAGCTTCATCATCGCCACGCCCTGGATATTCTTCGATTCGACGTGGTGAATGCCGGAGATGTACAGGAAGTGATACTCGTAGTAGTTGGTGATGAGCCCTTCCATCTGCGCGGGGTCCATGCCGCCGTAGGGTTGGCAGACGTAAATGACGGGCAGGTTGAGCTGCGGGAAGATGTCGACCTTCATGCGCCACATGGCGATCCCACTGCCGACGACGAGTCCGACGAGGAGGACCATGACGGTGATCGGATGGCGCAGCGCGAAGATGATCGGATTCATGGGGGCTTTCCGGCCGTCTTTCGTTTAGGGCTCGCGTTGCAGCGCCGATCGAAGGGCGCTTCACTGCGACCGCTAAACGAAAGGCGGCGACTCAGGGGCCGCCTCGATTGCGGAGCAGCTCGAAACACAGGATGGCCAGGCCCATGAACATGCCGAAGATAATCGTCACAATGACTTCGAGAATGCCCAGCGCCAATCCCGCGATCGACCAGCCGCGGTAGAGCGGGTTGCTCGGCGCCAGGCCGCGCGCGCTGAAGAGAATCGCGGCCAGGGCCATGAACAAGCTCACGATGTCGAGGATGCCGAACCAGTACAAGATAAGCCGGGTGCGCTGTTGCACTTCCTGCTGTTGATTTTCCTGCTTGAGAGCCATCCAGAGTACGACCACGACCAAGAGCAAGCCGAGCGAGACGATCGACAGGATGAAACCGATCATCCCCATGGTGGTCGGATGCTGCACCGGCCCCCGCCGCGCGGGTGGGGTATAATCGTCGTAGTCGGCGTCATAGCGCATGTGTTCGTCTCACAAGGCTAGGGGGAAAGAACTATTATACCCGGTTTTCGCGCCGCTCAAGGCGAAAAAAAAGAAGGCCGTGCCCACGTGGTGGGCACGGCCTGGGTTCTTTCCTGATCCCGATTCGCTGCATGCGGCAAACGCTTCGCGCCTATTTCGGCTGCGACTTCGGCTTGGTCGGAATGGTCTCGATGTTCGGCGACCCGATCGGCACCTGGCGGTAGACGGTCACGGGCACGCGTTCGACGATCTTTTCCGTCACGGCCTTCGTCGTTGCCAGGCACGGGTTATCAACCTGCATCTTGACGAGTTGCTTGCGACAGTACGGTCCGTACGCTTGCGAACATTGGCCGTGCTTGCTGTCCTGGATGGCGAAGGGGTCGTCCACCCAGTCGTAGACCCATTTTTTCGGAATGACGGGAACGAGCTTGACGACGTAGCGTTCGACATCCTGCATGACGATTTCTTCGACGATCTTGAAGCCGGGTTCGCAGGTGATCCCGCTGGGGTGTTTGAGGTGGTGCTGCCCATTAGCGCTTTGCCAGGCGAGCCCCATTGCCAGTGCCATAAGGAGGCCAGTGAGGATACGCGTTTTCATGAGGACATTCCTTTCTGAATTCAGTTTGAGCCATCGCTGAAAAATAAAGTGTGACAAGCGTCCGTGCTGGGGTCACGGATCTTGCACGTTACACGGCAGCCCCGGAGCAAATTCGTGCCCTAGAAGTCGAGAGCCATACGCATCCCGAATCCCTGGAAGTAGCCGTTGCTGTTGCCGCCGGCGGCGCTGAGGTCGCGATGGCCGATGTCATAGTTCCACTGGTATTTGATGTTCGGGTTCAGGAACCAGTTCAGGCCCACGGTGAGTTCGTGGACGGTGCCGCCGTTGATAACGCCATCGTTGAGCGTGGCGTAATTGTAGCGTGCGCCAATCTGCCAGGCGCCGCAGCTGAACGGATTGCCGTTGCCGCCTTGACCGGCCACCCAGAAGAAATTGCGGTTGGGCACGACGCGCGTCGGCGCGGGGCCGGAGCCGTGCGTGTAGGTCTTGCCGTAGGGTCGGTGTTCGCCGGTCAGGAAATACATGGCCTGGACATAGGCCGCGTGGCTGACATAGTTGGTCGAGGCAATCGTCACCTTTTCGACAACTTGGTTGCTATATCGCGTGACCCCGGAAACCCGGCTGCCAAGGTATTCCGCCTGGACGCTCAGGGGCCCCATGTTGACAAAGAGTTCGGGTTGAATGATCTGTTGATCCTTACCGACAAGAAGCACGGTAGAGGTCACGTTCTGGAAGCCTGACTGAGAGTTGCGCAGGAGCCAGCGGCCATTGAAATGCGCCAAAGGCAACCCGGTACTTTCGTCCAGTTGCTGTTGCTTGGCGCCCAGGCCGAGATGGATCATGCGCCTGCCGTTGTCTTCGTAATAGGGCAGCCACGTGAGACGACCAGTGTAGTCCCAGCCCCCGCCGCCCTGGTTATAGGCAAAGGGCCCGTTGCTGGTCCTGGTCGCGCTAAAAGCCCAGGTGAGACGCTCATCGGCGGTATTGTTGGCGATCAGGAAGCCCGGTTCGAAACCGTTGTTGCGATTATAATACTGGTCGAACCCAATACTACGTTCCATGAAATCCAGGTAACGGGAGCTCGTCAAGTGGTCCAGGCCGATGACAGGCTTGAGATTGCCGAAGCGGACCATGCCGACGTAGGGGATATTGTTGACGCCAGCCCACACGTCGGTCGGCGCGGGCGCGTTGAGGATGTTGGTGAACGGTTGCTGGCCTGTCGGCGTTCCTGCCGCGGTTTTTATGGCTGAAGTGACACCGGTATTGAACGGCGTGTTGGCCCAGTCAAATTCGACGAAGAAGTCGATGTTGTCGTACAACCAGCCGTCCATTTCGAGCCGGGCGCGGCGGAAGTTGAAGCCTTCCAGGAACGGGCCGGTGCCGCCTTTGCCCTGCTCGATATCGTTGCCGCTGTCGCTGCGGGCTTTTGCGCCGAACACCACGTCAGGCTGGATGCGGGCGCCAACGTGGAGGCGGAACGCCTTGTCGGCGGTATCGAACCACATTTGCGAGTTGCCCGACCCCACTCCCCCTTGCGTGAAGGCTCCGGTGAGGCCGAGCTGCTTGCCGACGATGAAACGCGGCGGGTCTTGGACCTTGACGGCGTCCGCCTGCTTGGCCTGTTCTTCCCGCGTGGCCATGTAATCGCCGACGATCTTCTTGACGTCGTTGGTGCTCAGGACGCCGCCATTGGTGTCCGTGGGGGTCGAGGGCTGCGCGGGAGGGGAGGCGTTTTGTAGGCCCTTCAGCGCTTCGAGCAGATCTTGATTTTTCCGCTCGAGGCTTTCGATGCGCGCCTTGAACTCGTCCGCCGAGTTCGACGTCGGTACCGACGGAGGTGGCGTCTCGGCAATCGTCGGTGGTATTCCGGATGGCGGCGCAGGCAAATTCGGCGCCACCGGCTGCTGCGCGAGGATGGGCACGGTCTGCTTGTTCGCCGGGAGCTCCGCAAACAAGGCGGGCTTGATCGCCGGCGCCGTCAGGTCCAAGACTGGAATCCGCATTTCCTGCCCGATAGTCGAATAGACCAGGCCAAGCAACGCCACGCTAGATAGCGTTGTGCCAGCAAGCACTTTCCACATGGTATACAGCATCACGCCGACTCCTTTTTTTCGACCAAATCCATTCGATTCCACGAGAACCGAGCACTCGCTTACCTTGAAACGCGGAAGCTTGCACGAACCGACGAAGCCATCGGGAATTTCCAGCGAATCCCGTGTTTTTCCTGTGTGCTACGGTCATTGCAAGAGTGAAAAGCGACGTAATTTTCGTCGTTTTTCGTCACCGTTTGCGAGACCTAGCGAGGATTGGCGAGTCCATTTCCTGCTTGGCACTGACCGTAGGACACCGGGCGTCTTGATTGCGCCAGCGGTATTATCGTCATTTCGTGCATTCGCCTCGTACCTATTACATTCGGAAAAATCGGAATATTCTATTATGAAGAACAGAAGTAGTTCCGGGCGTACGCACACAAAATAGCAGGCAAAGATGACCACCCATTCGGCATCCTCGTCTTGAGCGTACCAATCGTTCCCCCTTATCTTTCCCATTGATGAAAGGTTGGTGAAACATGCGCATTCCCCTTATCCTCACGCTCGCTCTCGTTTGGAGCCTTCCCACCATGGCCACCGCGCAAAACACTGGCGCCGCGAAGAAGACCATCTACTCGTTCCAGGTCACCACCATCGACGGCCAAAAGGTCGATCTGGCCAAGTACAAGGGCAAAGTCATCCTCATCGTGAACGTCGCCAGCGAATGCGGCTACACCGACCAGTACAAGGCCATGCAAGCGCTGCACGCCAAGTACGCCAAGGACGGACTCGCGATCCTGGCTTTCCCGTGCAACGACTTCGGCGGCCAAGAGCCTGGCAACGATGCGGCGATCAAGAAGTTCGCCAAGAAGAGTTACGGCGTGGAATTTGACCTCTTCAGCAAGGTGAGCATCTTGGGCAAAGACGCTGCGCCTCTGTACAAGTTCCTGACCTCGAAAGAGGCGAATCCGCAAAAGCCAGGCGACGTGAAATGGAATTTCGAGAAGTTCATCATCGGCCGCGACGGCTCGATAATCGCGCGCTTCGCTGCCGACGTGGAGCCTGATTCCGCAGACGTGCTGGCGCTGCTGCGCAAGGAATTGGCGAAGTAGGCTCCGTAGAAAGTGAACCACGGGGAGCACGGGGGACACGGGGATAGGCCAGAGAAAAGACTCAGTCGCGATTGTCGAACAGATTTGCGTTGGGAGGCGGCGTTGCACCGCGATTTCCCTGTGTTTTTGCGGGTATTCCCCCGTGTTCCCCGTGCCCCCCGTGGTTCACTTTCAGAGCGAGCTTCGTGAGAATGTCTTAATTCTCGGCCTGGAGCGAAATTGCGAGCTAGAGTTAGGAAGACTCTAATTCTGGCAATGCTTTCAGGTGCACCATGGCCTTCAACGCTCGCACGATTGCAACGGGTGTTTTTCGTTTCACTCTGGTGACGCTGCTGACCTTTGTCCTCTTGATTGGCGCCACGCTATTGAGTGCCCACGTGACCGCCTGGCTGCGCGGTGGGGATTGGAGCAGCGTGCACAACCTCAGCATCGGCTGCGTGTGCGGCATGATTACCTGGCTATTCGTGGCCACCTTTCATCTGCGCCGCGAGACGCAGACCATGCCTTTTTCCCAGCGCGACCAGTTTTTCGGCAAGGCTACCGCCGTTCTCAACGAGATGGGCTACACGCTCGTGGGGCGAAAATCCGATGCGCTGAGCTTTCGTCCAAACTTCCATTCTTATCTGTTCGGCGGCGGCATTCAGGTCGTCGTCGCCGAGAAAATCGCGCATGTGACGGGCCCAAAAGTGTCGCTGGAAATCTTCCGCCGCCGTTTCCGAGTCGTCAACCATATTCAGCGCGTGCACCAGTATCTGCACGATCACCGGAAATTCACGGACAACGTCCTCAAACGGGTCGAGTTGCATTTGCGGCTCGATCCGCTCCAGCTGGAAGCGGTTCGCGCCAACATCATCGAACTACTTGAAAAAGAAGGCGACATCGTCTGCGAAGTCAACCTGCTGGTGCAAAGCGAACAGGGCATTCGCGAGGACCTCATCGAATTCCAGGTGCGCGAGTGGCTCGAGCAGAACAACATCGAATGCGAAATTCGCAAGGATGTCGTGCAATTCGTCGAAGTGGTGCAGCCTGAATTCAAAGCTGTCGCGGCGTACTGATCTGGGGACTGCAATCACGCGCTGTCACGCGAACGCCAAGCGACAGATGGGATACAATTCCCTTTATCATGACAGAATGTCCACCTTGGCTTTGGCCTCGCGCCGCCTATGTGCACGTGCCGTTCTGCGCCCATCATTGCGGGTATTGCGATTTCGCGGTCGCCGTCGGGCACGATGAACAAATCGACGCGTACCTCGACGCGCTGGAAATCGAACTCGCGGGTCTGGAAGCGCCTCGCCCGATCGAGACGCTCTTCTTTGGCGGCGGCACGCCCACCTATCTGGCGCATCAGCCTCTGGAACGGTTGCTGCGCATGGTGACGCGCTGGTTGCCCCTCTTGCCTGGTCATGAATTCTCTGTCGAAGCAAATCCGAGCCGACTCGATGCCGACAAGATCGAATTGCTACGCGCGTTTGGCGTCAATCGTCTCAGCCTCGGCGTGCAATCGTTTGAACCGCGGCTGCTGCAGATTCTGGAGCGCGATCATCAGCCGGCCGACGTACCGCGCGTGCTGGATTTCATCAGGCCGCGCATTGCGAACGTGTCTCTCGACCTGATCTTCGGCGTGCCGGAACAATCGTTGGCGGTCTGGAGCGCCGACTTGAAACGGGCGCTCGGCCTGGGACCAGTCCACATCGCGACGTATGGCTTGACCTACGAAAAGGGGACGCGTCTTTGGAAGCAGCGCGAACGCCGGCAGGTGGAGGCGCTCGACGAGGAGACCGAGTATCAATTCTACGTCCACGCCATGGACGCTCTCGAAGGAGCGGGCTTCGAGCATTACGAAATCTCGAATTTCGCTCGCCCCGGTTTTCGCTGCCGGCACAATCAGATGTACTGGGCGAATCACGCACACTTTGGCTTCGGCGTCGGCGCCGCGCGCTACGTCGGCGGCGTGCGCGAGCTGAACACACGCGATGTGCGTACCTACATCCGGCGTCTCTTGAACGACCAGACGCCGACGTTCCAATCCGAGCGTCTCGAACCGCGCGAACGCGCTATCGAAACGCTGGTGGTGCAGCTCCGACGCGCCGTCGGCATTGAGCGCGATGCATTCTTTCAGCAAACGACGTTTCAGCTCGACGCCTTGGTCGGTGCGAAAATCGTCGAGCTCGCCGCCGAGGGGATACTGCACGATGACGGGATCAACGTGCGGCTGACGCGACGAGGCAAATGCCTGGCGGATGCGGTGGCGGCGGCGCTCATGGCCGCCGCTCAGACGAGATGAAACACGGGGATTTGGCGCGGCGTATCCGCGTTACAAATTCAATCACGAAAGCACGAAAGGACGAAAACACGAAAAAAATCATCCGTGTTCTTGTTTCGTGTTTTCGTCCTTTCGTGATAAGCATTGTTGAATCTTCGCGGTGCACCGTCAAAAAGAAACGCCCGGTTGTGAGCCGGGCGTTTGTACGTTTCTGCGGGATCGGCGCTCACCAGCTATATTGCATGCCGAAGTTCAGGCCTTGGGCCCAGTAGTCAGTCGTGCGAAACAGAACTGCGGGGCGTCGTTCGCCGGTATTGCCTCCGACAAAGGGACGGTAGGATTGATTGATGCTGGTGTCGATCTGTTCGGCGGCGCGAGCCACGCTGCTGATGTAGAGGAACTCGTAGCCAGCGTAGAGACGCCAATGGTCGGAGAGGTCATAACCCAGTTTGAAGCCGACCTCCGGCACGACCGCGAAACGATTTTGGGTGTAACGACCGATGTTCGTCTGGGAGGTTAGCAGAGCGCCCGGCGCGGTCGCGCCTGCGATGGTCGTCGAGCCGCTAATGTCGACAACCTGTGTCATCGTGCCCATCGCGACCTTCGAGGTAAGGCCCAGGGTCCAGCGGTTGTGGCAACGCCATTCGCCTTGCAGGCCGATCTGGCTGCCGTGAAACGTGTTGTGTGTCTTGAAGCTTTCGTATTCCGTGAAACGCGTGCCCGGCGTGGCCGAGGAAGGATCACCCGACAAGACGGTGAAGTCCTCGGAGATGTTGAGACCTTCGCGCAAATTGACGTTCCGATAACCGCCCAGGAGATCGACCCAACCATTTGGTTTGCACCACCATTTGCGCCGGACATTGAAGTCGATGCTCCAGAGCGAACTGTAGGTGTCGATGGTCGCCAGTCCGGTCCGCGTGGCTGTGGAAAAAGGCTCCGAATTCTCCTTCGCTGGGCTCGTCGTAACGTCATGGAACGGGCGGGCGTACAAGCGTTGGCCATCGCTGGAGAAGGAATTCGAGGTATTCAATTGACCCAAGAAGAAGAAGCTGGTGTCGAAGCCAATATTGTTGAAATGTGAGGACCACCAGCCGCCGCTGAATCGTCCGCCGCTGTGCATGTGCTCTGGCACGCGGTTGTAGTCAATCTGTGCCGCCGGGAGGACGCCGATCTGGGCTGCGGTCGTCCCCGCCGGACTCGAGGTGATGAGCGCTGGCACGTTCTGCGCCTTCTGAAACCACATCATGTATTCGGCGTTGGTCCAGGCGCGGGCGCGCGGCGGGCAGTAGCCGAGGTCGTTCCAGTAGCTGGCTCGGCCTTTGCCGCGGCCGGGCCTGCACAAATCGCCCACGCACGAATCATCGGAGTCCAGGCCGAGCGGTTCGAACACCGGACTGGTCACGATCGTCGGCGGCGGCGGCGTGAAACCGCCTCCTTTCGGCATCGGCCGCGGCTTGTTCTTGTCGCCACCGTCCCCCTTGGGGAGCGGCTTCAGTTCCTTCGCCTGGATGTCCAGGTTGACCGGCGGTTTCTCCTTGTCGCCGAGTTCGATTGTGGGCAATGGTTGCAGGATGAGCGGATCGGGCCCCTGACCGCGCACGACGGGACGAGACGCTCCGTTGTCCGGCGCCGACCCCAAAGGCACAGGCTGGCTTAGACTCACGCCGCGCATGCCCGTATTGCCCGGTGCGGCGCCGGTCGGTGGAAATGCGACGACGATCGGATTCGCTTGATTCGGCGTCACGGCACGCCATTGAACTTCCTGACCGCCCGCGCGATGCGCGAACCACCCCAACGTCAGAAACAGCCCGCCCTTGAGAAGCGCCTTCATGGATATCCCCTCCGTGGATGGGAGTGCCCACTCCCTGATGTCCGCTCGTATGCGTCCTTGATCACACTCAGACTCGCATGCACCCTCATTTTCGTGCCTGCGCACGGGGCCAAGCCTTCGTTCACAACATCGGCCGAATTCCCGGCTCGAACTGATTCCTTTGCATCGTCATCGCCAGGCCAACGCCAAGATCCGCTCGCAAATTCCACAGCTTGCGCAGACGCGGCTTTTTCCGATTCGCCTTTCTGGCCCGAATAATCGTCACGTTCCACAGAATCCGGACAGGCCGTGCAGCGCAAAAAAAACGTGCGGACGATACAGAGTATCATCCGCACGTTGGTTCTTGATCGATTCATTGTGGCTTCAGACAGGGCCATCGTAGTCATCACGCTCCGCGTGATGACTACGATGACACTTAACCTGAAGCGAATCGGATCATCCCATTCAATCGCCCTAGCGAACGTTCGCTAACACCAGCTCGTAGAACTCCTGCGAATTCAACAGACGCTGCGCGAGATCGTCGAGCGTTATCGTGCCGTTCTTGATCGGCGTCTTCCAGGTGCTGATCTCCGTCGCAGTCGCGGCGCGGCGGAGCGTCAGATGGTAGGCAGCGTCGATCAGGTTCGCCAGCGACGCATCCGATGTCAGCAGGTCGTGGACGACGTCCTGCAGCGTGGCGTTGTCCATGGACTGCAAGAGCGACTGCGTCGATTGCGTGCCAGGGATCACGTTGAGAATGTCGGCGTAAAGGGCCTCTGCGAGGTTGAGCGTCGTCGGATGCAGTTGCTGATAATCAAGTGAAACGAACAATTGCTCCTTGATCTCCAGTTCGCTGACGCCGTTCCGCAAGGTCTGGATCGTGCCGGCTTTCTCCGCGTCGCTTGGCGCCCGATCGAAGACCGACTGGTACAGCGACTCCGCCTGGATCGCGCGATGGGCGTCGCTGTTCCAGAGCTGCTCTACCAGCTCGGACTGGGTCGGAGCGTTCTGGATCTGCTGCACGGCCGCGACCGCCTCGGCGGTGGTCGGCTGATGGTTGGTCAGCGTCACGGACGTGCCCACGAGCAGGGCGAGGTATTCGCGTATCGCCGGGTTCATGGCGCTCACGGGGATGGGAATTGCGGTGAGCTGGGCCTTGGTATAGACCGGCAGCGTGCCGAACGGCAGCACGTTCCTGGGCAACGGATCGTCTGGACGGTCGGGCCTGATCTCGCCGAAGTTGTTGTTGACGCCGTTCACGCCCGCCGCGAGTTCGATGGCGCTGAACACGTCGTTGTCGGTCGTGCCGCCCTGCGTGCCGATGGTGTCCTGGCCGTCGTCGTAGCCGGCGGGCTGCGTTTCCGAGATGGCGTAAGTGCCGGGCCGCAGGTTTGTGAACTCGTATTTGCCGGCGGCATTGGTCGTCGTCGTGAGGCTGACGGGGCCGTGGTCGTCGAACCCGGCCAACTCGACCGTGACACTGGCGATCGCGGATTCGCTTGTCTCGAAGAGGCCGTTGTTGTTGGCATCGTAGTAGACGTATCCGGCCAGGCTCGCGGGAAGGATTTCGCCGAAGTCGTTGTCCTGCGAATTGTCGCCGGCGGCGAGTATGATGTTCCGAATCTGGTCCTCGGCCGGATCGTCCACGACGGTGCCACCTTCCGTGCCGGCGTTGTCGAAGCCATCGAGGTAGTTCGCCGGCTGTGTCTCCTTGATCGTGTACGTGCCCGGATCGAGACCGGTGAACTCGTAGAAGCCGTTGGCGTCGGTCATGGTTTGCAGCGGCGGCCCGGCTGCGGTTTGCAGCGTGATAATCGTGCCAGGGATCAGGGCTTCGGTGTTCTGGCGGATGCCGTCGTCGTTCTCGTCGTACCAGACGTGGCCGGAGAGGCGCGCTGACTTCAATTCGCCGAAGTCGTTGTTTTCGAGATCCGTGTCGTCGAGCGTCACATTGATGAAATCGGTGCCGATCGTATTCGGGATGACCGTGCCATCCCTGGATTCTTTGCCGTCGAAGAAGGTGGCGGGCTGGGCAGTCTGGATGATCTTGTAGTCGCCCGGGTCGAGGCATTCAGGGACCTTGTAATGATAGACGACCGTGATGGTGGAGGTCGCCGTGCTGCGGATCTGCGTATCGATGTTGCCGCCGCCCGCGGCGTCGGAGGTGGCGACGGCAACTTCGTTGATGACAACAGTGCCGGTGCCAATGTAGGCGTTGATGGCGCTGCCTGAAAGGGTGATGGTGCTGGTGCCGCCGGCGGTTTTTTGGCCGAATGAGGCGCCGCTGGTGCCGCCGAAATCGGTCAAGCCGTCATAGATTTGGGCCTGAAACGAGCCGGCCTGCCCGCTGATGCCTAGCGTGTTACTGACGCCGGGCGCCGTGAGCGTCATGTTGCCGGAGACGGTGCCGGTGATGGTGGAACCCGACGCGGTGCTCACGTTCTCGACCTTGATCTCGCTGGTGATCGAGCCGGCGTGCGTGATCTCGATCGACTCCAGTGCGCCCAAGTTGGGATTGAATTGCTCAAGGCTGCGTTGCAAATTGAAGTTCGTTTGCGTCGTCGGAAACGTGACGGTTTTCGTCAACGACACCGCTCTATCTGGCTTGGACAAATCCGCGTCGAACGCATAGGAGCCGTTGGCGTCGGTCGTCGTGATGCCGACGACGACGTTGCTGGCGTTGCGCAATTGAATGGTGCTGTTCGCGATCGGCGACTCTGTCTGCGGCTGATACAGCCCGTCGTTATTGATGTCATAGTAGACGAACCCGCTGATGACGTTGCAGCTCATGAGTGAACGATCTTCGAGCCGCTCACAGCGCAGCATCGTCCGTTTGTGAAACGGATTCTTGCGCTCACGTTTGGGGGAAGACGAACGTCTCATGGACAACACTCCGTTGTTGGTCCCACGGGAACTTGCGGCTGGCGAGCCGAGGCGCCTCAGCGCTCGGAATTGGCGGGATACGCAATTTGCACAGGGCAATTCACATTGCATTCATCGGATGCGGTGAGATGGGAAGATTACCGACGTGAGCCGACATTCGCCAATTTACCGAGAAAATGGGTAAAGTGCATGGTGAGCCGACCTGATCACTTGCGTGCAATCCGTTCGCGGCCGCCCATCCAGACGCGCAGCACTTCCGGGATCACGACGCTGCCGTCCGCCTGTTGATAATTCTCGAGCAGCGCGACCAGGCAGCGGCTCACTGCGACCGCAGTGCCGTTAAGCGTATGCACGAAACGCGTTCCCTTGTGTTTGGGGCTTTTGTAACGGATGTTGAGCCGGCGTGCCTGGAAGTCGGTGCAATTCGAGGTGCTCGTGACCTCGCCGTACTCGCCGTCCTTGCCGCGGCCGGGCATCCACGCTTCGAGATCGTACTTGCGATACGCCGGCCCGCCGAGGTCGCCGGTACACGTGTCGATGACGTGATACGGCAATTTCAACCCCTGGAAGATCGATTCCTCGATCTCGCGAATCTCCTCGTGGATCGCATCCGATTGCTCCGGCACACAAAACGCAAACATCTCGACCTTCGTGAACTGATGCACGCGATAAAGCCCGCGCGTGTCGCGCCCCGGCGCCCCGGCTTCGGTGCGGAAACAGTGCGACAGCCCGACGTACTTGAGCGGCAGCTTCACCTCGTCCATGATCTGGTCGCGATGCATGCCGCCGAGCGTGATCTCCGCCGTTGCGATCAGGCACAGGTCGCTGTTCGCGATCGAGTAAATCTGCGTCCCCTCGCCGCGCGGCATGAAGCCAATGCCTTCGAGCACATCGACGCGGGCCAAATCCGGCGTGATGATCGGCGTGTAGCCATGCTTGAGCAACGTGTCGAAAGCGTAATGGATGAGCGCGAGTTCGAGCAGCACCGCTTCGTTCTTGAGGAAGTAGAACTTCTGCCCCGCGACGGCCGACCCCGCCTCAAAATCGACGAGATCGAGCGCCTCGGCGATGGTTACGTGGTCCTTCGCCTTGAAGTCGAACTTGGTCGGCTCGCCCCATGTCTTGATGACCTTGTTGTCCTCAGGAAGCGCCCCGATCGGCGCCGCCGGATGCGTCATGTTCGGAATGGTGCTGACGACGGCTTTCAAATCGACTTCGACTTGCTTGAGCTGAGCGTCGAACTGGCCGACCTCCTCGCGCAACTGCTTGCCGCGCGCGATCAGTTCCTGCTTCTTGGTGGGATCTTTCTCGGGGCCGACCTTCTTGGCCGTGTCGTTGGCTTCTTGCTGTTTGACCTGCATCGCCGAGATGAGCCGCTTGCGTTCGTCATCGATCGCGACGACGCGATCAACGTCGGCCGTGACGTTGCGGTTCTGGCAATTGGCTTTGACGGCGGCAAGGTTGTCGCGGATGTATTGGGGGTCGAGCATGAGTGTGGTTCCGAATGAGAACTTCTGAACGCCATAACAACTAATCCGATGTCGGATCGCTGCTTACGACCCGATAATAACCGCACACGACAAGTTGGATTGTACGTAACAGGGGGTATTGCTCTGGAATCGCGGCTTTCGCGGCCATGCCGCAACTGAACACCTGTCGTCGGATTTCGCCAATGAACTCGTCCACGGTCCGCACTTCGGTACCTGCAAGCGTTCGTGTCGGCGGAGCACTAATGAGAATCGCGAGTTGCTTCAAGGGCGTAGTGGATGGTAACCAGTCAAACAAGTCGCTCAAAATGTACTTCCGCCCTGCGGCAAATTTTTTGATGAAACGTGCCTCGCGTTTCGCCCATGATTGAGCGTCCAGTGACGGCTCAATATGCAAAAGGTAGTTTGCGCGCGGGTCGTATGCTACGACATCAAGTTCCATCTCATAGCCTCCGCGTGCACGTTTGCCGACATGTCTATTGCAGACGACGACGTGACCGAGCCACTCATAGTATTCGACGAGCAGTTCTTCCAGATGAGACATGCACTTTCCTTCGCAGCGACGTACTTAAAGGACACGCGTTATTTGCTCTGTGGATGCAATGCTGCCTTCTTGACGCCCTTGCTCACTCCCGTTCAATTCGATTCCGGAGGCGGCTCTTTTCGTCGCCAGAAACCGATTGACGTCCTCTACCCATTTCGCGACTTCAACGATGTCCTCCGTCGAGCCGACTTCGATTGTGATATCGCGGTATTGCAGCTTGAGAATGCTGCCGGTTGGCGCCGGTATCAACGAAAATACCAGGCCTTTCCATGCGCGTAACCCAGCGCTACCCATCAAAATGTCGCCGGTCGGCGTATCGACGACGAGCCGGACTCCATTGGCCGAAGCGGCATAAAACGGGTCGCGTGACAGTTTCGTGATTCGGTTATCCATCGTGGTCTCCCGTTTTGCCAGTCCCAGCCCGAATCTGCTTCACGATTAACTTCATTCGCCCTTGCCGAACCGGCCTAAGAAAGCCTGGGATCACCTTGTTGCCAATCATCGTCGCCCATGTCACACAATTGTAACATGGATCGGCATCGGAATGGAAGTCGTCTGGGCTGAACGAATAATCCGCGAAGCTGTCCCAATCCGCGCGAGCTGGAATCACGGTTTCCACGCCTGTGTCACAAACGGCACGTTTCTCAAAAAACTTGCTTGTCTCGTCGCTACGCAAACCGTGCACGTACCTCATATCATCGCGGACGTGGCCGAGAGTTTTGTTCAAGAATAGGTATTCCTGCCATCGTTCCGGCGGCCGAAATTCGGCAGGCAATTCGTCAGGATCAAAATGGAATCCAAAAAACTTCGTTACGCCCTCGACCGATTCCTGGCCAATTGTCACGTGGCCCGGATTAATGCCGTTACTTGGCTCGATGAGAACGATGAGTTCCATGGCACTTCACCCGCCGTTGTACAATTTCGGCGTTGCAGCTAAACCTCACACCCGCTTCGCCAGCGGCACGTACGGCACGTTGTTCTTGCCGACGTAGATTTGCTCCGGGCGATAGATGCGGTTGTTCTGCATCTGCTCCAGCCAGTGGGCGAGCCAGCCGGCGACGCGGGCAATCGCGAAGATCGGCGTGAACAGGTCGGCGGGGATGCCGAGCGCTTCGTAGACGCACATTGGCGAGAACGCAGCCGTGATGGTGAAACCTGTGCTGACCGCCAAACTCTTGCGGCCGAACGAACCATCATAAAAATCGATCGTGGCTTGTAGTTTGCTGTACGGCCCAAGGTTGTAGCGTTGCAGCCCAACATCAAAGGGCGCAAGAAAGTACGGATGCACGCTCATGCAATCGCCAATCTTGGAAAACGCGCGCGGGTTCATCCCCCGCGCAAGCCCGCGCGCATAAATTTGGCGCGCGCGTTC
>SXGT01871974.1_pt1 | contig 15727 bp, 15 predicted proteins | sample 3176221 | NCBI WGS metagenome assembly SXGT01 (sample SAMN11356862, study PRJNA531348) | freshwater metagenome | isolation source: freshwater sample F1-120 | place: China: Fuxian Lake, Yuxi | collected 2017-12-25
AGCGAACCGTCGGTGCGGCGCAGCGTGCGATCGACGCCATCGGTGAGCAACGACTCGATCTCCGATCGCAACAACGCGACGACTTCGTCGGCCTGCTTGGCCTTCGTCTGCTCGGCGAGGACTCGCACCGCGCCGAGCAACCGGTTCGTCGTGGCGACCCCGACGTCGGCCAGCAAGAGCGCCTCTTCGAGCTCGTCGTACACGTCGTCGTCGACGCTGCGACCTGCGAGTCCGCGCAAGTAACCGCCGAACGCGGCTCGGGTCTTGCCGAGTCGCCCGCGCAGCGTGGCGCGGGCGATCGGTTCGAGCTCCGGCTCGGGTTCGAGTTCCGGCTCGGGTTCGAGTTCCGGCTCGGATTCGGGTCGCGGCGCCGGTTCTGGTCGCGGCTCGAGGTCGGTCTCGGGCGGCGGCGCCGGCCGAGTCGGCGCCGGTGCCGGCGTCGGACGCGGCTCGATCGGCGTTCGCGTCGCGCCGCTCCTGCCCCGCAGCACCAACGCCGCGCCCCCCGCGAGCACGACGACGACCAGAATGACGAGCACGATCTCCATCGGCGGCGGAGGCTATCGGCGCGGTGTCGACCCGCCCGGCCCGGCACCGGGAATGTCGGGCAGACCGGTGAAGAACGACGGCGGTCGTTCGATGCCCGCTTCGTCGAGCGCGGTCTTGACGCGAACGCGCAGCTCGCGGGCCACCTGCCACTGTTCGGCCGGCAACGTCTTGACCGCGAGTCGGATCGTGATCCCCGTCGCGGCGATGCTCTCGACGCCGAGCACCTCGGGCTCGGCGAGGATTCGAGTCGACCACTTCTCGTCGCGCCACAGCGAGTCGGCCGCTCGCTTGATGGCATCGGCCGCGACGTCGACGTCGCTGTCGTAGGCCACGGGAACGTCGAGCACGGCCCTCGACCATTGCTGACTTTTGTTCCCCACGCGTTGCACGACCCCGTTGGGAACGTGCCACACGATGCCTTCGACGTCGCGCAGACGCGTCGTCCGCAAGCTCAACATCTCGACGGTTCCCGACGCCTCGCCGACGTCGATGACGTCGCCCACGCCGAACTGGTCTTCGAGGATCATGAACGTTCCGGCGATGATGTCGCGCAACAGATTCTGTGCCCCGAATCCCAGCATCACGCCGAGGAGCCCCGCTCCGGTGACGATGGCCTGGAGCGAGATCCCGAACGCGGCGAGGATCGCGAAGAACGCGAACACGCCGATGACCAACGATGCGAAGCTGCGCAGTCCGTCGCCGATCGTCTGCGCGCGTTGTTCGCGGCGGATCGACGGGGTGCCCGACGACGTCTCGAGGCCCGTGCGAATCCGCAACGCCCGCAACCGCGGTGAGCGTTCGGCCTGACCCAACCGCCGAACCGTGCGTTTGATCACGCGCCGAACGATGCGGTTCACCAACAGCGCGACCGCCACGATGATGACGACATTGACCCAAGGCGTCAGGTGGTGACCGATGCGCGCCGGCGTGCGCGCGTCGGTGAGGTCGAACAGACGCTCACAGAGCCACCGCGGATCGCGGCCGCAGACCTCGGGTGCCGTCAGTTCGTCGGCGGCCAACCGCAGCGTCGCGATCATCGCCGCAACTCGATCAGGCGTCTTCGAACTCGAGGTCGCGGATGCGTTGCGAGATGACTCGGCTCGAGCCACCGGGCGGCATCGACACGCCGTACAGCACGTCGGCGGCTTCCATCGTGCGCTTCTGGTGTGAGACCACGACCAACTGCGCCTCGCCGCGGAACTCCTCGACGAGCGAGAGGAACCGTTGCAGGTTCACGTCGTCGAGCGCGGCCTCGACCTCGTCGAGCATGTAGAACGGGCTCGGACGTGCCCGGAACACGGCGAACAGATACGCGAGCGCCGCGAGTGACCGCTCGCCTCCGGAGAGCAACGACAGCCTCCGTGGCGTCTTGCCCGACGGTCGAGCTTCGATCTCGATGCCGGTGTTCAGCATGTCATCGGGCTGCGTGAGCGTGATCCGCCCGGACCCTCCTGGGAACAGCAACGCGAACAGCTCGGAGAAGTTGCGCGACACGTCGTCGAACGCGGCTTGGAACACCGCGACGATCTCGGCGTTCACGACCTGGATCACGCGCTGGAGTTCGCGGCGGCTGTTCTTGACGTCGTCGAGCTGTTGCTGCAAGAACTCGTGTCGTTCGACCAGGGCCTCGTACTCGGAGAGGGCCAACGGGTTGATCGGCCCGAGCAATCGCAGTTCGCGTTCGAGATCGCGGCCGCGCTGCGCGAGCGAGACGTTGCCGGTCACCTCGGGCATCGGCGCGTCGATCGCGACTTCGGGTTCGCAGTCGAACTCGCGCCGGATGTTCTCGACGGCTTGTTCGAGCCGCATCCGGCACTCGGCCTCGTCGACCTCGATACGGTTGTGGCGCTCGCGCAGCTCTTGGAGTCGCCGTTCGGCGTCGGCTCGTTCGGCTCGCAAACCGTCGAGTCGTCCGCCGGCCGCTCTCGCCGCTTCGCTCTGACGCCTCCGGGCCTCGCGCAGCCGCTCGGCCAGCGCCTCGGCGACCGTCATGCGCTCCGCGAGGCGTGCGCCGATCGCCTCGACTCGCGTGTGCTTCGCGATCAGTTCGGCCCGACGGCGCTGCGCGGCAGCCTCTTCGTCGGGTCGTTGGGCGAGCCGGCGCTCGACCTCTTCGAGGCGGCGGGCCAGCACGGCTCGGCGTTGCTCGATCGCGGCGCCGCGCACTTCGAAGTCGCGTCGGAGGGCGTCGGCGCTCTGTCGGAGTCGGTCGTGTTCGGCTCGACGCTGCGCGATGCGCTCCCCGGCGACGAGTTCTGCACGTCGCGCCGCGGCGAGGCGTTGGCGCGCGAGTTCGAGTTCGGTCTCGGCTTCGGCCGACGCTTGCTCGGCCGCGGCTTGTTGCGCGGGAAGGTCGACGACGCGTGCCGTGAGTTCGTCGAGGCGTCGGGTCAGCAGCGTGCGCCGCTCGTCGAGACCGGCCGTGCGGCGCTCGAACTCGCGGCGCTGCTTCGTGACGTCATCGACCGCCCGATCGACCTCGGCCTTGCGCTCCCGCAATGCACGCGCGGTGTCTTGCTCGGCGCGGCGGGCGTCGTCGAGGACCTGACGCGCCGCGGCGACCGATGCCTGGGCGCGTTCGCGCTCGAGCGCGGCCGCTTCGGACTTCGTGGTTGCTTCTTCGAGCGCAGCGGGCGTGACGGCGGAACGGCCACCCGGACCAGCTCGCCAGACCTTGCCGCCACCGAACCGGTCGCCTTCGCGCGTCACGACGAGGATGCCAGGGTCGGACAGCGCCACGTCGAGTGCGGACTCCCAGCCCGCCTCGACGAGCACCGCGTTCGCGAGCAGGCGGCGCACCGCGATGTCGAGGCCCGGGCGTCCGGTTGCCCGCACGCAGTCGATCAGCGCTCGACTCCCGGGTGGCGCCATGACGGGTTGCGCCGCGCTGGCGTCGTCGGACCGCACGACGAGCAGCAGACCGTCGGCATCGCCGCGCTTGAGCCGCTCGATCGCGGCGCGAGCCGGCTCGCGGCCGTCGACGACCACGGCCTCGAGTGCGTCACCCAGCGCCGCCGCGACGGCGACCTCCATGCCGTCGTCGATTCGCAGATGATCGACCAGTGGTCCGAGCACGCCATCGACGCCGCCGAGCCGTTCGGCTCCCGCGGCCGCGTGCGCGTCGGCCAGCGCCTGGGCGAGCGTCTCGGCCCGGGCTTGCCACCGGCTTGCCTCGCCCTCGGCCCATCGCAACGCCACCGTGTGTTGTTCGAGGGTTTCTTCGGCGGCGCGGCGGTGCCGTCCGGCGTCGGTGTCTTCGAGCGCGACCGAACTGTCGGCATCGAACGCGGCCCGCAGCTGCGCCACGTTCGTCTCGCTGCGAGTCAGTGTTTCGCGTTCTGGGGCGACCTGTTCGAGCAGCGCCTCGACTTCGGCCAGCTCCGCCCGCAACGCGGGTTCGTCGGCTGCGACCGCATCGGCCTTCGATTGCAGCACCGTGGACGCCTGCTCCGCGCTCCGGGCCGCGCGGTTCGCGGCCTCGACCGCTTGCTCCGCCGCGGCGCGCTCTCGACCCTCGGGCGACAACTCGGGCGAGACCGCGGTGAGCGATTCGACCTCGGCCCGCAGCGCCGCGACCTTCGCCTCCGCGGCCTCGACCTCGACTCGGGTCGGGGCCAGCGAATCGAAGTCGGTGTCGACCTCGGCGAGTTCGGCGCGCGCGGCCGTCGCGTCGGCGACGAGCGTCTCGACGACACCTTCGTCGGCCGCGGCGTCGAGGTCGCGCTGGATCCCACGGAGCCGCTCGCCGACGAGGGCCTGCAGCCCGCGTCCGCGCTCGCGCAGCGCCTCGACCCTGGTCAGCACATCGGCGACGTCGTCCTCGCCGGGAAGGCTCAGCGCGCGCTCGGCTTCGATCACCTGCGCGTCGAGGCCGCGCAGGCGGCCGCGCAACTGGTTCTCGTGCGTCTCGAACTCGCCGCGCTGCTTGCGCAAGGTCTCGAGTCGGCTGCGCAACTGGTCCACCTCGCGACCGGCGAGGTGCAGACGAATCGACTTCAGCTCGTCGACCAGTCCGTCGTGGCGGCGCGCCGCGTCAGCTTGACGTTCGAGCGGACGGAGTTGGCGACGGACCTCGCGCAGCAGGTCGTTCAGCCGCAAGAGGTTGCCCTCGGTCGCTTCGAGGCGACGTTCGGCCTTCTCCTTGCGCTTGCGGTACTTGAGCACGCCGGCGGCTTCTTCGATGATCGATCGGCGATCTTCGGGCTTGGCGTTCAGGACCGTGTCGAGCTGGCCCTGGCCCACGATCACGTGTTGGGTTCGGCCGATGCCGCTGTCGGAGAGCAACTCCTGAATGTCGAGCAGACGACACGGCGTGCCGTTGATCGCGTACTCCGACTCACCGGTTCGAAACAGCGTCCGGGTGATCGTGACTTCGGAGAATTCGATCGGCAACAGGTGCGCCGTGTTGTCGATCGTCAGCGACACCTCGGCCCGGCCGAGTGCGGGCCGCTGCGCCGTCCCGGCGACGATGACGTCGTCCATCTTGCCGCCCCGCAGCGCCCGCGCACCTTGGGCGCCGCGCACCCACGCGACCGAGTCGACGACGGTCGATTTGCCCGACCCGTTGGGGCCGATCACGACCGTGACGCCGGGCTCGAAATCGAGCACCGTCTTGTCGGCGAAGGACTTGAAGCCCTTGATCGTCAACGCCTTGAGAAACACTGGGCTCCTTTGTGCCGCGCCGACCGTGTCGACGGGCATCCCCCTTGCCGTCCTGGAATTCCGCCGGGCCGAGAATAGGCGCGACCACCCGGGCCGGTCGCGGATCGCGGGGTGGGGCGGTGGGCCGGGCAATCCCCCGGGCCTGATGCTGACGCCGCGCGGTGTCTTCGGGTGGCGGGAGTGTGCGGAGGAGTTTGCCGATCCGAGGCCATTCGCGGGCCGTGCAGACCTCGATGTCGAGATGATCCGCGACCCAATGCGCACACGTGACCGCACCATCAGCCGCCCACTCCCCCGACTCGTCCAATTTCACGACCGCATCGATCAACGCGTGTTGCGCGCCCGCAAGCCGCGCACCGATCTCACTCACCGCCGTGCGACACGAACGAGTGATCAACCTGGTCCCCATGAATGCCTCCAAAGCGCGACGAAGAAGAAGTGAGGACGGGTGACGAAGGGTTAGACGAACTCGATGAACGCCGCCTTCGGCTCGAACCGATGGCTGCTGGCGTCGGGCCGCGGCTCGAGCGGGACTCTCGCGGGTTTGGCCCGGCGGTCGAGGGGTCAGGCTTCGAGCCCGATGTCGCCCATGAGGCCGATCGAGTAGGTGTCAGCTGAGGAGGTCGAGACGGCGTCGACCGACTCGCACGTGAAGTACAAGTGGACTTTGTCGGCCGTGTTCTCGAGCGTCTCCACCGTGCAGTCTGCCGGGATCGCTCCCGTCGTCGCGACGTCCGCGAGCGAGAGCGCCAGCGCGCCGACTCCCGCTTCGTCGATCGTGAAGTTCACCGTCTCGGAGTCCGCCTCGACGGCACCACCGCCGACCGTCATCGGCGCGTTGGTGAAACCACCGATGGTGCTCGCCGAGCCTTCGGCGTCGAGCGAACGAGTCACGTCACCGGTGATCTCGACGTGGATCCACGCACGCGACCACTCCCGGTCGCCGATGCCCAGACCGCCAGAGGAACCGCCTCCTCCGGCGTCCGGGTCCGACGGTTCCCCGGCCGTGTCGGCGGTCGATCCGGATTCGTCGCCGGTCGTGGTCGCGGTGTTTCCGTTCGTCTGCTCGCTCACCGGCTCGGGGTCCGACTCGCCGCCGCACGCCCCGAGGAACGCGAGGGTCGCGAGGCATGCCGTGGCTGCCGAGATGCGGTTGGTGTGACGCATGATCGATCTCCTGTCGTCGTCGCTTGCCACGACGATGCGCCAGAACGCGAAACCCGTCATGAGTCCCAGGGGACTCATTTGGTGCACGGGGCACTCAGCGCACGGTGAACCCGGCGAGTCCCTCCGGCGTCTCGGCCCGGCGGTCGAGGTCGGCGACGATCGCGCGTGGCGGACCTGTTGCGCACCAGGCGACCATGCGCTCGACCGCCGGCGCGCTGCCTTCGAACACGGCTTCGACCCGACCGTCGCTGAGATTGCGAACCCAGCCGGAAACTCCGTGGATCCGAGCTTCGGTCTGGCACGAGTCGCGGAACCAGACACCTTGCACCCGACCCTGCACGATCACGCGAACCCGGATCGGTGGCGTCGAGTTCACGTCAGGGTCGAGGCCGCGTGCCGCTCGTACGCCCAGCCGGGGCCTCGGAACGCGAACGACAGTCGATCCGACCACGAGTCGGAGTCGGCGACGTCGCGCAGGATGTCGCGGTACTCGTGCGTCGCGATGGTGTCGAGCCGGAACGTGTCGAGGTTCTTGGTGAGTCCGTAGACGACCGGCTCGCCTTCGGGTTCGAACGTGCCGAACAGTTTGTCCCAGGTGATCAGGATCGAGCCGTGATTGCGGTCGATGTACTGACGATTGCTGCCGTGGTGCACGCGATGATGCGACGCCGTGTTCAACACCGACTCGGCCGCGCCGAGCGTGCGGATCGTCTCGGTGTGGATCCAGTACTGATAGATCAGGTTGATCGCCCGGGCTTGGGCGATGAGCGAAGGCCGGATGCCGAAGAGCGCGAGTGCGCCGTAGGGAACGTAAGTGCCGAACGAGTCCGCGACGGGTTGACGCAACGCGGTGGAAAGGTTGTATCGCTCGCTCGAATGATGCACGACGTGAATCGCCCACATGAAACGCGTCTCGTGCATGAACCGGTGATTCCAGTAGTAGATGAAGTCCCAACCCGCGATCGCGAGCAACCACGCCAACGGTCCTTCACCCAGGTCGGGCACGACGCGCTTCGGCCACAAGCGCTCGCCCTTCGTCGCCGCGGTCCACGCGGTCGCGACCGCGGTGACTCCCCCGGCGACCGTTGCCGCGCCCCCAGCGCGAGCGACCCGTCGGGCGATCGCGGCCGAGCGACGTCGTTTCGACCGCGTCGGTGCTGGGATCGAATCGTCGAGGGTCGCTCGCTCCGCGCGCTTCGCAACCACATCGGCGATCGTCGTCGCCGCGGCCGCCACCGCAACCCCGAAGACGAACGCCTTTGCGTACTTGCCCTTGCCGGGGGTGATCGGCGCCAGCGCCTTGGGCACGACGAGCGGTGCGATCAGACTCCCGACACCCATCGCGAGCGATGCGATCGTGTCGTTGCGCTCGTATCCACGGCTCCGCTCCCACTCCGCTGCTTCCGCTCGCCGCCGCTTCAGGTAGGCGTACTCCAAGCCCATCGTCGCGAAGTATCCCGGTACCGCGAGCACGGTGAGATCACGCTTGGCCGCCACCCCACCATCTTGTCGCACGCACCGTGTTGTCCCACAAAACGGCGGGTGTCCCATCGAACGGCGGCCGGCCGCCACTTCGTGGGACACCCGCACATGTGTGGGACAACACGAGCGCGACCACGTGGGGAGGTTGTCGTGCTCCGACGCCGTGCGGGTCAGACCTGGCAGGCTTCGCAGAAGTAGGTCATGCGATTGCCGATGCGGGCCTTCACGATGTCGCGGCGACAGCGTCGGCAGGTCTGACCGTCGCGTTCGTAGACCTTCAGGTGGTCGCTGTGCTCCTCGTCGAACGGGTCACCGCTCGTGCGTGCGCTCTGCGCCGCAGCCGACTGGTGGTACTTCACCGCGTCGTGCATCGTCTCGACGATCGCCCGATAGAAACGCCGGACCTCTTGTTCGGTCAACTTGCCGCTGTCGCGGTCCCAACGCAGGCCCGACGCGAACAGGATCTCGTCGCTGTACACCGGGCCGATTCCGACCAACACCGCGCGATCCATCAACAGCGGTTTCAACTTCGCGCCGCGGTGATGAATCATTCGCCAGAAATCGAGCCAGCTCACCGACGACTCGAGCGGGTCCATCCCGAGTTCGGCGAACTCCGGAGTTTCTTTGAGTTCGGCCAGCGGGTGCACGAACAACTCGGCGTCGCCCTTGGTGTCGACGAGACGCAACAAGCCACCCTGGGTGAACGTGATCGTGATCTGCGTTCCCTTCGGTGCCGCGCCCCGCGCCGTCTTCGCCCGGACCAGCTGACCGGCGCTGCCGAGATCACAGACGAGCGCGTCGCCGCCTTCGACCTTGAACACGAGGTACGGGCCCCGCCGCTCGAGCCCCGTGAACTTCTTGCCTTCGAGCAACGACGTGAAGAGCTTCTTCGTCTTGTACCGGCGGATGGGTTTCAGCGCCGCGACCTCGACGGACTTGATCTTCTTGCCGCTCACGTCCTTTTCGAGTTCACGGCGCAAGATCTCGATCTCAGGCAGCTCCGGCATCGGGCCCCTCCTCAAGGGGGTTGTCGGCGACCGAGCCGATGATGGAATCACCGTCGGACGATTCGCCATTGAGTTCGAGCCAGGCTCGCCATGCGGCCTGCTGTTCGGCTTCCTTCTTCGAACGACCTTCGCCGCTGCCGTAAGCCACACCCGTGAGAAACACCGTCGCGCGGAAGTGCTTGGCGTGATCGGGCCCGTCGTCCTCGACGTGATAGCGGGGGCGACCGAGCGACAGGTGTGCAGCGAGCTCTTGGAGCCGGGTCTTGAAATCACGACCGCCCGGACCTTCGACGACCTCGACGATCCGGCCGGACACCAATCGCAACACGAAATCGCGAACGGTCTCCCACCCACGGTCGAGATACACCGAGGCAATCACCGCCTCCATCGCGTCAGCGAGGATCGACGGCTTCGATGCGCCACCCGCCGCGGCTTCGCCCTTGCCGAGCAACACGAACTCGCCGAGTCCGAGTTCGGTCGCGATTTCGGCGAGGGCGCGAGCATTGACAACGCCAGCACGCACTTCGGACAACTGGCCCTCGGGCAAATGCGGGAAGTGGTCGTAGACGTAGCGCGTCACGATCAGCCCCAGCACCGAGTCACCGAGGAACTCCAGTCGCTCGTTCGACCCGACATCGCCGTTCTCCGAGCACCACGAACGATGCGCGACCGAACGAACCAAGATTTCGGGGTCGTCGAACTCGACTCCGAGCCGGCGTTGGAGCGCGGCGAGCGAATCGGTCGAGAGCGAATTCATTGCTCGCCCTCGCCGGTCTGCCCGCGGGCCAGGTCGAGACGACCGAGCACGCAGTCGACGATGTCGTCGACCGTCGCGAGTTCGGCGAGCTCGTCGTCGTCGAGGCGGAATCCGACCGTCCGTTCGCCGAGTTCGTCTTCGATCGAGTCGAACACGTCGATCAGGGCGAAGTCATCGGCGTCGAGGTCTTCGCGCAATCGGGCCTCGCCGCGCAGGTCGTCGGGGTCGCGCCCCAGCAACTCCGACAACCGATCGAGCACGATCGCGCGCACGCCGTCGGCGTCGAGTTCGCCGCGATGGCTGTGCGTTTCGGCGGGCATCAGACCTGGACTCCGAGCGCGTCGGTGAGCCGATCGACGACCGACGCCCGTACGCACTGTTCGGCGACGCGGGTCGCGTTGACGATCGCGGTCGACGACGACGACCCGTGCGAGATGATGCAAACACCCTTGATGCCGAGCAACAGGGCACCGCCCGTGTTGTCGGGCAGCAGGTCGGCGGCCGCGGTGAGCAGCCTCATCTTGATGGGTTCGGCGACGCCCGCGAACTCGGGGTCGTTGAGCACGCCGAAGACCATCGCGGCGATCCCGAGGAGCGCACCTTCGGCGGTCTTGAGGGCAACGTTGCCCGTGAACCCGTCGGTGACGATGACGTCGGCGCTCTCGCGCATGAGGTCGCGGCCTTCGACGTTACCGATGAATCCGGCGACGTCGCCCAGCCGGGCGAACGCGGCCTTGCGAAGCTGGTCGCCCTTGCCGGGTTCCTCGCCGTTCGACAGCAAGCCGACCGACGGTTCGTCGACGCCGAGGCGCACGGTTGCGTACGCGCGACCGAGACGGGCCCACTGCACGAGCCATTCGGGCTCGGGATCGACCGTCGCGCCCCCGTCGACGAGCAGGTGCTTGCGGGGCGAACCCGGGATCGGAAGCGGCACGGCGATCGCCGGCCGCGCGACTCCGGGGATCCGACCACAGCGCAGCAGCGCCGCCGCCATCGTCGCGCCGGTGTTGCCCGCGCCGACCATGGCGTCGGCCCGGCCGTCGCGGACCGCTTCAGCGCAGCGCACGAGCGAGCTGTCCTTCTTGGCGCGAATGGCGGCTGCGGGGTCGTCGTCCATCGCGACCACCTCGGAGGCGTGCAGGAGTTCGACGCCGCTCGGCAGCGCCGAGGGGAGGTGCTCGGCGAGCTGATCGAGATCGCCGACCAACAACACGTCGACGTCGAGTTGGGCGGCCGCCGCGAGGGCGCCGGCAACGATCTCGCCCGGAGCGCGATCGCCGCCCATGGCGTCGACCGCGACGGTGACCGTCGACCGGCCGGCCGACGCCTCGAGACCCCCGGCCCGACCCCCATCTCGTCCTGCGGAGCTCATGGACGTGCCCGCGCCCGACTCCTACTCGACCGAGATGGCCTGGCGGCCGTTGTAGTGCCCGCAGTTCGAGCACACGGTGTGCGGCAGGCGCGAGGCCCCACAGTTGGAGCACAGCGAATGGGCCGGGGCCGCCAACTTCAGGTTCGCAGAACGACGGGTACGGGTCCGTGAGCGGGTCAACTTGCGCTTCGGAACGGGCATGGCGGTGATGCTCCTCGGTCAGTCGGTAGCAGGGAAATCGGCGGACGAGTCGGAACTGGTGTCGTCGTCGAACCGTACGTTCGACAGTCCGGCCCAACGTGAGTCGGACTCGTCGGGCTGGCAGGTGCAGACTGCAACGTTGCGGTCGATCCCGCAGTTCGGGCAGAGCCCGGCGCAGTCGGTGCGGCACAACGGCGCGAGTGGCATCTCCAGGCCGAGCGCGTCGCGGGTGAGCGGTTCGAGGTCGATCGAGTCGATGTCGAGCTGGTAGGTCTCGCCTTCGAGCGGTTCGCGTTCGTACAGTTCGTCGACTGCGACTTCGAGGGTCCCCGCCACCGGCCCGAGACAACGAGCGCACCGGCCTGACCAGGTCGCGCCGAGCGTGCCGCGGACGACGATGCCTTCGGCGATGCGCTCCAGGTGCAGGTCGAGGGCGACCCGGCCGTCGTCGTCGAGTTCGACCTCGCCGACGACGAGCGGACCGAGGTGATCGTCGATCTGGAGCGAGCGCGCCGCACCCGGCCGTTTGACCAGGTCAGCTACGAGGACACGCAGTCCGGTGGAGGTCGACATCATGTGGGAGAACCGGTTCGGGGCGCGCCAGCGCCGGAGTGTCAGCAGGGGCCCAGAGGGCGGAAGGATTGCCGATCGCGGCCCCAGGAACCGTCGGATGCTAGCAGCCCCTACACTGGGACATTCCGACCAGGCCCCGCCGAGGAGGCTCGCCCACTCGTGTCGACGTTCCCCCCGCCGCCGCCCCCGCCCAGTCCGCCCCGCGAGCCCAACGCTCACGACGATTCATCCCCATTCTCGGCACCGCCACCGTGGATTCCGCCTGGCTCACCCAAACGTTCGCGCCTGGGCGTCGTCGGCCTGATCGCGGTCATCGTCGTCCTGGCTCTGATCGCGGGTGGGCTGTACCTGATCATCGACAAGATCAACGATGACGGCCCCGACTACCCCGACGAGTGGGATCCCCGAATCACCGAGCTCGTCGAGTATGCCGAGCGGGCTCGCGATCTGGAGTTCCAACACCCGGTCGACGTCGAGTTCCTCGAAGAGGCGGCCTTCCTGGAGACGCTGCGGACCGAGACCGCCGACCTCGATGCCGAAGCGCGCGACCAGCGCGACGAGGCCGACCGCCAGGCCGTGGGCTACTTCCGAGCCCTCGGGCTGCTCGAAGGCGATGTGAACCTGAGCGAAGAGTCGAGCGACCTCGACGACGCCGGAACCCTCGCCTACTACGACCCTGAGACCGAACGGGTCGTCGTGCGGGGCACCGAACTCGACATCGCGACCGAGGTGACGGTCGTCCACGAGTTGGTGCACGTACTCCAGGATCAGCATTTCGACCTCGAAGACCTGTCGGACGCCGCCGATGAGGCCTTTCGGGCTGACCCGGACGGGATCGTCGAAGGCGACGCGACGCGCATCGAACGCGAGTATGTCGACGACCTCTCCGAATCCGATCAGGAGACCTATTTCGAGCAGTACGAAGACCTCGGCAATCCGGATGCGTTCGACGAGGTCCCGTTGATTCTTCGCCTCATTCGAGCTGCGCCCTACGAAACCGGTTCGCAGTTCGTCGAGATCCTCGATGCCGACGACGGCAACCGGTCGGTCGACGAGGCATTCGACAACCCGCCGCGTACCGAAGAGCAACTCTTCGATCCGTCGACCTTCGACCGACGCGCGCTCGCACGCGACGTGCCGGAATTCTCCGAGGAGAACGTCGACGACATCGTGTACTCCGACGACGAGTTCGGGCCGATGGGCTGGCTGTTGATGCTCGGCGAACAGATCGACACGCGAACCGCGATGAAGGCCGCGCTCGGTTGGGGCGGCGACCGCGCTCGAACCGTCGACGACGACGGACAGATCTGCGTCGAAATGCGATTCGTCGGTGACTCCGACGCCGACGAAGACGAGATGCACGATGCGCTGCGGTCGTGGCGCCGGGCGCTTCCTCACGGCGACGACATCGATGTCAGACGGCACGACAACTTCGTCGAGGTCCGCGCGTGCGATCCGGGGTCCGACGCGTCGGACATCACGACCGACCGCAGCGAGTCGGCGTTCGTTCGTCAGATTCAGCGCTTGTCGTTCATCGAGTTCGCGCTGACGGACTCGGACCTCGAACTCGACCTCGAGCAGGCGACCTGCATGGCCGACGGGATCGCGATCACCCTGACCGACGACGAACTGCAGGCCGACGAGCTGAATCCCGCCTCGACCCGAGCGATCGGGCGAATCCGACGAGGTTGTCTCGGCGACGAAGCCTGACCGCTCGAGGCGCGCCAATCGGCTCCCGAAGCCGGCCGCGGCTCAGACGGTGTCGTCTTGGTCGAAGAACTGCGCTTCGGCCTCGTCGAGTTCGACGTCGACCGTCTCGGCGAGACGCGGCGCGCCGACGTGCACCTGGAGCCGCTCACGGCCGCGCTGCACGGTCTGCATCGTGCGGTCGAGCACGACTTCGAACGCCGCGAGTTTCTGGTCGACGTACTCCTCGGCCTCGTGTTGCAGTGTCCGCGCGCGATCGTTCGCGTCGGTCACGACCGCCTCGGCGGTCCGTCGCGCCTCGCGCACGACCTCGGTCCGCTCGACCATGCGTTCGGCACGGACCCGCGCCGCTTCGATCAGCTGCTCCGCCTCCCGGCGCGCCTTGGCGAGATACTCCTCGCGCTCCTTCAGGAGCCAGCGCGCCTCGCGAAGTTCCTCGGGAAACACCTCGATCGCCTCGTCGAGCAACTGCAGCACCTCGTCGCGATTGACGCGAGGCGAGCTCGACAGCGGCAAAGTTCCGGCCTGTTCGATCATGTCGCGCAACTCCACCAAGATCGCCTCGGTGTCGTAGTTGCTCTGCGGGCGCGGCTCGGTGCTGCTCATTCGATCAGACCTCCTGGTCGAAACGGCCCTTGAGCCGCTCCGCCACGATCGGGGGCACCATGCTCGACACGTCGCCGCCGAAGCGGGCGACTTCCTTGACGAGGCTGGACGACAAGAACGAATACTGGGGCGAGGTCGAGATGAAGAACGTGTCGATCCCCGACAGCGACTGATTCATCTGCGCCATCTGGAGTTCGTAATCGAAGTCCGACACGGCCCGCAGACCCTTCACGATCGACGCCGCCCCATGTTCCTTGGCGAACTCGACGAGGAGGCCCTTGAAGAACTCGATGCGAACATTGGTCAGGTGCTTCACGCACTCGTGGAGCAACTCTTGGCGCTCCTCCAGCGTGAACAGGCTTCCCGTCTTCTGCGGATTGCGGATCACCGCGACGATCACGTCGTCGAAGTGGCGGGCCGTCCGCTCGATGATGTCGAGATGGCCGTTGGTGACAGGATCGAACGATCCCGGGCACAAGGCAGTCGCCACGTTCGGTGCGCTCCCGTGTTGATGGTGTGTGCGAGTTCAAGACGGCGTCCAGAACGTGACGAGCGTATCGCCGAACACGCGCCGCCACGACTCTCGCCAATCGGACGGAAGCGACATCTCGGGCTCGTCGTCGGGTTGCGGTCGGGTCGGTCGCTCGATCACCACCGTGCCGCCGGGGACGAGCCGGACGACGTCGGTCATCAGGTTCGACAGTTCGTGATTGGTCACGCCGTAGGGAGGATCGCAGAACACCAGATCGGCCGATGTGGTCGCGCTGCGGACGAAGGCGGCGACGTCCATGGCGCGGACGTCGCACTGATGCGCCAGGTTCAGCGTCGCAACGTTCGCATCGATCGCGTCGAGCGCGGGACGATGGCGCTCGACGAGCGTCGCACGCGCCGCGCCGCGCGACAACGCCTCGATGGCGAGCGCGCCGCTCCCTGCGTAGAGGTCGACGACCACGGCATCGACCAGCAAGCCGCGCGACTCCAACGCCGAGAAGATGGCGGCCTTCACGCGGTCTTTCGTCGGACGCACAAGGTCGCCCTTCGGCACCGTCAAGCGGCGGCCCCGCGCCGTCCCCGATATGACTCGGACTCCGGGCGCGACCATCAACGTCACCGTAGTTCGAACGCTGTCACCCTTCGATCGGCGGTCAGCGAACCCGCGTGTTGCATCGGGTCGATGTGTCGCGTCGTTCGAGGAAGCACACGTCGTGATCGATCCCACCGTCGAGGTCGTCGACTCCGGGCCCCGCGATCAGCACATCGGTGCCTTCGTCGCCGAACAAGTCGTCGTCGCCCGAGCCGCCGAGCACCCAATCGTTCCCGGAACCGCCGACGAGTAGGTCGTTGCGCCCGAGACCGGAGAGGATGTCGTTGCCGGCGCCGCCGACCAACATCTGGGCATCGCTGTTGCCGATCAGCACGTCGTCGTGCGCCGACCCGACGATGATCTCGAGGCTGTGCAGTCGGTCGCGCGCGCCGGCGTCGTCGGCGCGACCGGCGCGCAGGTCGACGTACACCGCGTTCGACTGCAGCAACCACGACCCGGTGTCGCGCCCGAGACCGCCATCGACGACATCGGCGCCGGAGCCGCCGTCGACGAAGTCGTTCCCCGACCCACCACAGATCACGTCATCGCCGCCGAGCCCG
>SXGT01790885.1_pt1 | contig 15725 bp, 14 predicted proteins | sample 3176221 | NCBI WGS metagenome assembly SXGT01 (sample SAMN11356862, study PRJNA531348) | freshwater metagenome | isolation source: freshwater sample F1-120 | place: China: Fuxian Lake, Yuxi | collected 2017-12-25
CGCGGGTCGTGCCGGCGCCGGCGCCGGCCAGCACCAGCAGGGGCCCGGCGCCGTGCTCGACGGCGGCGCGTTGCTCGGGGTTGAGCGGGACGCCCATCGCTCACGTTTACCCTTAAGCACTGACGCCCGCCACGATGAGGTGGCGGGCGCCGGGGACAACTCTTCAACTTCGGAAGTGGGTCAGCTGCTCGAACCTGGCAAAGTTGACAAAGTTGACACCGTCCCCTGTTCAGAACGAGAGGCGCGCGCCCAGCTGCACGGTGAGCGGCGAGTAGCGGACGGTGGTGTTGCCGAAGTTGGGGTTGCGGGAGATCGGCGTCGGGGTCTCGGCGCCGTTCGAGGTCGCGTTCTCCTTGGCCCAGATCAGGTCCTCGTACGTGCCACCGACGATCGGGTTCGACGCCGAACGGGTGCTGTAGGCGTCGGAGACGCCGGCCACGCCCTGGTCGTTGAACACGTTGAAGATGTCGCCGTAGACCTCGAGCTCCATGTTGCTCTTCAGCTTGCGCGCGTAGCCGACGTGGAGGTCGAGACCGGTCTCGAACTGGGTCCGGCCGAGGGTGGCGCGGGGGAGGAGGAACGACTCGTTGGGTCCGTACAGCCAGTGGCGGGCCAGGGCCTGCCGCGGCTCACCAGACAGCGCGCGGATGCGGGCGCCGGTGGTGAGCTGTCCGGCCTGCTTGAGGTCGAACTGGTAGTAGCCGTCGAGCTTGATGTAGTGCGGCTTGTCCTGGGGCAGCGCGCCGTAGCGGTTCGACAACAGCTCGATCAGGTCGTACTGCGACGAGATGTTGGGATCGACCTGGCCGTTGTCGTAGGAGATGAGGCCGGGGAAGTTGCCCTGGGTGCGCGAGTACGTGTAGCTGCCCTGCATGTACAGCGCCTTGGAGAAGCGGCGGGTGACGGTGAACTGCAGCGCGTTGTAGTTACGGGCCGGCTTGTCGAAGAGCCGGATGCCGCGGAACTGGCGCATCAGGTTCTCGAGCTTGATGCGCTCGCCGGGGTCGTCCTCGGCGTCGATGCGGGCCTGGAGCGCCGACTCCTCGGAGGCGTCCCACTCGCCGGGGTTGGCGATGACGTAGGTGGCGGCGCCGTCGGTCGACACGTCCTCGATCACGCGACCGAGGTTGCGGTTCTGGTAGGCGATACCGATCTTGAGGTCCTCGGCGAGCTCGTACTCAACGCCCAGGATGCGCTCGTCCATGAACTGCGGCTTGATACCCGGGGCGACCAGGGTGCCGTTGATGCCGATGATGTCGCCGGAGCCGGCGCCGTCGGTCGGGCAGTTGTTGCCGGTGGGGCCGCCGTAGCCGTCCACGCCCGGACCGCAGTCGGTGTAGTCGTAGATCTGGCGGAACGACACCTCACCCGCGAACGAGCGCGAGTTGATGTTCATCGGGATCGACTCGTAGAAGCGGCCCCAGTGGCCGTAGATCTTCGAGCGGCCTTCCTTGGTCCAGTCGTAGAGGAGGCCGAGGCGGGGCGCCCACATGTTGGTGAGCGACATCGCGTTGCTGCCGTTGGGGCGGCCCGAGACCGGGTCGGTCTCGTCACGCAGGAACTCGGCGTAACGCAGGCGCTGCTCCTCGTAGCGGAGGCCGGCGTTGAAGGTCAGGTTGGGGCGGATCTGCCACGAGTCGCGCACGAAGGCCGACCAGTTGACGGTCTGGCCGTTGACGATCGCGCCCTCGCCCTCCTGGGCGATGAAGCGGCACGGCTGGTTGACCGAGTTCATGGCGCCGGTCGGCGTGTACGTGCAGGTCCGGTCGTACTTGGGGTCGGTGGTGGCGAGCGGGGCGACCTGGATCCAGCGGTTGGTATAGATCTGCGAGCGGTCCTGGAAGTTGTTGAAGAACACGCCGCCGGTGTAGGCGCGCGGCTCGGTGAGCCGGTTGTCCTCGAGGTCCACGCCGGCCTTGATCTCGTGGCTGCCGAGCGCCTTCACGCGCTGGGTCAGCGAGAGCTTGCCGGCGAGGCGGCTATCCTTGTCGTCGATGACCGAGCCGATGCCGCCGACCTGGTAGCCATGGCCGACTGCGTCGGGGCAGTTCTCGACGAGCGGATAGGGGTCACCGGAGTCGTTGTCGGTGCAGCCGGAGAGCGTGGACGGGTCCTCGTAGCCGAGGCGCGACCAGGTGCCGAGGTTGCCGAAGATCAGCACCTCGTACGGCGTGACGCCGGCCTGGGCGAACTTGGGGGTGAGCTTGACGGCGTCGCGGTGCCAGCCGAGCACGCCCTCGACCTCGGTCTTGTTGTCGTTGAACTTGGACGTCCACTTGCCCGAGATGTCCGAGGTCAGGCCCGAGAACTTGTAGTCACCCGACTGGGGCAGACCGTAGGTCTCGGGGCCACTGCTGGTGTTGGGGACGGCGTTGAAGCTGAGCTGGCCCTGGTGCTCGGGGCGCAGCGCGTAGTTCAGCTTGCCGAGGAGGTACGCGCCGCCGCCCGAGGCGTACAGGTTGCGGCGGCTGAGGTTCTCGAACAGGGTGAAGCCGGTGTCGGGATCGACGTCGGCGACGCCGTCGGCGAAACCGCCCGCGGCCATCGAGCGCGGATCGCAGGGCGACAGCGCGCCCGAGGGCAGCTGCTGCTGGCAGTCCATGCGGCGCTTGGTGGTGCGGGTGATCTTGGTCTGCGACCAGGTCGGCGCCACGCCGACCGCGAACCACAGCTTGTCCTTGATCACCGGGCCCGACAGCACGAAGCCGCCGTCGACCGAGTAGTCGAGGTTACCGATGGTGTCGATCGACGCGCCCTCGAAGGGCGTGAACTCGCGCTCGGCGACCAGGAGGCCGGGACGGACCGAGGCGAAGACCTCACCCTTGAGGGTGTTGTCGCCGGTGATGGTCACCACGTTGATGACGGCGCCGGTGGCGCGGCCGTACTCGGCGTTGTACCCGCCGGTGATGACCTCGATCTCCTGGATGAAGTTGTTGATGACCGGCGATCCCGACGTGCCGTAGCGCAGGCCGGTGGTGTTGACGCCGTCGACGTAATACTGGTTCTCGAGCGACGTGGAGCCCGAGAACGCGACGCCGAGGCCGTCGCCCTGCGAACCGGCGGCGGCGCCGAGGGTCGACTCGAACGTCCGGCCGGGGACCGGGATGTTCTTGGTGTACTCCTGATCGATCGTGATGCCCTGGGTGGTCGACGTGGGGTCGATGGCCGGGGGCTTGTCCTCGATGACGATGGTCTCCTGGACCGCCGCACCGGTGTCGATCTTCTGGAACACCGGCGTGGTCTTGGCGACGCCGACGTTGATGTTCTTGCGCTCGATGGTGGTGTCACCGAAGAAGAACGTGACCAGGTAGTCGCCGGGGACGAGGCCGGTGATCTTGTAGCTGCCGTCTTCCTCGGTGATGGCGGTGTTGGACACCGAGCCCGAGGTCACGACCACGGTGACGCCGGCCAGCGCGTCGCCCGACTTGGTGTCGGTGACGATGCCCTGGATGGAGCCCGAGGTGCCCTGGGCCTGGGCCGGCGTCGCGACCAGCGCGGTGCCGACGAGGGAGCCGGCGCCGAGGGCGGCGGCGAGGAGGAGCTTGGTGGTGTTGGTGTTCATGGGTTGCTCCTCAGTTGGCCGCGGTCATGAAGGACAGGGTCACCGGACCCGGCATCGGCTTGCCGAAGGTGTCGGTGAGGCTGGTGAACGTGACGGTGACCGTCGTGCTGGCCGCGAACGGCGTGGTCGACGTCAGCGTGATGCTGTTGCCGGCCGGCGACAGCGCCGCCGTGAAGTCGGTGCGCGGCGTGGTGCCCTCCACGACGGTGAACGAGGTGGGCACGGTGGTCGGCGCGAACGGCGCGTTCCAGAACGTCGAGATGGTCGCCGGCGAGCGGGGCACGCCGGTGCCGTTGTTGTCGGGCGACGACGAGGTCATGCGAATGACCTCGGTCTTGAACGTGAAGGCCGAAACGTTTCCGGGGTCGCAGTCGACGGTGGGGTCACCACCGGCGGGGGCGCAGATGCGGATGCCGTGCTTGTCGGTGACGTCGTTGGCGAAGGCGAGGTTGCAGTCGCTGTTGGTGGGCATGCGGCCGTCGTTCAACGGGCGGAGGATGAGGGCCGGGCCGAGCGAGCTCTCGGCGGTGGCGCCGGCGGGGACCTGCTGGTTGCCGGCGGGCTGCCAGAACGACTGCTCGAGGTTGAGCGGGACCTCGGTGCCGCCGCAGACGATGCGGACCTGGCCGGCGATCATGCGGGTGTTGTCGGCCGAGCCGTTCTCGTCCTCGTCGAGGACGCCGCAGGGGGTGTCGCCTTCGAGGCAGACGGCGTGGTCACCGCCGCACAGGCCGTCGAGCAGGTCGTTGGGAGCAGCGCAGTCGGCGATGTCGTCGGGGGTGGTGCCGAGCGGGACGCGCGAGAAGCCGGTGGGGACGACGCAGGCCTCGGTGTCGGAGAGCATGCGGGTGCGGCAGGCGATCTCCTCGAGGGCGTTGCCGACGAGGATCTCGTCGAACACGACGCGGATGGTCTGATCGTTCGCGGCCGCGTTGGTGGTCGGATGCTCCTTGGTGTCGACCACGAGCTCGTGCGAGCCGAACGCGAGGATGAGGCCGCTACGGAGCGTGCCCGTCGCGTCGGGCGCCAGCTCCTTCATGACGACCTGCTGGATCTTGGGCGGGCCCTCGGGATGAAGGCCGGTCGGTGACTCGGGCACGTCGCACGCCACCGCTCCGAGGGAGGCGGCGATGGCGCAAGCGAGCATCGACCTGTTGCGGTTTGCCATGATTTATCTGCTCCGTCGCAAAGCTCTGAAGTTGCCCCGAAAGTGGCTGCGCCCGAAGTGAGCGCAACCGCTCAAAAAACCGTTGGTTCTTACTGAAGGGACTCGCCCCGTGTCAAGCACATCCGAGCACGGTTCCCCACATCGGGGCCTAACGGGATGACAGGAACGGAGGGGAGCCTCGTAGCCCTCCGGCTGTATCACCCCGCCGACGGGCCGCGGAAGGAGGCGGTCTCTCACTGCATGTGACCGGGCCTCGCGTCGCACGCGACGCCACACCTCATGGCTGTCCCATGCCGATCCCCGCCCCCCGGACGGGGTGGGCGGGCCTGATTCCCTGGATTCCGTCTGCCCACGGCGACGCGCGCGGCGCCAGGCCGAGCCGCTGACGCCGTGGTTCCCGGGATGTCGCACCGCGGGGTGCGACGGCCTCAGGGCGCGGGCTTGTCTTCCTTCATCTTGAGCGCGACCTTGATCGGGTTCGGGTCAGCGCTCGACTTGGGATCCTGCTTCTTGGCCTCGGCCCCGGCCAGGCTGCGCACGGTGTCCATCACCACCACGACCTCGCGCCAGGGGACCGGATCCTCGAAGTCGACGAAGACGATCTTGTCGGCCTTCTTCTCCTCCAGCATCGGGCGCAGCACCTTGGCCAGGTCAGTCCCCGGCAGCTCGGTGTCCTTGGAGCCGTCGTTGATGACGATCGACAGGTCCGCCTTCATCAGCACCGAGATCTGCTTGGACGCGGCGACCGGATCCTCGAAGTCCTCGATCTTGCGCGGCACCTCGAGGGTGATCGTGCGCATCATGATCGGCATCGTGACCAGGAAGATGATGAGCAGCACCAGCACCACGTCGATGAGCGGCGTGACGTTGATGTCGTTCTTGATCCCGCCCTTGCCTCCGACCTGCATGCCCATGGCTACTTCGCCCCCTTCTCGTTGGTGCCCAGGTCGATCGAGGTGACGCCCATCTCGTTGATGGCCATCAGCACCGGGTAGACCTTGGAGTACGGGAGGCTGTCGTCGGCCTTGAGGTACACGCGGCCCTGGTTCTCGGGGTCCTTCACCTTGTCCCAGCCGCGCTTGATGCTGTCCTTCATCTGCTGGATGGTGCCCGGGTTGACCTCGCCCAGCTTGATCTTCTCGTACCAGAGGACGCCGTCGGCATCGACGCCGATGACCGGCTGCATCTTGTCCTTGCGGCTGTAGTGGAACTCGGTCTTCGGCAGCTTCACTTCCTTGCCGCGCGACATCATCGGCGTGATCACCATGAAGATGATCAGCAGCACCAGACACACGTCGACCAGCGGAGTGACGTTGATGTCACTCTTGGGCGCGTCCAGGTGCAGCTTCTTGACTGCCCGGACCCCGCCCCGCCTGGCAGGGGCGCCGCTCATGGACTAACCCCGGCCTTCGCGGAGGCAGACGTCGAGGAACTCCGACGCGATGTCGTTCATGTCGACCGTCATCTCCTCGACGCGGTTGGTGCAGTAGTTGAAACCGATCGCCGCGATGATGGCGACCACCAGGCCGAAGGCGGTCGAGTAGAGCGCCTCGGCGATGGCCGGGCCGATGACCTCGATGGTCGCGTTGCCCTTGAGGAGGGCGAACGCGTTGATGATGCCGATGACGGTGCCGAACAGGCCGATGAACGGCGTGGTCGTCGCCACCGTGCCCAGACCGGCGAGGCCACGGCGCAGGCCCGAGGTCTCACGCTCCTTGACGCGCTCGAGGGCCCGGTTCACCGAGTCGACCAGGTCGAACTCGCCGACGTCGTGCGGCCCCTGCTTGGCCAGCGCCTCCTGGCCCTGGGCGTACGCCCGCAGGCCCGAGCCGATGACCTTGGCCACCGGGCTCTTGCTGTGCTGGTCCGCCGACTTACCGGCATCCTCGAAGCGGTGGGCCTTGAGGTGCCCACGCAGGCCGAGCACGAACGACACGGTCTGATCCGATGCCGCGCTGTACGTGATCACGCGCTCGATGGATCGATAGAGCGTGTAGATCGACATCAGCACCATCACGCCCATCGTGATCTGGACGAGGATGCTGGCATCCAGCATTACATCGATAAAACCGTGTTCCATGACTCGTGACCTCGTGTGGCGGCCCCGCGGTCGGGGCGAGTTGTCAGCCTTGCGCTTGTGTCAGCCCTTTTGGCGATAGATGAACTGGATGGCGGAGCAGACCGGGGTGGGCGCGCCGTTCACGGAGAACGGACGGTAGCGCCACTTGTTGATCTCGCGGGTCAGCTTCTGGTCGTAGGCGGGAAAGCCCGACGACTTCATGATCTTCACGCTGGCGATGACACCGGCGCGGTCGATGCAGACCTTGACCGGGACCATGAGCTGGGTCTTGCCCGAGCGCTGGATCTCGGTCTTGGTGACGTCGTCGGGGAAGATGTTCTTGTCGCCCGAGACGCGCTGCTGCTCGAGTGCGGTGGGAGCGATGTTTTGCGGCGGAGCGGGGGGCGGAGGGGGAGGCGGAGGCGGAGGCGCCTCGGTGATCACGCCGCCGACGACGCCGCCGGCAACGCCGCCTTCCTCGCCACCTTCCTCGCCGCCTTCCTCGCCCGATTCTCCGGAGTCAGTGGTCTCGGCCGGCTTGTCCTCGACCTTGGTCGGCTGGACCGTCTCGGTCGGCTTGATCTTCTTGGGCTTCTTTTCCTTCTGGGTCTCGAGCTTCTTGCCACCGGCGGGCGGAGGCGGAGGCGGGGGCGGAGGCGGAGCGACAGCGAGATCGACGCCGCTCGACGGGACGTCCAGGAGCGGCGCGGCCCACATCTCGTTGAACACGACCACGCCGAACACCACGAAGTGCGCCGCGACGGCGACGATCAGGATGGGGATGACCCATCCTGGCATCTTGCGGTTCCTGAACTCTTCGAAGTTCTCGAACATCGGGGTTCTCCAGCTGAAGGTTGCGTCCCAGGGTCCCGTTTGGGGGGAGGCCCGTCAGCTCCCGCTCGGCTTCCCGGCGGGCGGCTGCCCACCGGCGCCGGTCGGCGCGGGTTGATTCTTCTTGGCCTCATCCTTGAGAACGCGCACCCGCTGCTCGAAGACCTGAGCTTCAGCACGATCGAGGGTGGCGGCCCAGAAGGGACCGTGGGCAGAAGCCCGATTGTTCCACAATCCCGCAGAGATACTGGTCAGCGGAAGATTCTTGGGGTCGAGCTCGAGGGCCTTGCCGGCGGCCTCGATCCCGATCTCGGCGATCTCGGTACGCTCGGCGCCCATGACCTTGTCGCGGCTGTTGAACAGCTTGCCGAACGCCAGGTTGGCGATCGACTGGTACGCCGAAACCTTGCCAGGGACGTCGACCGCCGCCTCGACGTCTTTCTGATACCAGACGATGGCGGTGCGCCAGTCGCCGGACTTGAGGTGGATGCCGGCGACGAGCTGGATGACGTCGCGGGCCTTGGGGTTGGCCTCGTGCTCCTTGGTCCAGTAGTCGAGCGCCTTGGGGTAGTCACCCGAGTCGATCCACAGGCCGGTGAGGAGCTTGCGGATCTTCACATCCTTGGGGTGCTTGTCGAGCCACTTGGCGAGGTTGGCGGTCGCGTTCGACGCGACCTGCTTGTTCTCGGGAGTCTCGACGCCGGCCGCGAACATGCGGCTGTAGGCGATGCCGAGGTTGTGGTACGCGACGTCGAGATCGGGGGCGAGCTTGATCGCCTCCTCGTAGTGTTTCACGGCCCGGGCGTAGTCCTGGTTCGAGTACGCCTCGTTGCCCTTCTGCACCGAGGTCCGCGCGGAGAGCTCATCACATGCGCCGAGCATCAGCGCAGCGACGATCGCCAGCGCGCTGATCACGACTCGGTTCGGTCGCCACATGGGGTGGCGGACTGTACAGAACCGGATTCCGTGCGGCAAGGCCCGAGGCACGGACGGCGACATACCACGCACGACGCGTCACCCAGCCCGCGGTGCCATGACCGCGGCTGGCATGGCACCGCGTCGCACGCGACGCGAGGTTAGCTGGCGCCTCGCGCAGTTCCGGCCCGTCTCCGGACCTGGGCGATGTCAGCGGGTCAGCGGATCCGGATCGGGTACTGCACCACGTAGCCGCTGCGATCCGGCTCGCCTTTTGCCGGCGCGGTGAGGGCTGCGGCACGGTCACGGACACAGCTGACGACCTTCTCGGCGGCCGGACCGGTGACATCGCTCGTGACCGCGGTGGCCTCGGTAGCGGTGAGTTGCTCACCCGCGACGTCGACGATCAGCGTCACGTGGACAACGGGCGACTCGCCCCGGGCGCCGGCCGGAACATCGAGCCCGCATCCGCGGACGATCGGTCCGAGCTGGCGATAGAGCGCGGCCGTGATCGTGGAGTTCATGGTTCGCTGCTCGGGAGGTAGGGGCGCCGGGACGGCTACATCCTCTCGAACATTGTCGCGGTGATCTCGGACCAGGTTGCCGGTATCGGTGACGTACGTGCGGTCACCGCGCGCACCAGGGCCGACCGTGGTGCCGGAAGCGGTGCCATCGTCGATCCGCACCCGCGGTCTCGGTGCGCCGACACCGCTGCCGACGCCGCTCCCGGCCTGCTGGCCGCCGAGCGCGTGGTCGCCACTCGCCGCACCATCGTTTCCGCGCTGCGCCTTTTCGTCACCGCGCATCACCAGAAACAGGGCGATCGCGGCGACCACGATCGCGCCCAACCCGGCCAGCGTGCGACGAGACATCTTCGCGGTGGTCGTACCACGCGGCAGGGCGGTAGGCATGTCCGTTGGACGCCGGCCCATGGCGAGGATTCACGGGAGCGACCGCGTCCAACCCCGTGTTACCACGCGGCGCGCTCAGGCGAGCGCCACGTCGCCAGCGTGGATTCGATGGATCACTCCGTCGGCGCTCCGAAGCCGGAGCGCGCCGTCGCGGTCGAGCCCAACCGCGGTGCCCGTGATGGGACCGCGGCTCGAGCCGCGCTCGACGCGCAAGACGAGCGACGCCGTCATGCGCGCCTCCCAGGCAGCCGCGATCGCTGGCACGCCGCCATCGAGAAACCGATCGATCCACGGCTCGACGTGCTCGAACAGCACCTCCGTGAACGCAGCCCGGTCCACCGCCGCCTGACGTTCGTCGGCGATGGACGTCGCTCGCAACTCGACCCGGGTCCGGAGGTCGTCGGAATCAACCCCGGTGCCGAGGGACGGGGCGTGGACGTTGACGTTCACGCCGATGCCGGCGACGACGCAGCGGTCGCCTGCGACCTCGCAGAGGATGCCGGCGAGCTTGCGCGGGGTGGCGCCAGCGAGGACGTCGTTGGGCCACTTGAGGGTGGCGCCGACGCCGGTGGTGCGGACGGCATCGACGACGCCGATGCCGATGGCCAGGGTGAGCGGCGCGAGTTCGGAGGTCGGACGGGCGGCGCGCACCACGGCCGAGAGATAGAGGTTGGTGCCGGCCGGCGACACCCAGGTCCGGCCGAGCCGGCCGCGGCCCGCGGTCTGGGCGTCGGCGATGACCACCGTCCCGTGCGCCGCACCGGCGCGCGCATGTACCAGCGCCACGTCGTTGGTCGACGCGCACACGTCGAGCTCGATCCGCTCGCAGCCGAGCCAGCGCGCGCGCGCCGGCGCGGTCACGCGAAATCCAGACCGATATCGACCGCCGGCGCCGAGTGGGTGAGCGCCCCCACCGAGATCAGATCGGCGCCCGCCTCCGCGTACGCCCGGATCGTCGCCAGCGTGATGCCGCCCGACACCTCGACCAGCACCTTGCGCGCGTGCGCCCGCGCCGCCGCGTCGCGCACCTCGTCGGGCGTCATGTTGTCCAGCAGCACCACATCCACGCCCGCCGCCAGCGCCTGTTCGAGCTCGGCCGTGCTGGTCACCTCGCACTCGATGCGCAGCGGGTGGGGCGCGTCGCGACGCGCCCGCGTCACCGCCGCCTCGACCCCGCCGCAGGCCACGATGTGGTTGTCCTTGATCAGCACACCCGAGCCCAGATCGAAGCGGTGGTTGCCGCAGCCACCGGCCAGCACCGCCGCCTTCTCGAGCGCGCGGTACCCCGGCGTGGTCTTGCGCGTGTCGACCACCCGCGCCGCCGTGCCGCCGACCGCGTCGGCGTAGCACCGCGCCTGCGTCGCCACGCCCGACAGGCGCTGCACGAAGTTGAGGGCGGTGCGCTCGGCCATCAGGATCTCCGCCGCCGGCCCCCGCGCCACCAGGATCCGCGCGCCCGGCTCCAGCCGTTGACCGTCCACCGCCAGCAGCTCGATCGCGATGCGCGGATCGACCATCGCGAACACCGCCGCCGCCACGTCGACTCCCGCCACCGTGATCGCCACGCGCGCGTTCATCACCGCCGTCGCCTGCGTGTCGCGCTTTCCCACCGTCACCGCGGTGGTGACGTCGCCTCGCCCCAGATCCTCGTCGAGCGCCAGCTCGATCAGTCGCCTCACATGCGGCAGTCGCGCGAGTCCTCGGATGAGATCCACGATCCACATCTAGCACATCACGTCTTGCCCTTGCCCTCGCCCTTGCCCATGCCTTGCCGTTGCCCCTGCTCCTGCCCCTGCCCCTGCCCTTGGCCCTCGCCCTTCTACCTCTTCGTCTCCTTCTTGCTGAACCCGACCCCGATCCCGCCCAGGATCACCGCGCCGCCCACCGCCGCCGTCCACGGCGGGACCTCGCCGAACACTGCCCAGCTCAAGAGCGACGCGCCCACCGGCTCGCCCAGGATCGCCAGCGCCACCAGGTGCGTCGGCGTGCTCCGCACCGCGTGGTTGAGCAGCGTGTGACCGCCGACCGAAGCGATCAGCGCGCTCGCCGCGATCGCCGCGTACAGCCACTCGACCTCGACGCCCTCGCCCACCGCCGCGCCCCCGACGACGATCGCGGTCCCGCTCGCCACCACCGCCACCATCAAGCCCGCGCCGGCCACGCCGTTCACCGCGGCCAGGTACGCGAACAGCGGCACCTCGGCCCGCATCCGCCGCCCCACCACCAGGTACCCGGCCGCCGTCGCCGCACCCATCACCGCGAGGCCGTCGCCGATCAAGGCATCACCGCCCGCGTGCCAGTCGCCGCCGGCCAGCACGGCGCAGCCCAGCGCCGCCACCGCGATCCCCATCCACTCGCGCCGGCTCACCGCGTCGCCCACCATCCAGCCCAGCAGCGCCGCAAACATGGGGTTGGTCGCCACCAGCGCGACCGACGCCGCCGTCGACGTGAACGACAGCGACGTGATCCACACGCCGAAGTGCACCCCGAGCAGCGCGCCCGCGCCAACCACCAGCAGCCGTTCGCGACGGCCCAACCGCGCCAGCGCGGCGAGATCGCGACCGGCGATCACCGCCAGCGCCAGCGCCGCCAGGCTGACGCGGATCGCCGCGATGGCCAGCGGCGGCACCGGCGCCGCCGCGCGGATCAGCGGCGCCGCCGTCGAGAGGAGCACGATCGCGAGGAGAAGGGGGAGACGCGCGGGCACGGCGAAGAGGCCGCAGGGTACGGGGAAGCGTGAGCGCAAGGGTAAGGGCGCGACGACTTATGCCACAATGCGCAGGGGATGCCTCCCGTGCTCGTGGTCCACGGCGATCGCAAGACCCAGCGCGCGCTGGGCCGCGTGATCACCAGCGGCTACGGCCCGGCCATGCTCCTCGACACGATCGAGGCTGCGTGCGCCGAGCTGGCGCCCGGCACCGTCGCCGTGGTCGGCCTCGCCGAGGCCATGGCCGGCGATCTGGGTGCCCTTGTGCGCGACGCCCGCGCCGGCGGCGGCGACGTGATCCTGTGCGGCGAACAGGGCCCGGTCGAGGTGCTCAAGCTGGTCCGCGATCACGCCCTCACCCACGTGGTCACTACCGACGCCGTCGCGGCGGCCGACGAGCTGCCCTTGGTCCTGCGCATCCGCGCCAGCGGCGGCCCGCTCGACGGCGTCGGCGTCGAGCGCTACCTGGCCCACGGCGCTCCACTCCACCAGCACGTGCCGATCAGTACACACGGCCGGCTCGGCATCCTCGCCGCGGTGCGCGACGATCTCGCTTCCCTGGGCATCTCTGCCCGCCACGAGCGCCACGCCGCGCTCATCGCCGACGAGCTGCTCGCCAACGCCATCCACGATGCGCCGTCCCGCGCCGGCACCGTGCACCGCGGCAGCGTGCGGGATCCAGATCGTCCGCTGTCCGCACGGGAGCGCCCGCGCCTGCGCTGGGGCGCCGACGGTCGCACGCTCGCCATCGAGGTCACCGATCAGTTCGGCAACCTCGACGGCGAGACCATCCGCGCCCACCTCGCCAAGCTGGTCGATCGCTCGACCAAGCCGCGCGAGGGCAACGGCGGCGCCGGTCTCGGCCTGGCCATGGCCTACACGGCCGCCAGCCAGCTCGTCTTCCACCTCTGCCCCGGGCGCATGACCCAGGCCATCGGCCTGATCGATCTGCGCAGCCGCCCCGACGGTGTCCGCAGCGCCGTCCCTTCCCTCCACGTGTTCATCGAGACATGACCAGCTCCGACGCCCCCACGTTCACCCTCACGCGCGCCGGCGACCGGCTCGAGCTCGGCGGCCGCATCGACGAGCGCTCGCAGCTCGCCGACCTCGCCCGCACGATCACCGGGGGCGCGATCACTCTCGACCTCGCCGCCGTCACCTACATCAACTCGCTCGGCGTCCGCGACTGGGTCAGCTTCCTGCGCGCGCTGGCCACGGCCGGCGTCGACCTCACCCTCGAACGTTGCGCCGAGGTGATGATCCTGCAGATGAACATGATCGTCGACGCCCGCGGCAGCGCGCGCATCGCGTCGTTCTTCGCGCCCTTCGCCTGCGACGCCTGCGGCTGGGAGGGCTCGCAGCTGGTGGTCACCGACCAGGTACAGCCGCTCCTCGCCGTCGGGCGCGCCCCCGAGACCCCGTGTCCGGAATGCCAGCAGCAGGCGCGCTTCGCCGACTTCGTCGATCGCTACTTCCTCTTCCTCAGCGCGTGATCGCGGCCCGGGCCAGCACGCCGCCTTTGCCCAGCCAGTACACGCCGCCGACCCGATCGTCATCCCACGGCACGTGGATCGGCTCGGCGTCGGGCGAGGGCGCCTCCGCGAAGCTGTCCTCGTCCCATCCGGTGGCCGGCCCGGCCCTCACCACCAGCACCCGCTTCGCCCCCTTGGCCTGCTTCCACGCCTTCGCGCTCTCGAAGGTCCACGTGCTGGCCAGCCGCCGGTCGCCCTGCTGCTTGCCGATCTCGAGGGTCTCGACCTCCTCGAGCTTGCCGTTGCGGGCGCCGTAGAGCACGAGCAGATCGCGGCTCCCGCCGCCGCCGCGCTGCCGCAGCGTCACCACCACATGCTTGCGGCCGTCGCCGGCCAGATCGACGAGCTGCACCTTGGTCACGTCGGCCGGCTTCTGCGCCGGCAGCTGCACGAAGCCGTAGCCGTCGGTGACCAGCGCCAGCACCGTACCGCCGGCGATCACGCGCTCGGGCCCGGGCCGGGTCGCGTCGAGATCAGCGGTGGCGTCGAGCGTCACCTGCGCCCTGGTCAGCTTGAGATCGGCGAGCACCTGCGCGTGCAGCGAGTCGGCGTTGCCAAGCGCGAGGTCGCCACTCCACGCCACCGTGTTCTCGCTCAGCGACAACCCGGCCACGTCGGTGTCCTGCAGCGTCACCGTCGCGCTCACCGCTGGCAGGCTCGGGCCCCAGCCTTCGACCTTGCTCAGCGGCACGATCAGCTCGACCGACCAGCCCTTGGGCTGGAGCGTGTCCTCGATGGTGAGCCAGCGCGGCGCCGGCTTGCCGGCCACCAACCGGCGCGGCGCGGCCCGGTCCTTGCCTGGGAAGATGGTGAAGGCGAGCGGGGCTTTGCCCGCAGTCAGGGCGATCTCCACCCGATCTTCGCCGGCCGACGTCTTGCCGCTGCGGATCACGTACTCGTCGCGGACGTCGATCGAAAGGAAGAGCCGGCTGCCGTCGTACAAGCAGCGCAGGTCGAAGCTGGCGTCGGGAGCGTTCGAGCCCGCGCGCGCCTTGCCGACACCGTCCCAGTCGTCGAGCATGCCGTCGACGTCGATGGTGTCGCCCTCGGCGGCCGCGCACGGCTGCCGGTTTCCAGCCTCCGCGGTGGGCGCAATCCAGGCCATGACGGTGAAAACGCACACCGCGGCGCTGATCCCGAGCACGTGCCGCGTCAGCGGCCGAGTCGGAGGGACGAACCGGGCCAGGGAGGAACCGCTCATCGCCTGGTAGGACACCGCAGCCGGCGTCTGGATTCAATGGTATACGCAGGTCCCTCAAGGAGCCGACGCGTGTTCGAGACCATCTCCAAAGGCTTCCGCGCCGCCAAGCAGAGGCTGACCGGCAAGGCCGAGCTCGACGACGACATCATCGACGAGGCCCTGCGCGACGTCCGCCTGTCGCTGCTCGAGGCCGACGTCGAGTTCCGCGTGGTCAAGCGCTTCCTCGACCGGGTCAAGGAAGCCGCCAAGGGCGAGCAGGTCACGCTCAAGGCCCGCTCCGAGGAGTACGGCGTCCAGCGCATCACGCCCGAGCAGGCCTTCATCAAGATCTGCCAGGACGAGCTGACCAAGATGATGGGGCCGGTCGACACCGAGCTCCGCTGGGCCAAGAAGGGCGCGACCGGCATCATGATGGTCGGCCTCCAGGGCTCGGGTAAGACCACCAGCTGCGGCAAGCTGGCCCGCCACCTCGAGAAGACCCACAAGAAGCGGCCGCTCCTGGTCGCCGCCGACGTCTACCGTCCGGCCGCCGTCGATCAGCTCAAGACGCTCGGCAAGCAGCTCGGCATGCCGGTGTTCTCGATCCCCGGCTCGGACCCGGTCACGATCTGCAAGGGCGCGATCGACTTCGCGTCGACCGAGGGCTGCGACGTCATCATCTACGACACCGCCGGCCGGCTCGCCATCGACGAGCCGCTGATGCAGGAGCTCGAGGACATCGACAAGGGCGCCCAGCCCGCCAACATCTTCCTGGTCCTCGATGCGATGACCGGCCAGGACGCGGTCAACGTCGCCGAGACGTTCAACAAGCGGTTGAACCTCGACGGCGTGATCATGAC
>SXGT01077749.1_pt1 | contig 15721 bp, 8 predicted proteins | sample 3176221 | NCBI WGS metagenome assembly SXGT01 (sample SAMN11356862, study PRJNA531348) | freshwater metagenome | isolation source: freshwater sample F1-120 | place: China: Fuxian Lake, Yuxi | collected 2017-12-25
GACGCTGACGCGGACGCCGATGGCGACGGGGATGCAGACGCCGATGGCGATGCGGATGTCGATGGAACCTGGGAAGATCCCGATCGCCCTGCGGAGGATTCCTACAAAAAGGGGATCGGATGCGCCACGGGTGTAGAGCCGATGGGGGCGTCCAGCCTCGTGTTATTGCTGGGGGTTCTCGGTTTGCGGCGACGGACGAAAGCCTAGGGAAAAGGTAAACTCCTTTACCATCGGGAAAGCGCGCCTTCGCACGTGCCGGTGACATTTGTTGACACGAATCGGCCCCAGCCTTAATGTGGCGGAGTCACGGAGGAGACCCTATGTCAACCGATCTGCGTTCGATGCTTGTTGCTGGTGCTATGGCTGGACTGTTGGCGGGTTGCGCCGGCGGTGAAGTGAAGACCGAAGAAGTGAAGACCGAAGAAGTCAAGACGGAAGAAGTCAAGACCGAAGAGGTCAAACCTGCCGACACGGCAGCTGCGGCTCACGACACGGCGGCTCCTGCCGAAGGTACCCAGGCGGCCACGGTGGTTCCGCACGAGTGCGCCACCAAGAATGAGTGCAAGGGCCAGGGCGGTTGCAAGACCGGTGACCAGGGCTGCGCCGGTAAGAATACATGCAAGGGCAAGGGCGGCTGCAAGTCCAGCTGATCGTGGCTGAACGCACCGTTTCGAAATTTGGCGTACCCGACCTCGGCATAGGGGTCGGGTTTCGCATTCCCCACTATCGGGAAGTGGTCGAACAACGCCCGGAAATGGGCTGGTTTGAGATCATTTCCGAGAACTTTATGGTCGATGGGGGATCTCCCAGGTATTTCCTCGATCGCCTGCGCGACGCCTACCCGGTGGTTCAACATGGCGTGGCGATGTCGTTGGGCGGGGCCGAAGATGTCAGCCATACCCGGCGATTAAAGGCGTTGGCCGAGGAGATACGACCCCCCTGGGTGAGCGACCACCTCTGTTTTTCGGGCAATGCTCACAACCGTCTTCATGATCTTGTTCCTCTGCCGTATACCGCCAGCATGCGGGATCACGTGGTGGACCGTATTCGGAAAACCCAGGACGAACTGGGACTACCGTTCGCAGTTGAGAATGTCTCGTCCTACCTGACTTATCGAGATTCGGTCCAGTCGGAGTGGGACTTTCTCGCTGAGGTGGTCGAGCGCGCGGATTGCGCGCTGCTGCTCGACGTGAACAATGTATTTGTGTCCGCGTGTAACCATGGATTTGACCCGATGGCCTATCTGCGAGCGATGCCGATGGAGCGGGTGGTGCAGATCCATTTGGCGGGACACACCATCAAGCCAAACTACCGGTTGGATACCCACGATGGGCCGGTCTGTGACGATGTGTGGGAACTGTACCGAGAGGCGATCCGGCGTACGGGGCCTGTTTCCACGTTGATCGAGTGGGACGCACACATCCCGTCGTTTGAACGCCTGCAACAAGAGGCGCAGCTTGCTGGGCGTTGGCGCGAGGAAAGCCTCAATGCTCCCGTCTGATTGGCGCGATGGAATGGTGGAGATGATTCGCGGGGCGGTGCCGGCCTCTGGCGAGTGGTTCAGTGGAAACGACCGTTTAACCCCCGTGGAACAGATCGAGATCTACCGAGAGCAGTACCGCATGCGGATGTGGGATGCGATCGTCGAGGACATCCCTGGATTAATGCTGCTCTTGGACGACGATGCCGAGGAGGTTCTATGGGCGTATTTGGAGGATTGTCCTCCGAATACCTGGACACTGGCTCGTATCGCTGACCGCCTGCCGGAATGGCTCGAGCGCCGAGGGGCGCCGCCGGAGCAGGTGGACATGGCCCGGCTGGATGGACTGGTCCTGGAGGGCTTTGTAGCGGCCGACGGGCCAGCGCCCACGCTGGAGCAGCTTGCGGGTGGTGGAGATGTCGCGCTGGCCCTACAGCCCTATGTGGGGCTGCTGCGTGCGCGATTCAATGTGCACCACCTCCGGTCGGCCGCGCTCGCCGGCGAACCTCGTCCAGACCTTCGTGCGGGGGACTTTCCTGTGGCCATCTTCCGGCTCGAACGCCAGATGCGTCACATTGAACTCGAACCGGCGGCTTTTGAGGCGCTTGCGGCGATCGGCAGGGGCGAAGGGTTGGTTGGTGGCTTGGAAGCGGCAGTTCGTGAGGCCGGAAGTGCAGAGGCCGTTATGCCGAAGGTGAGTGGGTGGTTTAAAAAGTTTGTGGAACGCCGGTTGTTGCGGGTGGGCTGAACCGGTGCAGGAGCCAAGCGGCAAGGGCCGTGGTTGCTGCTACTGTCGCCCAGTAGGGCCAACGGGAATCGAGATTGGCCACCAGGGATTCCGAAAACGCGAGCAACAGCAGGTTGTGGCAGGCGTGCAACCACATGGCGGGCCAAAGCGAGCGGTACCGAAGCACTAGAAAGCCGCAGATCAAGCCAAATAGAAAGGTGAATGGCATACGAACGCCGGTCCCGTGTAACAGGGCGAAGCCGAACGCCTGAAGGATGTTGGCGGTGGATGCGGAAAACCTCCTCTGGAGAAGGCTCAGCGTGGCACCGCGACAGAGTAGTTCCTCGAAAAGAGCAGGTGCAAGGCCGAGTGTCAGTAGCGTGGGCCATCCTTCGCGCACTAGGGTATCCGGGACACCGTTCCACGCCTGTTGGAGCACCCGATTCGGAAACCATGCCATCATCGCGGCTCCTAGGTAGGTCGCCGCGGGGACCGTGATGCCCAAAAGCACTGGGCTCAACCAGGCTGTCGGATGGGAGGGGGTGTTCCAGCGGAGCAGGGTTCGTACGGGCATTCTGAGGATGAAACCAACGGCCACGGCGGGAAGTCCAAGGAACAACCCCAGCTGAAGGAAGAGTCGTAGCCCGAGATGGTTTGGAAGCGCATTTCCCCACGCGAACGTCCCGGCGGCCGCTATGCCGAGCAACAGCAGCGCCTCAGGAAGGTAGTTTCCACGGTCACGACGAGCGGCAACCTCCGTCGATGGAGTGGAGTGCACTTGCATGTTTCGGAGGAGCCGAGCGCAGTCGGCTAGCAAAAACACGGTAGTTATCAGCGACCCGCCGATCACTCCGACGCCTTGAGCAAGCCCCAGGGAGTTCAGGACGAGGCCACCGATCGGAAACCAAGCGCCGCTGCCGGGGATCCAGTGATCTGACGCGAGGGCCAGGCCGGTTGCAGCCATGAGCAACGGAAGAATCAGCAACATCCGTAGGTTTCCGGCGGCAGTGCTGGTAACCCTCAGCGAGAGCCGAATACCGAGGGCACACATCGGCGGACTGAGGACAAGAATGTCCTTCCATCGCATGTCGGGGGGCAGATCGAGGATCCACCCAGCTGCAAATAGGCCGACCTGTTGCGAGGCGAGCACCGCTGCTTGGGTGAGCAACGCGAATGTCCACCAGCCGACGAGCAATTCCAGTCGAGAAATGGGAAGGCAAAATAACGTTTCCAACCATCCGCGAGCGCGTAGACCTGGGATCAGATCGGCAAAGATTAGGGAGAACCCTAAGACGGAGGCGAGCAAGGCGGAGACCGCCGAAGTGGACAGCTGCTCGACACCCCAGGAAGCCTGTGTCAGCGTTCCTGGAGGAAGAACCTCGGTGTTAGCCACGGAGAACGGTCGTTCGGTGATGCCGAGCCGATCGAGCCTGCGAGCTCGCTCTTCTGCGATCTGCTCGCGAACTTGGGATCGAACGCCCTTCCAGTTGGCAGCAGAATGAAGTGGGAGGATGTCGATGGTGGGAATATCGTCGGCAAAATAGGAAAACTGAAGCCGGACATCGGCTTTGGATTCATCGACCCAGGGTTCAGGCCAGTGGAACCAGCTGGGGGGCTCGCCGTCGATCGCCGTTGGCGGAATGGCCTTGGACACCGGGGCTGCTGGAGGGTCATTTTGGAGCGGATAGTAAACATGCTTTATTAAAAACGGAGTGCCGAAACCGGTGAGGAGGGACCAGAGCAATAAGACCACGACTCCACCGAGCCGCTTTTGAAGGCGTTTTCCCTCTGCTGCCAACAACGCGAGGAGGATAGAGATCCTCATTCGCCGGATCCTTGCAGGGCGACACTTCGGCGTTCCAACAGGCGGTGGGCGACGCTCCAAACGACCACGGCGGTGCCGGCGGTTGTGAGCAACGGAAGGACGCTTTGCAATCCCGTCGCGACGGCCAATCCCGCGATCGGCATCCACACGGGGGCCGAGTCGAAGGCACCCCAGCCTGCGAGTGCCATCAGCGCCAGAAGAGTGGTGGTGGTCTTCGGGCTGGTCATGGTGTCCGGGCCCGAAAACAGCGCGCTAAGAACCCCAATGCTGTTCATGGTGAATGAACCTACAAAAAACCGTGGGAGGGCCCATAACGCGACCGGTCCGAAATCGGGTATCCAAGGCAGCACATTCAGGCTGAACAGGGCCGCGGCGAGGGTGGTCACCAGCGTGACGGCTAGGATCTTGGCGATCAACCAGTGGGACAGTGCGATCGGAAGGGGGGCAAGGGCCTCCATCCATCCACGGCGGCGGTCGTGGGCGTAGGGTTGAAATACGGCGTACGCGCACGTGGCGCAGCTGAGGAACCATAGCCAACACAGAAAATAGCGAGGCAACCGGAGTAATGTAGTGTTTGTTGGAGGAACAGGCGTGGATTGGAGGTTCACAACGGTGACATCCCGTGCAGGGGAGCCGCCCGTGGCGGTCACCCAGGAATTAAGCACTTCACACCCGGCGTTTTCAACGAGGTCGTCGAGTTGTTCGGCGAGGTCTGGATCGTCCACCAGCAGCCGCAGTCGCCATACCTCGTCGGAAAGGGGATGTTCGGCGTCCCCGATCCCGTCGCCGGTCACCCAGTCCACCACGGCTGCGTCGGCACGGTGCTGCTCCCAGAGACGACGGGGGTTTTCGTCGACCACGACTTCGAATCCGACGTCGCGAAGGGCGCTTTCCAGATCTAAGTCCGTGGGTAGCCCAGGGCGAACGGCGATCACCGTGGGATTCTCGAAGGTGGTCGAATAGAAGCCGATCGCCCCGGTGACCAACGGAAGTGACAGAAGAGCGGGTAGTAATAGTACATTTCGGATGGCGGAGCTTCGAAAGAGTTCCCTGAGTTCCAGCTGCAGCAGTGCCGTGAACTGACGCCCGCGAGTCATGGGCGCGTTAGGGCGAGAAAGGCATTGGTAAGCGACGAATTCTTTGTTTGGTGGAGGATTTCGGGGACAGTACCCTGGGCCCTGAGGACGCCCTCGTGCAGAATTCCAATTCGATCGCTGATTCTCTCGACCTCCTCCATGATGTGTGTGGAGTAGAGGACCGAAATGCCGTCCGCCTTTAGGCGTAGAATCTCCCCAAGAAGCTGATCTCGAGAAAGGAGGTCGAGCCCGTTGGTCGGCTCATCGATCACCAACAGCGGCGGTCGGTGCAAGGTGGCGCAGGCGATCCGCAGGCGCTGGCGCATTCCGGTCGAGAGGGTATCCGCCATTCGATCTGCGAAGGCGGAGAGTTGAAACTGCTCGATTGCAATGTTGACAGATTCGTACAGATTCGGTAGCAGCCGAAGCCGTCCGAAGAGGGTGACGCATTCGCGTACGGTTAGTGCAGCCGGTAGACCGGAAGTGGTACTGAGATAGCCAAGAACACGGCGACAATCGGCGGGGGACTTCTGGATGTCGAACCCGGCAATGCGCGCGGTCCCGGCGGTGGGCAAGGTGAGCGTCGCCAACATTTGCATCAAGGTACTTTTTCCGGCGCCATTGGGACCGAGGAGACCAAATATCTCCCCAGGGTGTACCTCGAAAGTGACGTCATTGACCGCGATCACTGGGGGACCGCCTGGCTGCGGCCATTCCCTTCGAAGCGACCGAACTTCGAGTGCTACCGTTGAAGCCAAGGCCCCTAGTCCTCGGACTTGGCTTGAATGTACCGGAAGAATGGCCGCTTTGTGAACGCTAACGCCATTTCGCCCGGTAGCGCCGCTACGAACTCGCGGGCGAGCTCTTGAGCGACCGCCAATTGAGTCAGGTGCTCCTCACCTTCGCACAAGTGGGCGAGCAGCGCCCGGGATTCTAAGCCTAAAAGGCGAAATCCTCGACTTCCAGCCGCCAGCTGGACCGCGCGCGCATGAACCTTGGCTTCCGCACGTCTTCCCACGGAAAGATTGGCGTACGCCAGTGCCAATTGGGTCTGTGCGCGTCTTGGCACGGGCAATGAAGGGATCGCTTGCTCGGCGATCGCGAGGTGTTCCCCGGCTTCGAGCGGTTGATCGGTCATGCTGCGCACCAGCTGCGCGTGCAGGAGGGGCAGGTACCGCTCAGGATCCCGGGACTCTCCGACAGAAAGTCCCTTTAGTCCGGCCGTTTTCGCCCGTTTTGGGGAATCCTTCTCGATGTGGAGTTGGGTCAGGGCGGTGAGGCAGGCGACCGTTTCTTCGGGGGTTTCAATCTCCTGAGCGAGCTGTAGGGCCTCCTGAAGTCCGGCGTGTGCCTCCTCGTACAACCCTAGGTCCAAAGCAGCGACGGACATTGCGCGGATTGCAGCGGTTCTTCCGAGCTTGTACTCCAGTTCGGTCGCCAATTGTACGGCAACGTGGGCGCGCTGGCGCGCGTGCAGCGGCTCCCCTTGCCACGTCAACAGCTCGGCGATGTTGGCGAGTGCTAAGCAGCGAGGGCGCTTTTTCCGGAGCTCACGGAAGATTCCCTCGGCTTCGGTCAGCCCGGAGGTGGCGGCAGCGAGGTGCCCACGTGTAGCTTGTGCCGCGGTCAACGCCAACAACAGCTCCGCGCGCCGATCGGCGAGTTGGCTGCCTTGGGCGACCACCAGGCCCTCGTTAGCCATTCGTTCGCATTCATCGAGGTTTCCGTGGGCCCAGGCCAGAGCCGCCATGCAGTGCAGGGCGTCGGCGACGCCCTCGCGGTAGTGCAATCGTCGGCTTTCTTCGAGCGCCATTTCCGCGACGCGTCGGCTCTCGTCGTGCAGTCCGCGGCGGCGGAGAGCGGTGGCGATATGCAACCGAGTTTCGCAAGAAGCACGTCGATCGCCGTCTTCCTCGGCCACGGCGAGGACGATGCGCCAGGTGCGCTCGGCGTCCAACCACTCGCCCCGGTTGTAGAGCACGTGCGCGCGAACGTTGAGGTTGTCCCTACGAAAGGTGCGGAAATCGGATCTTGACAGGTCAAGAGACGCGGAGTCCTCCAAAGCAGCCGCACTCTCGGTGAGATCCCACGCTTCTTGCACCAACGACCGATCTGAGAGGCGCTTGGCCGCGGCGACCAAATACCGGTACGCCCGCCCAGCGTCGCCCGCGAGGCGGTAGTGTTCACCCACAATCTCGAGGGCGGCGGGATTTTGGGCGTGGTGAAGCTCCAGGGCCGCGGCCATTTTTCGGTGCAGTTGTGCGCGGCGCTCGGGTGGAAGATCGCGGTACACCACGTCCGCAAATTTTCGGTGGGTGACGGCGTGATAGACCTTGTCCGCCGACCGTTTTTCGCGAACGATACCCGCTGCAAGCAGGTGTTCCAGCGAGTCGAGGATCAGCTCTTCATCGGCGTCCAAAACGTCTAGAAGAACGTCGAGATCGACCTCTCGCCCGCCGACAGCGAGGACCTCCAGGACCACCCGATCTTGTGGACCTATGCCTTCGAGGCGACTTTTCATCATCTGGCGAACGCCCAGCGGGATCTCCAAATGGCCCGTGGCGATTTCTTCTTGTTCGCGTGTGAGCTTTCGTCGTCCACTTTCGTCGGTGGCGATCACCCCCTGCGCGATCAGCGAACGCAAGAATTCGGTAACGAAGTAGGAGTTTCCTTCGGTTTCCTTGTGCAGGCGTTGGGCTAAGAGGCGGGCGCTGAGCGATTCTCCCACCAGGTCAAATACCATCGCGGCGATGTCTTCTCGCGAAAGTGCCCCAACGAGGATGGTTTGGGGCTCCATGCCGAGGGCCTCACCTGCGGCGAATTGATCGGCGATGGTACTGGCTTTTTGTCGGACGGTCGCGATGACCAACAGAGGCTGCTGTTCTCGAGCGATCAACGTACGAATCACGTATCCGATCAGATCGATGTCGCGCGCGTGGGCCTCGTGAAGGTCGTCCACCAGCAATAGGACGGGACGCTCTTCCAAAAGACGCATCAGACCTTCGCGAAGGCCGTCGTAGAAGGCGTAGCGGGTGTCGATTCGGGGCGCCTCTCCCTCGGTGAACATTTCGAGGGCTGCGCGCAATTCCACGGGTACGCGAAGATCAAGGTCCTTTGCGAGATCCTTGGCGAGTTTGAGGGCCGCGGCATAGGCGGTCAGATTCGGAGCGAGCTCCACTTTGTAGCATACAATGCCCAGTGAACGGGCTCTTTCTGCCGCAACGTCGAGCAGTCTGGAGCGACCGGAGCCGTCTTCGCCTTCGAGGACGATCACCCCGCCGCGGCGGTCGGTCAACGCGGCAACGCCGTTTCCGATCGCTTCGACTTCGAGATCTCGCCCAACCAAAGGTGGGTGCCAACCTTCGCTTTGAGGGGGGAGGAACCCTGGCGCTCGCTCCTCAGCCTCCAGGCGGTACAGGATTTCTTGCGCGCTCTGGTACCGGTCACGCGGCGATTTCTGGAGCAGCCGGCGGCAAATTTCATCGAGATGAAGGGGAACATTGCGATCGATGTCCCGGGGCGCCGGGGCCGGACGATCGCGGTGCAGCTGCAGATAGCCTGCCATATCTTTGGCGACGAAGGGACGTTTTCCAGTGAGCATCGCGAACAAGATGACGCCGAGGCTGTACAGATCGGATCGGTGATCGATCGGCTGGCCGGAGATCTGCTCGGGCGAAGCATAAGCCCAGGTTCCGACGAGGGTTGTACTCATCTGCGCATCGGCTGAAGGGTCAAGGTCCTTGACGATTCCGAAGTCGGTGAGCTTGCAGATTCCGTCGCGATTAATAAGGACGTTACTTGGTTTTAGATCTCGATGCACCAGCCCGCGACGATGAACGGCCGCGAGCGCACGACACAGGTCCACCAAGATCTCTTCGATCCGTTGCCAGCGTTTTGCTTCATCCCATCCACGAAAACTACGGATCAAGGTGTGTAGATCCGGCCCGTCGACGTACTCCATAGCGATGTAAGGGTGCCCGAACACATCCCCGTACGCCTCCACCCGAATGACATTCGGATGGTGGATGCTCGACAATACCTTGTGTTCGCGCTTGAAACGCGCCATCCCGTTCTTAAAGCGGCTTTTGCGAAGCACTTTTAAGGCAACGAGCTCGCCTGCGGGATCTTTCGCCAATAGGACCCGGGCCATGCCCCCGCTTCCGACCTCGCGAACGAAAATATAGTTTCCAACGCGCATCCCCGCCGTTATTGCGACGTCGCCGATGACGAGGGGTTCTTCGGTGGTCTTCGGTGGTTCCATGGCCGCCATACTAAAGCCTGCCGGTGTTTGAGTCGATTCACATTCGTGGATCGCGTGTTATAAACTGGCGAGTGCCGCTGCGATTTCCGGACGCGCGCTGAATGTCGCAGCGAGCGCTGGCGGCAGCGCGCCAGCGATGCGGCGCGCGAGCTGGCCAGCGGCGGCGAGGACTCGAGGATCCGGCGTGGCCCGATGCAGCTGCAACAACAACTCAAGGCTGATTCCGTCGGAGCCGGGATTGGGCATGGCTTTTAGGCCGCGCTTGATGTGCTTTCGGGCGCCGTCGGCATCGCCTAACTGGCAGAGCGCGCTGCAAATGTCGAGTGCCAAAGGGCCGGTTCGAAGGGAAAATAACGGTGGCGTGCGGGAACCGAGCCAGGTGATCAGGTCACGGGCCGTGTTGGGATCATCGGGTGCCAACAAACGGGCCCGCAACGCTGCCAATTGTGCCGCAGGATCGTCGACGGGATTGTTGGGAAGTTGCTCGGGCCGCGGCAACGCCGCCAGTGCTTCCTTGGTCTGATTCATACAGGCCAAAACGCGTGCTACGCGAATGCTGGCGTCGGGGTTGCTCAGCACTCGAACATGGGTCAGGCATTGGCGCACCGCTTCCGCAGCGATCTCCTTTTCGCCGACTGCAAGCCGAATTTCCGCGACCAACGCCCAGGCTTCGGCGCAACGTTCCTCGAGTTCTCGGTCCCGGACCAAGTCCAACAGCGCTTCTGTGCGGCGGATCGCGTTGCCATAACGTCCGGCGGCGCCGTCGAGTTCGATCCCGCGCGCTAAAACCCCAGCGCGAACGCGGTCATCGCCTCCGGCATTGAGCATGTCTTCCGCGACGTCCAGGAGACGGGTCGCCTCGTCCAAACGCCCCTGTAAACCCCGGACATGGGCAAGACCTCTCCGCGCCCGAGCTTCTCCATCGCGGGACGCCATGGCCATGGCGATGTCCAGCGCCTCTTCCCACAAGCGCTCGGAGCTCTTCACATCGCCGGTTCTAAGTAAGATATCGGCGAGGGCACGGGTGGCTGCGGCGCGTTCGGGCGCGCCCGGGTCGATTCCAATCAGCGCATCTTCTAGGATGGGACGGGCTTTATCGAATCTCCCGTGCCGATAGTAGGCGCGTCCAAGCGAGCCGAGGCTGCGCGCCAAGGCGATTTTGTCGCCTTCGATCCTACCGGCCTCGACGGATTTTTCGAGCGGCGGAATGGCTTCGGGCCACTCACCGCGGGCCAAGTGTGCCTCGCCAATAAGAAGGTACAACCAACGCCGCTGTTTGGCCACTTCCTTGCGGTCGAGCTGCTTTTCCGCCTGTGCTTGCACCTCTTGCGCGTGTTGAGCGATGTCGAAAACTTCACTGATTCGACCGGCTCTTGCAGAGGCTCGGGCGGCTTGAATGAACATCGGGTAGGCGGCAGCAGCATCGCCGGAAGCCTCCAGGTGAGTCGCCACCTCCAACGACGCTTCGCGCCTTCGACGCCTTGAAAGTGCGTTCGCGATGGCGCCGTGTAGGGCCTTTTTTCGCTCGGAGTTCATGCGTTCGCGTGCAAGAACTGCGATTCCGGGATGTGTAAACCAGAAACGCTCGGAGTCTTCTTCGGTGCCCGCATGACGGCGCAGAATGTCCGAACGCATCAAGGCGTCCAATGTCCGCTGCACATCGGGCGTTTCGATGGCGGCGCCAAGCAACTCGGAGGACGCAGGTCGATCGAGGACGGAGAGCGTTTCGACAATGTCGGCGCCGTCGGGTTCCAGCTTGGATAAGTGCCGTTCAATCGCTTGTCTTGCCGATCGAGAAACGGGTAGCGGGTCCGCTCGGAAGGACTCTACCGGCTTGGTGGGTTTGAGGCCGTCGCCGGAACGTTCTAACCATCCGGCTTCCACCAGGGCGTCGATCTGTTCGAGGATTGAACCGGGGTATCCTTCATGATCTTCGTGAAGTCGGCGTCCGAGAACGGTCGCCACCGCGCCTGTTAGGCCTCGATCCTTGAGGATGGCCATCACCGCCTTGCGATCGAGGGCCGTAATGGGAAACGGCTCGGCCGCGATCACCGAGGAAGTGCCTTCCATTAGGGGTTCTACTACTCCGTCTGTGCGGGAGGAGGAGAACACGATCAACAGGCGTTCGCCTTCGTTGGCCACGAGATCTCGGATCAATAGGGCGATTTCGTCGACCTCCTCGGGACGGGCGCGATCCAAGTCGTCGATCGCTACCACCCATGGCTTTCCGCGAAGTGTCCGCTCGAACGCGGCTCTTCGCGCCTTCGAGACTCCTGGATCCGTGGCCTCCTGGATCGCACTGAACAGGCCCTTGGAGAGCTGGTAGCCGCCATCGACGTACACGGCGGAGACTTGCTGCGATTTGGCGACATCCACCATGTGTTTCAGTAGGTGAGAACGGCCCGATCCAGGATTGCCGATCACCGCGATGCAGCCACCGCCACCCTTGACCAGAGTAGTCAACCTTCTTGTCCAATCCTCCAGCAGCGGTTCCTGCCCGCGAAGGGGGAATCCTTTGGGTTCATCGGGTTGATCCAGTGCATCGATGACGGCCGCTGCCGAAAGGAACCGCTGCCGGGGGTCTTTGAGCAGCAGCTTCTGGCAGATCCGCTCCAATCGCCGAGGAACCGCCGGATCGATCTCGGAAGGGGGGCGAGGAACCTCGGTTAGGTGCCGTGCGAGGTACCCAGCGACGCTGGATGCTTCGATCGGACGTTTGAACGTCAACATGACGTAGAGGGCAGCGCCCAGCGCATACAAATCCGCGGGAGGACCGACCACATCGCCGGTGATCTGCTCTGGCGCCATGAAAGCGACGGTACCTACAAGCTTTCCAGCAACGGTGAGGTTGGTGCCGGCGTTGTTGGCGTCCTTCACCACACCGAAGTCGGCGAGCTTGGGAGTGCCTTCGGTGGCAACGAGCATATTGCTTGGTTTGAGGTCGCGGTGCACCAGGCCCAGGTCGTGCATGTACTGCAGACCGAGGCAAAGTCCACGAAGAATGCGCTCAACCTGCTCAAAGCGGTCCGCAGGTCGCTCCAACGCCCACATTTCGACGAGGGAGTCGATGTCCTGGCCATCGACCAACTCCATCGCGATCCACGGATATCCCTTTTCAACGCCGGCTTCGAATACCTTGACGATATTGGGGTGGTCCATGCGCTGGGCGGCGCGAAACTCGCGTCCAAACCATTTGACGTCTTCATCGACCACTCGGGAGGGATGAAGGACCTTTACAGCGACGATAGCGCCATTCGCATCACGGGCCCGAAATACCGAAGCAACGCCGCCTGATCCGATGGGTTGCTCGATGGTGTAGTTACCAACGCGCGTTCCGGGGCCAGGGGCGGACCCCAAGACGGAATGGCCAGAGTCGCGCATGAGAGAAGTGTAGCACGCTCTTTGGGTTTATTTGGTGTCCCGGAATGTCATCGGAGCCGATCGGGGACACATTGAAAGTCAGGAATCCAGACGTTGTCCGCCCCATTCCGTTGACAGAAAACGCTTGGCTTCCTCGCGGGAAAGATTGGCGGCCAACGACCGCGCCAGCGCCGCAGCGACCCGGCTGTGGCGTGCCCGAGTCGCGTCGTCGGAAACGACGAGTGTAAGCTCGTGATGCGCAAGCAGTTGGTAGTACCGGTAGCCGTTGGGCTCGGCGACGGAAAGAGCCCTTTGCAGTAGCGTTTTGGCTTCATCGGGTTTGTGGAGCAGTCTCGCGGCGACCGCTTTGGCGATGTCCGTACGCACCTGAATGTGGGGCCATTGACGATCGCCGTGTTGGCTCATTTCAAACGCCTTTTCGGCTTCGGGCAGCCGCCCGAGCTGGGCGAGCGCTTGGGCGTGCATCGCGTACACTTGCGGTGCCACCCCCTCGCTGTCGTAGGACGTCAACAGAGGGAGAAGCGCTGAAATCCAGTCAAGCGCTGTTTTTGGAGCGTTGCGCAGGAGGTCCACGCGGGTGAGGGTGGCGAGCACCAGCACTTCGTCCTCGGCCGTGCCGAGCTGGCGTACGATTCTTAGCGCTTCCCGCGCATTTTGAATGGCTTCCTCATCGCGGTGCAGTGCGGCGAGCACCTGAGAACGGTACACCAAACCGAGCGCAATGCCGTGCGGATGGTGCACTTCGCGCGCTTGACCGACGGTGCGATCGGCCAACGCGAGGGCCTTCCGAAGAATTCCCGTGGAAAGGTAGACTTCCACGAGATTCACTCGCGCGATTGCGAGCGCCGCCAGCATGCCCAGCCGCTCGAAGAGCTCCGCGGATTGCTCCAGGAAGCGGCGCGCCTCAGCAGAATCCCCCTTACAAAGGGCGAGAATGCCTAATCCGTTGTAACCGAAGCCCATCGCTCGTTCGTCGGAGGTGCGTTGTGCGGTCTGTAGCGCTTCTTTCCAGAGCTTGTCGGCCTCGTCCAGATCGCCTTTGCCCCAGATCAATGCGCCCAATTGGTACAACGGCATGGGTCGAAGCGCCGGGTCTCCGACCTCTTGGGCCTTTGCAAGTGCTGCTCGCAACGCCTTTTCGGCTTCCTCAAGCGCACCACGGCTTCGTAATTGGTTGCCCAGCTCGGCGGCAATTCGGCTTTGAAGACGAGCATCTCGCACTTCTTTGGCGAGAGCCTCAGCTGCACGGATGTCGGCGAGGGCCTCCGGCCAGTGCCCCAAATGGTAAAGTGCTTGACTTCTTTCCAGATGCACTTCGGCGAGTCGGCGATCGGCGTCGTCGAGCAACATCAAGGGACGAGCGGTAGTTTCCATGGCGAGTGCGCGGTCCAGGAACCCCAGCGCTTCGTCGTATAGGCTTCGGTTCAAGTGCCGGGTGGCGGTCATCTGCAGATAGGCGTACGCCTTGGGGGCCAACTCCGCTTGTTCGAAGTGAAACGCCAGCTCTTCGACGATGCCTTGCGGCCGGTGTCGGTATTGGCGTTCCAGGATCGCGCCGAGCCGTTCATGGCGCTTGCGGCGCTCTTCCGGGGGAAGCTTCTCGAGCAGCACGTCGCGAAAACGGTGATGGGATAGCTCAATCTGCTCGCCATCTTCGCCGCGTTTTTCCTCGACGATGCCGACCTCGATCAGCTCGTCGAGGCCCTGCATGACCGTGTCTTCGTCCAGAGCGCTCGCCTCGATCAGCGCGTCCAAATCGAGGCGACGGCGGGCAATGGCGAGTTCGCGGCCGATTTCCAACGCCTGCGGGGAGAGGGGTTGGAGGCGGTCTTCCAACGCCTGCCGCAAGGAGGCCGGCATTGGTAAACGCGATTGACTAATTTCTGAGGCGTGGAAGTTGAGTTTGTATCGGTTGCCATCTTTGACGAGCTTCCCTTCGTCCTGAAGGCCGCGAAGCATGTCCGAGATAAATACTGGAGAGCCATTGGCTTCGGCGTGGAGTCGCCGGGCCAGATTAAGGCTTGCTGGCGTATTTGGAAGGAGGGAAAGGACCAATTCCTCGACTTCCGACACCTCGAACGGTCCGATCTCAAAACGTTCCACCGGACCGGCGGCTTGGACCTGCCGAGAAACGGAGGTTTCTCCCTCGTTGCTGGCCTCCTCCGCCAGAAGGTAGACCACCGGCTCTTGGGTGAGTTCCAGCGTATTTCGGACGAGATACTCCAACATTTCGACGGTGGCTGGATCCGCCAGCTCCAGATCGTCGAGGATCACCAAACACGGGCCGCGTGCCACCACCAATTCGCGAAATGCGGCGATGACCGGGTAACGTTCGCGGACGACGCCGTCGTCCTTTCCTTCCAGGGTCGCTCGGAGGACCGGCGCCATCGATTCGGTCGCAAGGTCACGGTATACGCCGATAAAGGCGCCGAATGGTCGGTCGTGTGGACGACACTTTCCGCGCGCTACCGTGAGGCCGCGGCGGCGCGCATAGGTGTCGGCCATGTCGAGAAGCCGGGTTTTGCCTTGGCCGGCTTCACCCGAAAGCAGAAGGACGGCGCCCGGTTTCGCCGAGAGGATGTCGTCGATCGCGTCCCGCATGCGGGCGCGAACCCGGGTGCGCCCAACCGCGCGCGGCGGCCAACGCCCCTCGGACTCCTCCATCCCGTACAAATCGCCGAGTACATGCAACAGGTGGGTCGCAGAGGCGTAGCGATCGGACGGCACTTTCGCGAGCAACCGCATGCAGATGTCCGCCAAATAGGTCGGAATCGTCGGGTCGATGTCGTGTGGCGGTTTTGGGGCTTCGTGGAGGTGTTTTTCGAGAAAGCCCTGAAGTGTGCTCGCCTGAAACGGGCGTCGCCCGGTGAGCATCAAGTAAAGCACGGCTCCGAGCGAATACAAGTCCGCTCGCGCATCGAGCGCATCGCCGGCGATCTGTTCGGGGGAGATGTAGGCGACAGTCCCCACC
>SXGT01354876.1_pt1 | contig 15721 bp, 16 predicted proteins | sample 3176221 | NCBI WGS metagenome assembly SXGT01 (sample SAMN11356862, study PRJNA531348) | freshwater metagenome | isolation source: freshwater sample F1-120 | place: China: Fuxian Lake, Yuxi | collected 2017-12-25
CTTCAGCTCCGAGATCATGAAGGCGGGGGTGACCACCCGCAGCGGCAGGTCCTGGGCGCTTTCGGGCGGATCGATGCGCGACATGCGGGTGAACAGCTCGAGATCGCGCGGTCCCACCTGGTCCAGCATGAAGCCCTTGACCGGCTCGGCCGCCGCGTCGAACGCCTGGGGCAGCTCCATCTGCTGGTCCATCAGGGGCCGGATGCCGGAGTCGTAGGCCGCCTGCCAGGTGGGCGCCATGACGATAGCCGACAGGAACAGGGCCAGGGACACCAGCACCGCATTGGGCGGCGACTGCTGCATGCCCAGGGCGGTCCTGAGCAGCGACAGCACCACCACAATGCGGATGAAGCTGGTGGTCATGATGACGATGGACGGCGCCAGCGACAGCACGGTGATCAGGCCCACCAGCTGGACCACCCGCTCGGTCAGGCCCGCCCCCGTGCCCAGATCGATGCTGATGGCCGACCCGGACTGGGCGGCCTCCTGGGCGATGGCCGCCACGGGCAGGATCAGGCCCAGGCTCAGGCTGACCAGGGTGACGATCAGCGACAGGCGCAGGGCGCGCTTCAGTTCGGCGCGGGTGGGCAGGGCGAGCACGGCCGGCCGGGTCACGCCCCGCCATCCTTGCCGCGAGGCTCGATCAGCTCCTTGCCCTCGCCCAGCAGGATCAGCCGCTCCTCATCGTCCACACGGACCAGAATCAGGCGGCGGGCGGGATCGAGAACGAGGGTCTCGACCACCTGCATGCGGCGCTCGCCCCGCACGCCCTGGAAGCGCACCATCAGGCCAGGCGCATAGCGGCGCAGGGCATAGGCCGCCAGACCGATCAGGCCCAGCGTGATGGCCAGGCCCAGAATCGCCCGCGCGAAATCAAGAAAACCCATTCAACCGCCCCGCCGGCCACACGCCGGATTCGCGCCTCAGCATTAAGGATCGTGGTTAACGACCCATTGAGGAAACGGCCTGTTAACCATGCACCCGGCATTTTCCGCCCAGTAGCCATTGTGGCGGGAATCTCATGCGCCTGGACAACATCCCCCTGTTCGACGCCATCCGCGGCCGACTCGGCTGGCTGGAGGAGCGTCAGCGGGTCATCGCCCAGAACGTGGCCAATTCCGATACGCCGGGATTCGCCGCCCGGGACCTGCGTGCGCCAGACGACTTCGCCCACGCCATGATGCGTCAGACGCAGGGGGTGGGCATGATGCGCACCAGCACGGCCCACATGGCCATGGAGCCCCAGCGCGGGATCAACTACGCCTCCATGACCTCCCCCGATTCCGAAACCACGCTGGACGGCAATTCGGTGGTGGTCGAGGAGCAGATGCTGCGCATGGCCGAGAGCCGCATGGCCCACGACGCCGCCATCGGCTTCTACCAGAAGTCCCTGAACATGCTGCGCATGGCCGCACGCAAGCCCGGCGCGGGCTAAAGGAGTGAGCAATGCCTGATCCCGTCCCCCCCCGGAACCCGACCATGAACATCGCGGCCTCGGCGCTGCGCGCCCAGCAATCGCGCATGCGCGTCATTGCAGAGAACATCGCCAACGCCCAGTCCACGGCCCTGGTGGCGGGGGGCGAGCCCTATCGCCGCCAGATGCCGGTGTTCCAGACCCAGGCGCTCGACGGCGGCACCGGCGTCCAGCTGGCCGCGGTGCGGCGCGACATGGGTGAGTTCCGCATGGAGTACGACCCGTCGCACCCGGCCGCCAACGAAGAGGGCTATGTGATGCGGCCCAACGTCGACACCCTGGTGGAGGCCATGGACATGCGCGAGGCCCAGCGGGCCTATGAGGCCCACCTCAACGTCATCGAGACGGCGCGGGCCATGGACACCCGCATCCTCGACCTGCTGAAGCGCTAGGAGGCTTAAGCCATGAACCCCATGATGGCGGCGCGGGCCTATGCGGCCACCCAGGGCGCGGCGGCTCCCTCGGCGGCCGGCGGAAACGTCGCCCCGGCGGGCGGCTCGGAATTCTCGAACATCCTGCAGTCGGTGATCGGCGACACGGTGCAGCAGTCGCGCGCGGCCGAGACCCAGATGTCGGCCGCCATCCAGGGCCGCGCCGAACTGATCGACGTGGTCACCGCCGTGACCTCGGCCGAGGCCTCCCTGGAGACCGTCATGGCCGTCCGCGATCAGGTCATCAGCGCCTATCAGGAAATCATGCGCATGCCGATCTGAGGCTGAGGCCTCAGCGCCGCGGCGGCCCGCTCCGGCACCACTGGGACGCCACCCATTTGACCCCTTTCACGGGCGGCAGGCCCGCATGGCGGGTGCGCGTGTCGACACGGCCGTCCGGCAGGGTGTTGGCCCACATCAGGGCGTCGCCCCGCGCGCCCCTGTGCCTCAGCCCCGTGCTCTCGAAGGCCGTTTCACCGCCTTCATAGTCCTCATTGAGATAGACCAGCAGGGTCGCGATGCGCTGACCCTTTCGGGCCATGTCCTCGGCCAGACCCGGCTGGTCGGGCGTCAGATAGTCCACGTGCCAGTCGAAGGTTTCGCCGGTGTCGTAGCGCAGCACCTGCAACGGCTCCAGGCCATGGGCCGGCAGACCGGTCACCCGGATCACCCGCTCGCGCAGCAGAACCATGACCAGATCCAGCGACCACAGGTCGAAGGCGCAGGCGCTGTTGGTTCGCGCGCCCTCGCGCCGCCCCAGCCCCGTGGCCGGGTCATAGACCTCGGCGGGCCCGACCCGTTCCGACGCCCTCTGGATGATCCAGTCGCAGGCCGCCGGGGGCAGGAACCCGGGAATGGACAGCACGTGCGGACCCGGCGAGATCATCATGGGGCGCGGCGGCGCCAGCCATGACGCCAGATCGACGGCCCGCGCGGCCTGATCCCAGGCGGCCGCATCGTCCCGTCCGGCCGCGACAGGCCCGGCGTCCGGCGCCAGCACGGCGAGCTGATCGCGGGCCGTTCCGGATCCCAGGGCCGCGGCGCGGGCCAGCTGCCCCAGCGCCAGGGTCCAGTCCGGCGGCATGCGGAATCCCACCGCCGCCAGCACAGCGAGGCGGTGGGCCGCTTCGGCGTCGCCGTCGTCGGACGCGCGGCGCAGATCGACGGGGTCGGGCGGCTGCGAGGGATCGGTCATGATCAAGCCTTAGCGCGAGCCGCCCGGGACGCCAAAATCTCTCAAAGGCTCGCCAAGCCGCGCGAAGGTCGTCTAGACATTCGGCCGCGGCGCGCGTGCCGCGAAGCTGCCCGTTGGATATTCCCCATGAAGCGCATCCTGTTGGCGAGCGTCGCCGTCCTGGCCATCAGCTGCCCCTCGTGGGCCCAGGAACCCCAGCCGGCCCCGACGCCCCAGCCGGTACCTGCCGACCAGTCCGACGCGGACAGCCCCGAACAGCAGGAGCAGGAGCCGCGGCCCCTCGAGCAGGAGCTGGCGCAACAGGAAGCCGTGGGATCAGGCCCCACCGAGCCGCCTCCCGGCGCGGGTGAGACGGACGAGGCCTGGGACGTGAACAACCCCATGGGCCCGGCGCGCGACATCCCCATCGATGTCACCCAGGGCACCTGGATGTCCGTGGATGTCAGCCCCGACGGAACCGAGATCGTCTTCGACATGCTGGGCGACCTGTATGTCATGCCCATCGGCGGCGGCCCGGCCACGAACCTCACCTCGGGCGTCGCCTGGGACATGCACCCCCGCTGGTCGCCCGACGGGCGCTCCATCGCCTTCACCTCGGACCGGGGCGGCGGGGACAACATCTGGACCATCGACCGGGCCGGCGGCGAGACCACCCAGATCACCCGTGAGACCTTCCGCCTGCTGAGCCAGCCGGACTGGACCCCGGACGGCCAGTTCATCGTGGCGCGCAAGCACTTCACCTCCGGCCGTTCGCTGGGGGCCGGCGAGATGTGGCTCTATCACCGCTCGGGCAGCGGCTCCGGGGTGCAGCTGACCGAGCGCCGCACCCAGCAGAAGGACTCGGGCGAGCCCGTGTTCTCGCCGGACGGCCGCTATCTGTATTTCAGCGACGACGCCACGCCGGGCGGCACCTTCGAATACAGCAAGGACCCCAACGGCCAGATCTATGTGATCCAGCGCCTGGACCGGGAGACCGGCGAGGTGGAGCCCTATGTGACCGGGCCAGGCGGCGCGATCCGGCCGACCCCGTCGCCCGACGGCCGCTGGCTCGCCTTCATCCGGCGGGTCCGGTACCAGTCGACCCTGTATCTGATGGACATCGAATCCGGCCGCGAAATCCCGATCCATGACGGGCTGGACCGCGATCTTCAGGAAACCTGGGCCATCCACGGGGTCTATCCGGGCATCAGCTGGACCCCGGACAGCCAGTCCATCGTCTTCTGGGCGGGCGGCCACATCCGTCGCATCGACATCGACAGCCGCGAGGTCGCGGACATCCCGTTCCGTGTCACCGACACCCGCCGGGTGCAGGACGCCCTGCGCCGCCCGGTTGAGGTGGCGCCCGAGCAGTTCGACGTGCGCATGGTCCGCTGGGCCGAGACCTCGCCCGACGGCCGCCGCGCGGTGTTCGAGGCCCTGGGCCATCTGTGGATTCGCGACCTGCCGACCGGACAGGCGCGGCGCCTGACCCGTCAGGACGACCATTTCGAGCTGTATCCGTCCTGGTCCCGCGACAGCCGCTCCATCGTCTACACCACCTGGAGCGACGACGAGCTCGGGACCATCCGCGTGGTTCCCGCCTCGGGCGGGAACGGCCGCGTGGTCAGCCAGGGGCCGGGGCACTATGTGGAGCCGACCTTCTCGCCCGACGGCCGGACCATCGTCTACCGGACCGTGTCGGGGGGCGGGCTGCGCTCGGGTCTCTACAGCCGCGACACCGGCGTCTACGCCATGCCCGCGGGCGGCGGAGAGCCGACCCTGGTGGTCGGTTCGGGCTCGCAACCCCAGTTCGGCGCCGACAGCGACCGGTTGTTCTTCACGGCCTCGGGCGCCGAAGGGGTGCGGGAGTTCCGCTCCATCGACTTGGACGGCTCGGACGAGCGCACCCACCTGACCAGCCAGTATGCGTCCGAGTTCTCCATCTCGCCGGACCAGAACTGGATCGCCTGGACCGAGCGCTTCAACGCCTATGTGGCCCCCTTCATCGGCACGGGCCGGGGCGTGTCGCTCAGCGCCGGCGGCGGGGCCCTGCCCCAGACCCGGGTCACCCGCGACGCGGGCGAGTGGCTGCACTGGTCCGGCGATTCCAGCCGCCTGCAATGGTCGCTGGGGCCGGAGCTGTTCTCACGCGATCTGAACGAGGCCTTCGCCTTCGTCGAGGGCGCGCCCGAGACCCTGCCCGAGGCGCCCGAGCGCGGGATCAATCTGGGCTTCAGCCATCCGACGGCGGCGCCCGACGGCGTGCTGGCCCTGACCGGCGCCCGGCTGATCACCATGAACGGCGACGAGGTGATCGAGAACGGGACCATCGTCATCGACGGCAACCGCATCGCGGCGGTCGGCCCGGCCGGATCGGTCACGATCCCGGCCGGCGCGCGGACGGTGGACGCCTCCGGCGCCACCATCATCCCCGGCATCATCGACGGTCACTGGCACGGCTCCATGGGGTCCAACGAGATCATCCCGCAGCAGAGCTGGGTGAACTACGCGTCCCTGGCCTTCGGGGTCACGACCATCCACGACCCGTCCAACGACACCAGCGAGATCTTCGCCCACAGCGAACTGGCGCGGGCGGGCAGGGTGCTGGGGCCGCGCATCTTCTCCACCGGCACGATCCTGTACGGCGCCGCCACGCCCTTCACGGCGGTGGTGGAGGATCTGGACGACGCCCGGTCGACCCTGCGCCGGATGCAGGCGGCGGGCGCCTTCAGCGTCAAGAGCTACAACCAGCCCCGTCGGGACCAGCGTCAGCAGATCATCCAGGCCGCGCGCGAACTGGACATGATGGTGGTGCCCGAGGGCGGCTCGCTGTTCCAGCACAACATGACCATGATCGTGGACGGTCACACCACCATCGAGCACGCCATCCCGCTGGCCAATCTGTACGCCGATGTGCACCAGCTCTGGAGCCAGACGGGCGTGGCCTACAATCCGACCCTGACGGTGGCCTACGGCGGCAACTGGGGTGAGAATTACTGGTACCAGGAAAGCGAGGTCTGGCGGAACGAACGCCTGCTGCGCTTCGTGCCCCGCCGCATCGTGGACGCCCGCTCGCGCCGCCCCGTGCATGTGCCGGAAAACGAGCTGAACCACATCTCGGTCGCCCGGGAGGCCGCACGCCTGGCCGAGCTGGGGGTGCCGGTCCTGCTGGGGCCGCACGGTCAGCGCGAGGGGCTGGGCGCCCACTGGGAGATGTGGATGCTGGAGCAGGGCGGCATGAGCCCGCACCAGGCGCTGCAGGCCGGCACCATCCAGGGCGCCCGCGCCCTGGGCATGGATCGCGACATCGGGTCTCTCGAGCCCGGCAAGCTGGCCGATCTGGTGGTGCTGTCGCAGAACCCGCTGGAGAACCTGCGGAACTCCACCTCGATCCGCTACACGGTGATCAACGGCCGCATCTTCGACGACAACATGGACGAGGTGGGCGGCCAGCCGCGCCGCCCGTTCTGGTTCGAGGGCGAGGACGGCGACACCCTGGCCCCGGACGAGGCCATCGGCCAGGTCCACGGCCATGACCACGGCGAGCACTGACCCGGAAGCCCTCTTTCCCTTGAGGGGGAAGAGGGTCCGCTTCTAGCCCCGCGCCAGCCGCATGAATTCCTCGCGGGTGCGGGGGTCGTCGCGGACCACGCCGATCAGGTGGCTGGTGATCAGGCTGGCGCCCGGCACATCGACGCCGCGCATGGTCATGCAGCTGTGCTCGGCCTCGATGATCACGCCGACGCCCTCGGGACGCAGCACCTCGTGGATGGTGCGGGCGATGTCGGCGGTCATCTTCTCCTGGATCTGCAGGCGCCGCGCGAAGCCGCGCACCACCCGCGCCAGCTTGGAGATGCCCACCACCCGGTCGGTGGGCAGATAGGCCACGTGCGCCTTGCCCACCACCGGCAGCATGTGGTGTTCGCAGAAGCTGACGAAGCGGATGTCCTTGAGGATCACCAGCTCGTCATAGCCGCCCACTTCCTGGAAGGTGCGCTCCAGATATTCGCGCGGATCGACCTCGTAGCCGGCGAACAGTTCGCGATAGCTGCGGGCCACGCGGGCGGGGGTGTCGATCAGCCCCTCGCGGGCGGGATCGTCGCCGGCCCAGCGGATCAGGGTGCGCACGGCGGCTTCGGCTTCGGTCTGGGAGACGGTGTCTGATTTGTCGGTCATGCCCGACCTTAGCGCCGAGGAGGCGCGAGCGAAACGCGACTCAGCGTCCGAGCAGGTCCGCCAGGATCGGCGCCGTCCAGGGAATCGTCACGATAAGGACGGCGGTGACCACCGCCGCCAGCGCGCCGATGGCGAGCAGGGTCTTCAGGGTCCAGCGCTGCAGGGCCTCATACATGAACAAAATCTAGCACAGGCGCCCGAATCGCTCAAATCGAGGCTCTTAGCGCCCTGTTAACCATGACCCCGGCATTTTCTGCCCGGTGTATTGTCGACTGACGGGGCTGAGCGCGTGACGGGGACCGAGGTGATGGATGTGGGGCGCGACGCCCTGTGGCTGACCATCCAGCTGGCCTCGCCGGTGCTGATCGTGGGGCTGGTCGTGGGCGTCGTCATCGGCCTGTTCCAGGCCCTGACCCAGATTCAGGAAGCGACCCTGATCTTCGCACCCAAGATCATCGCCATCTTCGTCTCGCTGCTGCTGCTTCTGCCGCTGATGGGCGCCCTGATGGGCGGGTTCTTCCAGCAGATCACCGAACGCATCGCGGGGATGTAGGGCGTCCATGGAGCCTTACGCCGCCGCCGATCAGGTCTGGGCCGGCGGGCTGATCTTCGCCCGCGTGGGCGCCATGCTGATGACCATCCCCGGCGTCGGTGAGGCCTATGTGCCGCCGCGCATCCGCCTGTCCATGGCCCTGGTCATCTCCATCGCCCTTGCGCCCGTGGTGGTGGGCTATCTGCCCCCCCTGCCGGCCACCATGGGCGGGGTGGCGGGCTGGGTGATCCGCGAGGTGGCGACCGGCCTGATGATCGGCGCCCTGCTGCGCATGATGCTGTCGGCCCTCGCGACGGCGGGGGAGATCGTCTCGCTGCAGACCACCCTGGCCTTCGCCCAGACCGCCAACCCGTTCCAGGCCCAGCCCGGTTCGACCCTGGCCGCCTTCCTGACCCTGCTGGGCGTGACCCTGATCTTCGCCACCGACACCCATCACCTGTTCATCGCCGGTCTGGCCGGCAGCTATGAAGTGATCCCGCCGGTCAGCCCCCTGCTGCTGAATGACTTCGCCGCCATGGCCGTACGCACGGTGGGCGACAGCTTTCTGCTGGGGGTGCAGCTGGCCGCCCCGGTGCTGGTCTTCTCCATGATCTTCAACCTGGCCTCGGGGCTGGTGGGCCGGGTCATGCCCCAGTTCCAGATCTTCTTCGCCACCGCCCCGCTCAGCATCATCCTGGGCCTGTCGGTGTTCGCCCTCAGCCTGGGCGTGGTGGGCACGGTGTTCATCGAGCGGTTCCGCACCCTGGCCATGGGGTTCACTGGAGGCGCCGGTGGCTGAGGAAAAGGACCAGGAGTCCAAAACAGAAGAAGCCACCCCGCGAAAATTAGACGAGGCGCGGAAAAAGGGCGACGTCGCCAAGACCCCGGACCTGGCCAGCTGGCTGTCGCTGATGGGCGCCTCGGCGGTGATCCTGATCGGCGGCGGCTGGTTCACCAGCCGGATGGCGGCCGAGCTGATGCCGTTCCTCGCCCAGCCCCACGCCATGGTCGACGCCCTGCACGCCGGAGCCGGGATCGAGATCGGGACCCGCGCCCTGTGGGCCACGGTCCCCCTGCTGGGCGCCATCGCCCTGGCCACCATCGTCGGCGGCGCGGGCGGCAATCTGGCCCAGTCGGGCTTCCTGTTCACCGGCGAGAAGATCAAGCCGAAGCTGGAGAAGATCTCGCCCCTGAAGGGCGCCAAGCGCATCTTCGGGCCCGACGGCCTGATGCAATTCGTCAAGACCTTCCTCAAGCTGGTGGCCATCGTCGCCATCGCCTGGGTGGTTCTGAAGCCCCACACCCGCGAAATGGAGGCCATGGCGGCCATGAGCCCGGCGGCCATCCTGCCCATGGCCCGCGATCTCGCCGTCGCCATCCTGGGCGCGACCCTGGCCTTTCTGGGCGTCGCCGCCTTCGCCGATTTCCTGTGGCAGCGCCACCGCTTCGCCAGGCGCATGCGCATGACCCGCGAGGAGCTGAAGGACGACTACAAACAGGCCGAGGGCGACCCCCACGTGAAGGCCAAGCTGAAGCAGATCCGCGCCCAGAAGGGCCGCCAGCGGATGATGCAGAACGTGCCCAACGCCACGGTCATCGTCACCAACCCGACCCACTATTCCGTGGCCCTGAAATACGAGCCGGGCGAGGACGCCGCGCCGCTCTGCGTGGCCAAGGGCGTCGACGCCCTGGCCCTGAAAATCCGTGAGGTGGCCCGCGAGCACGAGGTGCCCATCATCGAGGACGTGCCCCTGGCCCGCGCCCTCTACGCCACGGTGGAGGTGGACGAGGTCATCCCCCGCGAGCATTTCGAGGCCGCCGCCAAGGTCATCGGTTTCGTGCTGAACAGCCGCAAGCGTCGCTGAGACTGAAACAGGGTATGCTGATGATCAGCGAATCGGCTGCGAGGCCCCCATGGACGCCCTGACACGGGACATCCCCACCCGGATGCGCATCGACCCCTGGCTGGTGACGGCGGCGGTCTGCTTCGTCATCGCCGTGGCGGCGGCGGCCTATCCGGCCTTCCGCCACGACCCCTGGAGCGCCCCGGGGCTGATCCTGATCGTGACCCTGGCGGCGGTGGCCCTGATGGGGGTGATGGCGTTCGGCCGCGCCGATGCGGGCGAGCGGCGGCGCGCGGCGGGCGACGCGGCGGTGGACCTGCTGGACGCCATGGCCGAACCCGCGGCCCTGGTCTGGAGCGGCGGACGGGTGCTGGCCTTCAACGCCGCCTGGACCGAGGCGGGCGGGGCGACCACAGCCCTGCCGTCGGGCCGTTCTGCGAGCTCCCTCTACATGGCCTTCGCCCAGGCGCGCGGCGGCGAGCCGGGCCGCGCCATGCTCAGGATCGGCGAGCGGGACGTGGAGGTCCTGATCGGCGCGGCGGGCGACGGACGCTTCCTGGTGCGCCAGGCCCCCGAAAGCGTGCTGGCCCCCCGCGACCCGGCCCAGCCCGCACGGGCGCCGGTGGTGGAGACCGGCGACGGCCGCGCCATGGCGGCGGGTGCACCCTTCGGGTCCGCCGTGCTGGCGGGCGAGGACCTGTTCGCCGGCAAGGTGGAGGAGGCCAATCCCGCCCTGGCCGTGCTGACCGGCCCCGCGGCCGCGCGCGACGCCGCCTTCGGCCAGCTGTTCCTGCCCCAGGGCGTGGCCGAGGCGCGCGAACGCATCGCCCAGGGCTCGTCCGGCCCCATCGAGCTGATCGCCAAGGCGTTCCCGGACCGCAGCCTGCACCTGTATGTGGCCCCCGAGGGCGAGGGACGGCGCATCTGGCTGTTCGACGTCACGGCCCAGAAGTCCACAGAAATGCAGCTGGCCCAGGCCCAGAAGATGCAGGCGGTTGGCCAGCTGGCGGGCGGCGTGGCCCACGATTTCAACAACATCCTGACGGCCATGCGCCTTCAGACCGACGCCCTGCTGGAGCGCCACCCGGTGGGCGACCCGTCCTATGACGGGCTGAACGCCATCCGCCAGACCGTGTCGCGCGCCGCCAGCCTGGTGTCCAAGCTGCTGGCCTTCTCGCGCAAGGAGACGGTCAAGCGCGAACGGCTGGACCTGGGCGAGCTGGTGGCCGATTTCGCCGTCCTGCTGCGCCGCCTGCTGCACGAGGACGTGCGGCTGGAGACCGACTACGGCCGCGACCTGCCCACCGTGACCGCCGACCGGGGTCAGCTGGAGCGCGCCGTCATGAACCTGGCGGTCAACGCCCGCGACGCCATGCGCGGGGTGGTGGAGCCGGGCGCGGGGCTGGTCACCATCCGCACCCAGCGCCTGTCCGCCGATCAGGCCCGGGAGCTGGGCTGGGCCGCCGCGCCTGACGGCGACGTGGCCCTGATCGAGGTGGCCGACACCGGCCCGGGCGTGCCGCCCCAGCTGCTGGACAAGATCTTCGAGCCCTTCTTCACCACCACGCCCGTAGGCGAGGGCACGGGCCTGGGCCTGGCCACCATCTACGGCATCATGCAGCAGGCGGGCGGCCATGTGGCCGTGCAGAATCTGGAAGGCCCCACCGGGATCGAGGGGGCGGCCTTCCGCATGTTCCTGCCCGCCGCGAACGAGAAGGATCTGGCCGAGGCTGTGCAGGAGCCCAAGCCCAAGAAATCAGCCCCGCGCGACCTGTCCGGCGCCGGCCGCATCCTGTTCGTGGAGGACGAATCCGCCGTGCGCCTGATCGCCGCCAAGCTGCTGCGTCAGCGCGGCTATGAGGTGATCGAGGCCGCCGACGGCGAAGAGGCCCTTCTGCTGGCCGAAGAGCACGCCGGCCAGATCGACATGCTGATCTCCGACGTGGTCATGCCCGGCATGGACGGCCCGACCCTGCTCAAGAAAGCGCGCATCTATCTGGGCGACGCGCCGGTCATGTTCATTTCCGGCTATGCCGAGAGCGATTTCTCGGACCTGCTGACGGACGAGGCCAATGTCTCGTTCCTGCCCAAGCCGCTGGACATCAAGACCCTGGCCGAGCGGGTCAAGCAGGAGCTATACGCCGCCTGATCAGCCCTTGCCGCCGCGCCGATCACGGCGGTCGCGGCGTCCGTCCCGATCCCGGTCCCGGCGGCGGTCGTCGCGCCACTCGCGGCGATCGTGGCGGTCCCGGCGGTCATAGTGCCGGGGGCGGGGCGTGTAGACCGGCGCCACATAGACCGGCGCGCCATAGCCGTACGTGGGCGGGCAATAGTATTCGCTGACCCCATAGGCGTTGTGCCGGTAGTAGCAGTTGGCTGTGCTGGCGGCGATGGAGTCGGCCGCAAGGGCCAGGCCCTCCAGAAAGGCCGGATCGGTGACGCAGCCGGACACTCCGGCTCCGGCGGCGCAGGCGACGGCGAGATTGCGCATCCGGCGAATGATCGGTCGGGACATCGACGACCCCTTTCAGCGGCGGCCCTCCCGCCGTCCATCAGACCTTAAGGCCGAACAGCGGTCGCTGAGAAGCCGGGAAGCCCTGACCAAGCCTGACGCGACCGCCCCCGGCGTCGCGGGGGCCATGCGGGCCTGGGCGCCCGGGATGAAAGAGTTGTAACGCAGGGCGGACTTGTTCTCCCGCCGGGGGGTGATACCCCTTTCACCCTGGGTTTCTCGGGAGCTTCGCCATGATCGACCGCCGCCGCCTTCTCTTCACCGCCGCCGCGGGGGCCGGTCTGGCCGCCTCCGGCCAGGTTCTGGCCTTCGCCCGTCAGGACACCGCCGCGACGGCCCTCGAGGGGCTGATGGAGCGCATCGTCCAGCAGATGGTCATGACGTCGCCCGAGACGGTGACCATGCTGGGCCTGGACACCGGGCCGATGGCCGCCCTGAAGTCGCGCCTCGACGACCGCTCTGCAGCCAAGATCGAGGCTGACAAGGTGGTGTTCCAGGGCTTCATGACCGAAATGCAGACCATCGACCGCGCGGCCCTGCCCGCGCGCAGCCAGATCCACTACGACACGGTCAAATACTTCGGCGATACGGTCGCCTCGAGCTACGAGTTCCCTTACGGCCAGGGCTTTCCGTCGCCCTATACGGTCAACCAGCTGGGCGGATCCTACAACAGCATCCCGGACTTCCTGGACGCGCAGCACCGCATCGAGACGGCCGAGGACGCAGAGGCCTATCTCTCGCGCCTGGAGGCATTCCCCACGGCCCTGGATCAGGAAACCGAGCGGATGCACGCCGATTTCGCGGCGGGCGCCGTACCGCCGGACTTCATCATCGAGCGCACCGTGGGTCTGCTGGGCAATCTGACGGGCACGCCGGCGGGCGAGTCGGTCATGACCACCTCCATCGCGCGCCGCGCCGCCGAGGCGAATCTGCCCGGCGAATGGGGTGAGCGCGCCCGCCGCATCGTCGAGGGCGGCATCTATCCCGCCGTGGAGCGTCAGGCCGAAGCCCTGCGCAGCCAGCGGGCGAACGCCACCCATGATGCGGGCGTGTGGCGGCTGCCCCGCGGCGAGGAATATTACCGCTTCGGCCTGCGCTACTTCACCACCACCGAGATGACGGGCGCCGAGGTGCACGCCATGGGGCTGGAGCAGGTGGCCGAACTGAGCGCCCGCGCGGACCAGATCCTGCGCGCCGAGGGCCGCACCGAGGGCACCGTCGGTGAGCGCATCTCGGCCCTGGCCCGCGATCCCGCCCAGGTTTATCCCAACACCGACGCGGGCCGTGAGGAGCTGCTGGCCTCCCTGAACGCCCAGATGGCCGACATGCAGGCCCGCCTGCCCGCCTATTTCGGCCGCATCCCGGTCTCGCCGGTGGAGGTGCGCCGCGTGCCGGTCACCACCGAGGCGGGCGCGCCGGGCGGCTATTACCAGCCGCCGGCTCTGGATGGCTCGCGTCCGGGCGCCTACTACATCAACCTGCGGGACACGGCTGAATGGCCGAAATTCACCCTGCCCACCCTGACCTATCACGAGGCGTCGCCGGGCCATCACCACCAGATCGCCCTGCAGATGGAGAACGACGACGCGCCCATGCTGATGAAGCTGCTGGGCTTCTCGGCCTATTCCGAAGGCTGGGGCCTCTACGCCGAACAGTTGGCCGACGAGATGGGCGTCTATGACAACGACCCGTGGGGCCGTCTGGGCTACCTGCAGTCCTTCATGTTCCGCGCCGTGCGCCTTGTGGTGGATTCCGGGCTCCACTCCGAACGCTGGAGCCGCGAACAGGCCATCCGCTACATGGTCGAGACCCTGGGCGACGCCGAGAGCACGGTCACCACCGAGGTGGAGCGCTACTGCGTCTGGCCAGGTCAGGCGGCCAGCTACAAGGTGGGCCAGACCGTGTGGGGCAACCTGCGCACCCGCGCCATGACCCAGCTGGGCGACCGCTTCGACATCAAGGGTTTCCATGACACGGCGCTCAACGCCGGCGGCGTGCCGCTGACCGTGCTCGAACGTGTGGTGGACGACTGGATCGCGGCCCAGCGGGGCTGACGCCGCCTCAGTCCGCCGTCATCCCCTCCGCCTGTCTGAAGCGGTTGTGGATGGCGGTGGCGGCCACCGCCGCCTCGGCCGAGGCCACCGTCAGCTGGTTGAGGCCGCGCACCACGTCGCCGGCCGCATAGAGGCCCGGCACGCTGGTCTGCTGGTGGTCGTCCACGGCCAGGCGCCCGTCCTCGCCCAGGACCGCGCCCAGATCCACGGCCAGGCCGCACTCGGGCGTGGTGCCCAGGGCCGAATAGACCGCATCGAAGCTGGTCTGTTTGCCGCCCCACGACAGGGCTGTCAGCCGGTCGCCCTCGATATGCACCTGCTCGATGGCGGTCTCGATCACCGGCACGCCCAGCCGCTCCAGATCGTCGCGGCGGGTCAAGGCGTCCGACGGCCCCACATGGATCAGGCAGACCTGCTCCGAATAGGTGCGCACGAAGGCCGCCTCCCGCGCCCCCAGATCGCCGTCTCCGATCACCGCGATGGATTTGCCGATGGCCTCGAAGCCGTCGCAGATGGGGCAGATGCGCACCAGCCCCCGGGCGATGGCGTCCTCGACTCCGGGCAGGTCCGGGTGATGGTCCACCACCCCTGTGGCCAGCAGCACGGCGCGGGCGGTGATCCGCTCATCCCCCAGCCGCGCGGTGAAGCCCCCGCCGTAGTGCTCCAGCGCCTCCACGAACACCGGCCGGATCTGCGCCCCGTACTCCTCGGCCTGAAGCCGCATGCGCGACAGGATGGCGTCCCCGCCGATGCCTTCCGGAAAACCCGGCATGTTGTGGCTGAGCGGGATCCAGGCCGCCCGCGGCTCGCCCCCGTCGGCCACCAGCACCGAGCGCCGGAACCGCGCCAGATAGGTCGCCGCCGTCAGCCCCGCCGGGCCCGCGCCGATGATCAGGACATCGACCGCCGTCACGGCTCCCCGCGCGCGGGGGCGTGATCCTGCTCCACATAGGCGCGCATGACCTTCAGGTCCGCCGCGATCTGGAACAGGGCCACGTACAGTTCGCAGAACGACCGCCACAGCAGGGCCCCGATGGACAGCACCAGCAGGCCGATCACCAGCGTCGGGATCGCCAGCACCCACGACAGCCAGCCCGGCTCGTTCAGCGCCAGCCCCACGGCGCCGCCCACCACCGCGAACCCGCCCAGCACGATCAGCGCCAGCCCGGCCCAGTAGATCAGATGGATCACCGGCCCGGTCAGCAGCCGGTCGAAGGTCAGCAGATCGGTCAGGATCTCGCCCGGCGACGCCTTGCGGAAGGCCTCCAGCGACGGACGGACAGTGGGCGCCCGGGCGGGCGAAAGGGGACGACGCGGCATGGCCGGTTGCTCCGAACGAAGACCACCCAGCGCTATCAGCGCCCCCGGTTTCGCGCAACGGGCGAATGGCCCGGCGCCGCGGCGGGCTTTGCACCGGCGGCCGCGCTCGCTATACCCCGGCCGACACTTTTCTCCCCAACCGGAAGGCGACGAAGCATGACCAGGATCAAGGTCGACAACCCCATCGTGGACATCGACGGCGAC